>JAEEGJ010004784.1_pt1 | contig 44529 bp, 40 predicted proteins | sample 8958761 | NCBI WGS metagenome assembly JAEEGJ01 (sample SAMN16246546, study PRJNA631951) | gut metagenome | biome: gut microbiome; feature: rumen; material: RS-attached | host: Bos | place: Iran: Karaj | collected 2018-10
TGGATGATTATAGGAGTGACCATCATAGTTGAATATTTCTAATCTGGGACCAAAACCAAAATACCACCCAAGGTTTTTAGCGGCAGAAATATCAAAATGCAATTGATAGACGCCCGTTAAAAACAAATACCCTATGTCAAAATAATCATCAACCCTGTAACCAAGGTCTGCCTCAAAGCGGTGGGGGGCACCTAAACTTCGCTGATAAGAGATTTCTCCGCAATACCATTGATTACCACCGCTAAAGCGAACACCTATGGCATTGTTTTGTGACTTTGCCGCAAAGGCTAAACCCATAACGGCAACAACAAGAAGAATTACTTTTTTCATTAAGAACAGAATTAGTTGTTTACATTTTAGATGTAAAAAGCCTCAAACCAGGTGCGAGGCACTTTGTTTGTCCAATTTTCCACTGCAAAAGTATGAATAAAATCCATCTAAAGTATGAATAAAACCATCTTTTTCACGCATAAACGTGTCATTACAAACTTTTGAAAACGCTTACATCTGAAAATCAATCCATTAACAAAACAAATTACAACTTTTTGTTGACATCCGAAGGCCTTAAATACGAGATTACAACGCAATGAAATGCAAATTCGACGTAGATAATCACATCTCTACAAGGTGAAATCGCTTTCTTTTAAATCACTGAATTTCTTTTTTCCGCGAATGATGCTCTCGAAAACGATGTTCTTTTGATAAATACAACTCACCAGTTTGTGTTCACTGTAGCTGCGTTTTTTCCGCAAGTCCTTTAGCCTTTTATAGAAATCCCAATGCGCTTTGAAGACCATCCGGAAGTCTTTCGGGCAGCCTTCGAAGAGGAACTTGAACGCCGCCACCCAGTCGAGGAGGATGCGATAGAAGATGATGCGATGCACACGATGCTTGGGAAGGTTTTTCACCAGCAGCGAGAGATTGTTGCGGAAATTCAGATAGGTCTTGCGCGGCGAGTTTTTGGGCAAGGTGCCACCGCCGATGTGATACACCCACGACTGAGGACAACAATACACCTTGTAACCCGCATTCTTCATCCGCCAACACAAGTCTATCTCCTCCATGTGGGCAAAGAAACTGTCGTCCAATCCGCCAATCTGATGGTACAAATCAGCACGGACGAACATGCAGGCACCCGTGGCCCAAAACACCTCTTTCGGCTCATCGTATTGGTGCTCATCGGTCTCCAAGTTTTGGAACACGCGCCCACGGCAGAAGGGATAGCCATATTTGTCGATGTAGCCGCCGCTGGCACCGGCATACTCAAACTGTTCCTTGTGGTAATACGACAATATCTTGGGCTGACAGGCGGCAATCTGAGGGTCGGCATCCATCAATTCGATGACAGGCTCGATCCAATGCGGCGCCACCTCTATATCCGAGTTGAGCAGCACATAGTACTGTGCCTCGATCTGTCGCAAGGCCAGATTGTAGCCTGTTGCGAAACCTCCGTTGCTGCCGTTTTCAATCAGGCGGATGTCGGGGAACCGTTCCTGCATGAACGCCACTGAGCCATCGGAAGAGTTGTTGTCAGCCACGACGATTTCCGTCCATGTCGGGTCGCAGTTGGCGATGACATTGGGCAGAAACTCTTCGAGGAATTTCTTTCCGTTGTAGTTCAATATGACGACAGCCACTTTCATGCTTGTTCCTTTTGGGGTCTTTGATGTTTCCAACGACGGTGCGACCAGAGCCAGTTGTCGGGTTGCGACGCAATGAAACGCTCCACACAGCGCACATATTGTTCCATGATGTAGCCTTTTTCTGTCTTCTTGGGTTGGTCAGTAATCAGTTCGAAAGTCACCTCATATTGTCCCCTACCCGTCCGTTTCATGGCCACGAAGACCACGGCATAGTCCAACATCTTGGCAATGCGCTCCAAGCCCGTGAACCAACAAGTGTCCTGATGCAAAAACTCTGTCCAATAGTCCGTTGCCAAGCCGTGCGGGGTTTGGTCGGCCACCATCAATACGGCATTGCAACTGTCGCGCAACTGAGTCAAACGCCTTAAGGCCGAATTGGACTCCACCATCTCCAGTGTACAGCCCTTCGTGCGGAGATAAAGCATAAGCTGCTCAAAAACTGGGTTTTGCACCTTTTTGTAAACTGCAAGACAATTGTGTGGCGTAAGGTCACAGGTCATCTTGCCAAACCACTCCCAGTTGCCGGAATGTGGGATGGCATAAAACACGTTTTTGTGCTGTTCGTAAAGCTGCGTCAACAATTCAGGGTTGGTGTAGTTGATGCGGTACTTATAGCCATTGGGCTTCATGTTCAGCATTTTGGGTGCCTCCACAAACAAGTCGCAAAGGTTATGGTAAAAGCGCTTCTCAATGGCCTTGATAGCCTTGGCATCCTTCTCAGGGAACGAACGCAACAAATTATCCCTGACCACCTTACGGCGATAACGTAACAAATGGTAAATCAGGGCATAATAAAAATCGGACTTCAAGTAGAGAAGCCAATAAGGGTGGATGGACAAAAAGCCCATCCACCACTTTACGATATGAAATCCAAGCTTCGACATCGCTTATCTCGGGTTGTCGTACAAGTCGCCGGCATGTGAGCCCCAGCCTCTCTCGTATTCAGTCTGGTCGACGCCTTGGTCGTAGCCGACGCCGTAGATGCGCGAATAGATTTCCAACTGCCAGCGTGGATTGTAGACCTCGCCGTTCACGTCGGAATGAATCAACTGGTAGTCGTTGGCAGCCGAGTCTTTCGACATGAAGACGAACCGCTTATTGCGTTGGTTGGCAATGGTATAGTAATGCCAAATCTCATAAGGATAAGCACCTGGCTCATTCGGGCTCTCCATGATTTTGTCGGGCTGTCCATATTTCAGGAACACATAACCGCGGTCGGTACGATAGCCAGGGAACGAGGAGGTCTTGAACGACATGTTGACACGCTTGACGGCAGCCAGATAGTCATCAAAGCCCTGCTTGGGATTCATGGGTGAGCGCAGGCTCCAGAAATTGAAGAGGAACTGCTGCATGGTCTTCACGTCGTCCGTCTTCACCAAGCTGATGGAATAGTCGCGTTCCATCTCGGTGCACAGAGGATCGAGGTAACGGATGTACTGGCGCAACGTATCAATATCAGTAATATCGCTGACGAAAGTGTTGGTGATGTTCACTCCAGCGAGGTCTGACATATCGTAGTTCACTTCCGGATTGCTGCGTTGGAAGAAAGTGCTGTTGGAGCAAATCAGGGTATTGCTGCGGTCGCGCATCTCTACAACGAGGTAATAGTTACCTGAAGGCAAGTCCTTGATATCGATGGTGTTGAGCAAAATATTTGCCTTAGCCACGTCGAAACGCTTGTTGAACGAATAGTTCTGCATCCGGTTGGACGACTCGTAAGTCTCGATGTAGTAATTAACAAGGTATTTGCCTTCGTCATACAACTTGTCGCTGTTGTACAACTCAACGTAGAACTTCAGTTTGTCATTGTTCTGTCCATAGAACGGATAAACGCGCGGCAAGAAATCATAGCCGCTCTTGGTGCAGGCAGAGGGAGTGTTGGTCTTCGAGTAGGAATCGAACAACAGGATATCCGAAATGGAAGGCAGGTTTTCGGGGAAATCGACGTTCACCGTAACGGTCTTGGTGGGCAACGACTCACCGCTGTTCAGGTCGGAGATGCTAATCTCCATCTGATATTCGCCATTGGGCAGCGAAAAACGCTGTTGGTCGATGAAGGCACCGTCAAGGTTGGAGGTGTCCGTCACCACGGGGCTATCCAAAGCCTCTTTCGAGAAGGTCGTCTCCTCCCCTTTTCTAAAGATAGTCGTAATCTCCACCGTCGCCTTGAACTTTCCAGGCTCAAACTGTTTGTACACCGCCGAGCGGCATTCAAAGGCGATGGCATTTTCCACGTAAGGCGTCATGCCCGGAACACAATAGTTCGTCGTGGAAAGGTAAGACCTCAGTCTTTTCGTTTGGGCATTGCCCGCAAATGCGACCAGCACCAGCATGACGGTCACAATTGCTCTCTTAGTTAAAGTTGATGTATTCATGATGTTAGTTTTTTAGACGAAGCAAAAATATACACATTTCGGTCAAGTTTATGAATTTTTCGTTTCTAATTTCTCAACAATTCTCAACAAATTTGAAATAATTAATTGATTTATAATAGATTAATATGACTCGTTTAGATAGGCTATTAAGGCTTGCATCAGATTGTTTCCGCGTCCGATTACGTTCAAAATCTTCTTTGTCCTTCGGTTGGTGCCACTGTAAGAGATACCTTCAAGCACTGCTATTTCGGCATCATTCAAGCCCAGAAGCGCCAAACAGGAATGCCTGACATCAGCCACATTCAAATCAGGGAAATCCTTCAGGAAGCGCGACGAGAAATCGGGGAAGCAACGGTTGGCCTCTCGAACCAACTCGATGTAATCCATCTCCCTCAACTTCAGTTTGGGGTAGACTCCCACACTTTTTGTCATTATATCCTTCCCCTCCACCAATTGCTTGATCTTCATCACTATAGGACGCTCCGAAAACGACTTCCAAGCCTCGTCAAAATCAATTTTGACAGTATTCTCCATTTGTTCGCGGGTATCGTTCAACTGCTGCGTGATATGCTCAATCTCCTGGTCTTTGACTGCAGTTTCCTGCTCACGCTTTAATTCAATGGTTGAAATCTTACTCTCTATATGCTTGATACGCTTTCGGTTACGCACGATGATATAGGTCATGAAACACAAGGCAACGAAAAGCACAGCCAGCCAAAGTATCGGCGACTTCGCGGCATCGGTTTTCGCAGTCTCCACGTTCTTCGGATGGTTGAAATCTTCATAGAGGTATTCTATCTCCATCTTCCGGGAAGCCAGTCGCGTTTCGCCCATCGCATTATCGACATAGTAGCGAGTGAAATATAGTTCCTCATCCGTGTTGCCATTGTCGCGGTAAATCTCCGCCAATTTGGATGCCGCATCCACCCGTGCGAAACGATCCCCAGTCGCAAAAGCCCTCTTCAAATATGGTACTGCCGAGTCATATTGCTGAAGTTCAACGAATTTTACCCCCAATGACAATTGGATCATGCCCTCCCCGACCGACTCTTTTTGCTCCGCCTCCTGAAAACGAGCCAAAGCCTTGTCGTAGTCCTTCTGCGCCTGATAGATAGCCGCCTCAAAACGCATCATGGCTGCCAAGTCGGCATCAGAAAAATAATGTGAGGATGCCTCTTTACACGCCTCAATTGCAGGTTCAAAGATGCCGTAGCGATAAAGAATCTCCGACAAACGCGTATACGCCAAGGCGACAAAACGCGATTCCTGCGGATTATTGGTGCTTGCCTCAAACGATTGCATCAAACCCAAAGCACGCAAATAATGGGTGAAGGCCATCACGTCGTCTTGAAGGAAGGCGTACTCCACACCTTTATAATAATAGGCATTGGCGCGAAGAAACTGCAAGTCGGCATCGTCAGGGTACTGCTCAGCCACGCTGTCATAGAAAGCGATGACCGGCAGGAGGTCGGGGCTTTGCTCCGAAAGAGTGCGGTTCTTGAATTGCGCCTGCACCTCACGCAACAGCAACTCGTTGGCGTCCAGTGGAGTAAACGGCATGATTGAAGACAAATTGCTAAGTGCCGACAGACTATCAGCAGCCGAAGACGGGTTAGTTTCCAACAAAGATTCAACCGTTTTCAGTTCCTTGAAATGGTGCGGGGCATTCCGTGGCGTAAACACCGATTTCTGCCTTGAGCAGGCACAAAGCAGTGCCCCACAGAGCAAAAACAGGAAAATTGGAATGCGCTTTGCCTTCATAAAACCGCAGATTTTCAGGTTTGCAAAGATAGGGGTTTTCGGCGGAAAAAAGTTTTTTTTCGCGATTTTTCTTGACCAATCGAAAAATGTTGTACTTTTGCAGCGGAGATATGGCTGAGTGGTCGATAGCGGCGGTCTTGAAAACCGTTAAGCCGAAAGGCTTCGGGGGTTCGAATCCCTCTGTCTCCGCAAGGGCGGCTGATGGTCGCCTTCGTTTTGTCAGACCATCTGACTAAGAGGTCAGGAGAGATGCCGGAGTGGTCGATCGGGGCGGTCTCGAAAACCGTTGAACGCTTTGCGTTCCAAGGGTTCGAATCCCTTTCTCTCCGCAAGAAGAAGCAAGCATCTGAAATTCAGGTGCTTGCTTTGGTTTTATGGGATGAACGAGTCAAAATCGGGCCCCTGATGGTTTTTCATAAACACGAATTGCCACTAATTTACCACGAATTTTTCAATAATTCATTTCTGGAAATTCGTGAATCATTCATGGACATTCGTGTTGAAAATAGTATTCAAACACGAATTACCACGAATTTGCCACGAATTTTTCAAATATTACTTCTTTTTTGTCTTCCTTCCGCTCCTTTTCGGCCAATTCCATCAGCAGCCAAATGCTTTCATAGCGACTGGTACGTTTCTCGTCTGATACGGGCAATGTCCTGATGCTTTGGCAATGGGGACACCGCGACGGCAAAGAGGCCGAATAAGGGTGAGGCCTTATGTCGATGGCGGAGAATGTGGCTCCACATTGAGTGCATTTAAATTCCTGCTGACCTTTGTCGACGAGGCTGTCGTTAGAGCCCCAGTTGATGCTAAGGTGCGAAATGAACGATGCCGTCTCCTCCATATCCCAAAGCCTTTGGTAAAAAGCCTTGTCGGATTCGGTCGGGCGCGTCCTTTTTCCTCCGCATTTCGGGCATGGCTGAGGCTTTGAATAGGTGTAATCGCCATCAGAAGATGCATGGTTTCTCATTTCCTTTTCGATGTTGTCGGCCTCAAAGGTTTCGCCACACTCGGAGCAGACAAACTGGATGGGTTCTGGCATGGGTTGTTTGGCTTTCCTTTTCTTCTCAAAATGCTCCTGGAGGCCCTCAACTGCCAGCACTGGCAACATCCAGACAAAGGCTAATCCCATCCCGACAGTGCCGAAAAACTCAGCCACTTTTGATTTCTTTTTCTTCATGTTGTTTTAATTATAGGTTACTATTGTTTGGGTTTACTAGTTGTTTTCCTGTTACTTTCACTTTCGCGCGAAACCCCAATCACGATCCACACCAAAACGCTAACGATATAGATGAGCCAAGCCCACCACGATGCATGAATCCTGATGAGGATAATCAGTCCGATAAGATAATCAATAAAGATGAAGCATCCCATAGTGCGTTGTTTTTGATAACGGTCGCGAAAATATAGCACCGCCTGTAATGCGCAATGGAATGTAGTGAATTATAGTAAGAATTCCTCGAGATTGTTGCGGTTGATCACCGAAAAGACCGCTTCGGGATAGGCGTTTCTGAACGAGAGCGGTGCGGTAGCTTTTTTGGCTGGATTCCATTTGAACTCAAAAGCATTTATCTGTCCATCTCTCTCCTCAATGTAATCCACCTCCTTTTGCGCCGTGGTGCGCCAAAACCAACTCCCTGCATAATTGTCGGTCACGACTTTACGTTTCATGCGTTCCGAGACCATATAATTTTCGAAAAGCTCGCCCGAATCGCTTCTGCTTTCGATTTGCGTAAAGTTGTGTATCAACGAGTTGCGTATTCCGTTATCGTAGAAATATATTTTTCTGCTGTATTTCAACTCATTGCGAAGATTGCGGCTAAAAGAACTGAGGCGGAAAATGATATAAGCCTGCTCTAATATGGTCACATAACTCTCCACGGTTTTTGCGTCAAGGCCACAGAGCTGGGCGAGTTCGTTGTATGAGACTTCAGAGCCTATCTGCCATGCAAGGGCTTGAAGCAGTTTCATCAGCTTATCGGGTTTGTGTATCTTATCGAACTCAAGGATGTCCTTATACAAATAACTCTCCGTCAACTGGTCAAGAATGACGGTCTCATCTCCGGGATGCGTGACCACATCGGGATAGCTGCCGTAAACGAGACGATGAGGGAGCATCCTTTTCTCCTCAAGCAAGCCAATATGCGCCACCATCTCCGAGAAAGAAAGCGGAAACATCCGATACTCCCATTTGCGGCCTGTAAGAGGCTCGTTGACCTTGTTGGCCAAATCGAACGAGGAACTTCCCGTGGCGACCAGCTGCACATCGGGCATCTGGTCTGTCACCAGTTTCAGCTTGACACCTATATCGGTGATACGTTGGGCCTCGTCAACGACAAGAATGTGTCTGTTTCCCATAACAGCCCTAAGCCGTGTTGCTGAAATATTCTCGAACAGACTCCTCACATCGCTGTCGTCGCCGCTCATCCAATAAACATCGTCATTGCCGGAGAAAAGCTGTTTCAACAAAGTGGTTTTGCCCACTTGTCGGGCACCCATCAGGACAATGGCCTTTCCAGAAAACAGCCTCTGTCTAACCTTATTCTCGAGTTCACGTACAATCATACCTATTTGTGTTAATGCCGCTGCAAATATACACAAAAAGCATTAAATTCCGAAAATATTATGATTTTTTCGGAATTGATTCCAAAAAAATCCATATTTTTACGGAATAGGAGAAATACACATTGCCCAAAAAACGACAATAAGCTCTTGATTTTACCTTAGCAGCAATAGCTGAATATCCCGCCGATATAGAGCTTCTCGTAGCGTTCGCCAAGATGCGGAATGATGTAAAGCAGAAACTCGTGAAGGGTGAATAGTTCCTTGTCGTCTTCTGTGCGGAAGCAAATCAATGTGTCGTGAAATTGGCACACTTCCGTTTTCCACCAGCCCAAGGGATAGGGATATGAGGTGATTTTGTCGGGATGCTTCAAGAGGTCCTGAAGGCGTTTGACAGTCTCTTTCAAGTAGTCATTGTTGCAGGGATTGATGACGGTCTCGCCCTCGATGGAATAGCCTTTGGGAAGTTGTTTCCGCAATTCATCAATAGCATAGTCCCTGATGATTTCGGGTACATCCATTGGTTCGCCCGGCTCGGCCCACCATGGATTGTTTGCAAAGAAGAATCGACTCAGTTCCCAATTCTCAAATCTGTCCTCCGGTGCAATGGGTTCAGCCGACACTTCAAAGATGAAATTGTTGCCGAGGTTTTCGATGGCCTCCTCGCGGGCTTTGTCTTGTTTTGATTTTGCCATAGTTATTGAGTGTTTAATTTTATTTCCTCATCGCTGCAAAGCTTATACACTTCGTTTCGGATGTAGTTTTCAAGGCTATGTCCAATCATTTAAATCGCAATACGCTCCACCATGCCTTACAAGATGGAGATTCTTCAATCGGCATTGACAATAGCTTCCCTATCAAACCATTAGTTGCAACTCTAAAGCATTATTATTACAATGACCTAACTAGTCGACAATCTTACATTACAGATTACGAAAACAAATGCAATTCAGTTAATAATCGTAGTAAATTAGATGCGTTTTGGCTCGATTTGTCAATTAAACAAATAAGGTCCTCTCCAACCTCATAACCATTATAATAATTTTGATTGACATCCAAAACAAAAGTTTGGAAGATATTAATACTACCAAGTCCCAATGTGACAAGTAATTGTCTTATTGTCTTTCCCCTTCTCCATTTTAATTGATTTAAACAATAATTGTTCAATAAAAAAAGGTCAAAATGAGAAGTGTACTTTATTATTGGACATATAATAATATCAGCGCACCACATCTCGGTCTTGCAATTTTGATACCTTGAGTAGTAAAGAAAACCATCACTTTCGTATACTAAAGATTTTTTCAAGATCTCTGTTAATTTAATAGCGTCCATTTAACATTGCTTTATAGTCGAAACGAATTGCATTTTGGGGATTTTGCTTTGAAAAACATTCTTTATGAAGTCACCTCATGAGAAAACTGGGATTTTAATACGGGAATAGTCTATGCTTCAGATAGAACATACCCAACTTTCCTAAACCCTATCACGCCTCGTTTGAGAATAACACAATCCATCCGTTTCCAATCATATTTTTGCATCTCATAAGTTTGTGTTTGATATGTTTGGTACTCGTATTTCTGAAATTCATACTCTTCGTACCCATACACGGAGAATCCCAGCTTTTTCCTAACTTCTTCGGGCATCGTATAATCTTGCTCCACTATTCCAAAAACGGTATATCCGTTTTTAACACACAAAGACATCATTGCGGATTCTTTCGCCACAAAAGCAAAACCTCCCAGTAACGAACCTATCATACTACCGACAGCATAAGAGACCACGGGTATAGGAATTAGAGATTGAAGAGCCAAACCACCAGCGAGTCCGCCAACTCCAACATATAAACTGCGTTCAATGTTATAAGCATATTGTGCACCGCTTAGTTCCCCTTTGGCGCATTTGATTCCATCTGACATGGCCTGATACAATAAAACGACAGCCACACCAAGACATGGGGCAAAACTTGCAGAATTTACTGCACTTTGCATCGCTTTACCCATATAACCTAACTGGGAAGCTGATGTAATAGCCGCACATAAAAAACCATTAAAGAATCCTGATTTTGCTCCGGATAATCCAGCTTTTCCTGCATCCATTAAATCATTAAAATCAAGAAGGCCTTCTTGTATCATGTTTTTAATTATTGTAACAAGTTGAGGTGCCATCTTTAGCAATGCGGAAATCCAAGCTGCATTTAGTCCTGCCTTCATAGCATTTTTACATAAAAGCATCATGTCAGCTTTCTTTGCCAAAGTAATGTCATATCTTGCGGGGTCAAACTTACCTTCTTTAGCTTGGTTGGCTAAAATACGAGAATCTTTCTCTGTCAATTCAAGTGATTGTTCACCATTTGGACCTGAAATGTGTGTAGTTAGTTTATCTCTTACTTCTATCAGCCTTCGAGCTGACTCTGCTCTATCGGGATTGTCTAAGTTGTTTAAATCTCTTGCTATTCTTTTGTTTAGAGTTTCTATAGCATCTTTAATTTGGTCGGATGGAATCAGTCTGGCTTGCCCTTCATACATGCCTAATTGCATATTTGTATTAGGGTCTATTCCATTCATCTTGAGATAATCTTCTCTAGTTGGAATTTCAGAACCTTCACCAAGTTTATGAATGTATCTTTGATAAGCATACTCCAAAGAATGAGCTTGTGCCAATGCGCTTTTTCCACCTGTTTGATAGTATTTTAGGCTATATCGATCATCTCCAACAGAAACATCAACTGATCCAAGTCCGTTGCTTTGCACCTGTTCTGCTCTTTCTCCAGATTGTTTTGCGGCAGCATCAATATTGAAAGTATAAGTATGCCATGCTTCAGCAACATAACCTTTAAGTTGAGGATTAGCATTACCCTGATAACTATTGATTGCTTCTGTAAGTTTATCAATCTCCGCTTGGATAGAATCTAAATAGAGTTTATTTGCTTGACGGGATAATTCACTGCCAAAATATGCGCTTAGATTATCAACAGCATAATCATAGCCTTCTTCAAAAGTGTTCTTTTCTTTGGGCATTGGCTAAAAGTTTTGCTCTTCGCATAGTTCTTCCTTTATCCCTAAAAAATCGTGTAAATAACGATGATAGAATAATACTATAGCAAAACGGTACTGATTATTGCGTCTTTTTGCCTTTTTTTTCCATTTTCTTATAAAATAACGTATAGCAAACGGGGAAAATAAATCCCAATAAGAGAAATCAATTAATAATTCATTTAGAACAGACTTCATCGCTGCATCAATGTCGTCACGCATAACCGGAGCATTCATGCCAGCCGAATCATGATCCCTTTGTTTGCCTTTTATCGTTTGCTTTTGGCTTTCAACTAGTTTTTCATAAAGTTTTCTTGCCTTTTCATCGAAATCTTCTGTTTTCATTCCAAGTTCATCAAGAAAAGAGAAAAACTCTTTATTGAATTCAAATTGAGAATTAATATCCCAATCATAATCATCACAATATATCCATGCTTTGGCTCCATAATACCCAAAATGAATCCCGTAATTATTATAGATATCTTTGAAGTTTCGGCTGTTGTATTCTGAACCTTTTTTACCGATAGTTAATACATATTCTCCAGATACAATACCTCTGTCTTTGTTAAACTCTTCTTGCTTTCTTATAATGTTCATAAGGGCTTTATCTTTAGATACTAAAGTCATTAGAGTTTCCGCATACTCTTCACAGCCTTTATCATAGCAAGTAACAAAAGATTTTCCTGTATTCATAGTAATGTTGTTTCAACTACTTAAATATATGAATTTCGTTAGTGTCGCCTTCCTTGCCGAGTCAGGATTTAGCTTCGCTGAATACACAGCATTTCTCCCCCAACTCGCTGCAAATATAGTCATTTTTCAGACCAATGCTCAGTTTGTCGATATTTTTTCTTCGCTATGTTCATCACTACAATAATTCGTTTTTCTTCTGGATTGCTTCGTTCCTCGCAATGACGCGAAGCGGCGCATCAGCCAAGACATAAAGAAAGAAAGAGCGCGTCCCAACCTTTCTCATTCCGCTGGATGGTTCTGGTAAACCGTATCAAAAAATGAGGAAAAGCAGTCCACGCCCTATAACAATAAGGTGTGGGCATTTGCCGCCTTTCGTCCCTTGATAGAATTTTACCAGAATTTACCAGTCGGAACTGCGTCGTCAAACGTCCTTCGCAAGATGTCCTTTCGCCGAAGCGATGCCGCAAAGATAGCAATTCTTTCCTTACGGCCACGGACATCCTTTCATTTTTCGCGGACTGCTCGTTGGTCATATCTTCATTCTTGCCTTGCATGGCGCGAAAGTAAGGGCTTTTCGCCGGGCGGCAATGGAATGTAGTGAATTATAGTGAAAGATGATTTTTCTTAAACACAAATTATCACCAATTGACCACAAATTTTCAATAATAATTCATGAATAATTAATGGATAATTTATGGACATTCGTGTCGAAAAAAAGCAGTATTTGAATGACAATTTTGCAAACTTTCGGGCCTTAACGCATAAATATTTCGACTTATGGCCCAAAAGTCTGCAATTTTTGGAGTCATACCACAAACTTGCACACCTCCGGATAGAACTCCGACATCTGTTTTCGGAACTCCGAATCGGCTGAGTTGGCATAGCTGCTGTCGCGGTCTTTCACCCACTCGGGACCAGTGAAGAATCGGCGCATCTTGCGGTAGTCGCCACGGTCGGAAAGGAAACGGACGAGATAAATCAACTCGTAGGACTTGCCGTTCTTTCCGTGCCATTCTATCACGGGCAACTCCTCCCCTTCTGGGCGACATCTTCCCGTCAAGCGGTAGGCAAACAAGGCTTTCACTTCGTTGTCGTCCTTAATATAGCCCTTGTCGGCAAGCCAGTTGATGAAAGCCACAAAGGTTTCCACGCCTTTTTTCTTGAAGGCATCATCCATATAGAAGAATTCTTTCGGGCTGTCCGCCTTGTACCGCCAATCGAAGAAGTCGTCAGGAAGCGTGAAAGGCTCCGAAGGCTTCGGCTTGGGGTTTTGGTATTCTTCCCATATCCTGTCAATCAAGTCTTTGACCAAAGGATTGTCGAGAATCGGGTCAATCAGGTTGCGTTCCTTCAGCGTGAAGTCGTCGTACCAGTCCCAATAGTAATGGAGGTTGGTGGCCAAGTCGGTTTCCAAGAAATGGCGGTAGTCGGAAAAATAGCGGTCAAGGGCTTCGTCGCTGTCGTCATCGTCAAGCACCTCAGCGGAGGGTTGCCAACGCTTTATGGCTTCTAACATTTTTCCGTTGTCGGCACCGTCCTCCTCGTGCAGATGGCTTGCCATATAGTCAAGATAATAGGTGAAGTCGTCGCCCTTCATTTCGGCTCCTGTGGTCGAGTCATCCATGCAATAGGAACACAATCGGGCCAATGGGGTCAGGTCGCACGAGATGCGTTCCATCATCGAAACGAAGCCTTCCTCGTCGTCGCTCACCACACATTCAAGCAGTTTGGCCTTATCACCGGATGGAATTTGCAGGACGGAAAGAAACTCCATCACCGTGGTTCTCAGCAATTTCCTCATAACGACAAACATCTCTTGGGGCATCATAAAGACGGCCTCGGCATCGTCGTTGATGATGTAATCCTTTTCCTCCACAAGGAAGCGGTTGTTGTGGACAAAGACAATGGCGTTGTCAAAAGGCCCGGTCACTTCCTTCCAAAGCCTCATCGTTTCCTTGATGCTTTCTTCGGTCTCGTCATCCTGAAGAATCTCGTCCACGTCACGGGTGGCCTCCTCTGGCAGGGGCATTCGGATGGCCTGCTTCAGTCCTTCGTAATAGAGTCTCCTTTTTATTATTTCATCCTTGCCGTTCATGGGTGCAAAAGTATTGAAAATCAGTGCTTAGCCTTCAAAAAGCTATACTCCTTGCCGTATTTCAAATGCTGCGCCACGAAATCGGAAGGATATTCGACCTTGTAGTCAACCACCTGACCGTTTTCCATGACGGGCACGATTTCAGGATTGATGAAGCCACCGTAAGGTTTCAAACCCAAGGCATTGTAACGCTCCTTGACTTCCTTATGCAGCTCGGGATCGACCTTCACCGCGTACTTCTCCACGATGGCCTTGCCTGCGGCATAGTCGCCTTCGCTCTTGATGCGCTGGATTTCGGCTAACAACTCGCCAAACAAGCCTCGCAAAGCCTCAAAGTCGTTGACGACGAAATAGGTCTTGCCGTTCTCCACCTTCTTTTCGATGACGTTGGCATTCTTGCCATACTCGTAGCACCATTCCGAGACGAGTTTGCGGTTCTGCATGTGTGCCTCGGTGACGTCCTTGCCCAGCTCAACGCGGGCCAGTTGCGACATCATGCCGTTGCGGATATAGGAACAATACTCGGCCTTGAAAGCCTCTGCATCAGGCATGATGCCCAACTCGACCATCTTCGGGTCGGCTATATAATACAAGCCAAACAAGTCGGCACGGGCTTCCTCCAATGTCGAACTGTATTCCTTCAAGGCACTAGGCGGAGTGTCAGGCAATAGTTTTCCCGAACCATGGCCCAAACACTCATGCAAGTTGGTGTGAACCACAGATGCATCGGGACCGTATTTCTTGCAAAAAGCGACCTCCTCCTCTGAATAGGCAAACTCCTTTAACCCACTCTTTGGGTTCTCATCTGCGGCCTTATCGTAGGCTTCCATCAGGTTGGTGATGGTCACCGACTTGGAGCCGAAGTCCTTGCGAATCCAGTCGGCATTGGGCAGGTTGATGCCAATCGGGGGCGATGGGAAACAGTCGCCGCCCAAGGTGGTGACGATAATGCTCTTCGCCGAGACGCCCTTACATTCTTCTTTCTTGAAGCGTGGGTCGACGGGCGAGTGATCCTCAAACCATTGGGCGTTCTCACTGATGGTGTTGGAACGTTTGGTGGCCTCCAAATCCTTGTAGTCGACTACAGCCTCCCACGTGGCCTTCATGCCCATCGGGTCGCCGTAGTCTTCAATGAAACCGTTCACAAAGTCGATATGCGAAAGGGAATCCTGCACCCACGCAATGTTGTATTCGTCCCAAGTCTTCAAGTCACCCGTGGTGTAATAGTCGATGAGTTTCTGCGTGTAGCTGCGTTGGTTGTCATTCTCCGCCACCTTGTTGGCCTTCTTCAGCCAGCCGATGATGGCTTGGATGGCCTCGCCATACAGACCGTCAACCTTATACACGTCTTCATATAGTTTGCCGTCCTTCTTCACCAGTTTGGAGTTCAGTCCGTAACTGATCGGCTTGTCGTCGTTGGGCTTGCGCATCTTGTTGTAGAAATCTTCCGCCTCGGCTTTCTTGATGTCGCCCTCATAGAAATTCACTGCCGAGTTGGCGATGATGTCGTCTTCGCTGCTGCGGCGCACCTTGTACAAGTCTTTGTCGAAGACCACGGGGGTCAGGAAAGCAATAAAGCTGTCCACCGTCTCGCCCTCGTTAAGCGGAAGCAGGTTGACGTCGCTGCCTTTCACCAAATCGGCGAAATAGGCCTCACTGATTTCGGGGAAGAACTTGTCCTCAGCATAATGGTGATGGATGCCGTTGCTGAAAAACACACGTTTGGCGTAGACCAAGAAATTCTGGAAATCAGCACATTCGCGGTCGCCTTGATACGAATTCAACACAGCCTCGATGGTCTTACGAATCACCAGGTTATACTTGAAGTTCTGGTCGAAAAGGATGTCGCGACCGCATTTGGCCGCCTCGCCAAGATAATAAAGGTAACGCTTCTGCTGCAGCGTCAACTGGTCCCATTCCGGCACCTGATAACGCATGATCCTCAAATCTGCGAACTCATCCACCAGATACTTGAATTCCACTTTGGGCTGAGACGGTTCGGCGACTTCTTCCTGTTTTGGAGCACAGTCCACCACATCGGCAGCCATTCCAATGCCAATCATAAGCTATTCTTTAATTTGATTTTTCTGTTCAAAAAACGGTTAATACTTATACCTGACCGAGACCTCAGATAAGAAATCGTGTTTCTTGTAGTTTTCGGCAGGGACCCGACTGCGGTACTCGTAGGAGAATGCGACGTCGAGAAAGAGCTTTCGGGTGATTTGGGTCTGCAGCCTGATATTGCTGTTGATGATGTAATCGTCGAAATCGAGCACCGAAGGCTGATAGAAGAGGGTGTACAACAGCGTGAGGTTCTCTGCCAATTTTTGCTTGACTTTGGGGCGGATAGATATGCGGTAGTTGTTGTTGAGCAGATGGGTCTCATCGGTGAAGTCGGTCCAATCGTATACGAAGGCGGCACTGATGGAATAGTCGCAGAACCCAGGAATGGTATAAATGCGGTACTTCATTCCAACGAGGCCGCTCAATCGGAGGTCGTAGCCTTTGTATTTGTTGGTGAGCATCTCGCAGGCCAGGAACGGGGAGTATTTGTCGTGCTGAAATAGGTCCATCTTCACGCCGCCGTTGACCTCAAAGTTGGTCTCTTTCCAATGCTGGTCGCCACCGCTCTTGTCGATAAGCGAGCTATAGAGCAGTTTGTAGTGGGCGTCGAAAGCAATCAGGCTATCGTTGCGTTCGACGGCGCCATCGTTGCTGATGTTGCAGTTATTGACATTACCCGCATTCAACGAGGCCCCGAGACCAAAATTGTAATGCCAGTTTTTTTGTGCATTTGCGCATAAAACGCATAAAACCAATAACGCAAGAAGAGAAAACCGCAATCTATTCATTTCTATGTTGTTAGATTAAAGAAAGGTTTACTTATACAAATCTTTTGGCGTATAAAAATCGTAGGGCGGCATCGTCGTAGGGTCAAGGTTGGTGTAAGTGCCGTCCACCTGGAGTTTCTCCTTTCCATAGATAAAATGGTGGCAGAACCACACGAGGTCATCAACGGTCAGTGGGCCGCCCACAGCCACGCTGTGACCATAGCCCTCGAAACGACGGGCAAAATAAGGATAGTCATACTTCTCGAAACGTTTCACCAAAGCATCCGTTCCATAGAAGCCAATATTAAAGAAGCTTATCCCCTTGTATGACACTAAGTTATCCATCATTCCGTGAAACATCATGGTAGGGGCCGGCTCACGGTTGCGGTATTGCACCTTACCCTCATGTGAAAATATGGCACCTGCGTACGAAACCACACCTGCCAAGCGGAAGTCTTCAGGAAGAATGTCAGAATTGAGGAATCCGTTGCACATCGCGTAGTCCACCTGCAAAGAGGTGATGGCACCCGCACTTGAGCCTATCATCACCATATAATCCTTATTGACTTTCAGGTCCTTGGCATGTTCAAGCAGATAATGCAAAGCCGAAATGGCATCTTCCGTAGCCATGTAAACCGCTTTCTCCACAGGATCGGTATTGAAGACACCAATGTTTTTGGCACCTTTAAGGCCTAAGCGATAATCGATTGAGGCCACCATGAAGCCTTTGTCGACAAGTTGCTTGAAATAGGCTTTTTCCCATTTGCCGTCGCGATGACCACCGATAAAACCGCCACCAAAGACGTAGACCAAACAGATGGTGCTGTCGTGGACATGTTCAGGGGTGTAGAAATCAAGATAAAGCTGAAGTGTGTCGCGCTCGGCATATTGGTAGGTTTTCATGTTCTGGGAGAAACAACCCAATGACACGACAAAAAGCAACACTAGTAGGAAGATTTTTTTCATGATTGATGCGTTTTATAGTATTCTTTCAGGAACTCAGGTAGTTGACGCAGGGCAGCTTGCTCGCGCCATTGTTTCCGCACCTCTTGGGCAGGCACACCGAAGACGGCCTTGCCAGGCTCGATGTTCTTGTCGACGGCGGAAGTGGCCAGCACCACCGCGCCTGTTCCGATGACCAAGTCCTTGTTGATGCACACACGACCCCAAAGGATGACGTCATCTTCGATGCGCGTCACACCTGCGATGGCGGCATGGGCACCGATGAGGCAGTTGTGGCCGATGTAGCTGTCGTGACCGATTTGGCAGTGGTTGTCGAGTTTGGTGCCGCTTTCGATGACGGTGTCGGAGGTGACGCCGCGGTCGATGCTACACAAGGCACCAATCTCCACGTCGTCGGCGATGACCACACGGCCGAAGGACTCAAACTTCTTGAAGCCCTCATTGCGGCGCTGAAAGTAATAGCCATCCGCCCCAATGACGCTACCCGAGTGGATGATGACGTTGTCGCCAATCACACAGTGGTCGTAGATGGTCACGTTGGGATGGATGAGGCAGTTCTTCCCGATGATGGTGTGATGCCCGACAAAAGACCCTGGCATGATGAGAGTCCCCTCGCCTATCTGTGCCGATTCGCTGATGGGCTGCGTTTGTGGCTCGAAGGGACGGAAATGCCGCATGATACGGATGAAAGCATCGAACGGGTCGTCATGGAGCAACAAGGCTTTGCCTTCGGGGCATTCCACTTCCTTATTAATAAGAACCACCGTAGCGGCCGAGTTGAGTGCCTTGGCATAGTATTTCGGGTGGTCGACGAAGGTGATATCGCCCGCCTCCACCTTATGGATTTCGTTCAAGCCAGTAATAGGGAAATTGGCTGGTCCAACATATTTAGCGTCAATAAGTTCCGCGATAGTTTTCAGGGTAGTTTTCTTTATTTTCATTGAAAGAAGTTTATAGAATAAAGCGCAAAGATACAAAAAAAGCGCAAAGTCAATGACTCTGCGCTTAATTTATGCCATGCTTTTTATCAGGCCTTCACACGCTCGCAATACTCGCCCGTGCGCGTGTCGACGCGAATCAGGTCGTCGGTGTTGATGAACAACGGCACGCGGACCATGGCACCCGTCTCGACAGTGGCTTCCTTCAAGGCGTTGGTAGCGGTGTTGCCCTTCTCGCCAGGCTCGGTGTAGGTCACTTGCAGGACGGTCTTCACCGGCATTTCGGCGAAGAGGATGGTCTCGGTGCTGGCATCGACGACGACGTCAACGATATCATTTTCCTTCATGAACTTCACGCCCGTGATGTTGTCGCCAGCAATCGGAATCTGGTCGTAGGTCTCGGTGTGCATGAAGATATAGTCCTCACCTTCCTTGTAGAGGTACTGATAGGGACGATGCTCAACGCGGACATCCTCCAGCTTCACGCCAATGTCGAAGCGCTTTTCCAGAACGTTGCCGCTCAGCACATCCTTCAGTTTGATACGCATGATAGTGTTGCCCTTACCAGGCTTAACATGTTGGAAGTCAATGCAGAAATAAATCTTTCCATCCAAACGGACGGCGCTTCCAATCTTAACATCTTGACTTAACATAGTATTTTCAGATTTAAATATTTAAGATTCAAAGATTTAAAATTCAAAATTCAATTCCAATGTAACGAAATGAAGGTGCAAAGGTAGTGGATTTCAGGAAAATGGCAAAGGATTTGTTGAAAAAAGTGATTTTGGCACACTAAAAAGCCACCCTCACACTCTGTTTTCTACAAAGTTTTCGAGGATGGCTTTGTGGCTCTTCCTCTGTTATGACTTCAATAGAAATTATTTGATGGAACGGACAGGACGAATAGTAAGACCCCATTCCCGACTGAATGATTGTTCCCAAAAACCCATAGCACCAGTTGGGGAAAACCCATTGAGCGAACTCGACCAATAGTTGCCACAATAACTATCGCCGTAATTGATTGAATTTAAACAAAACACTCCTGTAGCAGGAAGGAAAATGCTATTGCCATTAGATGCGGCAAAGAACTTCCCGTTTACACCGTTCAGAGTCGTATCAATAATAACTGTATTGTTCACATATAGTTCCCTCCATTGGTCAAATGTAGGTATGCACCAATCATCACCCCAGTTCATTGTTGCAGCATCGTCAGATGGCTCAAGTTGGGTCACATCATCAGTAAAACCATTGAAACCATAAGAAGACTTGTGACAATATTTGGTCAACTGCATATAATCACCGTTATTACAATACTTATAAGTACTCCAATCATATATTCTCTTAGGACATGTTTCACCCCAAGCGAAATAAGTACCACAACCTTCTGGTGTATTGGCACCCACATTGCAAGTCGCCCATAAGGTTCCGCTCGGCAAGCCAAGATCAACAAAATCATGGCCATTAAGACTTCCACTATTGTCAATTGCATTTTTTGTACAATTCACCAAGCAAATCATCATTAGCATTAAGGTTGCTACTGCCTTCATTAGTTTTTTCATATTGATTAACTTTGTAATTATTCCGTTTGTTTATGGCGCAAAAATAACAAAATTCCTTGAATGGACAAACAAATTATTGCATTTTCCTATCGCCCCGCTGGGGCTCTAATTGGTTTTATCGTTTTTATTTCGGCAGGGGTTGAAACCACCTGCCTATTCATCCTTCGTCCCTCCGGGACTTTGCCACAACCACAGGAACCCCTTAGGGGTGACATGATGATTAGGCAGGCGGTGAAATGCAATGGAACCCCTGCCGACAAATAAAACCCATTCCGAGTTAAGCCCCGTAGGGGCGACAGGAAAAACACCGCAGCATAAAAAAAGCCACCCATCCGCATCATGTATCGCAAAATTCCCTAATTTTACGGCTTCAAAATCCTTTGCGAAAACAAATTTAAAAATTAAAAAATATGAGAAAAACCAAACTATTTCTGTTAGCCATGATTACCTGTTCAATCGTATCGTGCAACACACAAAAACCTGAGACAGAGCCTAAAGGCAAAGACAAAATCGGACCCACTGAGGTCACCCTGCAGTCGGACATCATGACGCCCGAAGTGCTTTGGAGCATGGGCCGCATCGGCGAATACAGCCTCTCGCCCGACCACTCGCAAATCGTATACAACGTCACCTACTACAGCGTGCCTGAAAATCGCAGCGGCTCCACCTTGTATATAATGAACGCCGATGGCACCAACAACCGTGTCCTTTCGAACTCGAACCAAAGCGAATATAGCCCGCAATGGCGCCCCGACGGCAAGAAGATCGGATTCCTCTGCCCTAACGGCGACGGCGTGATGCAGCTCTGGGAGATCAATCCCGACGGAACAGGCCGCCAGTGTGTCTCCAACGAGGCCGACGACATCAACGGCTTCCTCTATTCGCCCGACTGCACTCAGGTGCTCTTCACCAAGGAAGTGAAACTGAAAGAGACCGTGGCCGACATCTATCCCGACCTCGACAAGTCGTCGGGCCGCATCAACAACGACCTGATGTACCGCCACTGGGACCAATGGGTCGACACCTACGGTCACCTCTTCGTGGGTAACTTCAGCAACGGCAAGATTGAGAACGCCTTCGACGCCATGAAGGGCGAGCAATGGGAAGCCCCCGTGCGTCCCTTCGGCGGTATGGAACAGGTACAGTGGCTGCCCGACGGCAACAGCTTCGTCTACTGCTGCCGCAAGAAGATCGGCAAGGACTACGCCCTCTCCACCAACACCGACATCTACCAGTACATCATCCAAAGCGGCGAGTGCAAGAACCTCACCGAAGGCATGATGGGCTACGACCTCAACCCTGTCATCTCACCTGACGGCAAATTCATGGCCTGGGAGAGCATGGAACGCGACGGCTACGAGAGCGACAAACAACGTCTCTTCGTGATGAACCTCGAGACCGGCGAGAAGACCGACTACTCAGCCAAGTTCGACCAATGCTGCACAGGCTTCAGCTGGGCCGACGACAGCAAGACTTTATACTTCATCAGCGACGCCTACGCCACCGACCAACTCTACGCCCTCCCCCTCGAGAATGGTGAGATCAAGAAACTGACGGAAGGTCAACACAACTACATCTCAGTGCAATACAACGGCGACAAGCTGATTGCAGGTCGCCAATCGATGAGCCACCCGACGGAGCTCTTCAGCGTCGATCCCGCCACGGGCGAAGCCAAGCAGATCACCACCGTCAACGACAAGATCTTTGCCCAACTCACCATGGGTAAAGTAGAAGAACGCTGGGTGAAGACCACCGACGGCAAGGACATGCTCGTTTGGGTCATCTACCCGCCCCATTTCGATGCCAACAAACAATACCCTGCCCTGCTCTACTGCGAAGGTGGACCGCAGAGCACCGTGAGCCAATTCTGGAGCTACCGCTGGAACTTCCAGATGATGGCTGCAAACGACTACATCATCGTAGCCCCCAACCGTCGCGGCCTGCCCGGCTTCGGTCAGGAATGGCTTGAGGAAATCAGCGGCGACTACGGCGGACAGTGCATGAAGGACTACCTCAGCGCCATCGACGAGCTGGCCAAGGAGCCTTTCATCGACGAGAACCGCCTCGGTGCCGTGGGTGCCAGCTTCGGCGGCTTCAGCGTGTATTGGCTTGCTGGTCACCACGACGGCCGTTTCAAGGCCCTCATCGCCCACGATGGTATGTTCAACTTAGAGGCCCAATACCTCGAAACCGAGGAGATGTGGTTCGTCAACTGGGACCTCGGCGGCCCCTTCTGGGACTGGAACAATCCCACTGTGCGTAAGACCTACGCCAACTCGCCCCACCTCTTTGTTGACAAATGGACGGCGCCCATCCTCGTCATCCACGGCGGCTTGGACTACCGCATCTGCTTCACACAGGGTATGCAGGCCTACAACGCCGCCATCTTGCGCGGTATCCCTGCCGAGTTCCTCTATTTCCCCGACGAGAACCACTGGGTTTTGAAACCGCAGAATGGCGTGTTGTGGCAACGCAGGTTCTATAATTGGTTGGATAAATACTTGAAATGAAAACCTGAAATAATCTCGGTTTCCCGAATGTTGAGACGTGGCCTGCCACGTCTCAACTATTTTTTCTCATCCAACAATTGTGGCATAGGTTGTTGCGCTGGAAGATGCCTTATCAATTCTTCTGTATTAATTGGCTTTCTTCGCACCTCCTTCTTCCCTTTTCTATACAGGACAATTTCCGTATTAGGATACCATTCCAGTATCTTATCTTTTTCCTCATCAGAAATCTTACCTTCTACATACAAGTATTTGATTTTCTTTGTTTTCATCCATTCTGGAAAGACAACTTCATCGTCAAAATACAGCGTTAAGGAAGGTATAGAATCCAGTTTATTCAATACGGTTGGCACTTCCTTGACCTTCATCTCCAACCCAGAATAGGACATTTGTTTTTTCACACTCTCTACAACAAGCGAATCGTCTTGCTTTTTCACCATCCATCCGATTTTTGGCGTAAGAGCATAATTCTCACGATCTTGTTCAAGTCCAAAGAAACCTCCCCATAATTCAATCATCGTTTCCACTTTCGATCCGTCTTCTAACACTTCGATGAAGCGTACATCAGCTTTCGATATCTCATCGGGCAGGTTAGAATCAAGGGTCAGCGTCTTCAAATCGAAGCGTTTGCCGTCCTTGTCGTATGGGAAAAACTTCACAATCCAGCCATCGATGATATTGGGCGCACCATATTTTTTCTGCGTGTGCCACTTGAACATCTTTCGCCAAAACTTAACATCCTTCTTCCCTTTCGAAGCATCGATGATTTTTTTCAGAATGGGTTGTAACTCATCAATCCACCAGGCCAAATCATAGGAACGCAACTGCATTGTCTTGTCATACACCTTTTGCCAGTCTTCGGGCGTTCCCAACAAAGTCACCTCGGGAATGCCGCAAACGGCATATACAACCACAAACTCAAAATAAGCTTTCGTTGTTTCCATCAAGGTGATTTCGGAAGCGATTTGCTCATACTGGGTCGTGGTCGAAAAGTCAGCAATCATCGTCTCGGCAATCGTCCCTTTGGTGTTTTCACGAATCTCTTCTGCAAACCGTGGAATCAGCACATCCCATTGTGCCGAATCAAGCGGCTTTTCGCTCTCTACCACCAGCGACATTTTGCCCGAGAAATCAACCATTTTGTCACGATACTTTTCTGGATTTGCATTGATATGGTGTGAAAAACCTTGGGCAATCAACATCCAAACCATATCTGGCGAAAGCACGAACGGGCGATGATTGGCGTAGGCCTCGTACATCCCGTAGAAAAAAGAATGGAAACCATAACTAACGAGTCTTTCGGCATCTACATTAACAGACAAAACATTGTAATCGTATGTAGTCTTCATTCTGTCCATCATAGAAAGATAAAGTTGCGCGTCCTCGAGAACCAAATCCTCGGCAATCTCATTCGTTGAACTAACAGGCAACAATTCTTTCGGTTTCGAGAGTTTTTCTATTTCGATGATAACCTGCGCCGACACAGCAATGGAAGTGGCCAGCAACGACAGCGTCAACAGAAAGCGTAGATGTCTTTTCATGGCATTTTATATTTGTTTAACGCTGCAAATATAATATAAAACGGAATTTTTACCGTTTCGAATAAAAGTATTTCGTTTAAGCGAATTTCATCCCATCCTCTGCCTCACCACCTCAAAACAAACCACCCCCGTGGCCACCGAAACATTCAACGAATCGATGTCGCCAGGCATGGGGATCATCAGGTGGTCATCAAGACGCTTGAGGTAGGCGGGGCTGATTCCGTCCTCCTCTGAGCCCATCATCACACAGAGCGGGCCAGTGAGGTCGGATTTCCAAAGGCTTTCTTTGGCCTTTTCGGTGAAGCCCACCACGCGCAGGCCGCTGGCCTTCAGGAAGTCGATAGCGTCTTTAAGGTTCTCCACACGGCACACGTTGATCAACGACAAAGCCCCGGCCGAGGTCTTCATCGCGTCGCCATTGATGGAGGCCGAGCCGTGGTTGGGGATGACGATGGCATCCACACCGGCGGCGTAGGCCGTGCGGGCGATGGCGCCGAAGTTGCGCACATCGGTCACACGATCGAGCATCAGCACAAAGGGGTCGCGGCCGTCCTCGAAGACCATTTGTATCACCTTTTCGAGAGGCTGGTATTCAATTGGACAGATGAAGGCCACCACGCCTTGGTGGTTCTTGCGCGTCAGGCGGTTCATCTTCTCGATGGGCACAAACTGCACGGGGACACCATTGGCACGGCAGGTATTGGCAATCTCCGCAATCTCGGGCGAACGCACACCGCCTTGGATGTACACCTTCTCAATCTCCTTCTGCGAGCGAATCAGCTCCAGCACGGGATGGATGCCAAACACCATATTATTCTTGTAGTTGTCTTCCATAGCTTCATATTTTGCGGCAAAAATACAGCTTTTTCCAACATTTTTGCTATTTTTGCATCATCAATACCATATCACTATGAAAACCCTCAAATCCCTCAAGCTCATCATCGTCATGGCGATCGCCTTCACGGCGCTGTCGCTGAACGCGCAGACCACACCTCCCGAGCCCATCAGCGGCTGGGCGCTGGTGAAGGACTACATCAACCAAAACCTCGTCTACCCTGGCTCCTATCTCCGCCAAGGCATCAGCGGCAAGGTCGTCGTCGGCCTCCATGTCGACAAGGAAGGCAACGCCAGCAACTACAAGGTGAAGTCCACCTTCAGCAAAGACGCCGCGCAAGAAGCAGTCAGGCTGGTGAAGACCATCCTTTGGAATCCAGGACTGATCAACGGGCTGCCTGGCGAATATGACACGGAATATGAAGTTGAGTTCAACGCCAAACGCTACAAGCGCCATTGGAAACACAACGAGCGCCTCACTGCGCCCTTAGCGCTGGAAGCCGACACCACCAATAAAATCTATGACTATAAGCAACTGGAAGAGGTAGCCAAGCCCTATTTCGCCGACGGCAGCAACATGGGCAAATACATCGCCACCAACTTAAAGTTTCCTGCCGAGGCCAAGGAACGCGAGATCCAAGGCACGGTGCGTCTCAACTTTGTGGTCGAGAAAGACGGCAGCGTGTCGAATATCGTCATCCTCAACTCGGTGGGCGGCGGCTGCGACAACGAGGCCGTACGACTCCTTCAAAACACCATTTGGATCCCTGCCGAGAAAAATGGGAAATATGTGCGCAGCAACGGCATGCAAGACATCACGTTCAGCATCGGAGCGCATAATTTCCAAGACGGGAATAGTTATTAGTTGAGAGTTTAGAGTTTAGAGTTTAGAGTTTAGAGTTTTTTAACCTTTTAATAATCAATATGATGAAGAAAATTTTACTTACTGTGATGGCACTGTCTCTCGCCATCATCACCTTCGCACAAGACGAGCAGCCTCAGGGCTGGAGCCACAAAGGCAACATCGGCCTCAACTTCGGCCAAAGCTCCTACACCAACTGGGCGGCTGGCGGCCAGAACTCCATCAACTGGCAAGGCCTTTTTAATTATGGCATCTTCTACCTTAAAGACAACTTCAAGTGGGACAACACCCTCACCACCAGTTTGGGCTATAGCTATTTCAACTTCAAGCAGAAACCCATCAAGACCGACGACAAGATCGAGTTCACCTCGCTGGCTGGCCTGAAGGCCTCGGAGCACCTCAACTATGCCGCCGAGCTGGCCTTCCGCTCGCAGTTTGCCTATGGATTCGACTACACCAAGGACTCCACACAGTACATCTCCAAGTTCCTTGCCCCGGCTTACATCAGCTTGGGTCTCGGTGTGGAATGGGTGCCCAACCCTCACTTCTCACTCTACTTCTCACCCATCACGGGTCGTGTGACCATCGTCAACGATGACTACCTGGCCTCCATAGGCGCCTTCGGCGTCAACTCGTTGGATGCCAACGACACCACCCAACACGCCAAGAACGCCAAGGTGCGCTACGAGTTTGGTGCTCGCGCCGTGGCCAAGTTCCAATACCCCCTCGCCAAGAACATTGACTTCAACTCAAAGCTGGAGCTCTTCTCCAACTACCTCAACCACCCCGAGCGCATCGACGTCGACTGGCAGAACATGCTCGTCCTGAAAGTGAACGACTGGCTCAACTGCAATGTCGCCACCCACCTCATCTACGACTATGACATCCCGTTCTATGGCGAAGACGGACTGAAAATCGAAGGCTCCAAGGTCCAGTTCAAGGAAGTGCTGGCCATCGGATTTATGGTGAACCTGAAGTGAAAAAAGTAGGCATTCTTTCGGATACGCACTGCACCCTCATACCGCAACTCTTCCATTTCTTCAAAGACGTCGACGAGTTGTGGCATGCGGGCGACATCGGCAGCATAGAGACGGCCGATGCCTTGGCTGCCTTCAAGCCTTTGCGCGCCGTTCATGGCAACATCGACGACCATATCGTCAGGATGCAGTATCCCGAAAGTCTGTTCTTCCATGTCGAAGACGTGAATGTCTATATGACCCACATTGGCGGCTATCCTGGCCATTACATGCCTGAGGTGAAGCACATCTTGCAAGAAAAGAAGCCCGACCTTTATATTTGCGGCCATTCGCATATCCTAAAGGTCATCTATGACAAGCAGTTGAATCTGCTCCACGTCAACCCGGGGGCGGCCGGCCAGTCGGGTTTCCACAAGCAAATCACCTTCATCAGGATGGCCATCGACGGGAAGACCTTCAAGGACATGGAGATCTTCCAAATCGACCGCCACAAGGTCATCTGAAACGGCGAAAGCCGACCCCGCAACGGAGTCGGCTTTCGTTTTTCTTGTTCTCTTCCCTATCAACGGATACGGTCGGTGGCGCGCACCTTCTTGATATCCCTCCTAAGGCCTGAAGCGGCAGCGACGCTCAGCAGCAAGGCAGCCAAGGGCAGGAAAGCACCCACCTTATAGGTCGGCTCGGCACCTATGGGATGGCCGATCACGCGGATGTAGTAGGCAAATACCACTGCGATCCAAGCCACGATGACCACGATGTTGATGCGAGCAATCTTGTGCAGCTTCACGAATTGCGCCAGCTTCACGGCACGGAAGAGACTCATGGCCAGATAGCCGCTGAGCAACATGGCCGTGACAGTCAGGATGAGCACCGGAAGGCTGAAGGCCGTCTTGAACGGCGAGACGCCGTCGGGCATGGTGGACTCAACGCCATAGACATTGAAACGCAAGATGTTCAACTCCCCAAAATACTCTGCCAAAGGCATGAAAAACAGCAATGCAAACAGCAACGCTGAAAGGAAAAAGAAAATAGATTGCAGTCTTTGTGACATAATAAAACGATTTAATTAGGGCGCAAAAATACGGTTTTTTGACGAAAAAATTGCCATTTCGAAAAAAAGCCTTATCTTTGCAGCGCTTTTGAAGGTCACAACCGTCTTATCCGACCTAACAAAACCGTTCCCTAAGAAATAATGAATCAAGATTATCATTCCATTCGGAATATGTAAATCCCTATTTTATGTATAACATTTTTGAACTACAAGAGAAGTCGTTGGACGACCTCAAGATGATTGCCACCGAGCTTGGCATCGACGACGAGAACAGAGACCGCACGCAACTCATTTACGACATCATCGACCATCAGGTGGATCATCCCGACATCAAGAAACCATCTCAACCTAAAAAACAGAAACAAAAGAAGAACGACAAGCCGGAGCCCAAGAAACAAGCCCCTGAAGCACCGGTGAGCGTTGAAAAGATAAACGAGAAGGCACCCCAAGCCGAAACGCCAGCTACCGAAGCCAAAGAGCCAGCCAAAGATGGCGAGGCTCAAGGCAAACGCGGCAAGCGTCCGCGCATCAGCAAGAGCGCCGAGGCCAACGTCAGCGAATGGCAGCGCCAAAACGCGCCCCAGCTGATGGAGACGCCTGTGGCCAAGCCCGAGCCTGCCACCGAGCCCGTTGTCAGCGAGCCCGCCAAAGCAGAAGAGGCTTCAGCAGAGCCGAAACCCGCCCGCGAGAAGAAGGAAAGACAGAAACGCAAACGCACACACGAGAACGCTGAGGCCACTCCCACTGAGGCCGGCAAAACCGACAACACCATTAAGGCCGAAGAGCCCATGGCTGCCGAAGAGCCCAAGCCGGAGCGCCAAGAGCGTCATGAACGCAACGAGCGTAACGAGCAGCGTCCGCGCCGCGACGACCTGCTGAGCCAGTTCGACGCCTGCGTGAAGGCCGAGGGCGTGCTCGAAGTCATGCCCGAGGGCTTCGGCTTCCTGCGTTCGTCAGACTACAACTACCTGCCCTCGCCCGACGACATCTACGTCTCGCAGTCGCAAATCAAGCTGATGGGCCTGAAGACCGGCGACACCGTCCTCGGTGTCATCCGTCCGCCCAAGGCTGGCGAGAAGTTCTTCCCCTTGGTGAAGGTCGACCTCATCAACGGACGCAAGCCCGAGGAAGTGCGCGACCGCATCCCCTTCGACTATCTCACGCCGCTCTTCCCCAACGAGAAGTTCAACATCACGGGGCACAAGGGCTGCACCATCTCGACCCGCATCATGGACCTCTTCGCCCCTATCGGCAAGGGACAGCGTGGCCTCATCGTGGCTCAGCCCAAGACCGGTAAGACCGTCCTGTTGAAAGACGTGGCCAACGCCATCGCCGCCAACCACCCTGAGGTCTACCTGATCATCCTGCTCATCGACGAGCGTCCCGAGGAGGTGACCGACATGCAACGTAGCGTGAATGCCGAAGTCGTGGCCTCCACCTTCGACGAGCCCGCCTCGAAACACGTGCAGATTGCCAACATCGTCCTCGAGAAGGCCAAGCGTCTCACCGAATGCGGCCACGACGTGGTCATCCTGCTCGACTCCATCACGCGTCTGGCCCGTGCCTACAACACCGTTTCGCCCGCCTCGGGCAAGGTGCTCACCGGCGGTGTTGAAGCCAATGCCTTGCAGAAGCCCAAGCGCTTCTTCGGCGCAGCCCGTAAGATCGAGAACGGCGGTTCGCTGACCATCCTCGCCACCGCTCTCATCGACACCGGCTCCAAGATGGACGAGGTCATCTTCGAGGAGTTCAAGGGCACCGGCAACATGGAGTTGCAACTCGACCGCCGTCTGTCGAACAAGCGCATCTTCCCGTCGATCGACATCGTGGCCTCGGGCACGCGCCGCGACGACCTGTTGGTCGACGAGCGCACCCTGGCTCGTGTGTGGGCCTTGCGCAATCACTTCTCCGACATGACCCCCGTCGAAGCCATGGAGTTCCTCAAGGACCGTGTGGCCAAGACCATCAACAACGAAGAATTCTTGATGAGTTTGGACAAATAAGCAATGAAACTGAAAAAGTGGTGCGGTTTTTGCAGCACCACTTTTTCGTTTTTACCATTAGCAATGAAAAAAGTACTTTTCCTCATCACGACGATACTGATTGCCGTGCAACTGCAGGCCCAAGACGTCAGCCTGCTCAACCGCATCAAAGCCACCAACAGCAAAGTCAAGTCATTCGAGGCCGACCTGTCGAACACCCTTGTCAAGCCGAAGAAGACCACCTCACAGAAAGGCAAGCTCTATTTCGTCTCGCCCAAGGAATTTGCAGCCCTTTTCTCCGAAGACAGCTATATGATCGTCAACCAAAGCAAGATCAAGATGGACATGGGGCTATTTCATGGCACCTTCAAACTGAAGGACGGCGGCATGATGCAGTCGTTGAGCAACATCTTCCTCTATGGTTTCCAGGGTCGCATCCAGGAGCTTGCCGACGAGAACGACTACAGCCTGACGACGAAGACCGAGGGAAACTATCACGTGGTGACCGGAACGAACAACAAAAAGAGCCTGTTAGGCATTGGCTACAAGCAGGTCATCTTCAAGTATTCGGCTAGCGACCTACTCATCAAGGAAATCAGGTTAATCGACTATGGCGGATCCGAGGACACCTATACGGTCTCGAACGTGAAGTACGATATCCCCGTAGACAAAAAGACCTTCCAGTTTTGACATTCTTTTCATACCTTTGCAGGCATGAAAGCCAAGTTTCTCATCATAGGATACTTGTTGTTGGCCATAGCCTCTTGCACTTCAAAGGTTAAGGTCGTTGAGCCTGTCGAAACGCCGACATCAGAACTGTCCGCCATCGACAGCCTGATGTGGCGCCAGCCCGATAGCGCCTTGGCCCAGCTGCAGGCCTTTTGCAACAGCCCCGAGGCGGATAGCCTGGATGAGTTTAACGGGCATTACTGCCAGCTGCTGATCTCGGAATTGCTGTATAAGAACTATGCGGCGCAGAGCAACCGTGGGGAGCTGCTGCGGGCGGTGGCATATTTCGACAGCCTATCCTTTACCCTGAACGACATTCCTCACGCCCGTAGGCGTCATTGCGGACCCTCATTCCGCGAATGCGGAACGCAATCTCCCAACCGAAACGGCAACATCGTTTTCCTTACCGCCCGCGCACATTATATAAAAGGTGCAGGTTACTACGAACACGACAGCGTGGTGGAGGCCTGCAAGGAATACCTGAAGGCATTGGAGGTTATGGAGGAGCATTTTGAGGAAAAGGATTTGGTTGGCGAAAATGCAAAATTCATGGCTTATGTTTATACTAGACTAACAGGCTTGTCCTCCGACCTCTATCTCCATGAACAAGCCATCTATTTCGCTCATCGATCAATGATTTATTACGAAAAATCAGATATGCCAGTTTTGTATTCAGCACGAATTCTGAATGAAATTGGTTCGCAATACGACATGATGAATCGATTAGATAGTGCGACTTGTTATTACCAAAAAGCTATGGATGCTTTGGAAGACACAACCACGCTGATGTTTAGAGATATTGCTATGCATGTAATCTGTCTGGAATACAAAACAGGTGTCTGTCAGGCAGGTATTGCGACAAAAAAGTTGCACCAATTGCTTTTGAACTCGGAAAGTGATAGGGAGACCCAAGTTCGTTTGCAGAATATTGGCGAAATATTCTATCACGAACAAAGCTATGATTCCGCTTGGGCTTATCTAAGTACAGTTTTCCAAACTACTTTTATAGAGGGTTTAAAGAGACAATCTGCCGAATGGTTAGTGGAAATATGCAAGGTGCAAGGCAGAGACGACAACATCCTTGAGTACGCAGATTTCTTGGTGCCGTTCGCCAATCAAGAAGAAAACCAAAGTGCCAAAAAATCGGAGTTGACCGAACTATACAAAGCCTTCGGGCAAGCTAAATTGAAACTAGAGCATCAGAGAGAGAAGAGGAAACAATTCCGTCTTGCCTTATGTGTTTTTCTTGGATTGATAGTTGTGTTGTTAATCGTAGTATTGTTGTATCAAAGAAATATAAGAAGCAAAAGACATCTTGAAACTTTGATTGAAACAGAGCGAAATGAACACAAAACACAGCAAGCAGCACTATCTGGAAGGTTGAAGCGGAGCAATGCCGCCTTGAGAGAAAAGGAAAAAATGGAGTATTTCGATAGGCCATCAAAACAAAGCCATTATGACAGAGCCGAGAACTATTTTGACGAGCCTATATGTCAACGGATACTTTCTACTTGTAATGATGAGAACAATCCAATAAAATCCTCCATACCTGTTTCTTCGTATGCCAACATTGCACTCACCGATGCCCAAAAGGTCGAACTCAAGAATGCGGCTTTAGCCCATTATGCTTCTTTGTTTAAGACGCTGAAGCAGCAGCATCCCGAATTGAAAGAAAAGGATTTCTTGTATTGTTACTTGTCTCTTCTCGGGTTAGACAATGCACAAATAGCCGTCCTGACACAGCTTTCCTATAGAACCGTGTGGGAAAGAGAAAAGCGTCTGCAGCATATATTCCAAAAGGAAGAAAGGATATCCATCACACTCAACGAGATGATGATCAATTGAAAATCAAGATATTACTTTAATATCCAAATAATCCAAATTAGGTTTTTCTTGTCTGTTGTTATTTCCTTGATGTAGATTTGCATACGAATCTATAAATCATAATTGTTATGCAAAAACACGTCAATCTAAAACATGTCGCTCTACTGCTTGGTTTGTTGCTGACGGCCGTATGGTGCGGAGCCAACGAAATAGGCTTAAAGGATGGTTTCAGCAATATTAATATTAAAGAGGGTAATGTACAAGACCTACCCAGAGGCTATGCCATCCAAGCCTCTATCAACGGCCACTATCTCACCGTTGTTTTCACCGAAAACCTCGGTCAAGTGGACATTGAAGTCACTACTTCCACGGGCGGTTATGTTCAGGCTAATTCCTGCATTACCCCTAATGGCATCCAGTTCTACATCCCCAATGCAGGGGATTACATTGTCACATTTACGCTCTCTAATGGGGATATGTATGCTGGTGAGTTTACGGTAACAGATTAAATAACTAAAGTTAAACAATTAAAATCTTACAAAAATGAAAAAGTCAAACGCTATCTTTGCCATCCTAGCCATGGCAATCGTGACCATTGCTGTGACCATCGTGTCCTGCAAAAAAGATGACACCGTCGCCCTTTCTGGGCAAAGCACCGCAAAAGCGGCCTTCGCCCCGCCGCAGGTCGACGACATGAACGCCTACCTGAAAGCCTTCAAGCAAAAGATGCAATCCGCCGCCAAAGGCGACGACGAGGCGCTTTCAATCGAAGAAGCCGCTTGGCATCTTGCCAGCATGGCAAATTTTGAGTTCGCTAATGCGAACGTGAAATGTGACGACATACGTTTCGACACGCTGTATACAAATATTAATATCAACAATGAGGTTGTTCTTATGAGCGATTTAAGCTTGGCATACGACAAAATCAGCACAAACATCCAAAAGTTCTTTGATGGTCTTACACTATACAACAAGCATTTCCGTTTTATCAATACCTTTATCTTTGAAGACGGAAGAGTTGTTATCCCAATACTGACGACCTTTAGCCGTGACTCAAAATATCTTGATGATAACTGCTGGTTTTTTGAAGATGAATGGTCGGCCAATGACTCTTGTTATAAATACTTCAATGACGATTTGCCTTATCCCGCATCAACAGTAGGGAGGGTGAAGCTTGAGACAGCCCTTAATCTGTTTGAAAGCCATCAAACCGTCACTACTCCTTCGCACGATGTGATATACTATACACCCACAAGCGACACCACACTCTACTACCGTTATAATATTGATCCTTATGGTTCACCCTGCTATATGAGTTCAAGGTTGTTTGCAAATAACACATATTTGAACATGAACATCAAGGGTATTGTTTGTTATCTTTTTGATTCAGCATTAGGAAAAGGTTATGAGCTTTGCCCAAGCGGAGAAAGTGTAGTTAGTTGGGGAATAGAGTATTTAATTGAGGAGCCATTTCAAGAATATAATGAAAAGCTCTGGAAAGAGCATTATCAACTCACTATTTATTATGGCTTAAAACATGGTGGCTCACTACCTGGTTCAAACGACGATTAAAGAGTTAACAAAGGGTGTGCTTAAACAACAATCCCATGAAAAAGACAACACTAATCATTATCAACTTGCTGATTGCCACTTGTGTTACACAAGCTCAGGACTACACTTGTGACTCTCTGCTGGCTCGTGTAGACTCTCCCTATGAAGAAGTAAATATCAACTTCACCAATTCATTCAACACGAACATGCGCGATGGAAGCATCCTGACCTGCATCCCGACAAAGTCGCTAATCAACCATCAATACGTTGACTATGGCGATTGGTTCTACAAGACCGATCCCCAAAATCTTTGTGTAATCGACTCAACTTTCGTGGAAGCGGATTTAGATTTCGGTGAAGATTGTAAACATGTCTTGTTGGCTCCCGACCCCAGGAACGACGGATATATCCTGGCGAAGCTCGTATATAGCGACAAGATTTCCTCCGATTGCAAGTCTTGGCTCCGGATCAACCACATAGATGACGCGCTGAACATACAAGCGCACGGAGATGCTCTCATGGTGCCATTGGATAGCACTTACATACAAAGCTTGAATAGCATTTGGCTTGAAGACGAAAGCATCATGCTGATGTACATTAAAGACTATTTTTACACACCAATCGTCGCCCGCATAAGTTTGGACGGGACTATACTCAGCAGGAACGAATTCGACTCCCTGTTTGCAGGTGAGTGGTGGCATGGCATGGGTGTTTATAATGACACACCTCGAGAATATGCTATATACGATTGGGCAGTCACCGAGAACGACACTTGCATTGTACTTCACGTGCTCGACTCTTTGCTGAACCTAACAGAAACCTTAACGCTGAATAGCCATGAAGGAGATGTCTATATGGTTCAGCCAGGCATCAGCCCCGTTTTGAGCATCCAACCTTTTGGCATCTTTCCTTTGGACGATGGCTCTTTTATCGAATACTATAGATACACGAGGCACAATCTAACCAGAAATGGAGCTTGCTTGATGAAAGTGGACAAAAACACCCATGAATGCTTGTCTAATGTCCAATTTGAGTCCTTCCCCGTCTATACGAACCCAAACCGAATGGGCTACCCGATAGGGATAGGAAAGGCCGACGACGGGAATATCTATTTTGCCTACCGCACCAACAATAATGACAACAGTACTGTTGGTTGGATTGGGATAGCGAAACTAGATCCTGATTTAAACATTCTTTGGCAACGGTATTGTTTCGGGTCTTGGTCTGCACCTACTGGATATTACCACTATTATTGCAGTATGGGTCTTACAGAAAAAGGGTTTATGATAGGTGGGAAAATACAAAAAAACGGTGTGCCCTACAACTTTTTCCAATTTTTCATCAACGATAACGGCACTAATGGCACTCCCGAAATGGATAAATACATCCGCCCTTACGCCTTCTACCCCAACCCCGTGCAAGACTGGCTCCACCTGCAGTACTCGCCCGACGTACAGCCCGCCTGCATCGAACTCTTCGACCTGCAAGGGCGACTTGTGAGCAAACAAAGCCAAGGCTTGGATAACATAGAGCTGCAAGGCCTCGCCCCAGGGCAATACGTGATGAAGGTCACGATGCGGGACGGCAAGGTGTTCACCGACAAGGTGGTGAAGGAATAATGATGGGGATTGCTAATCCCATAAATGAAACCGAGGATGTTTATGCTGATGTAATAACAAAAACCAACTAATTAACCAAAGTTAACCAATTAAAACCTTACAAGTATGAGAAAAGTATTGTTTACATCGATTATTATGTTGATCGCAGTGGCGGCACAGGCACAAATAAAAGTTCACGATGATGGACATGTAAGCATTGGGACCCTGCAAGGCGGGTGGGACAAATGCACACAACTTTACCCCTCGGGACGTGTCCATTTCAACACTCAGGATTCCAATCCTTGGCATTGGGTGACTGTTGCCACTCCAGGAGACTCAACCGGAAAATGTTGGATTGTGACGGCACCGGACGACAAAAACGACCATCGTTTCTTTGTATCGGGAGAGGGATTGGTCTATCACGTTGGACACTACAAGAAAGCGGATGAAATCTCCATGGAAAACGTGGGTAATATTGTCAACGCTGGCGCTGTCCTCGATAGCATTACAGGGTCGTGGTACATTCCCATCCCGGGAGAAGAAGGAGGATCAAAGGCAGAGGAACAACGCCGCGCCGGCGTTACGGCACAGGAGGTTGAGAAGGTGCTGCCCGAAGCCGTGACCGCCGACGAGAACGGATTGCTTTATGTGGATTATGACGCGCTCACCGTATTCCTGATCGAAGCAATGAAAGAGCAACGGCGCGAAATGGAGCTTATGCGCAAGACCTTGGAGGAGCACGGGCTGCTGGAACCGGAAAAACCATAAAACCCCTTGCAGCCATGAAAAAGTTTGTATACATTTGCGGCATGATATTGCTGTGTTTGAATATGATGGCGCAACAACGAGAACAGTTAGAACATGATACAACAAAGTATTGTCATGGTACGCTGTACAAACATCTCAAAGTCAATCTTGATACCACCAGAATCTGTTTTAATTATGGTTGGAGATATGATTTCGTTCTCAGCGATGAATTTGATTCAGTAGCCATTGACACCATGAAATGGAAAATTAAACATAAAAAGTATTTTCCTACCAAGGAAAATGTTGGTTATATAGATCTTGCACGGAATATTCGCATTCAAGACAGTTCGCTTTTTCTTTCCGTAACTACAAACGACGACTCGATATTGTGCCAACCTAGTTGGGGTACCCAAGATGCTGTTATCCCTTATTTATTGTCTGGTTGGCTATCCTCCAAAAAACCATTTAGATACGGTTACATAGAAACAGAGTGTTATCTTCCAAAGAATCACCATTATTGGCCTTGTTTTTGGACAACAGCAAGGGATACTTTAATAGACGACTATGATGAAGTTGATGTTTTTGAGCGCACAACCTATAATAACACTGACTATCCATACATAATTAGACAAAATTGTTATAATGGATCAAATACTTCACACGAGTCTTTTACTACAAGTATTCTCACTTTTAACAACCATGATTCTATAACAGGAAAAGCATCAGTTTTCGGGGCGGAAATCCTTCCCAAGGAAGTGGTGTTCTACATCAACGGGCATGTCACGGGACACTTGAAATATAATAACAGTTTGGGGAACGAATGGAATTCGTACACATGCACAGACATTGAAGAAATGATACCTATGTATTTTGTTCTCTGTCTTACTTGCCCCAAAAGCCAACACACTTTACCTTTGCCAGACGAATCAGCTAGGTTCAATTATATGAGATGCTTCAAACTAGAGCGGGGATTGAGGGACACCTATCACCCTTCTGTTTTTGCCCCATCTGATGAATCCACAAAAGTTTATCCACATATTATCCTTGGCGGGAACGGTTGCTCGGCGTACATATCCACACCAACGGCACTATGGGCAGAGCAAGATATTGTTCTTGATAAAGGGTTTGAATTGGCGCCATGCACGGCTTTCTCTGCCCGAGTTATTGCCGTCCCAGACCCAGATCATTCGCCTTTGTATATACAAAACTGCCATAACCATTAACAAAACTAATACATAACAAAATGAGAAGGTTAATTATAACGATAACTCTTATCATAGGCTTTACAAAATGTGTCGTTTCACAAACCGAACAAGTTTACCAACCCGATTCGGCTACCCTGCTTTATGACCACTCCATCCTAGAGGCAGGAGAAACCATGAAGTTCATTATGTCTTATGATAACGATGGCGTTTTTTATCAATATGAGCAATATTACAGCGAACAACCTGTTAAGAACAAAAGCTTAAAAACCGAAGCCAATTTAAAATTGCCCTTACAACTCAGAACCATTTATGAATACGATATGGCATTAAACATGATCAGATCGACAGAGCAATATTATGCCGTACCTAGACCACCAAGATACAGCCATGATTACATTTATAATGATGGCGTGTTGACTTCTTATGTCTGCCATTATGAAAATATTGAAGAATATGAGTGCACAGATAGTGTTTTATATAGGTATGATGAAAACCAAAGACTCATACATGAAACTATTTACAAAGAAAGACTTGCATCTCTTTATCTATCAAAAGAAATAGACTATTCTTACAATAATACCAGCGTTGTAAGAACAACTAATGGTCTTTCAAACGGTCATTGGGGCGACTGGGTAACACTTGAAAAGAGCACTCAAGTCTTTGACGAGTATGGAAAACTATTGAGCATTGAAACGGAAACCTACAACAAACCAACCACTTTAGAAACCTATTCATACAACGAAAGCGACCATATTCTTAACATCTTAACACAAATTTTGGCAGATGAGAATTGGACAAATAATAAACTATTAGAATACACTTACGATGGTTATGGACATTTAATCCTAGCGGAAATCAAAGTATGGCAGGATGGAATGTGGGGCAATGCTGACCGGGCTGTATATGAATTGAACGAAGCTGGCTATCCTATCATAATCAACTTTGAGAAATGGAACGGCGGAGAATGGGAACAAGGCACATGGAAAGCGGATTTCTTCATCTTTTCAGAACCTTATCTCAGTAGACAGAATTATTTCTTGTGTCGTAAAGACGCCAAACGTATTGAAATATCTTACTCAGCCACGCCCATGCCAAACTATGATGTATACGAGGACCCGATTAAAAAGGATTTCTGTACGCTCCACCCCAACCCCACCAACGGCAGGGTCACCATCACCGGCCTCAACCTCCGCCAGGCAGAGGTCGTCAACACGCTCGGACAACGCGTGGCTGCGATAAAGGGCGAAGGTAACCAACTGTTCGTCGACATCAGCAATCTTCCCGCAGGTGTTTACTTCGTCAACGTCACCGATGAGAAAGGGCGGAAGTGCGTGAGTAAGGTGGTGAAGGAATAGAGATTCCCTTTCGCTTCGCATGGGAAATCTAAAAAAGGAAAACAGAGGAAAGATGAAAAGACGATGGTTTATCTTGTTAGTCGTTGCGGCGCTCTCGACCGCCTGCTCGAACGATATCGACATCTTTGCCGATTACAAGCAGATGCCCATCGTCTATGGTCTGCTCGACGCCCGCGCCGACACTAACTACGTCAAGATCACCCGTGCCTTCTACGCTCCCGACGACACCTATCTGGCTGCAGCCAACCCCGACTCGAGCAACTACCCTGGCCGACTCGACGTCCGTCTCGTCGAATACCGCAACGGCGACTCCGTCCGCGAGATCGTTCTCGACACCATCACCATCCACAACAAACAGGAAGGCTTGTTCTATGCACCCTCGCAAAAGCTGTACTATACCGCCGAGCCACTCAACCACAATGGATCGGGAGCGCAGTACCATTACCGCCTCAAAGCCGTCCTCCCCGACCGCGTCCTGACCACCGAGACTGATATGGTGGGCAACAGCGGGTTCGGTGTGCAAAGCCTGGGCGTGAACTTCTCGAAGGAGTACTTTGGCACCAACCGTCCCTTCCTGTTTCGGCCCGCCGCCAACGCCAGCATCTATCAAGTCACCATGTCGTTCACCTTCAAAGAGCAACGCACTCCCGATGGCGACACCATACCCCGCACCTTCTCGTGGGATATCGGCACCTATACCGACGAGTACCTCTCCAAACACATGGACGGCGATTGCTATGTCTTCACATATCGGCCCGAGAATTTTTACGCGAAGCTGAAAGAGTTTGTCGGCGACGACAGCCTCACCCAAGGGGTCAGCCGTTTCATCAGCGACTATCCTGTCGAAGTCGACATCACTGCAGGCGGAGAGAAACTGATGCAATACATCTACCACAACGACGCCACCTACGGCTTCAGTGCCGGCGACCCTGAGTTTTCGCTCATCGATGGAGGCTATGGGGTGTTCTCGTCAAGGATGACTGCCGTAGGCAACATAAGGCTTGCTGGAGAGACCGTCCCCGATCTGGTGGCTATGCCCCGTTGGGGATTCGTTTTCATAGGCGGAAGAGAAGAATAAAGCTAAGGACACACAGAGTTGTCATTATGCGTAAAGCGCCCTCAAGTCGTCGGTCGTCAGACCGTTGAAGTCGCCTGAACTCATAAAAGCGCCAATGACATCGTGTCGTTGGCCTTTTTCTAATAAAGCGACAAGCTCGGCCTTGTTGTGCACCACCTTCAAATCTTTCCTTCCGAAGCCTTCAACGATGCGCTCGTCGGGCATGAGCTCCAACTTCTTGATAGCCACAGCATGCGGGTCGTAGAAGACAATGGCTGTGTCGGCGAGCTTCAAGGCATCACGGTAATGGTCGATGAAGACCTCACTGAGACTGCTATAGGTGTGCAACTCAAAAACCGCAAGCAAATGCTTCTCTGGGAACTGCTCACGCAATGCCTTCACGCTGGCGTTGACCTTGGAAGGCGCATGGGCGAAATCGCGGAAGACGAAGTTGTCGCCATTGTCGAACAAGAGCTCCAAACGACGCGCGGCACCCTTGAAGGAGGCGATGGCCTCATAGAACTGGGCATCGGTGACACCCAGCTGCTGGCACACCAACCGTGCCGCATTGATGTTCTTCATATTGTGGCTGCCAAACACACCCACTTCCCTCCTGCTGCCGTCGGGCAAAAGCAGGGTCGTCTTCAAGCCATCGCTCTCGAAAGGATGCACGCCATAGCCATAAGTGCGGCATTGTGCGCCTTGAGCGATCTTCTCGGCCTCCACATCGGTCTGGTCGTAGATAAGGCAGCCACCCGGCTCGATGGTACGGACGAAGATGCGGAACTGTTCGAGGTAAGTGTCGAAGGTCGGGAATACATTGACATGGTCCCAGCCGATGCCGCTGATAACGGCGATATGAGGATGATAATGGTGGAACTTCGGCACACGGTCGATGGGCGAAGTGAGGTATTCGTCGCCTTCCATGACCATGTATTTGGCCGTCTCGCTGAGGCGCACCATCACGTCGAAGCCTTCCAGTTGGGCGCCCACCATGAAATCGGTCTCGATGCCCACCTTTTGCAACACATGCAGGATCATGGAGGTGATGGTCGTCTTGCCATGGCTACCGCCGACGACGATGCGGGTCTTGTCCTTGCTCTGTTCGTAGAGGTACTCGGGATAGGAATACACCTTCAGTCCCAGCTCTTGGGCGCGCACCAACTCAGGGTTGTCGATGCGGGCGTGCATGCCAAGGATGACGGCGTCGTAGGTCTTGTCGAGCTTCTCGGGATACCAACCCCATTGCGGAGGAAGGATGCCCTCTTTGGCGAGGCGCGACTTGGAAGGCTCGAAGATCTCGTCGTCAGAACCCGTGACTTCATAACCCTTGCGGTGCAAGGCGATGGCGAGGTTGTGCATGGCACTGCCCCCTATAGCAATAAAGTGAACCTTTTTCATAGCAATACAAATAAAGAAGGGTAAGCTACTCATATCGCACCGCTACAACCTCCTACCCTTGCTACATTCCTGTCCTGGGGGATTTCAGAGGGAGCTGGTCGTATAAGACTTACCCGATGCAAAAGTACGGACTTTTCTTGGATTGGCAAGCGAAAATCCGAAATATTTTATTCGTGCCCGTAGCTCGAGCCGTCGAAGCAATGCGTGCAGAGCTCGAACTTCGGCAGGCCGATGGCTTTCACCACGCTATCCAAGGTGTTGAATTTCAGCGAGTCCACCCCGACATGCTGGCGGAGCATCTCGAGGAGTTCGGCATACTCCTTGGAATTCGGGTCACAATATTTATCGATGTTGCGGTTGTCGTCGCCTTCGAGCTCCTTCACGCAGCGGCGGGTGATGAGTTCCATGACCGTCTTGGAGGCCGAGAAATTGAGGAAGGGACAACCGAAGAGCAGCGGCGGACAGCTGATGCGGACGTGCACCTCCTTGGCGCCGTAGTCGTAGAGCATCTTCACATTGTCGCGCAGCTGTGTGCCACGCACGATGCTGTCGTCGCAGAAGGCCACCTTCTTGCCTTCGAGCAGAGCGCGGTTGGGGATGAGCTTCATCTTGGCCACATGCTCGCGCTGGCTCTGGTTGACAGGCATGAAGCTACGCGACCAGGTAGGCGTATACTTCACCACACCACGCAGGTACGGGATCTTACGCACGTTGGAATAACCCAAGGCCATGCCGATGCCCGAGTCGGGGATGGCGGAGACATAGTCGAGGTCGACATAATCGTGCTTACCCATCTCGCGGCCTTCGTTGTAGCGGGCCTCCTCCACATTGACGCCTTCGTAGTCGGCAGCAGGATAACCGTAATAGATCCACAGGAAAGAGCAGACTTGCTTCTTCGGACTTGGGGCAAGCAACTGTTGCACGCCATCTAAGGTGACCTTAACGATCTCGCCAGGGCCTAAGCTATAGCAAGTGGCATAGTCGAGGTTGATATAGCTATGGCTCTCGGAAGCCAACACATAGCCCTCTTCGCTCTTACCCACCACAATGGGGGTACGGCCGTAGTAGTCACGTGCGGCGATGACGCCGTCCTCGGTGAGGATGAGCATGGAGCATGAGCCCTTCACCTTATCAAAAACATTCTTGATGCCGTCGACGAAGTCCTCGCCTTGGGTGATGAGCAGGGCCACCAACTCGGTGGGGTTGGTATAACCCGAACTCAGCTCGGCGAAATGCTGCTTGTTCTCCAAGCAATGGTTCACCAGTTCGTCCAGGTTGTTGATTTTGGCCACCGTAGTGATGGCGAACTTGCCCAAGTGTGAGTTGACGATGATAGGCTGAGCATCCGTGTCACTGATGACGCCGATGCCGTTGTTGCCTAAGAACTTGCCCAGCTCGTCGCTGAACTTGGTGCGGAAATAGGTGTTTTCAATGTCATGGATCGAGCGGTAGAATCGCTCGCCGTCGTGGGTCACCATGCCCGCACGTTTGGTTCCGAGATGTGAGTGATAGTCAACGCCATAGAACAAGTCGCGTGCGCATGAACTCTTTAATACAGTACCGAAGAAGCCTCCCATAGTAGTAATAATTTAGGTTATTGAAGATATAAATAAGGTCATAAAAACAAAAAACATCTGCGGGAGGTTGGTGAGCAAAGTCGAACCATCCCGTAGATGGACTGCAAAAATATCGTTTTTTGGTTTACCATGCACAACAATTTTATATTTTTGCCGAAATTTTTCGCAAGTCTATGATACTCAAACTCTATCCAACGAACCCCAACCCGCGCTACGTCAAGACGATCCTGGAATGCTTGGCCGACGGCGGCACCATCATCTTCCCCACCGACACCTTGTACGGCTTGGGCGGCTGCATCAACAACCCGCGCACCTTCGAGCGCATCTGCCAGATCAAAGGCATCAAGAAGGAGAAGGCCAACTTCTCGTTCATCTTCCACGACCTCAGCATGTTGAGCGAGTTCACCAAACCCATCAACAATGACGTCTTCAAGATGATGAAGCGCAACCTACCGGGAGCCTTCACCTTTATTTTGGAGGCCAACAACAACATCCCGCGCATCTTCCAGAGCAAGAAGAAGACCATAGGTATCCGTATCCCCGACCAACCCATCATCACCAACATCGTCAGGGAGTTCGGTGCACCCATCATGACCACCTCGTTGGCCGACGAGGAAGACGAAATCAACCCCTACCTCACCGATCCCGAGGAGATCCACGACCGCTACAAGGACCTGGTGGACATCGTTATCGATGGTGGCGCAGGTGAAAACGAGGAGAGTACCGTTGTGGATTGCACTGACAATGAGATTGTTATCGTTCGCCAAGGCAAGGGATTGTTGGACGAATAAAAAAAATCGGCTGAAAAAGTCGTTGATAACGAAAAAAGTAGTACTTTTGCAGCCGCAAAAAAGGATGACTCGGTAGCTCAGCAGGTAGAGCACAACACTTTTAATGTTGGGGTCCTGGGTTCGAGCCCCAGCCGGGTCACCAAGAAACAAAAAATCTCCGACCAAGTCGGAGATTTTTTGTTATCTTTGCCAACCCAAAGACACTACAATGATCGACTTATTGAATGACCTCAACGAGCCTCAAAGAGAGGCCGTTACCACTATAGAAGGCCCCGTGATGGTGATCGCAGGTGCCGGTTCGGGCAAGACCCGCGCCCTCACCTACCGCGTCGCCTACATGATTCAGGAGGGCGTAGATCCCTTCAGCATCATGGCCCTCACCTTCACCAACAAGGCCGCCCGCGAGATGAAGGAACGCATCATGCAACTCGTCAACGCCAGCGACGCCCGCAACGTGTGGATGGGCACCTTCCACTCCATCTTCG
>JAEEGJ010004785.1_pt1 | contig 44521 bp, 46 predicted proteins | sample 8958761 | NCBI WGS metagenome assembly JAEEGJ01 (sample SAMN16246546, study PRJNA631951) | gut metagenome | biome: gut microbiome; feature: rumen; material: RS-attached | host: Bos | place: Iran: Karaj | collected 2018-10
GTGGCAAATTGTCAGTTATCTTGTAATACAGACAGACGTACGGAGTAAATAATTATAAAGGCCCGATAAGCGGTCCCGATAAGCGAGCAAACGGTAGCGTCGCCAGCCGCAGCGAGGCCGCAGGCCGATAATATGACAAAACAGAGGCACGATGATTAGGCCACACACATTAGTTGATATCAATATGAATATTGGGCTAATGAAAAGTAAAACAATACAATATTATTAACAAACCATATTTGATATGATTCATTCCATCTATTTGAATAACTACAAGGGCTTTAGCAATACTTTCATTCCCTTCGGAGATGTGAATTTTTTAGTCGGAGATAACAGTACTGGTAAAACATCTGTTATTAATATAATCAAGATGTTAGAATCACCATCTTATTGGAGTTTTTTTGACTTATTTATTGATAGTGATGAGGTTATTCCTTTCAAGGAGATAGTTAATCATTATTCTCATGATCAATCTTATTTCACTATTGGAGTTGATACGGAATGGGATGATGTAAATGAACGTGTTTATTTTTCCATATCATATAAGGAAGGGGTTAATAATAAGCTTCCCGAACTAGATAGTTACAGATTCACAGTAGATAATATTAGCGTTCTAATAAAAAAAGAGAAAGAAGTATTTGCTATCTATACAAAAGAAAAACAAATTATCAGTTTTGAAAAATGGATAAAGGACAATGAACGTTATCGTCGCCGAAAAGATTTAGATTTTCTCTTAGACGAAGATTTACGTACGCCTTTTATTGTCACTATTAATTTTGTGATTAATCATATAAGAAAAGTAAAAGATCCATATACAGCTACTATTAAAATACCAACTACCGGTAATGAATCAATAGCTCCTATTAGAGCTTCTGCAAGGAAATACTATCATTCAGAAGAGGGTTCTTTCTCAGAAGAAGGTTCTCATGTCCCACATATGATAAAAAGCATTTTTGAGCAGGAAAAAGTGTTGAAAAATGCCATCTTGAAGGTCCTTCGTAGATTTGGCAAAGACAGTGGGCTGTTCGATGATATAAAAATTGAGAAGTATGGTAATAAAGAGTATGCACCGTTTTCAATTAATATTATTTACAACAATATCCCAGTTAATCTAAGTCAAGTCGGATTTGGCGTAAATCAAATACTTCCGTTGTTACTTGAAAGTTTGTATAGACATGATTATATATTGACATACCAACAACCAGAAGTGCATTTACATCCAAAAGCACAATCAGCCTTTGGTAATGTTATTTATTATTCAGCTTTAACTAGAAATAATACGTTCTTTGTCGAAACACATAGCGACTACTTGATAAATAGATTTCGCTATTTGATGCATGAAAATAAAGATGAGGATGAAAAAGTTTCAAATGTTCGTATTCTATTTTTTGAAAGGACTTGTGATGGCATAAAAGTATATCCCATAGTTTTGAATGAGAATGGTCAGTATCCCGAAAATATGCCAGAATCATATGGGGATTTTTTTGTAGATGAGGAAATTAATATGTTGAGCGTATGAGGGATATAATCATTGATTCTTGTACATTATCATCTGTATTCATTCCAACATCATCTGATTACAATCAATTCAAAGATGTTTCAGAAGCTCTTTATAAGGGACATTGTCGTATGGTATATGGCGGTTCAAAGTATATTGAAGAGTTGTCGAGGGTGAGATCTGTTCTTCGAATAGTTCTTGCTTTATCAAAGAAAAATAGAGTAAGAAAGTTAGATGATAATGCAGTAGACAAAAGGCAAAAATATGTTGAAAGAATAATTAATGATCCGGCATTCAATGATCCCCATTTACCAGCTATTGCTTTTGTCGGGAACTGTCATATGATATGCTCTAAGGATAAAGAATGTATGGAGTTCGTTAAAGACAAACGTTTATACCCAACTCATTTTAGGGTTCCAGTTTTTTACACATCCAAGAAAAATAGGGACTTGTTATATAGATAATGCGTTGTGGAATAGCTTGTTGGTAACTAGCTTTCAATAAGCAATGAAGTATCTTTTACTCATTATTTATAAATAGAAATGGGATTACTTTGACGAGAATATATGCGAAATTAGTTGAAAGGAGATGATTAATACTTTAGAGTTGAGGGTAGGGAATTATGTCCTCTATAATGGTCAGCCAATTATGGTGAATGGCATAACTTATAACACAGTGATGCTTGATGGTATTTTATTAGCAACTGAGAATCCGAATAATCCATATGAGTATAAGCATATAAATGCGAATGATGAGAGCGTTGAACCAATTCCTTTATGTGACTTAATTCTTGAAAATATACGTCAACGAATTCCTATGAAAGATGGATATGTTTATTCTTATAATACAAAAAGTTCGACTTATTATATTTATGAAGATGACTCGGAGGGTTTTTATATAGGTGTAGATTTTCGAGGCGAGCTTATACGCGTAACGCCCAAACCTATTAGATACCTCCATCAATTGCAAAATGTATTTTTTGCTCAATATGGAAATGAAATGATTATAGATGAGCAACTGCTGAAGAATAGTATTGAGAATGCATTTGAAAAGGGAGTGATCTAATTGATTAGACAGGTATCATGGAGATAATAGCATTGATATAATATTACAGCATCGCCAGCCGCAGCGAGGCAGGAGGACGAGTAAAATAGATTTTAACGACAAAATATGAAAATACTAGTAACAGGAGCCAAAGGGTTCGTAGGAAAGAACCTTTGCTGGGCACTTAAGAACATACAAGCCGGTAAGGATAAGACTCATCCAGGTCTTATCATTGAAGAGGTGTATGAATACGACCTGGATTCCACACCAGAGGAACTAGACCAATGGTGCAAGAATGCTGATTTCGTGTTCAACTTGGCCGGTGTGAACCGCCCGCAGAACCAGGAGGAGTTCATGCAGGGCAACTTCGGGTTTGCGTCAACACTTTTGGACACCCTCAAAAAGCATCATAACACTTGTCCTGTCATGCTCAGCTCCAGCCAGCAGGCCAGCCTTACCGGCCGTTTTGGCAACTCAGAGTATGGCCGAAGCAAGAAAGCAGGTGAGGATCTATTCTTGGAATACGGCAAGGAAACCGGAGCGAAAGTGCTTGTTTACCGTTTCCCCAACCTTTTTGGCAAATGGTGCCGCCCCAACTACAACAGTGCAGTAGCAACATTCTGCAATGCATTTGCAAATGACCTGCCTTACACCGTTAATGACCCAAGCGTAGATTTGGAACTCCTTTACATAGATGACCTTGTTGATGAGATGATAGCAGGCTTGCAGAGCAAAGAGCACCATTGTGAATTCAATGGCCTTGACGTACTGCCGCAGGCGGACGGCAAGTATTGCTATTGTCCAATAACACATCACGTTACTCTTGGTGAGATAGTGGAACTCCTTAAGTCTTTCACTGAACAGCCTAAGACCCTAATGATTCCAGAGATTCCGATCAACAGTTTTTCAAAGAAACTCTACAGCACATACTTGAGTTACCTGCCATATGAAAAGACTGCGTTCCCACTCAAGATGAATGTGGATGACCGTGGCTCATTTACAGAACTGGTGCACACACTAAATGCAGGGCAAGTAAGCATTAACATCTCCAAGCCAGGCATCACCAAAGGCCAGCATTGGCACAATACCAAGTTTGAGCAATTTATTGTGGTGAAAGGCCACGGACTGATTCAGCAGCGTAATCTGAATGACCCAGAAGGTAAGGTGCTGGAGTGGGAGGTTGACGGCGACCACATACAGGCTGTCCACATGTTACCTGGATACACTCACAACATCATAAACCTTTCACAGACAGAAGACTTGGTAACAGTGATGTATTGCAACGAGATATTCAACCCTCAAAAACCAGATACATTCTTTGAACCTGTTAAGTAATAAGTAAAACAACATATGGCAAAGTTTAAAGACAACGGAAAAATCAAATTGCTGATAATAGTAGGTACAAGACCGGAGATTATCAGGCTTGCAGCGGTGATTAATAAATGTAGGCAGTATTTTGATTGCCTGCTGGCACATACTGGTCAGAACTATGACTACAATCTGAATGGAGTCTTCTTCAAGGATCTCAAGCTCAAAGATCCGGACATCTACATGGAGGCTGTAGGTAACGACCTGGGCGAGACCATGGGTAACATCATTGCCAAGAGCTACCAGTTAATGGTTGCAACACAGCCGGACGCAGTATTGGTACTTGGCGATACCAATAGCTGCCTCAGCGTGATTGGTGCCAAGCGCCTTCATATCCCAATCTTCCATATGGAGGCCGGCAACCGTTGTAAGGACGAGTGCTTGCCCGAGGAAACCAACCGTCGCATTGTAGATATAATCAGCGATGTCAATATGGCCTATAGCGAGCATGCAAGACGTTATCTCGCTGATACCGGACTCCCTAAAGAACGTACATATGTAACGGGTAGCCCGATGGCCGAGGTGCTCCACAATAACCTGAAAGAGATAGAGTCAAGCGATATCCATAAGCGTCTGGGATTGGAGAAGGGTAAGTATATCCTGCTCTCTGCTCACCGTGAGGAGAACATTGACACCGAGAAGAACTTCCTTAGCCTGTTCAATGCGATCAACAAGATGGCTGAGAAGTACGATATGCCCATCCTCTACAGCTGTCATCCAAGAAGCCGTAAGCGTCTTGAGGCAAGCGGCTTCAAACTGGATAAGCGCGTAATTCAGCACGAGCCACTGGGCTTCCACGACTACAACTGCCTCCAGATGAACGCCTTCTGCGTAGTAAGCGATAGTGGCACACTGCCAGAGGAAAGCAGCTTCTTTACTAGTGTAGGGCATCCGTTCCCAGCTGTGTGCATACGCACAAGTACCGAGCGACCTGAGGCACTAGACAAGGGTTGTTTTGTACTGAGTGGTATTGATACCAAGGGGCTGCTTCAGAGTGTAGATATTGCCGTAGAGTTGATAAAGGATGGTAATCACGGCATACCAGTACCAGACTATGTTGATGAAAATGTCTCAACCAAGGTTGTAAGAATAATCCAGTCATACGTTGGAGTAGTCAACAAGATGGTTTGGCGTAAAGAGATTTAAAGATTAAAAAGGCAAAAGATATGAGTTTATTTAAAGACAAAGTGCTCCTTATAACAGGAGGAACAGGCAGTTTTGGTAACGCAGTACTTAACCGTTTCCTTAAGACCGATATAGGCGAGATCCGCATATTCAGCCGTGATGAGAAAAAGCAGGACGATATGCGCCACGACTTTCAGGCGCGTATGCCGGAAGTGGCCAATAAGATTAAGTTCTACATTGGCGATGTTCGCAATAAGAGCACATTGAAGTACGCTATGCAGGGTGTTGATTACGTCTTTCATGCAGCTGCCTTGAAGCAGGTTCCCAGCTGCGAGTTCTTCCCGATGGAAGCTGTGAAGACTAACGTGATTGGTACAGACAACACGCTGGATGCTGCCATTGATGCGGGTGTAAAGTGCGTCATCTGCTTGTCAACCGATAAGGCCGCTTATCCCATCAATGCCATGGGTATTACCAAGGCCATTGAGGAGAAGATTGCTATGGCAAAGAGTCGCCTGAGTGGTGACACCAAGATTTGCTGCACCCGTTATGGTAACGTGATGTGCTCAAGAGGTTCCGTGATTCCTCTCTGGATTGACCAGATTCGCAAGGGTAATCCTATCACTCTCACCGAGCCCAAGATGACACGCTTCATCATGTCTCTTGAAGAGGCTGTTGATTTGGTACTCTTCGCCTTTGAGCACGGAAAGAATGGTGACATCCTGGTGCAGAAGGCTCCCGCATGCACCATCCAGACCCAGGCCGAGGCCGTTTGTGAGTTGTTTGGTGGTAAGAAGGAAGAGATTAAGGTAATTGGCATAAGGCACGGAGAGAAGATGTACGAAACCCTCCTCACCAAGGAAGAGGCTGCCAAGGCCATTGACATGGGCAACTTCTATGCAGTGCCCGCTGACAACCGTGACTTGAACTACGATAAGTACTTCAAAGAAGGTGATACCAAGCGTGCGTTGATTGATGAGTTCAACTCAAACAACACAAGAATTCTGAATCTGGAGGAAACAAAGGCCAAAATCGCTAGCCTGGAATATATCCAGAATGAGCTGAACGGCATTCCCAATATTGTGAAATAGATATGCGTAAATAGAGCCAACAGGTCTTACGCGCAACCTGTGGCTCTTGATGGGGTAGAGAGGTCTTCCGTACAGCCTTGAAGCCCCAACCAAAGGGAGCAGGCTCTTATCAGGGTCTCTCATAAATAAAAGGTTCAATAAACTTGGTAATCCTGCTCTTTCTCTAGCTTTGAGTATAATGAAAAAGATTTATACAGAGTTAATTCTGTTCTTGACAGTCATATTGTTGAATACGCCAATGGTGTATAGCCGTTCACATGTGGTTGTCAAACAGAATGATAGGTATGAGGTCTTGTTTGCACATGAAAAAACAAATCTTATAATTAAAGATAGTATTGATTTAGATGGTAAGACGATTAAAGTTGGTGATAATTGTAAGTTGATATTCCGTAACGGGAGTATTAGTAATGGTGCAATTGTTTTGGGTAAAGGGTGCACTGTTAATAAAGGAGTTTTTGAAAATGTATCATTTTCGATTAGTTCCAATACCAGCTTTAAGAAATGCAGCTTTGATAACAAGAACACTAATATATGTATACAGACGCAAGGAAAAGATGCAGTGCAAAACATTGTAATTAAACAATGTAATTTTTACAATGTGGGAAACTCATTGAGAGCCTCTACCAGTGTTCATTGTATCTATCTTAATTCTGTCAGTGACGTTACTGTAAAGGAATGTAGTTTTGTTAATATAGGAAATCTGTACACACAAAAGGTGAGCGGAATTTCAATAAACACTTCAAATCAGACAACTCCTACAGAACTGACCTTGGTAAATATTAATGTTGAAGATAATTTGTTTAGTGGCATAATATCCAAAGACAATATTGCCACCCGTGAGGGAGAATATCATTTTATCATTGTAAGTTCATCAGAGAATGTGTTGATAAAAGATAATATATGTGACAATCATTACGAATCAGTAGGGTTTGGTAAGGAGCCTATATACCTAAAATGTACTAATTCTTCTGTTGAAAACAATAGGATTGAAGGTGTTTACGGTGGAGAAGCAATAATTTGTGTTAAGAATTACACAAGGGGGAATATCTCTACAACTCCTTTTGTAGATATTATAGATAATGATATAAAAGGTACTTATTTCGAGGCAATATACCACACAGGAAGCGGGACAATATGTGGCAATACTATTGTTAATACACAGGCATATGGACTTTCATGCGAAAACAATAGGTCTGTAGAAGGGCATTCTTTCGTTATTGAAAACAATACAATTAGTTTAGGAGAAATAATACCTTCCATAAGTACTGGAAGTGCTCGCGCTCCATTAACATTGTTGAGTTATGAAGGGAAACCAATTAAAGCTATTATAAAGAATAATACAATTAAATCAAAAGCAGATATAGAAACCATAAGATGTAGGTTCGCCTACGATACTGTTATAGAATTAAAAGGGAATGATATTGAGGTCAATCGTCGTCTTTTGTCTTTTGGTAATCTTGATGGTAAAGAACGAAAATTTATCATCCGGACAAATAAAAATAATTTAACAAAACAAACGGCTATAGAACAGCCCCCTAAATCATCATTTGTAACTTTTAGTGCAAGCGATGTTAGGTAAATGATAAAAATACATGCAGAGTAATACTAATAAGGCTCTTAAAGGAATTTCTTCACAAGCAGTTGTGACCATCTTACTTGGCGTTTTAGAGGTGGTCTCATTCTCCATAATGTCGCGTGTCCTTTCCAAAGAAGACTTTGGCTTTTATGCGGCTATTAACGCGATAGTACTCGTTTTTGCATCTTTGTCAGAAACAGGTATTGGCTCTGCAATAGTACAAACGAAAGAGATTAATCGCCGTTATATAGGAAACGCATTTACTTTAAGCTTATTATTTGGAATCATAAGCACATTGATTCTTTTACTTGCTGCATTTTTATTACCAGATAATATAATAGACAATCAGATGAAATTACCTTTGATGATAATGTCTATTACACTATTACTGAATTGTATAACATCAGTTTTTCGAAGTATTCTCCATAGGCAACTAAAGTTTATACAAATCGGTGTAGTACAATTAATCTCCTTGTTTATAACAACAGTTATTGCAGTTGTTTTAGCATTGAAAGGTTTTGGATTTTATGCAATAATTGCGAAGGCAGTTTTGGGCTCAGTTATATCTTGTATACTCTTTTATTTCTTATCAAGGACTAAATATCCTTTGTTGATAGATAAAGAAACGTTTAAATCAATATTTGGCTTTAGTGGATGGTTAATGGCGAGTGGCTTTTTTCGAGATTTATCAAAACAAATAGATAAACTCATCATGTCGCGAGTTATGCCGATAGCTGAACTTGGCGCCTATACACGCCCCAAGGACTTTATAAATACTTTTTCAGGCAAAATAAATGGAATTTTTGATGGAGCTTTATTCCCTATTTTATCCTCCATCCAAGATAATACGACCGCATTGAATAATGCTTATAAAAGATCTTTGTTTTCAATGAACCTATTTTCACTATTACTTGCTTTAGCTTTTGCTGTCAATGCAGAGTTTTTGTTGCGGTTGTTTTTTGGAAGTGAATGGTTGTATTTGACGCCGGTGTTTATCATATTCGCAGCATTAGTGTTTTTTAATGCAGATGGTAGAATTGCAGATTGTTACTTGCGAAGTCTCGGAAGAACAAAAGAACAGTTTTATTTTAGGATTCTTGAGTTTGTCGCTAAAACAATAGGAGTATTTGTGGGTTTTCGATGGGGCTTAATTGGTGTGGCGATAGGTACCACCGCGATGGAATGTTTGGTAAAACTAGTAAAAGTTATTTATGCTGGTTCTTTGGTTTCGATGTCTTTACATGAAACTCTTTTGATTCTGATACGTTCTTGTAAATTTGCCATTATTTTAATACCTGCTTGTGTTCTCGTATATCTATTTACTCCTCAAGGCTTGGCGTGTGAAATAGTATTGTTAATAGTGTTTTCTTTATTGTCAGTGATTCTTTTTCTGTTTTTTCCTGGTTTTATAGGCAAAGACTATAAAGATGATTTGTTCCCCACTATAAAGGGATATGCTTTGAGATTGATTAAACGAAATAAATAATAACAAATTTTTTATAAAATGAAAGCATTGATTCTTAACAGCGGCCTTGGGTCGCGTATGGGTGTTATCACAAATGAACATCCCAAATGCATGACAGAGATTTCCTACAAGAATACCATTCTGAGCCGTCAGCTCCGTATGTTGGTTTCTTTCGGAGTGGAAGAAGTAGTTATGACCACCGGCTACTACGACAAAGTGCTGGTGGACTACTGCAACGCGCTTCACCTCCCGTTGAAGTACACCTTCGTAAACAACCCGCTTTACGACAAGACCAACTACATCTATAGCATCTATTGCGCAAAAGATGCGCTCAAGGATGATGACATCATTCTGATGCATGGTGACCTGGTGTTTGAGAGCCGTGTGATGGAGGCTGTGATTGACAACGAGAACAGCTGTATGGCTGTAAGCAGCACGCTTCCTCTGCCGGAGAAGGACTTCAAAGCAGTGGTCAAAGACTGTCGCATCGAAAAGGTGGGCATTGAGTTCTTTGACAACGCAATGGCTGCTCAGCCCCTCTACAAAATCAAGAAAGAGGACTGGCTGGTATGGCTCCAGAACATTGAGAAGTTCTGCGAGAATGACAACCGTAAGGTGTATGCAGAGAACGCCTTCAATGAGGTAAGTGACAAGTGCAAGATCTATCCTTGTGATTTACAGGATATGCTTTGTGCTGAGATTGACACTCCTGAAGACTTGAAGGTGGTGAGCCAGAAGGTGGCTGAAGTGAATGAACGTACCGTTTACATGTGCTTCTCTACCGAGTACATCCACAGTGGTCATGTGGCAATCATCAACAAGGCTCGTCGTTTGGGCCGTCTGATTATTGGCGTACTCAGTGATGAGGCAATCTCCAGCTTTAAGCGCTATCCGCTGATTCCTTTTGCAGAGCGTAAGGCTTTGTTTGAGAATATGGCTGGTGTAGAGCGTGTGGTAGAGCAGAAGACACTCTCTTACAAAGAGAATCTTTTAGCTTTAAAGCCTGATTATCTGGTTCATGGCAATGACTGGTGTGAAGGCTTCCAGAAGCCTATCCGTCAGGAGGTTTGCGAGGTTCTCGCAACCTATGGTGGTAAGCTCGTGGAGTATCCCTATAGCAACAACCCTATGTATAATGAATTGGATGCTGCTCATCGTGCTGAGGCTTCTATGCCGGATGTCCGACGTGGACGCCTGCGCAAGCTCATCAATATGAAAGGCCTCGTAACAGCTATGGAGGCCCATAGCGGTATCACTGGTCTGATTGTAGAGAATACCAAGGTGCTACAGGATGGTAAGACCTATCAGTTTGATGCCATGTGGGTAAGTAGCCTGTGCGACTCTACCGCCAAGGGTAAACCTGACATTGAGCTGGTGGATATGACTAGCCGCTTCCGCACCATTGATGATATTATGGAGGTGACCACCAAACCCATTATCTTTGATGGTGATACTGGTGGATTGACAGAACACTTTGTTTATACCGTCCGTTCATTGGAACGTATGGGCGTAAGTATGGTTATCATTGAGGACAAGACTGGGCTGAAGAAGAACAGCTTGTTTGGTACTGAGGTTAAACAGACTCAGGCTGCGATTCCTGATTTCTGTGAGAAGATTCGTGCTGGTAAGAAGGCTCAGAAGACCAAGGAGTTTATGATTTGCGCTCGTATTGAATCGTTGATTCTAGAACAGGGTATGGAAGATGCGCTGGAGCGTGCTTTCGCTTTCAGTGAGGCCGGTGCAGATGCCATCATTATTCACAGCCGCAAGAAAGATCCTGCTGAAATCTTTGAGTTTGTGGCCAAGTTCCGTGAGAAGAACTCAACCACTCCTATTGTGGTTGTTCCTACCAGCTTCAATACGGTTACAGAACAGGAGTTCAAGGATAGGGGAGTGAATGTGGTTATCTATGCCAACCAGCTCACCCGTACCGGATTCCCGGCTATGCAGGATGCAGCACGTACCATTCTGGAGAATCATCGTGCTAAGGAATGCGATGATAAGTGCATGAGTATTAAGGAAATCATTACGTTAATCCCTGAAGAGTAAGAAAGGAGCAGAACTATGATTAAACCTGAATTCTTTATTGAGGCATTAAGAGAGAAAGGTATTGACTGTTTTGCAGGAGTTCCTGATAGCTTGCTGAAAAATATCTGTGCATACATTACAGACCATTTCGATGCAGCCCATAACATCATTGCAGCCAACGAAGGTGCAGCCGTAGGACTTGCTGCCGGTCACTATCTGGCAACTGGCCAGCCCGCTTGTGTGTATATGCAGAACAGTGGTGAGGGAAATATTATCAACCCGCTGGCATCACTCACGGACCAGGAAGTGTATAACATTCCAGTACTCCTCTTGATTGGTTGGAGAGGCCGTCCTGGTGTACACGACGAACCTCAGCACGTAAAGCAAGGCAAGGTGACTACCGGCCTTTTGAACGTGATGGGTGTGAACTATGAAGTTCTCTCCAAAGAGGAAGACATGGCAGCCAAACAGATTGAAAAGGCAGCCAAATCCCTTGCTAACAAGGAAGTCTTTGCACTAGTGATTGAGAAGGATACCTTTGAGGATTATAAGCTTCAAAATGTTGAGGTGAATGACCTCACGATGTCTCGTGAAGAGGCCATCCAGACCGTTGCTGCTGCTCTTGGTGAGAAGGATTGCATTGTCTCCACTACGGGTATGATAAGCCGTGAACTTTTTGAATATCGTGCTGCTATGAACCAGAGTCACGAACGTGATTTCTTGACGGTTGGCTCTATGGGTCATGCTTCTCAGATTGCCTTGGGTATTGCCCTTGCTCAGCCTAGCCGCAGAGTATGGTGCTTTGATGGTGATGGTGCTGCTATTATGCACATGGGTTCTATGGCAATTGTAGCTAACAAGGCTCCAAAGAACTACGTTCATGTGGTGTTCAACAATGGTGCTCATGACTCTGTGGGTGGCCAGCCTACCGTTGGATTGAAGATTGATTTGCCGGCTATCGCTAAGGCTGTGGGTTACAAAGCTACTTATAGTGTGGATAGTAAGGCTGAACTGGAGAGTGTTCTTGCTAAGGTCAATAGTTTTGAAAGTCCCACTTTGCTTGAAATCAAGGTGAAGAAAGGCAACCGCAAGGATCTTGGCCGTCCTACCACAACTCCTATTCAGAATAAAGATGCTCTGATGACCTTCCTTAAGAAGTAACTTTATGCAGAAGATAATAAACGGAATAGCACAACTGCCTGCCATTTTGAAGGAAGTTGGTTGCGAGAAATTGTTCCTGGTAGTGGATTCCTCCTATCCGTTCTTGAACATCAAGGACGCGATAGAGGCTCTGCCAGTGAAGGGGAGGGTGATGTTTTCCGACTTTACGCCAAACCCTCTATATGAACAGGTATGCAATGGTATTGAGATGCTGAAAACCTCCAACTGTGACACCATTCTCGCAGTTGGAGGAGGCAGTGCCATTGATGTGGCCAAGTGTATCAAACTAGCTGTATTGGCTAAAGAAGGGAATACTGCCATTATTCCTCCGCTAGTGAGTACCCGTGTGGCTTGTGATGGGGCAAAGCTTCCGTTTATTGCTATACCTACTACCGCGGGTACTGGTTCTGAATCAACACATAATGCTGTTATGTATTACGAGGGAGCAAAGCAGACGGTAACCAATGATGGTGTATTGCCTGATTATGCAGTTCTGGAACCTTCTGTATTGAAGACCTTACCGCTCTATCAGAAGAAATGCACTATGATGGATGCCCTTTGCCAGGGTATTGAATCTTGGTGGAGTGTCAACTCTACGGAAGAGAGTTATGAGTACAGTAAAAAAGCGATAACGCTCATAATGGCCAATTGGCAGAAGTATATCTTTGAGAATGATGATGAAGCTGCAAAGCAGATTATGCTGGCTGCTAATTATGGAGGACGGGCCATTAATATAACTCAGACTACAGCTGCTCATGCTTTCAGTTATAAAATCACATCTCTCTATAAGTTACCTCACGGTCATGCTGTGGCTGTATGTCTGCCTGAAATATGGGAGTATATGATAGGGCACATGGATAAGTGCATAGATAACCGTGGACAGGAGTACTTGTCTGGTATATTTGCGCTTATTTCTAAAGCTATGGGGTGTGATAATCCTGGGCAGGCCATTGCAGAGTTTCGTCAGATGATGGAGGATATGGAGTTGAAGAATCCTGTAGCTGTGTATAGAGATGATGAAATTGAGATTCTTTCAACTTCTGTTAATCCGGTGAGATTGAAGAATAATCCTATAGGTTTGGATCTTTATACGATTAGTTATATCTATAACAAAATAATATAATATATTAATGTTATTTTCAATATGTATAAAAAGGTTGCAAAAATATTAGATGATGCATTCGGGGATTCATGGTTTTTGGACAGTGGGTCTTTACTTGGAGTAGTTAGAGAAGGGAAATTTCTAAAAAGTGATCAAGGTATTGACATAAGTGTAATCGTAGATAATTACGAATTGCCAATAATAAAAATAGTTGAAGAGGAAATGAAGAAACTTGGTTTCATTTCGTCGAAATTTGACTGGGGTGGTGTTATTTACAAGTACTGCTTTGTTCCTTCAAAGAAACTTCAATTTGAGTATTCTATAGATTTTCATCTTTTCAAAAAATATGGTGATGCATTTTTATGTCCACAGTTGTCCTTAAAGGGATTAAACCTTTTTGAAAGTATTATTGCCAGATGCCAAAAAGGTGATGCAATGTATGGCGATTCTTATAGTTATATCAAAAAGAGCATACTCTCTACTTTTGAATTTTTTTATCGCCATAAATTCCATTACTTTAATCATCCGATAAAAATGAGAAAATTTGCGGAGAAAGGTAAAGGCGAATTATATTTCTGGGTTATTCCATGCAATTTTGATCTAACAAAAGATATCAGCAATATATATGGGTTAAATAGCCTAAAATACCCTGACGATTATTTAAAATATAGATATCGTGATTGGCATACTCCAGTTTCAGATTGGGTGACCACAAGAGATGACGGTGGCATAAAAAAGACGAGCATAACTGAAATTGATGAGTTCTTGATTGTGTAATTAATTTTTCAATTTGGTTTGGATTTATTATTGGATAATTGTATGTCAATAAAATCTGTTGTTGGTGTTTGTGGCTTTGGCTATAGTGGATCTGGAGCTGTATTAGATATGTTAAAATCTTATTCTGATATAACAGTTCTTGACGATATAGAGTTTTCTCTTGTTTATACTCCAGATGGAATTGAGGATTTACAAAGAAACATTTCTTTATTTCCGTCTAGATATTGGTCAAGCGATTCTGTATTGAGGAGATTTATACAATTAACTAAAAGAAAGAAAAGATATTTAGACGAACTCACCAATGGATCATATACATCATTATTAACGGATTACTTGAACAAGATTATTCAAATAAAATGGAAAGGAAGTACAAGTGTACACGTATATCAAGAAGCTGGTTTTTCCTATTTTCTGAAGCAGAGACTGTTAAGAAGGTTGGTGGCTGAATACGAAGCAAAAATTAGTCCTCTTAAATATCATATATGGCCGCAAAAAGAGATGTATTTCTCTTATATGAATAATGAAATATTTATTCAGTACTCGAAAGAGTTTGTTATGGGGCTCTTGAATGCTATGTATCATGAAGAAAATGAAACTATTATAATAGATCAGCCATACGCTGCAAATAATCCAGAAAAAAGTTTTCCTTTTTTCCATAACCCCAAGGCAATTATTATTACAAGAGACCCAAGAGATACATATTTGCTTGCAAAAAAGAATTTGGGGCTCTGTGGTAGTTTTGTTCCTACTGATAATGTTGAGATATTTATTAATTATTATAAAGGTTTGATGGATAGCACGTTGAAATCTATGGATGATAGAGTGTTATCTTTAAAGTTTGAGGATTTGATTTATAATTTTGAAGAAACAAAAAACACTCTTGAAAACTTTGTTGGCTGTAAAAAAGAGAAAGAAACCACTACAAGATTCTTTGATCCTCTTATATCAATAAATAACACCCAACTTTGGCTTAAATATCCTCAGTTTCATCAAGATATTCTGGAAATTGAGAAATCTTTACCATTATACCTTTATGATTTTTCAAAATATGAAATAAAACCATCTTTTCAAGTAAAGTCTTTCTAAGTTGATGTTGTTTAGAATAATATATATTCTTTTCTTGTTTTGTGCCAGTGTTTTGTCACTCCAAACATATGGCATGCCTTTGACTATGCGTCAGTTGGCTACTATTGTTATGTTTGTAACTTGTCTTATTACAGACAAGAAGTTATGGATAGATAAAATTTTTGGTATATACTTGGTCTTTGTTCTATGTTTCGGCTTTTCATCTCTTATTTCAGGTCATTTTGACTTGTTTATTTTAAGACTAGTTGGCGATTATTTTGTTGCATATGTTGCACTTTGGGCTGTCAAAATACTCGTAATGAAGTACGATGGTCTTTATGTTTTGTGTTATACATTAATATGTCTTGGCTTATTTGATGGAGCGGTTACTTTTTGTCAATTTATAGGTTGGGATTATTTAAATCCTATTGTTAATAGACTGGGTTGGTTAAGTTATGATAGATATGCAGACTTTCAAGGTGAAGCAATGCTCCTTCGTAGTGCTCCAGGTATTTTTAGTCATCCTACATTGAATGCTCATGTTTTAATTCCTTGTACAATAATATCATTGTTTGCTATTCAAAAAAATAAAATATTGGGTGTTATAATATCAATGTCGATGATTGTATTTTTGTTTTCTACCCAACAAAGAACAGCGTTTATAATTTCGATATTGAGCATTATCTTTATTTTCGTTTATTATGTGCGTAAATCGAAGCATGCTTTTTGGCTATTACCTCTATTAGGAATTCTTCTAGCTATTGGTGTATACAAATTCCTGCAGTTTATAATGCTAGGCGATTTCCGGTTCACTGAATTGGGACTTGATCCTACGGGCCGTGAAGATATATACGGTAAAGCGAGTACATTTATAAAAAATAATCCTTTGGGAGGCTTATATGATTATATCGGTAAAAATGAAGCATATCCTCATAATTTGATTTTTAGTTCTTTTATCTTTGGTGGCTGGATAGGAGGTTTATTCCTTATTCTTGTTGTTATTATTCAGGTAAAAGAATGTTTGATAATCCTGAAAGGCAAGCCTTCTTTCATGGAAATGGTTTTGATGTTATCGGTCTTATCTATGATAGTAAACGGCCTAACGCATAATCAATCTATTGTTAATGGAGAAATTATGACATGGACAATATGGGGGGCATTCTACTATACCAAGATAAAAGAACAAACCAAACATAAGAAGTTGGATTTGCAACAAATAATACCAGCCGTAGCATGAAAAAAAAGATAATTCTTGCTTGTTCCATATTCAATTATGGGGGTGTTGGCAAAATGATGAATTTTGTAGCCTCAAGCCTTACCTCAGAAGAAAGGGACGTTTGTATTCTATCTCTTCGTCATGAGACGCGTCCTAGTTTTCTACCAGCAGAGATTGGATTTCAGACTCTAAAAGAAGAAAGATTCAAGAATAGCATACTTTGGAGAACGGAAGAGATTATTAACTTGCGCAAATTTCTTAAGAAGCAACGACCATTCACTATATGTACTTTTGGATCTGAACCTTCTGTAATGGTAAGGATGGCAACTTTAGGAATGAAAAACATAACAGTTGTCTCTGCTGAAAGGTCTGATCCTTATACCTTGCCAAGAATGTGGCAAAAACTTTCTTCTTGGGCATATAGTAAAAGTGATTACTGTGTGTTTCAGTTAGAAAAACAAAGGGACTTCTACAAAAACAAGATAAGGAGTAAAAGTTTTGTAATACCAAACGCTTTTGTTCCTAGTGCTGTAGAATGTAAAGATGCTGAGAAAAGAAAGGTCGTGATCTCTGCAGGTAGATTTGTCTATCAAAAGGGGTATGATACATTGATAAAGGCTTTTGCCAATGTATATAAAAAACACCAAGACTATTCATTAGAATTATATGGTGGGGGCGAAGACCAAGCTATTTATGATAAGTTAATTGATGAACTGAATCTGACAGGAAAGGTGCACTTGTATGACTATGCAAAAGATGTGGCTTCCATTATTGCTGGATGTAGTGTATTTGTGCTGTCATCGCGTTTTGAGGGTATTCCTAACGTGCTGATTGAAGCGATGTCTGCTGGAGTGCCCACCGTCTCTACTGATTGCACACCTGGAGGACCTGCTTTTTTGACGGATAATGGCTGTAGAGGACTGCTCGTGAAGGTTGATGATGTTGATGCAATGGCAACAGCTATATGTAACATTATAGAATCGCCTGAATTAAGTGAAAAGTTGGCTCGGTCAGGGAAAGAAGTATGCCGGGTTTTAGATGAAAAAGTAATAGCAAAACAGTGGACTGACATGTTCGCTAGTATTATAAATTGATGAGATGAATAATTCTGCTATAATAAATACCTGTGACTGGGGGAGTACAGGAAAAATTGCAAAAGGATTGCTACAATACCTGAAAAGTCAAGGAAAAAATGTACTATTCTGTTATGGACGTGGAGAGAAACGTGACGATAATGAGTTTTATCGTTTCTGTTCTAAAATGGATGTGAATCTCCACTTTGCGAACACTAAGCTTACAGGAAGACTAAACTCAAGTTCAAAGTGTGCTACAAAAAGACTGATAGGTAGGTTGCGTCAAAATAATATAAAAGAAATATATATTGTCAATCTACATGGTTATGTACTTAATGAACAGATGTTTTTAGAGTATCTTGTTAAGGATGATATCCATGTGGTTTATATTATGGCTGATGAATCTGCATTTTTGGGTAATTGCACATATCGTTTAGGGTGTGAAGAATATAAGAAGGAATGCAGTAAATGCAGGGAAATAAAAGGAATAGCAAATATATTATGCTCTCAAGCTTCAAATAAGGCCTATTTGGTCAAGAGAAAGTATTATGAGCAGATGCGAAATATAGTTTTTGTTGGGCCTGAGTTTGTTATTATAGGTGCAAAAACTTCTCCTTTGATGGATGGGAAAAGGATGGAGATAGTTGATGAAGCTATAGATGTGAAGGCTAATACGCCTAAGAATACAAGCGCTTTGCGTAAAGAATTGGGTATTAAAGAAGAACAAATAATAATTGGATGTGTTGCACCCTTCTCATACCCTCGCAAAGGAGTAAAGTATTTAGTGGAGGCTGCAAAAAGATTGGAAAACAATGAGAGATTTGTTTTTGTTCAAGTGGGTTATGATGTTAAAGACAAATCTGGGTTGCCCAAGAATTATATTCCTATAGGATATGTTAATGGGCAAGAGCAGTTAACTGAGTATTATTCGCTGTCAGATTTATTCGTTTTCCCAAGCATTCAGGATACTATGCCGAACGCTTGCTTAGAAGCGTTGGCATGTGGATCACCGCTCCTTTGTTTCAATACATCTGGTATGCCTTACATGGCAGATGAAACAGTGATGACTTTAGTAGAGGCTACGAATGTTGATCAGATGGTTGAAGTAATACGCCAAACCCAGAAGAAAGATGAATCGATAATAAACACTTGTCGTAATTATGCTTTGAAACGTTTTGATAATCAAAAATACTTCAAGCGATTAGAAACGATAATGAATTCAATGAATTATTAATAAACAAATAAATATGATACCTTTTAATAAGCCCTATTGCTCCGGTCGTGAGCTTAAATACATTGAAGAGGTTTGTCACTCGACAACTATGTCGGGTAATGGTGAGTTTACAAAAAAGTGCCATAAGTTCTTTGAGGAGAAGTATGGCTTTAAGAAAGTGTTGCTTTGTACATCTGGTACTGATGCACTGGAAATGTGTGCCATGCTTTGTGATTTGAAGCCTAGTGATGAGGTGATTGTACCTTCTTATACCTTTGTTTCAACTGCTTTAGCATTCCTACGAGAGGGTGCAAAGGTCGTGTTTGCAGACAGCGGTAGCGATAATCCCAATATTACGCTGGAGAATATTAAGCCTCTGGTGACCAATAAGACTAAGGTAATTGCGGTTGTTCATTATGCGGGTGTGGCATGTGATATGGATGCTATTATGCAGTTTGCAAACGAACATGGTATTCTTGTAGTAGAAGATGCAGCTCATAGCATTGATTCTTTCTATAAGGGTAACCCACTAGGTGGTATTGGCCACCTTGGGGCTTTCTCTTTCCATGAGACAAAGAATATCAGCAGTGGTGAGGGTGGTATGCTCGTGGTCAACGATGAGCGTTTTATCCGTCGTGCTGAAATTATTTGGGAAAAAGGTACCAACCGCGCTGAATTCTATCGTGGAATGGTGAATAAGTATGGTTGGTGTGATATGGGAAGCTCTTTCCTGCCTTCTGAGTTTAATGCTGCATACCTTTGGGCGCAGTTGGAACAGATGGATGATATACAAGGAAAGCGATTGGCAATTTGGAATACTTATGACAAAGTGCTTCGTGGTAAGTTGAACAATGGAATTATTCTGCCTGATTTGCCAGAGTATGCAACGAATAATGCCCATATGTACTACCTGCTATGTCCTTCACTGGAATACAGAACGGCCTTTATGAATTACTTGAAGGAGAATGGCGTGATGCCTACATTCCATTATCTGCCGTTGCATAGTAGTACTTACTACAAGGATAAACACGACGGTCGAGAATTGCCTAATTGCGATCGTTATGGAGATTGTCTTGTGCGACTCCCGCTGTATTATGAATTGAGTTTAGAGGAAGCAGAAAAGATAGCGAATCTTATCCTTAATTATAAATACGAAAAATAATTCCTATGAAAGGCATAGTATTAGCTGGTGGTTCAGGAACCCGTCTTTACCCTATCACAAAGGGTGTGAGCAAACAGTTGCTCCCAATTTACGACAAACCAATGGTGTATTATCCCATTTCAGCTCTGATGCTGGCGGGGATACGTGATATCCTCATCATTAGTACCCCATACGACCTTCCTGGCTTCAAGCGCCTTTTGGGTGATGGCTCGGATTATGGTGTACACTTTGAGTATGCTGAGCAGCCTTCACCTGACGGTCTTGCACAAGCTTTCATTATTGGCGAGAAGTTTATTGGCAATGATAGTGCATGCTTGGTTCTAGGTGACAACATATTCTATGGAAGTGGCTTTACCACATTATTGAAAAAAGCAGTAGAAGATGCTGAAGAAAACAAAAAAGCCACTGTATTTGGTTACTGGGTATCAGATCCAGAACGTTACGGAGTAGCTGAATTTGACAAACAAGGTAATTGCCTCAGTATTGAAGAGAAACCGAAAGAACCCAAGAGCAACTATGCTGTGGTAGGCTTGTATTTCTATCCCAACAAGGTAGTTGATGTCGCTAAACATATCAAACCTTCTGCCCGTGGGGAGTTGGAGATTACTACTGTCAACCAAGAGTTTTTGAAGGATGGTGAGTTAAAGGTACAAGTTTTTGGCAGAGGCTTCGCCTGGCTGGATACTGGTACACATGACAGTCTTGCTGAAGCTTCTACATTCGTTGAAGTCATTGAGAAGCGTCAAGGACTTAAGGTCGCTTGCTTGGAAGGAATAGCCTATCGCAATGGCTGGATTAGCGAGGATAAAATGCGTGAACTTGCTAAACCGATGCTAAAGAATCAGTATGGTCAATATCTCTTAAAAGTGATTGATGAGATGAAGGAGGTGGTAAATTCAACCTCATTTAGGGACATACCTTTTTAAATGCAACGTTCACTACTATTATATGAATGTAATATTCCTTACGATGGCTCCCATTGCGGACATCAATATACGGTTGATTTATACTGACTTGTTACGTGTCTTTGTTGCGCAAGGACATCATGTTTATATTGTGTCCCCACGTGACCGGAGAATGGGAATAAAAACGTATGTTCAGAACGACGGCCTTGTAACATACTTAGGTGTGCGAACTTTGAACCTTCAACAGTCTTCTGTTATTGAAAAGGGAATAGGGCAGGTGTTAGTTGAGGGCCAGTTTAAAAGAGCCATTAAGCATTACTTACCTGACGAGAAGTTAGATTTGATACTATATAGTACCCCTCCTATAACTTTCCCAAATGTTATTTCTTATTTGAAACGTAAGAATCCAGGTGCTCTTACCTATTTGCTCCTGAAAGACATATTCCCTCAGAATGCAGTGGATATTGGGTTGATGACAAAAACTGGTGTTAAGGGTATGCTTTATAGTTTCTTCCGTAAGAAAGAGAAGAAATTATATGCACTTAGCGATGTTATTGGTTGCATGAGTCCGGCAAATGTTGAGTATGTTCTTGAACATAACCCTGAGATTGACAAGTCACGGGTAGAAGTTGCTCCTAATTCAATAGAATTGCAAGATGTGGAATATGAGGAGAGGCAAGAGAGTGCTGAAAGATATTATATAAGAAAGAAGTATGACCTTCCCACGGATAAACCAGTTTTTATTTATGGGGGTAATTTGGGGAAGCCGCAGGGTATTGACTTTTTGATAGATTGTCTGGATGCCAACAAGAATCGTCTTGATTGCTATTTTGTCATAGTTGGTAACGGGACGGAGTATGAAAAGATAAAAGATTGGACTTCTTTAAACAAGGACACGGTGGTAAAATTAATGTCAAGTCTGTCCAAACAGGATTATGACATGCTGGTAAAATACTGCGATGTGGGAATGATATTCCTTGATCATCGTTTTACGATACCCAACTATCCATCTCGTTTATTGAGTTACCTTGAAAGCAAAATGCCAGTCATTTGTGCCACAGATCCTAATACGGATATGGGACGGATTGCCGAAGAGAATGGTTTTGGCTATTGGTGCGAGAGTAATTCAGTGGAATCTTTTACTGCCATTCTCGACAAGATGATTCAATCTGACAGGAAGGCGATGGGCAAAAAAGGATATGACTTTTTATGTAAAAACTATTTGGTGGAGAATACATATAATGCAATAATGGCACATGTTAAGTGATAAAAGATAATAAGTAATTGGAAATGAAAAATCTTATAATATTAGGAGCTGGTGGTATGGGCAGGCAGGTGTGCCTGTTTGCTCAGGAATGTAGCGGCTATGGAAAAGAGTATGTGATAAAGGGTTTCCTTGATGACAACCCTCACGCAATGGAAGGTTTTGAAGACTATCCACCAGTGCTAGGTACTGTGGATGGTTATCAAATACAGCCGGACGATATATTCTTTAATTCAATAGGTGATATAACAGCCAAGAAAAGATGTATCAACAAGATACTCGAACGCGGCGGTGATTTCATTACACTTATTCACCCAACAGCTGATATTTCCAGGGGAACAAAAATTGGAAAGGGCTGTATGATAGCGTCAAGAGCCGGTATTGGAACAGAAACAGAGATAGGTGATTTCTGTCTGATACAGGGCAATGCTGTTGTCGGACATGACGTAAAGGTAGGCAATTACTGTCGCATTGATTGTAATGTGGTATTGATTGCAGGTGTAAAGTTGGATGACGGTGTTTGTATTCATACCAGTTCTGTAATTAACCACAATGTTCATATTGGAGAAAATGCTATGGTTGGAGCATTGAGTTTTGTAATTCGTCATGTAAAACCAGGAACATCTGTTCAAGGTAATCCTGCAAAACGTATTATTGTATGACAAATCCATTTTCTTTAGAGGGAAAGACCATCCTTGTCACGGGAGCGTCTTCAAATATAGGACGGCAGATTGCCGTGAAGTGTTCTGAAATGGGTTCACAAGTAATTGCTACCGCCCGAAATGAAGAGCGCTTGAAAGAGACGTTGGGTAAAATGACAGGTGAGGGTCACCAGATTCTACAAAGCGACCTTTCTGATTCAGAACAGATACCAGCTTTGGTGGAACAGTTGCCAGAGTTAGATGGTATTGTTATGTGTGCGGCGGTGTTTAGAACAACACCTATCCGTAACAACCGCAGAAAATATACCGAAGAGATGTTCAAAACCAACACCTTTGCCAATATTGATTTGGTACAGTTGCTGTTGAAGAACCGAAAGATAAAAGACAGAGGATCTATTCTCTTTATTTCATCCGTAGCAGCATACCGCCCTTATGCTGGAAATGCATTGTATTCTGCAACGAAGGGTGCTATCAATTCCTTCTGTCAAGTACTTGCAATTGAACAGAGTAACAGAAAAATTCGCGCCAATTGTGTAAGCCCAGGTATCATCCAGAGTGATATGGAAGTTAAGGATTGGGCAGTAACGCAGGAGGAGTTGGATAAGGAAGAAGCTCGCTTCCCGTTGGGATTTGGTCATACAGAGGATATAGCTTATGCTGCTGTTTATATGATGTCTGATGCATCCAAATGGGTGACAGGCACCAATATGATAGTAGATGGAGGACAGTCGATAATTTAAATCACAATATTATATATTACAATGAAGTGTATTTTCAAAAACGTTGAGATTAAGAGTATTGCTACCTGTTTGCCGGAAAAAGTTATCGAAATGACTAGTTTTTCGGACAAGTTTGGTGAAAAAGTAGTAGAGGATACCATCAAGGGTTCCGGTATTGAGCGTTTGCACGAAGCTGCTGTTGGAGAAACGACGGCTGATTTGTGCCAAAAGGCTGCGGAACTAATCTTTGAGAAAGAGGGTATAGGCCGCAACACAATTGATGGCGTTGTATTTGTATCACAGACCTTTGACTATTTTAACCCTGCAACATCTTGTGTTTTGCAAGGTAAATTGGGCCTTTCTAAAGATTGTTTATGTTTCGACATTTCTTACGGATGTAGTGGCTACATCTACGGAATTTTCCAGGCTGCCAATTTGATAGCTTCCGGTGCCTGTAACAATGTTCTTGTTATGGCAGGTGATACAAACTCGAAGAATCAAGATAAGGAAGATAAATCGAGTGTTATGGTGTTTGGTGATGCAGGGTCTGCAACCATTGTTGGTCGTGGCGAAACAGATATGGCATTCCATATTATGACAAATGGATATGACTATAAAACAGTGCTTTCTGATACATTCGGTTTTAGAAAGTGGCCTGCAAACACTCAGCCGGGTTACAAGTCTGATACTGCAGCTATGCAAGGAGATGATGTGTTTAGTTTTATTGTTTCTGTAGGTCCCCGTACCATTAAATCTGTTCTTGAATTAGTAGGATGGGATAAGGATGAAGTTGATTTTTATGGCCTTCACCAAGCTACAAAAATCACTGTTGACTTTATGCGCCGTAAATTGAAACTGGCCCATCCTGAGCGTGCTCCTTTCGACATCCAAAATTATGGAAACACTGGATCAACGACAGTACCTCTTGTACTTACCGACTATCCATATCGTGCAGAAGGTATTGATACGTCCACATGGAAAAAGACAGTTTTGGCAGCATATGGTGTGGGCCTGAGTTGGGGCAGCATAGCTTGCGACCTGTCCAAGACAAAGATTTATAGACCGATCAATCAATAAAGAAAAAAATGAAAGCATTTTTATTCCCTGGTCAAGGGTGCCAGAAAGAAGGCATGGGAAAAGATCTTTATGATAATTTTCCGAAAGCGAAGGCTATCTTTGAGCAAGCAAATGATATTTTAGGTGAGCGTTTCTCGGATACTCTATTCAGCGCTAACGAGATGTTACTCATGGATACTCGTTATACCCAGCCTGCTATCTTTATATACGAAGTGGCTGCAGCTTTGTCACAGGATGTGGTGAAACCAGACTGTGTAGCTGGTCATTCCCTAGGTGAATATGCAGCTTTGGTTGTATCTGGGGCATTATCTTTTGAAGAGACTCTGCCTTTCATCAAGAAACGTGGCCAGGTGTTCTACGAGGCATTCGAGAAACATCCCAGTGCCATGGGTGCTGTGATTGGCATACCTGATGAGCAAGTTAGGGATGTCTTGAAACAAGTAGGAGAAGAAGATGGTGAGAGTCTCTATATAGCAAATTATAACGGACCTGGACAGCTGGTCGTAACAGGAGCAAGGGGTAGCATCCGCAAGGCATGCAAGATTCTTTTGGGTATGGGCGCAAAACGTGCTTTGGTATTACCTATGAAGGGCGTAGGTCATTCTCCTAATTCTGCTGAAGAAGGTGCAATTCTTGCAGAAGAGTTGAAGAAGCTTAATTTCAAGACACCACAGATTCCTATCTATCAAGATGCAGACGGATTGCCTCATACAGATCCAAAGGAGATTCTGGAGAATCAGATTAAGCTGATGACATATCCAGTACTATGGACAGACATCACTTTCAATATGGTAAAGAATGGTGTGACTGAGTTCTACGAGTGCGGTACTGATGATACGCTCCAAAAGATAGTGAAGCGCATGACACCTGACTCGTTGGTGACATCCATTCTCCATACACTAGCATATGAGGGTAAAGTGCACGATTATTCATTGATCAAAGAATAAATTATAGTATTAACATTTTAAACGTTTAAAATTATGACAATTGAAGAATTTGTAGAAAAAGTGCAGGACGAACTTCAAGATACGCCTGCTGAGAAAATTACTGCAGATACCAATTATAAAGAGTTGGACGAGTGGGGTTCACTTACCTCATTGTCTCTGATCTCTATGATTGAGGAAGAGTACGATAAGTTGATTACTGGCGCTGATGTTCGCGCACGTAATTCTGTAAGAGAACTCTGGGAGTACGTAGAATCACTTTAATCATTAATAAAAAGGAAATACAATGGAAATTAATAGTTTTATTGAGCACTTTGCAGAGCAGTTTGATGAAACTGATGCAAGTGAGTTCAAGGCAGAAACTGTCTTTAAAGAACTCGAAGAATGGTCATCACTTATTGCATTGAGTATTATTGCTATGGTAGATGAAGAGTATGACGTAACCCTTAAGGGAGACGACATTCGCAACGCTTCTACTATTGAAGATTTATTCAATACAGTAAAGTCAAAAGCATAATAATGACGTATAATCCGTATTCATTAGAAGGAAAAACAATCTTAGTGACAGGAGCCTCGTCCGGAATAGGACGGGCTACTGCCATTGAGTGTTCCAAAATGGGAGCTAAACTGATTATTACAGCACGTAATGAAAGCAGGCTCTCTCAAACGTTCCTCGCCTTAGAAGGCGAAGGTCACCAAATGATTCTTTGCGATTTGAGTAATGAATCTGAAATTGACAGAATGGTAGCGGAACTACCAGAAGTGCAAGGATTAGTGAACAATGCTGGTTTTACAAAGATCCTGCCTATGCAGTTCGTTGGTTCTGAAGACCTAAATAGCATACTCCAGTTGAACGCAGTGGCCCCGATGCTTTTGCTCCAAAAGCTATTGAAGAAGAAAAAAATGAAAAATGGAGCTTCTGTAGTATTTACCAGTTCTTTAGCCGGTTTGGGCTTTAGTAGTGTGGGAAACTCAATGTACACTGCCAGTAAGGGTGCAATAAGTGCCTATATTCGTTGCGCAGCATTAGAGCTGGCACCGAAAAATATTCGAGTCAATGCTGTTTGCCCGGCCATGGTTGACACCGGAATCTTGGAATCAGGTACAATTACAAAAGAACAGCTGGAAGAAGATATAAAGAATTATCCGCTTGGCAGATATGGTCTGCCTAATGATATAGCGTGGGCCATGGTTTATTTGCTCTCAGATGCATCAAGTTGGATAACAGGAGATAATTTTATAATTGATGGTGGATTAACATTAAAATAAATGGCACTTTTATCAGTTAACAATGTAAGAATTGCAGGTATATCAGCATGTGTACCTGCAAAAGTAGAAGAGAATAAAGATATTCCTGTCTTTACCGAAGGTGAAGCAGAGCGTGTTATAGATCAAACAGGTATAGAAAGAAAGCATGTGGTTAGTGGAGGCCAGACCGTTTCTGATTTATGTGCTAAAGCTTTCGAGACAATAATAAACGAACTCGGCTGGGAAAAAGAATCAATTGATGTGCTTGTTTTGACAACAGCAGCACAGGACTATCTTGTTCCTCCTACTGTTTGTATTATGCATGGTATGCTTGGCTTGCCAGAGAGTACTATGACCATTGAGTTAAGGCAAGGCTGCCCAGGTTGGGTTATAGGTATGTCCACTCTGTCGAGTATGCTCAGCAACGGTAATATGAAAAGAGGTATTCTTCTTTGCGGTGATGTGCCAACGCTTCAGAATTCTCCTCTTGACAAAGAGACTCGACCACTATTTGGCGATGCTGGCACTGCAACAGCATTAGAGTATGATGAAAGTGCCGCACCGTTGGATTTTGATTTTGGTAGTAGAGGTAAAGATTTTAAAGCAATCTGGGCACAGCAGGGTGGTATGAAAGAGCCGCTGACTGAAGAATCTCTCAAGTTTGTAGAGTATGGTGAGAATAAATTGCGTCGTCCCATAGATGTGTCAATGGATGGAATGAGCGTTTTCAGTTTTGGATTCTCAACCGCTCCAAGAAGTGTAAAATCACTGGTAGAGAAATACGATATTGACTTGGAGGCTATAGACTATCTTGTGCTGCACCAGGCCAACCATTACCTGAACGAAAAAATCCGTAAGAAACTGAAAGTACCTGCAGAAAAGGTTCCTTATAGCATGAAGGATTATGGTAATACCGGCAGCCCTTCCATTCCTTTGACGATTGTTTCTCAATGTGGTGAAGACTTCCGTAATAAACCGCTTGACATCATTGCTTGTGCATTTGGTGTTGGTCTTGCATGGGGTAGTGTTCATTTCAAGACAGATAAAATCGTTTGTCCTCCAGTTCAGTTATTATAATAGATAAAGATGGGATTAATTGTAGATTACAGAAACATTGGAGATTATCTGAAGAATACAGCACCTTATATTTTTGTTGATAAAGCAGAAGTTGAGGTGGGTAAGTCTGCTCATGGCGTAAAGAATTTTGCCCATAATGAGTGGTACTTCCAGTGTCATTTTCCAGACGACCCCATTGTTCCAGGGGTTTTCCAAATCGAGGCGATCACACAAACTACAGCTTTAGCCATCCATCCAATAGAAGGAATGGAAGGCAAAAAGATTTTGCTGAAGAAGTTCGTGAATATAGATTTTATTCATGGCGTACGTCCAGGAGACCAATTGCATATAGATGCCAATATTATTTCCTTTAAACGAGGAATAATAAAAGCAGAAGGTGAGGCATATATTATGGAGGATTGTCAGAAAAAGATTACCTGCAAGGCAGAATTCCAGATGATTGTACCAGAATTATTCACAAGTTTAGCACCAAGATAATATGAAAGGAAAATATGTATTAATTACAGGGTCAAACAGAGGGCTGGGGAAAGCCATTATGCAAGAATTGGCATCCTCTGGCATGAATATTTGGGCTCATGCAAGAAAAGAAACCCCTGAGTTTCTGCAATTAATGAATGAAATAAGGGACACTTATCATGTAGATGTGAACCCGGTGTATTTTGATATGACGGATGAAGATGGTATGAAAACTGCTGTTAAAGAAATACATTCATCCAAAAAGCCGGTAGATGTATTAGTCAATAATGCAGGCATAGCATCTGTTTCCATGTTTGGGCAAACACCCATTTCAAGGATTAAGGAAGTCTTTGAGGTGAATCTGTTTGGCCAGATGGCTTTGACGCAATTAGTGTTGAGACTTATGACACGCCAACATTCTGGTTCCATCATTAACATTGCTTCAGTTACCGCTTTAATCATGTCGGAGGGGCAGATTTCATACGCCACATCAAAATCGGCCTTGATTACGTGGTCTAGAAACCTGGCGGCAGAGTATGGCCGTTATGGTATTCGCGTTAATTCTCTATCTCTAGGATTGATGAATACAGATATGAAAGCCGGTTTGAACGAGGATGAAGTCAAATACTTCAAAGATAGAACGGTACTGCAGCGTATTGGTGAACCAGAAGATGCAGCCAAAGCCGTTAAGTTCCTGGCAAGTGATGACTCATCGTTCATTACAGGTCAAAATATTAGAGTTGACGGAGGTCTATTATGAATAAAATGAATATTAGCACAGAACAGTTGGCTAAACAAGTCCGTAAGGATATTGTAGAACTCACTTATAAGGCCGGCACACACGGAACCCATATTAGTGGGTCGCTGTCTGCCGTCGAGGCTTTGTCAGTGTTATATAACGATATTCTGCGTTTCAATAGGGACAATTTGGCCGATGAAAGCAGAGATCGTTTTATCTTGAGTAAAGGACATGCAGGTATGGCCATGTATGCCGTGATGAACCGGATTGGAATCCTGTCAGATGAAGATCTGGCAACGTTCAAGGATGATGGCTCTGCTTTTCATACCCATCCCAAGATGGATGTATCAAAAGGTATTGAGTTCTCTACAGGTAGTCTCGGCCACGGTTTATCGTTAGGCGTAGGAACGGCTATCGCATTGAAGAAACGCGGTAATTTCACATCGCGAGTTTTTGTGATGATAGGAGATGGTGAATGTGATGAGGGGGCAGTTTGGGAGGCAGCCATGTCAGCAGCACATTTTAATTTGGATAACCTGATTGTGATTATTGACCAGAACCAACTTCAATTGGATGGTAGGATTGTGGACATCATGAATCAAGGCAGTCTCGCTGATAAATGGAAGAGTTTTGGTTGGAAGGTATACGAAATGGACGGACATAACGTGGCCGACATTCAGAAAACAATGACTGATGGTTTGAAGAACCTAACTTGCCCGACAGTATTTATGTCACATACTATTAAGGGAAAGGGCATTTCATTTATTGAAAACCAGTATAACTGGCATATAGGCGTGTTGACACAGGAACAATACGAACAGGCCAAAAAAGAATTGGAGGAAGTATGATGGAACTTGACAGACAAAAAATCAGAATGTATTCCTTGCTGGGTTCGCACAGGACCTTTGGTCAGGTGGCATTAGAACTGCCCAAAATAAATAAGAATGTGGTTGTCATGGTGGCAGATCAGATGTCACCAGCAGGCCTTGAATATTTCCGCGACCAGCAACCGGATAAGTTTATCAATATTGGTATTGCAGAGCAAAACCTAATAGGAGTTGCATCAGGCATGGCAAAGGAGGGTATAACCCCGTTTGTGTTAGCCCAAGCAACATTTGCAACAGGCCGTTGTTTTGACCAAATTAAAATCAACATGGCCTATATGCAGCTAGGTGTCAAAGTGGTAGGACTTAGTGCCGGATTATCTATTGGTCAGTATGGTGCAACGCACATGAGCGTAGAGGATGTATCACTGATGCGTAGCCTTCCGAATATCGTGGTACTTTCGCCAGCAGACTGCACAGAAACAGCAAAAGCTCTTATGGCGGCAGCAACGGATCCAAGACCTACTTATATCCGATTGTCAGGCTGGATGAATTGTCCAATTGTGTACAAGAAGGACTATGACTATCAAATAGGCAAGGCAATTACACTGAGGGAAGGTGAGGATATAGCCATCATTGCTACCGGGCCGATGGTTTACAACTCACTGAAGGCAGCAGATATGTTGGCAGAAGAGGGACTTTCAGTAAAAGTGGTTGACATGCATACTATTAAACCTCTTGATACAGAGGCTATAGATGCCTGCTTAAATGCCAAGATGATAGTGACGGCAGAAGAGCATTCTGTTATTGGTGGTTTAGGTAGCGCAGTTGCTGAGTACCTTGCTCCGATGGCAGTAAGACCACCCCAGTTGATTATTGGAACCATTGACAAGTATATCAAGGCTGGTGACTACTTGTATTTGCAAGAACAATTTGAATTGACTCCAATTCAGATAAAAAATAAAATATTTACAAATTATAAAAAATTTTGAATTATGACAAATTTAGAAAAGTACAATCAAGTAATGTGTGATTCTCTTCAGGTTACAGAGGGTCAATTGGCCGGTTTGAAGTACCAGCAGGTTCCATTGTGGGATTCTGTTGGTCACATGACGTTAGTTGCCAATCTGGAAGATGCATTTGATATCATGATGGAAACTGATGACATCATTGATTTCAGTTCTTATGAAAAGGGCAAGGAGATTCTTGCCAAGTATGATGTTGATTTCAGCAAGTAATCTTAATTGATGAAGGTAACGAACATAGAAGGAATCGAGATATTCAGTTCAGTCTATGAGTATCTCGATTCCAATATGTATGTTTTCTTTCCGTGTGAAGGTGAGGCAATAATAATAGATCCTCACGTTGATGCGGCGTGTTTAACTCTCCTGAAAGAAAGAAAAGTAAAAAGGATATATATCATCCTTACTCATGAGCATACAGACCACACATCAGGTATCTATTGGTATCAGGAACATTTTGACAGCCAAATTATTTGCCAGAAAGAATGTGCTGGATATATAGCCAATAAAAGGGCTATGCGCCCTTTGCTGACTTATCTGATTTTAGAGGAACAAGATCAGGTAAATGGTACTCATTTATTTGAAAAGTTTAAAAACGAGTATGAAATACATACTTATCAAGTAGAACAAACTTTCGATGAGAGCTATAACCTTCTTGTAGGTTATGCTAACATACATTTTATTCATATACCCGGACATTCTAAAGGGAGTACATTGATTGTTGTCAATGATAAAATAGCTTTTACTGGAGACTCATTGATGCGGGTTAATCCCGTGATAACAAGATTCCCTGGGAGTGACCATAAACTATACGTTGAATATACTTTACCGATATTATCAAACTTGCCAAAGGAAATAGTTATATTGCCGGGTCATGGCGAACCCTTTCCATTGAAAGAATTGGTATTTGACGGGAAACTAAATATTGATTATAAGTAACAAGTGATGATAACAGATCTGAAAGAATTTGCAAAACAATTGCGGTTGTCTTCATTAAAAATGGCCTACGATAGTGGGAAGAATGGCTCCCACGTGGGGCCAGGATTGTCTTCCATTGAGATTATGGCAACACTCTATGGTGATGTGCTACATTTCGATGTGAACAATCCCAATGATGAGAACCGTGACCGACTGGTTGTGAGTAAGGGCCACTGTGTGTTGGCTTATTACTCTGCACTGAATAAGGTGGGTTTCCTCACAGATGAGGATATAGCAAGCTTCGAGACCAATGGTTCCCATTTTCACGGTCATGCTATGCGCAACCTGGAGAACGGTATTGAGTTCTCAGGCGGCAGCCTGAGTATGGGAATGACCTTTGCCGTGGGCCTGGCACTATCTTGTAAGAGAAAAGGTTTGAAGAATCGTGTGTTTGCACTGGTAGGTGACGGGGAATGTGATGAGGGCTTGATTTGGGAAGCTGCTATGTCTGCCGCCAACTTTGGCCTCAATAACTTCACGGTGATTGTGGACAAGAACCAATTGCAGTATGATGGCTATACCAAGGATGTGATGAACCAGATTGACTTGGGAAAGAAATTCGAAGCGTTTGGCTTTGATGTCTATGAGGTGGACGGCCACGGTTGTGATGAGTTGTCTAAAGCCTTGAAGAAAACAGGAGAGAAACCTACCTGTATAATTGCCAATACTATCAAGGGTAAAGGCGTATCCTTTATTGAGGGCGTAAAAGAGTGGCATCACCATACACTCAATGAAGAACAGTATGAACAAGCAAAAAAGGAGGTAGAAAATGTTTGAGATTAACAGAATTTCAGCACGCTCTTGCTCTATGCTTGGGCAGAGAGGCTCCATCTTTGGACAAGCTGTTCTGGATGCCGCACAAGAGGATGAGAAGTTCATTCTCCTGACGGCAGACCTAGCAACACTTTCTGGAATGACAAGGTATATTGAGCAGTTCCCGAATCAGTTCTATAACATCGGTATAGCTGAGCAGAATATGATTGGTATATCTGCTGGTCTTGCTGCAGAAGGATTTCATCCATGTGCTACCACATACGCAACCTTTATCACTATGCGTAGTTGTGAGCAGATCCGTCATTTTTGTGGCTATATGAAGGAGAAGATTATTGTGGTGGGTTCTGGAGCAGGTCTTAGTCAAGGCTTTGCAGGAAACACCCACTATACCATTGAGGATTTGGCTGTAATGCGTTCCATTCCCAACATCACCATTCTTTCTCCTGCGGATGCTGCATCTGCCGTAAAACAGTTTGAGCTAGCACGTAAAGCTTCCAATGCAGTCTATATGCGCCTGACAGGCAACCTCAATTGCCCGATGGTGTATAAGGAAGAGACGGACTTTGAGATTGGAAAAGCTAAGATGTTGGCAGAGGGTAGCGATGTGGTTATCTATGCTGTGGGTACGATGGTCAATTCTGCCTTAAAGGCTGCAAAAGTTTTAGGAGAAAAAGGTATAACGGCAACGGTTTATGATATGTTTACCGTAAAGCCGATTGACCGCGATGCAGTAAATACTGCTAAGAATTATAAATTGGCCGTTACCGTTGAGGAGCACAGCAAAATGGGTGGTCTTGGAGCTGCTGTTGCAGAGGTGATGACAGAAATCACAGGAATGCCTAAATTGTTGCGCTGTGGTATTCACGATAGTTTTGACTTGGCTTGCGACTATGATGGTCTTCTTGTCCAAAATAGATTGACGCCAGAACTATTAGTAGAGGATATATCCAATTATTTATAAAAGGAAAGGATATTATATGTTTGGTTTAGACAGATATAGTAACAATACAGCTGTAATTACTTATAAAGGCGAACAATTTACCTACGCTGAGTTGATTGCAGAGACAGCGAAGTTTTCAAATGCAATAAAGAAAAAAGGTCTTTTGTTCTGTCTTTGTGAGAATAGATTAGGTTCTTTTGTGGGTTATATTTCCTGCATGGAACATCATATTCCCATTGTATTACTTGATGGTAGTAAAGATATATCTGTATTACAGAATTTGATATCTATTTATCAACCAGAATATATTTGGACAGAATGTGAGAGAGTTGGTGAGATTGGTGGTGAGACCATCTATCAATACGCATCCTACTCATTGCAGAAGAAGACTTATGAGGTTGAGGTGGAGAAGCCAGAAATCAATCCAGAGTTAGCGTTATGCTTAACCACTTCAGGTAGCACTGGCTCTCCTAAGTTTGTAAGGCTTTCTGCCAAGAATGTTCTTGCCAATGCAGAGTCTATAGCAGAATATCTAGATATAGATGACAATGAGAGACCTGTAACAACGTTACCTTCTTATTATAGCTATGGTGTTTCTGTAATTAATAGCCACCTCATTAAGGGAGCAACCATTCTGCTTACCGAAGGTACAGTTGCCCAGCGTGAGTTTTGGAACTTTATGAAAGAGCAGAAAGCCACTTCTATAGCTGGTGTACCATACACCTATGAGATGCTTAAAATGTTGCGCTTTATGAGAATGGATTTGCCTTACCTGAAAACTATGACCCAGGCTGGTGGCAAGTTGAATAAGGATATTGCAAAAGAATACATCGAGTGGGCACAGAGCAAGGATAAACGTTTCTTTGTGATGTATGGCCAGACAGAGGCAACGGCTCGTATGAGCTACCTGCCACTGGAGCATGCATTGGATAAATACGCCAGTATTGGTATAGCTATCCCCAGGGGTAAGTTCTCTTTGATTGACGTTAACGGTAACGCTATTGAGGAGCCAGATGTGGATGGAGAGCTGGTTTACGAAGGCCCCAATGTAAGTCTTGGTTATGCAGAATGTCGTGCGGATCTTGCTAAAGGCGATGAGAATCAGGGCGTACTTCATACGGGCGATGTTGCCCGTAGAGATGCAGATGGTTACTACTATATCACAGGCCGTATGAAGCGGTTTGTGAAAGTATGGGGTAATCGTTGCAATCTGGATGCTACTGAGCAGATAGTAAAAAGCAATGTTACCACCAGTTGCGCTTGTGTGGGTGTGGATGATAAGATCACCATCTTCGTAACTGAACAAGGTTTGGAAGAACAGATTGTGAACTTACTGGTTGAAAAAACTGGCTTCAATAGTAAAGCATTTGAAGTTCGAGTTATTGATGCCATTCCTGTAAAGAGTTCAGGTAAGATTGACTATCAGGCCATGCAACAAATAATCGAAAAATAAATAAGGAATTAAATATATGACACTTGAAGAATTATTAGAAATTGCTCCCTATTCATTAGGTAAAGAAGACAAGCATAAAGTGTTGGATGAGTATTTGGTGAACCTCACCAAATACCACTATGAGCATAGTGAGGAATACCGCAAGATGCTGGATGGTACTGGCTTTGACATCATCAAGGTCAAGCATTATGAAGACCTCCCGTATTTGCCAGTAAGCCTTTTCAAAGATCTTACACTGAGAAGTGTGGCTGAAGATGAGGTCATTAAGACTATGACTTCTTCTGGTACCACTGGTCAGAAGACATCCAAGATCTATCTGGACCGTGAGACTTCTGCCAACCAGACCAAGACGTTGACAAAGATAATATCATCACTTCTTGGAAACAAGCGTGTCCCAATGATTATCTTGGACTCCAGCAATGTGGTGAAAGACCGCAATATGTTCTCTGCCCGAGGGGCCGGTATCCTGGGATTCTCCATGTTTGGCAGCAAGCGTATGTATGCGCTGGATGAGAATATGGAGCTGGATATTGAGGGCATGAAAGCCTTTTTGGAGGAGCACAAGGATGAAACCATCTTCCTCTTTGGCTTTACCTTTATGATTTGGCAGCATTTCTATAAGAAGCTGCTGGAGAGCGGCTACAAGCCAGACCTTTCTAAGGGTGTGCTTATCCATGGTGGCGGCTGGAAGAAACTGGTAGCAGAATCAGTTTCTACTGCCCAGTTCAAACAGTGCCTGAATGATGTTTGTGGAATCAAAGTAGAGAACGTTCACGACTATTACGGTATGGTGGAGCAGACCGGTACCATCTATATTGAGTGCGAATGTGGTCACCTGCATGCTTCTAACTTCTCAGATATCATCATCCGTAATCCCAAGGATTTCTCTGTAGCCAAGAACGGTGAGACGGGTATTATTGAGGTGGTAAGTGTACTGCCCAAGAGTTATCCTGGTCATGTGCTGCTCACAGAAGATGAAGGTGTTGTTCTTGGTGAGGATGATTGCCCTTGCGGACGTAAAGGCAAGTACTTTCACATCCACGGACGTATTAAGAATGCTGAGATCCGTGGTTGCTCTGATACCTATGCTGCCAAGTTTGGTAAATTGAGCGGACTGGAGTATGTGATTGGTGACGACAAGACCATTGAGGAAATGCCTCATGTGCCTGCATTGCCACCGTTTGCGGAGCCTGTCGTTTCCTTCTTCAATGACCTGTCTAAATTGGTCATGCAAAGAGGCCGTCAGTATTCTGATGTAATGACCTTTGCTTTCTGGTGCCGTAAGGGTGCTTTGATGCAGGAAAAGGCTAAGTATATTGACTTGGAAAGAAGGCTTGGTCGTGGTATTGTATTCCATAGCACTCCGAGTAATGTTCCTGTGAACTGTGCTTTCAGCTTTGCCGCTGGCTTGTTAGCTGGTAATGCTAACATTGTTCGTCTGCCTGCTAAGGACTTCCCTCAGGTGCAGATTATCAGTGACTGTGTGCGTGAGCTGTTAGAGACCACGCACAAGGATATGGCTCCATATATCTGCTTTGTGAAGTACCCGCCCATCAAGGAGATTACCGACCTCTTCTCTGGTATGTGCCAGAGCCGTGTGGTTTGGGGTGGTGATGCTACTATTGCAGAGATACGTCAGTCTGCTTTGCAGCCTAGAGCCAATGAGGTGAACTTTGCTGACCGCTATAGCTTTTCTGTGCTGAATGCAGATGCATTCCTGTCTGCAGAGGATCAAGATAAGGTGGTTCAGAACTTCTATAACGACACCTATTTCTCTGACCAGAATGCTTGTACCGCTCCTCGTATCATTGTGTGGGTAGGCGAGAAGAAGGCTGAGGCCAAGGAGCTGTTCTGGAAGAAGGTTGTTGAATATGCCAAGGAGCATTACAACATTGCACCAGTGCAGACCATTGGTAAGATCAATGCCTTGTATAAGGCTGCTGCTAACTTGAAGTTGGGTAAGGTGACAGTTGAACAACCTTTATTGACTCGTATTCAGGTGGATAGCTTGAGTCCCGTACTGATGGATTACCGTTTCAACAGTGGTTTCTTCTATGAGTATGATGCCAAGTCGTTGACTGATCTACTACCTATCGCTACTATCAAGAGCCAGACGGTTACTTATTATGGTCTGACTCGTGAGGAGATTATTAAGTTTGTGAATGAAGACCATCCACTAGGTGTTGACCGTTTTGTTCCACTAGGCAAGTCTATGGACTTTACCCTTGTATGGGATGGTTATGATTTAATTACCACTTTAAGTAGAATTGTAAATATCATCTAAAATATATGGCTAATAAGCGAATATATCTTTGCTTGGCTCACATGAGCGAAGCGGGTTTTGAACAAAAGTACATCCAGGAAGCATTTGATACTAATTGGGTAGTCCCTCTTGGACCTAACGTAAATGGCTTCGAGAAAGATCTGGAAGAATTCTGCGGCCAGAATAAGAGAGTGGTGGCTTTGAGTGCTGGTACGGCAGCAGTTCACCTGTCGTTGTTGGCATGTGGAGTTGGCCTTGGTGATGAGGTGCTGGTGCAGAGCTTTACATTCTGTGCAAGTTCACACCCCATTACTTACCTTGGTGCAACTCCTGTGTTCATTGATTCAGAAAAGGATACTTGGAATATGGATCCTGAGTTGTTGGAAGAAGCAATAAAGGATAGAATTGCTAAGGCTGGAAAGAAGCCCAAGGCTATCGTGCCGGTGGCACTCTACGGTATGCCCTACAAGATTGATCAGATTATGTCTATCGCCAACAAGTATGGTATTCCCGTAGTAGAAGATGCGGCTGAAGGTTTCGGTTCAAAGTTCAACGGTCAAGTGCTTGGTACGTTTGGCAAGTATGGTGTTCTCTCTTTCAATGGCAATAAGATGATTACCACTTCTGGTGGTGGTGCTTTGATTACTGAGAATGAAGATGAGTGGCGTGAAATCATGATGTATGCCACACAGTATCGTGAGAGCTATCCTTATTACCAGCACGAGAAGATAGGATATAACTATCGTATGAGTAACATCTGTGCTGGTATTGGACGTGGACAGATGACTGTTGTGAATGATCATATAGCTCATCATAAACATGTACAGAAACTCTACGAAGAGTTGCTGAAAGATGTTAAGGGAATAACCGTTCATAGTCAGCCAGCAACAGGTGAGTATGATTCCAACTATTGGCTTTGCACGATTACCATTGATCCTAATGTGAAGATTAAAGGTCAGGAAAACGCCTACAAGACCATTGTAAAGGGTGCCGTAGGTGGAGCAGCTGGTGTTATCCATGTTGCAGATAGTGCAACTACGGATTGTCAACCTAATGAAAATGTTGAAGCATTGCGCGTGTTTATGGATGTAGCAGGCATTGAAGCGCGTCCTGTTTGGAAACCCATGCATAAACAACCCGTTTATAAAAATGCTCCTGCTTATGTGAATGGGGTTTCTGAGGCTGTATTTAAAGTGGGTATGTGTCTGCCTGCCGGACCTTATGTGACAGACGATGATGTGAAATACATTGTGGAAACTATTAAGAGTGCAATAGTTTAGTTTTATGTATAAACATTTTTTCAAAAGGGTCTTTGACTTTTTGATATCTCTGATAGTTCTTTTGTTGATAGGATGGTTTCTTATAATCATTGCTATCTGGCTTCATTTTGCGAATAAAGGAGCTGGCGCATTCTTTACACAAGAACGCCCGGGAAAGGATGCTAAGATATTCAAAGTCATTAAGTTCAAGACAATGACAGATGAGCGGGATGCAGAAGGTAATCTTTTGCCAGATGCAGACCGTTTGACTAAAGTTGGTAAATTTGTTCGTTCTACAAGTATTGATGAATTACCTCAGTTGATTAATGTATTGAAAGGTGATATGGCTCTTATCGGACCGCGCCCTCTTTTGCCGCAATACTTACCTCTATATAGTAAAGAACAGGCGCGCCGTCACGAAGTACGGCCTGGTATCAGTGGTTGGGCTCAGTGTCATGGTCGTAATGCTATTAGTTGGACAGAAAAGTTCAAATTGGATGTTTGGTATGTCGATCATTGTACCTTATTGACAGACATCAAAGTGATTTGGATTACTGTGATGAAAGTCCTTAAACGTGCAGACATTAACAATGAAGCAACCGCCACGATGTATCCGTTTGATGGAACAAATTGATCTGTTTAATTCTTTTTTGCACTTAATACGTCTAGGTATTGGTGTGTCAAAAAATATCTCATTGCCTGAAGGTGTAGATTGGAATACCATGGAGGCTCTTGCCACGCAGCAGGGCCTATTGCCTATCATGGTAGATGGTATAGAGTCTTTAACGGATGAGAAACGACCTCCAAAGGAGTTGTTGTTGCAATGGATAGGTTTGACTATGTGAGTATAGCGCTGTATCGGTACCAAGCGTATGAAGTGAACCCCAGAAGTTGGCGTAATAAGCAAATATATTTTCGACATTTTTTCGCAAAGTTGTTTCGACACTTCGGCTATTCATTAAGCGACTCATCTGCTCATACAGGTATTGGTGAAGCTGCCAATAGATCAGGCTGCTAATAGTTGATATTGGGCGTAAAAAGACTTCAGAGACTGTGGTATGTCTGAGAGGTCGTCTGGTGGAAGAGTTCTTTGCAGAGCAAAGCGGCAAAGTAGAGTGCTATGATGAGTTGGAGCGAATCTGTACAGACCGGATTGAGCTAACTCCTAACGCTGGATGTCGGAATTAAAACTGGTGTTGGGGGTATCGGTCGTTATCGGGCATCGGACTTAGATTGAAGGAAAGTTATGAGGATTATTGATGAGGAACTGTTGAATGAGGTTAGTTCAGAGGCTAAGGTATCACCTTGGTTGCGGATGCGCTCGGCTTGCCGCTTTGCTTGTCAAAGAATTATAACTTTCATCAGTCGCTGGAGGATAAATGTCATCGGATGCTGAATGCGGTGGAGCCAGGGACTGTGGTACCCATCCATCGGCACCCAACAAAGGATGAGTCTTTCGTTATCCTGCGAGGCAAGGTTAGAGTGACTACTCACGGTGATGATGGTTCTATCATAGAAGATGTAGTGTTGAGTCAAGAGAGTGGCGGCTATGGGGTGGACATCCTTAAGAATGTGTGGCATAGGGTGGAGTCGTTGGCGACGGAGAGTGTAATCTTTGAATGCAAGGAGGGGCCGTTTGTGGTGCATGAGGTGGAAGGGATACTGGGAGTGAAAAGTGAAGGCTGCGATTAAGCGAGAGGAGAGCTAAGTTTGTTTGGGCTTTCCCGAGCGTGAGCAGTCTCGACTGAAGGTCAGGAATGAAGAGTGAAAAGTTGAAATCAATCCTAAAAGGTGTTTGGGCTTTTTGCTCGTATGTGTTTGTTCCGCAGAGGCGTCCCAAAGATGATGGTGCGGCAGGATAGACAGACGAGGCGGCCGCTTTGGCGGGCGGCTGGCCTGCGTGGGGAGCGGAAGGCTCTGTGGCGCGAAAACGACACTGTGCCTGCAGCGGGGATAGATGATTAAAGTTTCTACAATGACACAAGAAGAACGTCGACTCAAAAAAATGAATAAGGATCTTCAAATATCTCAACGAGGAGTTGAAATGCTCTGGATGTGCTGAAGCATGTTGATAGAAAGACGCTTGAATACAGCCCTTCAAAAGGGTATCGTTCTTTACGGAAGGCATTGGTTAACTACTATGACAGATATCAGATTACCCCGACAGGTTATCTCTATACGCAGAAGGAGATGAATCAGATTAGGGACTTGGTGAAGAAGTATAACCTATACCTATTCTCGGATGAGGTTTATCGGGAGTTTATCTATACTGGCTCACCTTATATTTCGGCCATGCATCTGGAGGGTATTGAACAGAATGTGGTTTTGATTGATTCTGTATCTAAACGCTATTCTGAATGCGGTATACGTATTGGGGCTTTGATTACAAAGAACGAGCAGGTGCGTAAGACTGTGATGAAGTTTTGCCAGGCTAGATTGTCACCACCTTTGATTGGGCAGTTGATAGCTGAGGCTTCTATTGAAGGGACGGAGGAGTATTCACGTGATGTGTATGATGAATATGTGGAACGCAGAAAATGCCTGATAGATGGCGTTAATAAGATTCCCGGTTGCTACACTCCTGTTCCTATGGGTGCGTTTTATACCGTTGCGCAGTTGCCTGTGGATGATACTGAGAAGTTCTGCGCTTGGTGCTTGAGCGAGTTCTGCTGGAAGGACGATAAGACTCCGGCTGATAAGGTGGGTGAGACTATTATGATGGCTCCGGCGGCTGGGTTCTATTCTACGGCGGGGATGGGGATGAATCAGGTTCGGTTGGCTTATGTTTTGAATAAGGGGGATATTCTTAGGGCTTTGTTTTTGCTGGAGAAGGCGTTGGAGCGGTATAAAACAGTTGAGAAATAAAGGGGTTCATTTTGGTAGTTCTGATCATATCTTTTTGTGCCACAGAGAAGGCCATATTGACCTCCAGAATTATATCAGTGAATATAATTTGTGAAGACATGTAATTGTTGATAAAAAATAATTATCATATATGAAACCATTATCTGATGTAAAAAAACAAAAGCAAAATTTGATCAAAAATTTTCTGTTAGTCGCTCTGTTGTCTACAGGGATTTCTTTAGTGGCAAATTATGTTACAGGAGAAACGAAGAAAGGTCTAATTCTCTTCATTGGATTGATATGTATCTCTTTAGTTGCATTATTCTATTTCATAGATTATCTTGGCCAATCGTCTAGTGAAATGGAAATAAAAACTGCAATAATAATAGATAAAGAGAAGAAACCTATACCAATTAATCGATTTAGTTTTAGTGAAGACTTTACAAATATAGTTCATTCGGTTTTATCGGAGAATAAAGCATACGAATCATTATGGCAGGATTCTTTTATGCGGACTAACAATCACTTATTTAAGGATAATGGCTTTGTTAATGAGTTCTTCGAGTATTTGTATGTTAACTGGATTTCTCTTCAATTGAATTCTTATTTCTCTATATATGATAAAGATGCTACAGAAATTGTAGGAAGAGAACAAATACCTAATGTACTCATTAAAAATAGAGTAATTGAATTGATAACAAAACCATATAACGAGAGAGAAAAGTTTCAAAAGACAAGTAAAACAAAAAATACAGATGATGGCGAAATAGTTTATTTATATGGAGAAAATGAGGTTGTTTATAATAAACTAGCCATAGAACTGCCAAGAAAATCAAAGGTGTTTAGAGAAGGAAATGCTTTAGTTATCAAGAATAGGAATTTTATTATAGGATTTGAATCTAGCTTTGAAGGTTATACAGCAGTATTACCAAGATATTTCGAACGCTTTTATATGAGTCGTTCAAATGATGATACAGATAGCTACTTGGTTCGTATGAAACTATCTGTTAAGTTAAAGCCATTTTTCCTTTTTTCTGTAAGAGATTGGAAGTATTTGGGATGGCTGGATCAGTTGGAGAGTGAATTTGTAAAATACTTTTCGTTTGATTCTTTTATAACAAAAGTTGGTTTTGAACAAGCTGCCACAGAACACATTTTGTTTTTAAATGGCTTGAGAAAGGATAAGAATGGCGAAGCGAGAGAAAAGAGTGAAGATAAAAATGGTAGAAAGAAAATAAAAGAAATCAAGATTATCAAACTTGATGAGAATAATGACTGAAAAAGGTCTGTCTGATGCGGAAGTGCTCTACCTTTAATCGCTTTGCTTGTCAAAGAATTATAATTTTCATCTGAGTCTGGATGAGAAGTGCCATCGGTTTCTGAATGCGGTGGAGCCGGGGACGGTGGTGGATGTGCATCGGCACCCTGATAAGGATGAGACGTTTGTGCTACTTAGAGGGAGAGTTGTGGTTAAGACCTACAATGATGACGGTAGGGTAATCTGAACTTGCTGTATGGTGTGGTGAGCAAAGGAATTTCCTGGCCACTTGGTGCCTTTGAGAACAGGCGTTCGTTTACGAGCATCGGAAACCTGCAGGAGGTGATCAAGGGCCTCCTGACCAAGGATGCCCCCAGCGGCATCTATCACATGGGTGATGATGAAGCACTATCTACCAACGAACTGATAGAGATGATATGCAGTGCCCTGGGCAAGAAGGCGCATATCTGGCGGGTGCCGGAGGGGCTGATGCTCTTTGCTTCGCGCGTGGGCGACTGGCTCCACCTGCCCCTGAACAGTTTACGAATGCAGAAGTTGACTGAGAACTATGTGGTTTCTAATGCTAAGATCAAGGCGGCTTTGGGGATGACGGAAATGCTGGTTAGGGCTGTGGATGGACTTTGGGGGACTATTTAGAGCTTTGCTGGGAAATAGTTTACTGCTTACGGGTTACTGCTTAGGTTTTTGGGTTATGACAACTTAGGGTTCATGATTAATGGTTCATGATTAATGGTTCATGGTTAACGGTTCATGGTTATGACTGATACGACAATGATTGATAGGCTTAAGCAGTTTGTCGAGAGCGAAATGCGCTCTTGCTCAATGGATATTGGAGGCATTACACCACTATACGTTTACAGGATGTGGGGAGGATTAGCGGCTATCGAGGATATTGGCACCGCGATGGCTGATGTCAGAATGATGATGTAAAGGATGTTGGTATGTTGTTGATTGAGTATATCTCCATGCAGTATTACGATGCTATCATCATCCACTTTACGGATGACGATGGCAATCCACATAATATTATTGTGGACGGCGGTGAAATCAACTCAGCAAAATATTGCTATACCGACCGGCTGAAGGGGAAACTGGAGGAGATCTTCAACAATGGAGAAAGTATAGACCTCTGGATGATAACCCACATAGACAATGACCACATAGGAGGTCTGTATAACTTCATCAACGACAAGGAGTTCTTCGATAGCTACCATCAGCAACTGAAAGAGGTGTGGATGAACTATGGCGGAAAAGGAGACTATGACGTGCAACGCGACGGGACAATAGGATACAGCAGCGGAAAGAAACTGCGCGATGTGTTACGGGAAAAGAAAGTCAATGTGAGAGAAGGCATCATAGCAGGATATTCCGCTACCTTTGCAAATGTAGAGATAACAGTCGTAGCTCCCGATGCAGACACATACGACCGCTATATAAAATGGTGGAATGGCAAAGAATTCAAAGAAATGGTGGAGACTACTGACGGGCTGGTGTCGGGCGGCGAATGGGACTATGAAATAGCATTCAAAGACTTTGACCTGAAACACTACGAGGAAGACAAGGATGTGAAGAACAACAGCAGCATTGCCTTTGTGCTGACGTATGAGAAGCACAGAATTCTCTTTGCAGCGGACTCCTGCTCCTCAATACTGATGAAGGGACTGACGGTGGCGAACATGGTGAAGGATGGAAAGGTGAAATTAGACCTGATGCATATACCGCACCACGGCAGCAGCCATAACAGCTCCTACCGATTCATGGAAGCTATAGACTGCCCCAAATATGTCATTACCGGCAATGGTGAGAACCGTTACAAACTGCCCGATAAAG
>JAEEGJ010004786.1_pt1 | contig 44509 bp, 37 predicted proteins | sample 8958761 | NCBI WGS metagenome assembly JAEEGJ01 (sample SAMN16246546, study PRJNA631951) | gut metagenome | biome: gut microbiome; feature: rumen; material: RS-attached | host: Bos | place: Iran: Karaj | collected 2018-10
AGAAATCGTTAAACAATGAAGGGATCCATCCCTGATTGCGTGTTGAATAAACTGTAGGCATCATAGTTTTGTCCTCCTAATTTATTTTATTGTTAAACATTTACTTTTTGAGTTCTTTGGGGCTCGGATTACTCTGATTACTCGGAGTGTTCCGATTGCTCAACTCTGCCTACCCTAACTGCAACCTTCATGCCTAACTGCCACTTTGTCAACGCTTTTAAACTCCGTTAAACCTTCGCACGGGGCATTTAAACCCCCTTAAACTTTCTCTCTGCCACCCACTGACTTTTTGTCGTTTGGCCCCCCAAAGCTATCGCCGAAGTTAGGCTGCACCTCGGAAATACTCAAATAAATTTGGTATTTCACTCACTTAATCGTAACTTTGCACCATGAAAATGAAGATGAGACGACATATTTCTGCAATAGTGCTGTTGGCAGTGTTCCTGCCCATGTTGTTGCTGTCTTCTTTTCATGTACACCCAGAGGCGCATATAGAGGGTGACGCATGTAAGGAGTGTGTGCATCACATACCACATGCAGGGCACTTTGGCAGTCTGACGGTTTGTTCGTTTGATTGTGTGTTGTGCCAGTTCCTCACGTTGCCTTTCCTGATGGCACCGACGGTTGTACTTACAGCAAAAAGAATCATCCATATCGCCCCTCTATGCCGGGTGGAACAAGGTGTTGTTGCTGGCGTGGGGGGTATTGTCTTCGGACGCGCTCCTCCAGTTGAGAGTTGACAGTTGAAACTTTACAATTGACAATTATTGGAGTACTAATTTTTAATTTTAAAAGCAAATGAAGACAAGATATGTGATGTTGTCATTGTTGTGCTATACCATGACAATGACAGCACAAAACCACCATATGGTGAATGGTGGTAAGCAGGTGGAAGATAGCACAGATGTGTTTTATCAGCACTTGCAGTTGAATGAAGTGATGGTGACAGGTGTAACGGGTGATACTAAATTGAAGCACTCAACGGCACCTATTTCAGTAGTGACAGGGAAGGAGTTGAGGCAGACGACCTCCACAAATGTGATTGATGCAGTGGCTAAGCAGCCTGGTATGTCCCAGATAACGACAGGTGGAGGCATTTCAAAGCCCATTATCCGTGGTTTAGGTTATAACCGCATCATAGTGATGAATGAAGGAGTACGACAGGAAGGTCAGCAGTGGGGCGATGAACATGGAGTGGAAGTGGATGGTCAAAGTGTTGGCTCTGTAGAGATACTGAAGGGTCCAGCCTCGCTGATGTATGGTTCGGATGCGATGGCGGGTGTGCTGATTCTGCATGATGCACCATCGCCGATGGAGGGCGAAGTGCGAGCGAACATCAGCACGGAGTACCAGACGAACAATGGGTTGTTTGCTTATTCGCTGGATGTGGCGGGTAATCAGAAAGGTTTCGTGTGGGACGGACGTTTCTCGGACAAGATGGCACATGCCTATAAGAATAAGTATGACGGCTATGTGGCTGGTTCGCAGTTCAGGGAACGGGCTGGCAGACTGATGATAGGACTGGATAAGCGGTGGGGACATTCGCACCTGACTTGGACTTGCTTCCACCTTACTCCCAGCATTATCGAAGGTGAACGTGACGAGGAGACGGGAGCGTTGGAGTGGGCGACTGACTGTCACAAGACATACTCTAAGACGTTGCCTTTCCAGCAGGTGAAGCACTATAAGGCCGTGTGGGACAACTCGCTGAATCTGTCCAAGGGTTTTCTGAAGACGATTGTGGGTTATCAGCAGAACAGGCGACAGGAGTTTGAGGAAAGTGCGGATGACTATGAGGTATTCTTCAAACTGCATACGGTCACTTATGATGTGCGATATCTGACACACGATTTTGACGGTTGGAAATTGGCGGTTGGTGTGAACGGTATGTGGCAAAAGTCGCAGAACTTGGGTGAAGAAGCGCTGATACCAGAGTACAGGCTGTTCGACTTTGGCGGTTATGGTACTGTGAGCAAGGAGTGGGAGCGTTGGACGGTGAACGGAGGTGTTCGTTATGACACCCGTCATCTGAAGTACGACCAGAAAAAGAACTATGACGGAGTGACCGGTAGTGTGGGTGCCGTTTGGAATGCGAATGAGCATCTGGATGTGAGGATGAATGTGGCACGTGGATTCCGTGCGCCCAACATGAGCGAACTGGGGGCTGACGGTGTGCATGAGGGAACGGTGCGTTATGAGCTGGGCAGCGCCAACCTGAAGTCAGAGTACAGTTGGCAAGCAGATTTTGGTGTGGATTTCACCTCGCACTATGTGTCGGCACAGCTGGCGCTCTTTGCCAACAGAATCAGCAACTATATCTTCACGAAACGTGTCGATGTGGTGATGGAAGAAGGGTATAACACCTACCAATATACGCAAGGCGATGCCCGACTGCTGGGTTTTGAGGCAGGAGTGGATGTACACCCAATTCACCGTCTGCACGTTGGCAACACCTTCTCTTACGTGGATGCCCGACAGCTGAACCAACCGGAGGAGACGCGCTATCTGCCTTTCACGCCAGCACCACGCTGGACATCAGAGGTGAAGTATGAGATTACGCATCACGGCAAGTGGCTGAACAATGCCTATGTGGCGTTGGGACTGGAGTGCTATCTGCATCAGAACCACTACTACAAGGCAGACCAGACGGAGACGGCTACACCCAGTTATACGCTCATGAACCTTTCGGCAGGAACAGACCTGATGATACGAAAGAAGAAGGTGGCAGAGCTGTATGTGACAGCTGACAACCTCTTCAATCGAGCCTATCAGAGCCACCTGAGCCGACTGAAATACACAGACGTGAATGTGGCGACAGGACGGATGGGTGTATATAACATGGGCAGAAATGTGGTGATGAAGGTAGTGGTGCCCTTAGTGTTTGAAACAAGGAAATAGTAAATCGTCAAATAGTAAATATTCTTATGGCAAACTTTATCGAAAAGACACTGGAACCAGGCGAGAAGGTCATCTTCAAGGGAAGACTGCACTGGTCGTACAATTTTCGCTACACGGCATGGGGCATCCTGCTCATCGTGCTGAGTGTAGCTGGTATGGTGGTCATTGCTTATACACACTACAATGACTTTAACAACAACATGCTGGCACTTTTCTGCCTATGTGTGGTGGTGTGTCTGGTGGGTATCGGACTCATCGGCTTTGGCTACTTCATCCGCAACCGCACGGAGTTTGCCATAACGAACAACCGCTTCATCCAGAAGGATGGTATCTTCGACATCAAGATGACGGAGATACCACTCTTCAAGGTGGAGACGGTGAACTTCTACCAGACCTTCTTCGAAAGGATGCTGAAGACGGGTGCCATCGAATTGGTAGGTAGTGGCGGCACAGCCCACAAAGTGGAGTTTGTACAGCACCCCTATGAGGTGAGGAACATGATTGCAACCTACATGAAGAAGAGGGAAGCGACAGCAGCATCTGAACCAGCGACAGTGGAATGAAAAGGATAGGATTACTTTCCGACACCCACGGGTGTTGGGATGAGCGATACGAAAAATACTTCAAGGAGTGTGACGAGATCTGGCATGCGGGCGACATCGGAAGTATGGATGTAGCTGACCGCTTGGCGCAGATAGCCCCCTTACGAGCTGTGTATGGCAACATCGACAGTGGGGATGTGCGCATTAAATTTCCAGAGGTGTATAGATGGAAATGTGAAGAGGTGGATGTGCTGATGAAGCATATCGGAGGCTATCCAGGCAAGTATGATGCTAGCATCCGACGCCAAATCTATGCCAATCCACCCCAACTCTTCATTTCAGGACACTCTCATCTGTTGAAGGTGATGAATGACCCCACCATCAATTGTCTGCACATCAATCCTGGTGCCGCAGGACGCTATGGCTTCCACGAAGTGCGCACTTTGGTGCGTTTCGTCATTGATGGTAGGGACATCAAGGATTTGGAGGTGGTGGAGCTGAACGATGCTCCCAAAGTAGTCAAGCCACACGCTTGAGGAGGGTACAACGGATGTTGTACGCGCACCACCAGCTGGTGTCTTGGTAGTATTTAATGCTGGAACCGATGCAGGTGAAGATTTTTGCGATAGAAATTCTCTCGCTGCAACGGTAGCATCCTGGATTCCGGTCGTTCTCCCAAATGATTTCCTGTTCAGAGATCATGTGCTCGCTGACCACATAGGTGACACCACGAGCTACAAATCGGTGGCATGCATGGTCAACATAAGGGAGTCGGAGCGCAATCTTGATTTTTGGACACAGAGTTTCTACACATGCATGGGATGGTGCCATGATGGTGGCTTCATCCCCAGTCTTGAGATTTTCGAGTTTGATTAGATAATACATACTCAATAAACGTTTTTAAAGTGAAACATGTGTGGGTACATGAAGATGTGCCCACATTTTTTTGAAAAAGAAAAGGGGTTGTAACAGAATGTCAAAGAACACATCGTTGGCTGTCCTCCCTGCCGCAATGGCAGTTTGGACAATGACACAAACGCAATATACAATGGGTGACTACAACGCTAATGCGTGTTGCATCTCTCCCAAGCATCCCCTGCAGGGTGCCAATTGCGATTTGTCATAGATGTGTTCATAAAAAAACGTTTATTGAGCCAAATACCCTTCGTTTGTTCGAAAGGTGCGGCAAAGGTAGAGCTTATTGTGTGATGAAATCGTAGGAAAATCCCTAAACGATGGGGGAAATTCCTTATTGTAAGCGCTGAACGAAGGCTTTCAGCTTTTCCCACACCAATTCTTGTGTGATGAGATTGTATTGCTGTGGCTTGTCCATCTTGGCCAAAGTCTGAGCGTCGGCAAGGTCTGTGGCAGCAATACCTTCGGCTGGCACGCTGTTCTGGGGCAACCAGACGGACTTGTTGTTGCCAGGAGCGCAGATGACCAGCGATGGACAGCCTGTAGCATGCATGATATGACGTGCTCCTCCCTCGTTGCCGAAAAAGAGGGTCATGAAATAACCCATCGCCACCAATTCTCTGGATGAACGTGCCTGTACGTCGATGAAGACCTGTTGAGGCTTACCCAGTTTCTCATAGACACGGAAAGCATTGGTCTTCTCTTGTCCAGGGGCATAGTTGAAGATGATTTGCCAATCGGGAAACTGCTTGATGAATTGGTCAAGCACCCACACCATACGGTCTTCGTCCCACACTTTGGAAGCCAGTTTGGCTGTGACATTCGCCAGCATGATGGGTTTCGAAAGGTCGATGCCCTGCTGTTGCAGATAGGTGCCAAAAGACTGCTTCTCTTCCTCTGTGATGTGCAGGGTGAACTCCTTGACAGGCTCAATGGGTTTGAGGGTGTTGAGAGGTGACGCGAAACTAACATCGTGCTCCACCATCGACTTGCTGCCACAAGGAGGAATCATGTGGTTGAACGCCAGTCGGGTATAACCTTTCTTCACACCAATACGATAAGGCGTGTGGGGTGAGAAACGTGCAAACAGCATGGTGTTGGCCGTGCTGCGCATGTCGATGATGACATCATAATGGGTGTGATGCACTATCTGCCACACCCGTTTCAGGTAGTGAACGAAGTGGTGGCGCTCCTCATCAGAGAACGTGATGATGCGGTCGATGGAAGGGTGCCCTTGGAACAAAGGAGCAATCTTCTCATTCAGCACAAAATGAATCTGCGCCTCAGGAAAATTGTGGCGCAATGTGTTGAGCAGCGACGTGGCGAGAATCGCATCGCCCATCTGACGAAATCGTACGACAAGTATATTCATGGGGACAAAGGTAAGGAAAAGTTGACAGTTGACAGTTGACAGTTGACATTTTTTTTGCTATTCGAGATGTTTTTTAGGTTGGGAAAGCGACAAATTTAGCTCCTAACTTAAAATAACTGTCAATTGTCAACTGTCAACTATCAACTAATTTGTACCTTTGCACTATGAAAAAGAAAACTGTCTTGCTTGACTTGTGTGATATTGGTAACCCGACAAGTGGATTTGGTCAGATTGCCAAGAATTATGCAGCATGGTACTCGAAGATGGAAGATCCCTCTTTGAGGTTCCATTTCCTGCTGCCTACGGGTCATGACAAGAACTATGGCCCTTTGGTGGATGTGAGTTACAATCGCAGGAAGTTCAACAAGTATTTCCGCAAGGGACTTCCGACGGTGGATTTATGGCACTCCACCACGCAGCAGCAGTTGAAACGTCGTCGTGGGAAATGTGGCAAGTTTGTATTGACCATTCATGACCTGAACTACTTGACTGAAAAGAACTGGATTCGTCAGCAGAAACATAAGATTGTCTTGCAGCATGCCATCAATCAGGCAGATGCCATTACGTGCATCTCAAAGTTTGTGGGGAAGCAGATAGAGGAGCAGTTCAACCTGAAGGGGAAGCCTGTCAGGGTCATCTACAATGGGGTGGAAGACATCACGCAGGAGCCTGAAAGCAAGCCCGCCTTTGCGACTGGAAGACCTTTCTTCTTTGCCATTGGACAGATACGTCCAAAGAAGAACTTCCATCTGTTAGTGGACATGATGAAGCATTTCCCCGATCATGATTTGTATGTATGTGGAGACGACCACTTTGCCTATTCGCAGGTGGTGCGTGAACATATCGACATGCTGCCTACCAAGAATGCCTATTTGACTGGGAAGATTGCTGCAGAAGAAAGGGTATGGCTGTACCGCCATTGTGAGGCATTCCTATTTCCAAGTGTAGGCGAGGGTTTTGGTTTGCCTGCCATTGAAGCGATGCAGTTTGGAAAGGCTGTGTTTATTTCTTCTGCCACTTGTCTGCCAGAGATTTGTGGCGATTGTGCGATGGTGTGGAAGACACTCTCTCCAGACGATATGGCGAAAAATGTGAAGCAGCGGTTGGATCAATTTTATGAGGATGCAGCACAGGTGGAGAAGGTGAAGGATCATGCCAAGGAGTTCAGTTATGAGAAGCATATCGCTACCTATATAAAGTTGTACAAGGAATTGTTGTCCTTGCCAAATGAAGAGGAGGGAAAGTGATGAAGATGCCCGTTTCACTCATTATCACCACCTACAACAATACTGTTTCGTTGGAGCGTTGTCTGAAGAGCGTGGCTGCCCAAACGGTGATGCCTGATGAAATTGTGATTGGAGATGACGGCTCGACAGAGGAGACCCGAGCGTTGATTGATGCATGGAGGGAGAGAATCAATGCTCCCATTGTGCATGTGTGGCAAGAAGATAAGGGGTTCAGGGCTGCACGCATCAGGAACAAGTCAATTGCACAGGCTAAGAACGACTACCTCATTCTGATCGATGGTGATATTGTGCTGGAGCGTCACTTTGTGGAAAACCATCTGCGTTTGGCAAAGCCTGGATACTTCATTTGTGGTAGCAGGATCAGAATGAGGGAACCGTTGACACGTCGGTATATGAAGAGTAATCTCGCCACCGTCCCACTCCGTTGGTTGCCCAAAGACCGTTTCTTGAACGCGGTTCGTTGTGTACCGCTCAGTATGCTGGTGGCAGACATTTATGGTCAGCACCCCATCGACAAGGGCAGGAGCTGCAACATGTCTTTCTGGAAGGCTGACATCGTTAAGGTGAACGGCTTCAACGAGGATTTTGTGGGTTGGGGACTGGAAGACAGCGATTTCATTGCCCGCATGAGACGGGCAGGGGTGAAGAAGCGCTTTCTGAAGTTTGGTGGCATCCAGTACCACTTGTGGCATAAGGAACGTCAGCTCGTAGATGGCAAGGCAAGGAAACGTCTGGTGCAAGGTGTCATCGACGGCAAAATCCCGTTCTTCTGTCCCAACGGATACAACCAGCACATCCAGCAATAGCATCATCATAGACACGCTCTTATCATATTAGACCATGTGTATCATTTATCTTGACTACGGTGGCAGCATAGCCAATCAAATGCAGACCCATTTCTCTGTGCTGTCGTATCTGGCTCACACGACAAGGAAGCCTCGCATCCTTGTTGTGACTGACCATGCAGCGGCTTATCAGCGGCTGGCTGACTGTGTCGAGACGATGGAGGTGACCCCAGAGATGCTCCAAGAGTGGCGTGGTGAGAAAAACTATTCTTACCGTATCAAGATTAAGGCTGTTCAGTACGCTGTTGAGCAGCTGATGAAGGATGCAGATCCACCAGTAGCCGTCATGTTCATGGACAGCGACACCTTTGCCATTGGCAATTGGAATGCGCTGTATGATGATGTGGAAGCTGGTATGGCCTATATGCAGAAGAATGAGGGAATGCCCTATCTGACTCACGGTCCTTCTCAGCGACTCTGGAACGATGTGAAGGGGAAGCGGTATGTTGGTATCACAATGGATGAAAAGGCTGAGATGTGGAACTCAGGTGTCATCGGCATGCCCATCTCTAAGGCTTCGGCTGTATGCGAACTGACACTTCGCCTGTGTGATGAGATGCTGGCTGACGGCATCCGTAGCTTCAATGTAGAGCAGTTCTGTTTCTCGTTGGCGTTGCGTCATCATTGTCAAAAGATTTATTCCGCTGAGCCATATATGTGTCATTATTGGGGAAACAAGGAAGGATGGAATCTGTTGCAGGGTGCGTTTTTCACCCGTTCTCTGATGGAACAGCATACGTTGGAAGAAGACATGCAACTCATCAGGGAGTTGGACGTGTCCTCCGTTCCTTACTACGTGAAGTCACCCATCTGGCGCAAACGGTTCCTGAAGTGGATTGACCATATCGCCCCGTTGAAGAATATACAATATTTGAAGAAAACAAAAGACTGAATATTATGCGACTGATCAATACTGCAAACTACGACATCAAGACCTTGCAGGGAAGACTCGTTCCGATTCTTGAGTGCATTGACAAGGTGTGTCGTGAGCATCACTTGCGTTACTATTTATGGGCAGGAACGATGCTTGGAGCCATCAGACACAAGGGGTTCATTCCGTGGGATGACGATATGGACATCTGCATGCCGCGTCCTGATTATGACCTCTTGTTGGCACATTGTCAGGAATGGATGCCTGCACCTTTCGAGGTGGTGGGGCCACACAACCGACCTGACTACCCCTATCCTTTTGCGAAGGTGGAAGATGCCAGCACAACGGTGTTGGAACGTCCCGACTTCAACTTCCCAGAGGGCATCTATGTAGATATTTTCCCCATTGATGGCATCCCCTCAGATCCGGATGTGCAAAAAAAGCATCTGAAGAAGTATAAATTTTGGCGTCATCTGCTTTTCTTCCGCGGAAGAGACCCCTTCAAGCATGGACACGGACCTCGTTCGTGGTGGCCTCAGCTTATCCACAAGATGTTTTCCTTGAAACAGTTGCAGGATAAGGTGCAAGGTTTCATGACGAAGTATAAGTTCGATGATTGCGAATATGTGATAGATTACGACTCTGTCTTTCGTGGCATTGTGGCGAAAAAGATTTTGGGCGATCCGAAAGAGTATGAATTTGAGGGGAAGATGTTCATGGGCGTTTCGGATGCTCACCAGTATCTGACAGAGATGTATGGTGACTACATGACACCACCTCCCAAGGAAAAGCAGATTCAGCATAACTTCTATTATATCAATTTGGATTTGCCTTATCGCGAATTTGCTAAACAGAATAATATCAATATCTCCTGATGAATTATAAGTCTATTATTAATCCCAAGTATACCTCGTTAGTTAAATTTGTCAATGAGTTGCCCCAGAAATTTGACAGGGAAGGTGTGCTCATTTATGACTCACGCAACCAGGTGAGGGTGTTCAAGGTCGATGGTGAGAAAATTGTGGTGAAGCGTTATCATCGCTCCTTGTTTCACCAACGCATTGACTATACATTCCGCCGTCCGAGCAAAGCAAAACGGGCATATACCTATGCTTTGAAGCTTCTGGAACTACAAATTAACACCCCGGAACCTATTGCTTGCATAGAGGGGTATCATTGGGGCTTGTATAAGGAGGGCTTTTTCGTTTCTGCCTTTTGTGGTGACCCCGATGCCCGTATATTGCGAGAGGAATGGGAAGAGCATGATGATCTTTTCAATGCATTAGCGCATTTCCTTGTGGATATGCATGAGAAGGGGTTCATGCATGGTGACACTAACCTCTCGAACTTCCTTTATCGAAAGGATGAGAAATCTCCTACGGGTTATTGTATCACGACGATTGACATCAATCGCTCCAGATTCGTAGAGGATCCTTCCAGAGAAGATTGTGTCAGGAATCTGATGCGCTTGACGCATGTACGTCCAGCATTGCAGAAACTTGTTGGTCTCTATGCCGAACTGCGAGGTTGGAATGCGGAATGGGCGTCAGTCTTAGCCATTCAGAAGCTCGAAGCGTTTGAAAAGCGAAGAGAACTGAAGCATAAGATGCGTAAGAAGAAATGAACTGCATGGTATCTTTTATCATATTAAACTACAACACGCCTGATATAACGGCCCAATGTGTCCAATCCATAGAGACTTTTTATGGGAATGAGGACTATGAAATCATCATTGTGGACAACCACAGTGAGCAGGCGAATTATGAGCGCTTGATGCAACTCAATCAGGGGCGTCATCAAATCATTCGGAGCAAGCTCAACACAGGGTTCGGATTGGGGAACATGCTGGGAGCAGAACAGGCATCAGGTGACTATTTGTGCTTCTTGAATAGTGATGTGCAGTTGGTGGAAGACTGCATTACTCCCTTGGTGGAGTATTTGTCAACCCATTCGGAAGTTGGGGTGATTACTCCACAACAATATCGCCCTAATGGCAGAGCTTTTGCTTTCCGTCACAAGTACGGCATTCGTCGGGATTTGTTTGGCGATGACATCTTTGAGTACCTGTTCCCCAAGAAATACCCGAAGCGCAGCAATCTTTCCCGTACAGAGCCTTTCGTGGTTTCTGAAATCAACGGTAGTTTTATGATGTTCCGTACGACTGTCTTTTGGGAGATAGGTGGTTTCGACACAAACATCTTCCTTTTCCACGAGGAATACGATATTGCTCGCCGGTTGGAAGCATTAGGATATACGAATGTGGTGTTTCCGACGGTCAGGTTTTTGCATGCACATGGTGCATCCTCTTCCGAAAACAAGAGGGACATTCGAAAGGAGAGGTTCATTTCAAAAATTTATTGTTACAGCAAGTACCATCATCCCTTGATGACGGGATTGTTTCGTTTTGAGAACATTGTGATGAAATTGTTCTCTCCCAAGAATTGGTATTTGATTCCTGTCTTCCTGACGGGTAACACGCTCGCATTGTCCATGCGTCCATCGGTTCGAGGCAGGAAGGGAAAAAAATAAAGGAATAGAGTTATTTGAGCAGTTTGGAGATAACGGAACCCCAAAGACGAATGCTTTGCAGGTGTCGTGGGCTTTTCTGGAAAACTCGCAGCACTATCCGTTTCGATTTCTTCGACTTTGCAGATAGGGTGTTTAACAGACGCTCCGTATGCTCCCAGTCTTCTTCTGTTTCTATATTGGGCGTGATTCTTCTGATTTTCTCAAAGATGTAAGCAATCTGCTCGTCTTTACAGAAGTCATCAATGTCCTCTACCCATAGTTCCAATACAAAGAAAAGGAAATGGTCTTTCTTCTTCGTCATGGTGTCCATGATGCCACTGGGTCGCAAGATCGTGTAGTGGTAGGTCTTGTCCAGTAAGAAAGCGATGGCACGTACCGTTTTCGATAGTCCCCATTGCCACATCTCATCTTCGTGTAAGAATCCCTCTTTGAAGAAGAGTCCATTGTCAACGACAAACTCCCTTTTGATCAGTTTGTTCCAACAGGTGGTGGGCAAATAGTTGAGTGTTAGGAATTTCTTCTTGATCCATTTCCTGTCATCAGAGAACGCTGGCAATTTCTTTCCCTCCAAACGTGCCCATTTGCTATTGCAGAAGGTGTTTCCTTGTATGAGATTAGCTGTAGGGTACTTGGTGGCCATATTCATCATTTTCTCCAGACAGTCATTGGTCATCCAATCATCGGGGTCGATGAAATACAGGTATTTCCCTTTGGCCTGACGAATACCGGTATTGCGTGCAGCAGAAACACCCTTGTTCTGTTCGTGATGAATGATTTGAAATGGAATAGGACCAGTATAGTCCGCGATGAATTGTTCAGCAATGGCAATGCTGTTGTCTGTTCCGCAATCATCAATCACCAAGCATTCCACTCCATCCGTATAGGTCTGTGTAGTGATGGATTCCAAGCACTTGACAATATAATCTTGTACGTTATAGGTAGGGATGATGATGGAGATGTTCATAACTTGATACAGGCTGGTCTTAATGGGTGTCTGACTCTCTGTACGGCTTCTCCAAATCTAACAGGTGGAAGTTGTGCTGTCGCTGCTTGGGACCAGGAGGAATGGTCATGTAGTCGCCATATTTCTGTGACAGGTAGGCATCAGGATGCTCTGCACCCATCACTTGTTTGTCCTCAAAAAGAATGGGGGTAGGTGTGCCCAAGATACTTCGTGGCATGATGCCCTTTCTGCCGTCATCATGATCCACTACCAGCTCTGAGGCATCAAAGTCATACGCTTTCTGCATCCGTTTCATCTTCTCCTGTACCTCTTCCAAGGTGTAGAACTTTCGGCACAACAGGGGAATCCATGATGAGGGTCCATGTCCGTGTCGGTAGGGGTCTCGATAAAGGAAATACTGCACCTTTTTCAGGTAGAAGTATCGGGCAAAGTGCCAACGTTGCACGATGGGGTTGGCTGTCATGCCATCCAATGGGAACACGTCAATATAGATGCCTCCCAGATATTTCAGGTGCATACGTTCGATGAGCGTGGTACTGGCATCCTGAATCTTCGCAAAGGGCAACGGGTATGTCTTGTCTGTCTCGTAACTGACCACCTCGAACGGTGTTGGCATCCATTCCTTGGCATGTGTCATCAGCAGATCGTAGTCCTTGCGCGGCATACCGATGTCGAGGTCATCGTCCCAAGGGATGAAACCCTTGTGGCGCACAGCTCCCAACAGGGTGCCAGCGATGATATAATAACGCAATCCATGTTCCTCGCACACCTGATGTACAGCCATCAAAATGTCGAGAATGCGCAATTGCAACGGACGTATGTCGTAGGATGCCATAGTTTAATTGACAATTGATAATTGATAGTTGACAATTATCGCTAATAGAGTTCGGCAGGGATGAGTTCCTTGGCTGCGTTGAAATCCTCCACAGTATCCAGTTCGACGGAGAAGAGGTCGGTGGTGTCTTCAATCCAGAAGGTGTGTCCTTGTGGGATGAGTCGTTCGAAGGCACGTTCGTAGAAGATATTCACTAACCCCTCCTTTTCCATCATCACCTCCAACTCTTTGTAGAGGGCTGTAGTGTAGGAGGCAGACATCCGTTCGATGCCAATCGACTCACCGGCAGCGTCGGCAATGGCACAGGTCTTGCTGATTTCCTTCACCTTCCCTTCGCCATCGGGCACAATCTTCATCTCTTCTTCGCCTAATGGGTGATTGTTGAGTGCCAGAATGTTCTGGTGTTCTGATGCCAAGAGGCGTGTCACAATCTGAGGGTCGAAAAGGATGTCGCTGTCCAGCAATAGCATTTCCTTGCCCTCCACTTCTGGACGTGCCAACCAAAGGGAGTAGATGTTGTTGGTGGAAGCGTACAGCTCATTATATATATATGTAATGGAGACATCCTTGTATCGGTTGTTGAGGAATGCCTCGATTTGTTCATGCAGATAGCCCGTCACCACCACAAACTCTGTGATGCCGTTCTGGATGAGTCCGTCGAAGGAGCGTTGCAGAAGGCACTTGTCCCCAATTTTCAAGAGGCATTTGGGACAGTTGTTCGTGAGTGGTCGCAGACGTGATGCGATGCCTGCTGCAAGAATCACTGCTTTCATGCTGTTGCGAGGCGTTTAATGGTGTCACAAACCACTTGTGTCTGTTCTGGACGTCCCAAGGTGATGCGCAAGCATGACTCCAGTCCAGGGTCACCCATGAACTTGATCTTGTAGTCCTGTGCTGCCAGTTCCTTTTGCAGTGCCTCCTTGATGGCGATGGGATACTTGATGAGGATGAAGTTCGCTACGCTCTTATACACCTTGAATCCAGGCAAATTGCCCAATTCTTTCTTGTAGAGCTGACGTCCCCATTCCATCTGGTCAGCTACCTTGCGGTAGTGCTCATCGCTGTCGAGGGCAGCCAAAGCCACAGCCTCGCTGAAGCGGTTATAGCCCAGATATTTGTTCACATAGCTGAGGAACTGGTCGTGGCCCTTGCCGATGAAACCAAAGCCGCAGCGCAGACCTGGCAGTCCGTAGAACTTCGACAGGGTACGTGAAATGATGAGGTTAGAATACTTGTTCACCAGTGGGGCAATATAATCCACATCACTGGTGATGAACGAAGCATAGGCTTCATCCACCAGCACCATCGTGTCGTTAGGGATGTTCTCCATGATGCGACCAATCTCCTCACTGCTGAGGCTATTGCCCGTAGGGTTGTTGGGCGATGCCAACAGCAACATGCGTGGGTGTACACGGTTGGTATATTCAATGATTTCATCTACATCGTAGGCGAAGGTGTCCTCCTTCTCATGCAAGGGATACATCTCGAACACGCCATCACATTCGCTGGCCACTCTGTTGTAGTACCACCATGAAAACTCTGGGATAAGAATTTTCCTGTTGTCACCCTTTGTCAGGAAATAGTGGATGGAATTCTTCAGGATGTCTTCACCTCCGTATGCCAGCAGCACCTGCTCCTCTGGCACACCATAAATCTCGCTCACCTGTACACTGACCACACTCTTCTTTCCCTGATCATAGATGCGTGTATAGAAGCATAAATCTTTGGGGTCAAAGTTCTTGATGGCGTCCTTCACTTTCTGCGAAGGCTCAAAGTTAAATTCGTTTCTGTCAAGAAAATTCATATCTCTTTAGTTTTTTAGTTTTTCATATACGTTCATCAGCTGCCTTGCCAGCCTCTGTGGGTCAAATGTCTCTGCTGCATACCGTCTGCCTCCTTCGATGGTCTTCTGACGCAGTTCCGTGTCGGTCAGCAGTTTCACCATCTTGTCGCAGATGTCTTCAGCACTATTGGGGTCGGCTTGCAAGGAGAAGGGACCACCAGCTTCGGGCAGACTGCTCACGTTACTCGTCACCACAGGACAGCCACACAGTTGTGCTTCCACTACGGGTAGTCCAAACCCTTCGTAGAACGATGGATAGACCAGCAGTTTCGCATTCGTGTAGAGGCGTTGCAGTTCCATCTTATCCACCATGTCTGGCCACATGAACCAGTTCTCGATGCCCTTCTCGGCGATGTATTGCTGCACCTTCTGCTTGTAGCTTCCGCCACCACCTACCACAATCAGTGGCATCCTCACATCCTCTGGCATCAACTCCATCGCTTTCACGATGCCAAATAGGTTCTTTCTTGAATTGATGGCACCCACATACAGCATATAGGGCTGCGTTTCCGACTTTGCGATAGGTGTGTAATAGATGGGATTCACAGGCTGATAAATCACCTCCACCTTGTGGTCTGGCACATTGTAGAACTCCAGCACATCCTTCTTCGTGCATTCGCTGATGCAGATGATACGGTCGGCATGATTACAAGCATACTGCCACTTCATGTCGTAGATTTTGCGGTCGTGCCAATGGTACATGTCTGGGAAGGTCTTGAACGCCACATCGTGAATCGTCACCACCGACGCAATGCCCGAATGGAACAAGCCCACTGGCATCTCGTTGCTCAGTCCGTGAAAGACCTCAATCCCGTCCTTCTTCATCTCGTTCACCAGTCCATACGTTCTCCACGCACTACCCCTCATCACACCCTTTGGTGTCACCGTGTAGCAGTTCTTCTTCCCAATGTACGGCAGTGTCGTTCCGTTCAACCTCACCTTGGGTGTGTAGAGCCAATACTCATTGTCGGGAAACTCAGCCGTCAGGATGTCAATCGTTGTCCTGCTGTGGTTCCCCAACCCCGTGAAGTTGTTGTACAGACGCTTGGCGTCGAAGCCTATCTTCATTTTCGCAAACCTCTAATCGCTAACCTCTAACCTCTATTTCTTATACAGCACAGGATTAGTGTCTGGGTCGTTATACATCTTCATCTGCTTGTACACCTTCATGTACTTTCTCCCCGCTTCGATGTCTTCAATCAGCTGGTCAATCGCTGTCGAGAGGTCTTTGCGCTGTTCCAACAGCACGTCCAACTTCTTCTGACAGGTTGCCTTGTGTTCCGCAGAGGCATCCGCACGCTCCACCTGCTCTTTCATGTGGTAAATCTTCAGCGCCAGAATAGACAGTCTATCAACAGCCCATGCAGGACTTTCCGTATTGATGGTGGCATCGGGCTTCACTTCCACATCCTTGTACTTCGTCCAGAACCACGAGTCAATGGTCTCCACCAAGTCAGTCCTGTCCTGATTGCTCTTGTCGATGCGTCTTTTCAGCACCAAAGCCTCGGCTGGGTCAATCTGAGGGTCACGAATGATGTCCTCGAAATGCCACTGTACCGTATCAATCCAGTTCTTCATGTACAGATCGTGCTCAATGCGTCCAGCCTCGTATGGATTTTTGACGGGTTGGTCGATGTTGTCATGCACATGATAATCTGCTATTGCTTGCTCAAAAATGGGGTATGCAAGTTCTGTGAAACGCATAAATAATCCTTGTTAATGTTAAAATTCGCCACAAAATTAAAGTTTTCTGATGAAATATACAACTAAATGATACAAAAACGCTAACTTTGCCCCCACAAAAGACAAAAAAAGTTAGCCCCAACCTTCCCCAAGCGCACTGCAGGTTGATTCCGAAGTCGGTGCCCAAGTTGGAAGCGAAGGGGCTTTTTTGCGTCCAACCGTCTATGACGGTATGCTCTTTTTTGGCTATCTGTAGATGAAATATGTCCCACCATCGCTCTGGGCATATTTGCGTAGCAGGACTTGGATGTACTCCGCATTCTCCCTGACACGCTGCTCATTGCCGTCATAACCGTTGATGAGAACAAGCAGATGGCGGGTCTCACTGGTCATCTTGGTTCGTTCATGGTCGCTCGTGGGTGTCCCCACCCCACCTTCAGCATCACGATACACCGGCAGACCGTGAATGTTGATGTTACCACGTCCGATACCCTCATACGGTTCCCCCTCACGTCCAATGCCCAAGGTAAGCGTATCACCCACAAATTTGTCTGCATCGAAACCACCAATGCTATAGCCGTAGGCGATGGAGGCTAGATTGATGAGGTCAACCAATGTGTCACGCTGATACAATTCCTTACCCTGCAACACCCGACGTATCAAAGCCTCTGAGGCAGGACGGTATCTCGAAGGATCCTTACCACAAGCTCTGTACACCTTTCTGGTAGCCGATATGCTGGTCAACTCCTTCAAAGACTCAGTGGTCAGTTCCCTACGGAACCTTTCCCCCAGTTGTTCAATCTCAGACCATAAGACTTCATTGTATGGAGAATTGACCACATCAGCCTCCAGACATGCCCCAACAAACTCAGGACAAATCTGCTCCATCTCATTTGACACTATAACTTTCATCCCTTTTTCAGTTCTAATTTTGCTCCTTCACAGAAATAATAACTCAATTTCCGACCCGTGATACGATGGGCTGCAGGAGTAAACTTGCATTTCACACGTTTCACATGCTCCTTCAGTCTGTAATCACTTTTCTGATCAACAGTTTCACTCTCTATCGTCAGATGGAAATTGCCAAATCCATCCAACTTGACGGTATGTCCCATTTGCAGGAAAAAGGTCATCTCGTGTACCAATGCTATCAGCACACCGTACACATCACTTGCTGTGACCGAATTGCTCTTGCTGATGATTTCCGCAATATCCTTCAATGTCACATCCTGACGCTTGACTGTCTTCCCGTACCACTTGTCGGGCTGCCCCTTCCTTTTCAGTTTCTGTACTTTTACCTGTATTGCCATAATAAATCCTCCTTACTATACTCATAACAACGAATCAGCCGGCTTATTATTGTATTTGGCTCGACACAAATAACATAAAATATATTGTTTTATTGACTAAAATAATAGTTATTACCGAATAAAACCATATGTATTACTATTCAATATAATAGTTTTTATATATATAAGACTATAGTTTTCTATAGATAATAGCAGAGTTATCTATGCTTAAAATAATAGTTCTCACCATCGAATGGCTCGACTAAAATGTCGATTTCACTTACGGGAGTGGATATCATTGAAAAAGTTTGGTTGATTCAGAAAGAAGTTGTACCTTTGCAAAAGAATTACTGCTTCACAATGAAAATGGCTGAAGGGGACTTATGCTTGAATCACTCAACTACATACTAACTGCCTATGTGCGACCTGGACTCATTCTCTGTTTCGGGCTGAGTTTCTTCTTCATCATGGTGCCCGACCGAACTGGTCTAAAAGGCTATCGCAAGGCGCGCTACATGATGGGGTACAACTATCTTTTCTACTTTGTGGCACTAGTAATACAAGCCTTTGTCCGTTCTACGCCATCTGCTACACTGCTTCATTCCATGATTTCCATCGCGATAGGTCTCCAGCAAGCCTTCTTCTTCACCTACGCCCTCACCACACTTATTGATGTGCAGTTCTTCACTTGGCGACGATTCCTTCGCGAAACCCTTATCATTGTGTTGCCCATCGTGACGAGCTTCATCCTTTTATCCGTCCCGTTTGCACATGCCGACAGTGCGGCGTTCCTCCTGCTGACCGGTTGCTATTTCTACAAGATGGCCGACTACACCATCCGTTTCCACCGACACTACCGCAGCTATGAACAACGAATGGCCGACTACTTCTCCGATGACGAACTCAAACGTCTCCAGTGGTCCAAGCGCTCCTTCTATGCAGCACTTGGCGTCGGGATCTTCGCCTTGCTCTATGGACTTCACCCTTCCATGCTCACCAACACGCTCTTCGCACTCTTGGTCATCATATACTACTCGATTTTCGGCTACCGTTTCCTCAACTACGCCTTCACGTTTCAGGAAATTGAAGTGGCGATGGAAGCCGAACCTGTCAACCCTATCAAGATTGCTCCTGCTGCTGCCGACGATAAGACCCACCGACAGCTCGTATCCTGTCTTTCCGACCTCATGACCTCGCAGCAGCTCTACACCAAGCCTGACCTCACTATTGAGGATGTCGCCGTGCAGGTGGGTGAGTCTTACCGTAGCGTTTCCGCAGCTATCAACAATTGCTGTGACACCAATTTCAAGGGATGGGTCAATGCTTACCGTGTGGAGGAGGCCATCCGACTGATCCGAGATGGTTATCTGAGAGACCACACCACCGATGCTCTTGCTGTTGCCGTCGGCTTCACCAGTCGCATCACTTTCTACCGCGTTTTCAAGTCTGTTACAGGCCAATCGCCCACCGATTACTGATGTCCTTCTCTTTTTCACGACATCCGTTTTTGTTTCCATCTTATTCTTGTTTTGTTTTCACCTTGTAACATTTTACACGTTTTGTAACAATGACTTAAGTCTTTTGTTATAGCCATACTATAGTTTTTCGTACCTTTGTACCACATTCGGGCAGAACTACTAAACGACATCTATTTACTACTTATTAATATTATTTTACAAAGATTTATGGAAACAAAGAAACACTTGTTTCATTGGTGCCGCGTCCCGATTAGGAGGACGGCACTTCCACGTCTCAGAAACGGGGGTGACGTCAGCGCCTTCGTGTGGAAGCTATCGATTGTTATGTTTGTCTTGATGTTCGGTCGAAGTCTGAATGTCCATGCGGCAATGGATTTTGGACAATATAGTCGTATCATCCACAATCCCACTATCGATCAGCCTTGGATTGAATTGAGGCTCACCTTCTACGACACCAACGGCAATGACAGCTTCTTCAGACATGACAATGGAGGCCCTTATATTACGGTCGATAACGAATTTAGTTGTAATGCCGATTGGGAATTGGCATGGCCGGGTAGCGATGGATTGGGTAACGACAAAGACCTGGAGAAGGAACGGAAAAACGACGGTTGGTGGGGTCATACTTATAAGAATACTGTCAATGACAAGAACTATGAGGTCAGTTTTTTTGACCCCGCCAATAATAGTGGAAGATATGAGGTTACCATTGTGATTTATTGTCGACAAATTGACCCTTTCAAGGCGCATACAGTCACCGTGGGTGGCGCTTGGAAAACCAATGGAACGAACATGGTATGGCAAACGCAGGAAACATGGACAACGACTCCAATCGATAATCCATATCCTACACCAACGGCTATCATGACCGACTATAGTCATTTCAATCTCAGTGGTGAGCTCAATTATAATTACGGTTCAACGGTTATCGGAACCGGGACACCATGGATAATGTCGCTTTATTATCCGCAGGAAAAACTGTCTGGGGTAATGGAATATGCAAAGGGCAAATCGTCTTATAAGGAACATTCCATGCCCTTTAGTAATCGTAAAAACTTCTACAATCCTGAGGCTAAATATATTGAATATATTATTAAGAGACCCATCGAATCACGTGGCGATTTCTATCTGTACCACTGGTTCACCGTATACGTCCCAGGATTTGTGCGTGCCACGGATTTGCAGACCGAGAGTGATATTTGGAATCGTAACATTACGGTGAAATGGAATCCGGACGAATCGGATGGACGTAGCAAGGAAGGTGGATGGCGCATCTATCGTACACTGCAAGGGGCAGAGGACTGGAGACCTCTCACATCTGCAGACCTCCCCTATTCGCAACGTATTTTCGTCGATGAAGATGCAAACTTAGCGTATGATACAGACTATGAATACAAAGTGATCTTCATTCCTAAGAACTCTCCCGCAGGTGAGGAACACGAGGAATTGTCGCAGACTGTTACGGGCAATCTGAAACGTAGCTTCACTTTCTCCGACTTGGCAGCCTCCGAGACATTCGAAGACAAGATTGTATTCTCTTGGAAACATACGGCCTATCAGAATGCTTCGTCTCAAAACTATATACTGACGGTGCAGCGCTCTAAATCCGACCCAACACTGCCTGCCGACCAGATGGTTTGGCAGGATGTGAAGATTTACAACATCAGCAGCAAAACGACAACATCGGGCAGCTATGAGGACGAGCAGGATTTGGAATCATTCCAAGACTACAGCTACCGACTCAAGACGACCGTCTTCGATAAGGACTACGTGAGTGAGAAAGTGACGGGTCATCTGGCTGGCATGAGCTACGTGACGGATCTCAGCGCTACGCGCGGCACCTATAGCAATATGGTGAAACTGAAGTGGACGGCCAAGCAGATTGGCACCACATTAACATACTACGACGTGCAGCGTCGCCCCTTGGGTAGTCAAGACGATGATGCGTGGATGACGCTCAACACGGTGTCGGGCATTGCTTCCAGCTATACATATGACGATGTGTCTGCCCTTCCCGGCAGCTATAGCCAGTATCGTCTCGTCACGTGGACGACACACAACAACGAGCGCAAGGGCAACAGCACGAAAATGACCGATGGTTTCAGCGTGGCTACAGGCGTCATCAGTGGTCGCATCACCTATGGCAACGGCACCGCAGTGGAAGGAGTTAAGGTGACGCTGTTGCAGAACACTGCCGACGGCAAAACCATGAACGCTATGCGTTCGCTGAGATTCACCGGCGCCAAAACTGGTATGATTTATAATACCACGAGCAAGGATTTAAAGAAGCTTTTTAGCAAAGACTTCTCCGTGCAGCTCTTTGTCAGCCCAAGTCCAAATGAGATGGGTGACGATGGTGCCACCTATAGCCTCATCAACGTGGCTGGTCTCTTCGATATCAACCTCACCTACGACGCTGCCAACCGACAATATTTCCTCGGCGCCAAGATGGGCACTGAGGCTGAGATTTCCACCCTGGCCATCCCGCAAGGCGAATGGCGTCACCTGACTTGCGTGTACAACGCTGCAGCCGGCACCACTACCTTCTATGTGACCAAGGACGGCGAACTGCAGCAGACTGCCGTACTCGCGGGTAGCAAACTCGACATGAGCGGCAACGACGACAAGACCGCGACCAAGGTGAGCATCGCTTATCTAGACGATGAGACCCAGCCTACTTTCAAGGGCTACGTAGATGAGTTCCGTGTCTTCACCAAGGTGCTCGGCGAACAGGACATCTTAAAGAACTACAATCACCCGCTTGCTGGTTCCGAAAACGGGCTGGGCATCTACTGGCCTATGGATGAGGGCATCGAAGGACAAACCATCGCCTATGACTTTTCGAAGACGAACAATGTGAATAATGGTCGTCATGGCGTGACCGAGCAGGCCGCCATCAGCTCCGATAATGTACCCAGCGAGAAGGAGTTGAGTCTGATGGGCTACACCAACGAGCAGGGTACTTACGAGATTCGCGGCATCCCGTTCTCGGGCGAGGGTACGAGCTACACGATTACACCGACCATGGGCGTGCATGAGTTCAAGGCCGCTTATCTGTCACGCTTCATCAATATGTCGATGCTCAACCACTCTGGCGTGGACTTCGAGGATGTGTCGTCGTTCCCCGTGAGCGGTGTGGCTTACTATGACCACACCACCATCCCCGTGGAAGGAGCTTATCTGTATGTCGATGGCACCATGTCGTCGAAGGATGGTGAACCGATTATGACCGACTCGAAAGGTAAGTTCACCATCGATGTGCCCATCGGCGACCACTTCATCCAAATCAAGAAGCAGGGCCACACGTTCAAGTACGATGGTCGCTATCCTTCTGATCCGAACAGTACGGGATACCGCGAAACGTTTGAGTCGCCCAAAGAGAACCTTACGTTCTACGATAAAACGACAGTCCCTGTGGCTGGTCGTGTGGCTGGTGGCGACATCGAATTTGAGAAACCCCTCGGTTTGGGTCTGGGTATTGCCAATATTGGTAAGGCTCAGCTGCGTCTAGAGCTGTCGAACGAGAACGGCTTCCTTAACGTGGATGACCAAGACCCGAACAGCACTACATTCTCTTATAATCAGAGCGCCGAGCAGCGCGACTTCACCACAGCAAGCGGTAAGGCCTACGTGCCCGGCTCGAAGAACTTCATCACGGTGGAGACCGATGCCGAGACTGGCGAATGGGTGGCTCAACTGCCTCCATTGCGCTACGACGTAACTGAGGTGGTGATTCCAAGCAACCCTGCCATCACGAAGAAGAACTTCAGTCTGCCTGTCATCGATGCCACCAATCCCAACCTTATCTACACCGACTCTGTGGAGACGGAAAACGGCATTATTCAGTTTGACTATGTTGCCAGTGCCAAGATGGAGTACAAGTCGCAATCGACCATTGAGGTGACAGAGCATGATGATGGCTCCTTCGGTATGGATTCATACGAAGTGAAGGATGTGAACGGCAAGAAGCATACGGTGACTCTCTACGAAATGGACGAAAATGGCAATGCCATACTCGATGCCAACGGTAAAGTGCAGTACACCTTTGGCGTTAGTGCTGATAATCCTAACGGCTATCCCGTCTATCGCGAGATGGATACCTACCGTTATCATCTCTATGCCTACGAACGCTACACTAACTACGACGGTACTGAGCCCGTGGTGAATGAGGTTCCATTGGCAGGCAAAGAAGTGACCATCAAGAACCAATATGCATCTACCACAGCCGTAGATCAGAAGAACGGCTCGGTGGGCGAAATGGTGGATGACAAGCTGGAGCTGGACGACCATGGTCAGGCCGTGTATCAATTTCGTGTCGGCTTCCCCAACATTCAGGCTCCTTACACACGAGGATTGTCAATCAGCTACGACAACAACGGCACCGAGATGTCATGGAGTGGCAATGATATATTCCAGGCCATCATCTTGGGCGGCCTGCCTACGGGCAATAACTTTGTGACACAGGGTCCAGACGAGGTGCTGATGGTGTTGCGTGATCCTCCAGGCACAAATTCTCAAACCACGTGGACTAAGGGAACCAGTTTGATTACCAGCAACAGCTATACCAACGAGTTTCATTCTCAATTTGAGATAGGAAGCACTATATACGCTGGTGTGAAGGAATATACGGGTGCAGGTGGTGTGTTCATCGTCATCAATGAAGTAGAGGCCGTAGCCAATATCAATATCGGTGCCCAGTATAATGCGCAGCGCACCAGCTATGACAGCCACACCATCACAACAACGGCCACACGCGACATCTCTACAAGTGATGCGGCAGACTTCGTGGGTGCTTGTGGCGATGTGTTCATCGGTTCGGCCAAGAATATTATCTTCGGCGCTTGCCGTGCGGTGGACATTCAGTGGAATAATGCCACAGGTAAGGCAGAATTAATACAAGATGATGCCATGTCGATGGGTGAAGAGTTCACCACAGGCTTTGCTTATACGCAGAACCATATCAAGGAGGTGCTGATTCCGAACTTCGAGAAATTGCGCAACGAACTGCTGACCCCAGTAGCTGATGTGAGCAGCGTGCAACGTCCTGCCAAGGGTGAAGACCCCATCTACGTGACTACGCTGGATAAGAACAATCCGAAATACGGCACAAGCAACAGCGACGAGGACGTGTGGGAGAAGCAAGCCGTGCCATTCAGCAAACTGAAAGATGGTATCTACAAAGGTCCTTCTTACACCATGTTGCTGCCTATCGACTATGAGAAAGACAAGGATGGAATGCAGGATATGGTGCAGTTCTACAACACGCAGATTAAGCGTTGGGAACGCGAGCTATATAAGAATGAGGAAGCGAAGGTGAAGGTGATTCAGGATCGCGAGAAATGGCTGAAGGAGAATCATTCGTTCAGTGCAGGTCCTGCCATCACGGTGAGCGTTACCAATGAGAAGGAGGACTCATACACCGATACCGATGTAGATGAAGTCAATGCTGTCATTGGCGGCGAGACAGGTCACATGTGGAGTGGTGTCGGCCTTGAGGTGAGAGTGTCAGAAACCATTGGTCGCACCTTCACAGATGATAGTACTCACACGCATGTGGTCACGAACACGATGTCGTACAAACTGGAAGAAGACGGCGACGACGACTATCTGTCGGTGGATGTTTTCGACGCTCCCGACGGTTTCAGTCCTATCTTCGTAACCCGTGGTGGCGCAACAAGTTGCCCATACGAAGATGAGGTGGTGACTGATTACTACAAGCCCGGTACGGTCATCTCGGCCAAGACTGTACAGATAGAGAAGCCAGAGATTGAGGCGCAGACGCAGCTCATCACTGGCATACCGGCTGGCGGCACGGGCACCTTCAAGGTGAACATCCGCAACAACAGCGACACGAATGAGGACATCTGGTATGACCTCTTGGTGGCACCAGACTCGAATCCCGACGGACTGGTTGTCTCGATGGATGGCGTGAACCTGAACAAGGGTACCACCGTGCTGGTGGAGGCTCGCAAGACGATGGTGAAGACCATCACGGTGAGCCAGACAAATCCTGATGTGCTGAATTATGAGAACGTGAAACTCCGCATCGCATCACAATGTCAGAAGGACAACACGAGCACGTATCATGAGATTGCCGACACAACGGAATTCTCAGTTTATTTCCAGCCTGCATGCTCTGACATCAGCTTGGCATCGACCCATACGCTGGTCAACAGCGATACGGAGACCCCTGTAACTCTGTCCATCAGCGACTACAACTACTCGATGGCTTCACTGAAAGGCATCCGTTTGGAATATAAGGCTGCTAACGATGCCGACTTCCGTACCCTACAGGAGTACACGAAAGACAAGAACCGTTTGCAGAGTGACCCGAACCTGAAAGAGTTGATTCCATTAGAGGGAACGAATAAATTAACTTATCTCATCGACTTGCGCAAGGATGACTTTGCTGACAGAACTTATGTGTTCCGCGCTGTGACGATATGTGACCAAGGTGGTGTAGAAGTGAACAATGAAAGCATGGAGATTGAAATCATCCGAGACATGAATCGTCCGATGCTGATTGCCACACCAACTCCTGCAAACGGTATCTTGGCTAGTGGCGACGACCTACTCATCACTTTCAACGAGGACATTCAAGGCTCCATCCTGACTGAACCTAACAACTTCGATGTGGTGGGTGTGCTGAACGAGGGTGAAGTGGCTCACGATGTTGCCCTGAGCCTGACAGGCGACAACCCTGCCAAGACTGAATCTACGATAAGCCTCGGCGGCAAATCGTTTACCACCAACATGTGGGTGAACTACAGCACTGACGGCACGCTGCTGACACATGGAACAGCCGACTGCAACTTCAGCATCGCCATTGAGAATGGCAAATTGACTGTTAGTGTGGCTGGACAGAAGATCACATCGACTGAAGCACTGCCCAAGGACAAGTGGCTCTATCTGAATGTGGCTTACGAGGCCAGTGCTGCCGATGGTTCGACCGCTGCAACCCTGAATGCATCCTATGCCAAGGATGCGGAAACTGTGACACTCATCAACAGTGTAGCCACGAAGGCCTACACGGGCAATGGTCCTTTAAGCGTGGGTGGCAATGGTCTGATAGCCAAGGTACAGGAACTGGCATTCTGGAACCAGAACCGTTCGATGGCCGAAGCACAGGCTGATATGCATCTAACAAAGAATCCATACACCGACGGACTAATTGGTTACTGGCAACTGAACGAAGGTCGTGGCAAGGTGGCTACCGACCGTGCCCGTTCACGCAATATGATTTTGCCATCACAGAATGCTTGGTGGATTGATGGTGCCAACTATGCCCTTACACTGGATGGAACAAAGACGGCAACCATCAATATCGGTGCATTGAACACGACTAACAAGGAAGACTATCTGATTGAAACTTGGTTCAAGGCTGACAAGACGCAAAATGGCGTGGCTTCTGTGTTAGGTACTCAGAAGATGGATCTGCGCCTGAACGCTCAGGGTCAGATGGAACTGCTGTTGGGCTCGACAGCCGATGTGGAAGCTAAGGACATCGTACCAATCAGCAACAATGACCTGCGCGACGGACAGTGGCACCATGTGGCTGTGAGTGTGCTGAAGAGTGTGAATGGTGGTGGCTCTGTGTATCTGGATGGTCTGCAGGCTAAATTGCTATCTGCATCGACCATACCCGTGCTCTATGGCGATAAACTGATGCTGGGTGGTCGCCGCGTAGAGACAGTCGGAACGGACTACAACTTCACGCAGCAACTGAAGGGTGCCATCGACGAGGTGCGTATCTGGAAGGGACGCCGCACGGCTGATGTCATTAAAAATTATATGTATACACGTGTGAAGGCTGATGAAGCTGGACTGGTGGCTTACTATCCGATGGAAAAGAACGGTCTGGATGATTACAATCAGATTGTAGCTACGAGCACGTTTGACGACGCTGTGACTGCTGGCACTCAGAATGTGGCCACAATGACATTCTTCAATGCAAATGCGGACGCTCTCCCTGCACAGACCGCAGACCTCTCATCGCTGAATACTGCCTCCCTAAAGCAGGCTCCTCGCATGGAGAACGTACAGTTCAGTTTCGTAGCCAGCGAACGTCAAATCAAGGTGAACCTGGAAGAGAAGCCCGCAGCGAGGATAGAGGGCTGTCACATCTATATCACTGCCAAGAACGTGAAGGACATGAACGGCAACGTAGCTGAGCCCATCACGTGGGGTGTGTATGTGCAACGTAACAATCTGCGCTGGCAGGAGCAGGAAATTGCCATCACCAAGTCAGGCATTGACCCTGCCACCTTCAGCACAACTATCGAGAATGTGGGTGCAGAGAATGAAGCATGGAGCGTAACAGGCATGCCATCATGGCTGAAGGTCAACATGGAGAGCGGTTCGCTGATGCCACTATCGTCTGGTACACTGACATTCACTGTGGCCGAGAGTCTGCCGATTGGCACCTATGAGACCACCGTTTATCTGACAGGGTCTAAAGATATAAATGCACCGCTCAACGTGTCCGTGACGAGCGAAGGACAAGTACCTCTCTGGAGCGTGAACCCACGTGACTTTGAGAATTCGATGAACGTCATCGGACATGTAGAATTGCAGGGTATGCCAATGAATGACGAGAAGGACATCGTTGCTGCCTTCATCGGAGAAGAATGCCGCGGTGTGTCACATCTCGAATATAAGGAACGTTACGACGGTTACTATGTAACAATGGACATCTATGGCAATGCCGACGATGGCAAGGCAGTTACTTTCCGTGCCTACGACGCTTCGACAGGTACCGTATATCCTGCTGTAGAGCCTGACCGCACCATCAAGTTCGAACCACTCGCCCTCATCGGTAAATATGATGCCCCCGTGATGTTCAACGTGCTCGACAAAGTTGAGCAGTCCACCGATCTGAAGGCAGGCTGGAACTGGATTTCGCTGAACGTGACGACTAGCGACATGGGGGTTGAATCCATTTTCGAGAACATTGCTGAAGACGTGTCCATCATCAAGAGCCAGAACGATGGTTGGCTGATGCATGAGGAAGGTGAATGGGGCGGCAACATGACAGTAGCACTGAACAACACGCAGATGTATGCCGTGAAGATGCTGGACGACCGCACCCTGCGCATCGTGGGTACGGGCATAGATCCCAAGGAATGTAAGATTACCGTTTATAATGGCTGGAACTGGATTGGCTACTATGGACGTCAAATTGCTCCCGTATCTGAAGCTATGGCAGACATGCAGCCAGAGAATGGCGACATCCTGAAGGCACAAAGCGGTGTGACCTACTTCGACTCCAAAGAGTGGGCAGGCTCCATCAACATGATGGAACCAGGCAAGGGCTACATGGTGAACAGCGGAACCGATGTTGCACGCACGTTCGGCTATTATTCAACTGCCAACGATGCCTATGCTCCTCTCCGCATCTCACCTGACGAGTCTTATACCGTTCAACCAGCCAATGTGTTCAAGCCGGTTGACTTCCGCACCTACTCGGGCAACGCCATCATGGCTGCCAAGGTGATAGCTGCCGGCAAGCCTATGGCAAATACGGAGCTCGGTGTGTTTGCCGACGGTGAATGCCGTGCAACAGCAATCACCAACGAGAACGGTGTGGCTTATCTGACCATCCCTGGCGACGATGCCGCAACGCTCAGCTTCAAGGTGGTTGTGGACAATCAGGAAGCTGAGGCCGCAGAGACGCTCAACTACGAGTCTGATATTGCCTACGGTTCGCCAAAGCATCCGTTCATCATCGACCTGAACAATGCAACAAACATCGAGATTGCAGAGACAGACGGCACGGAAGATGAGATTTATGATCTGCAAGGCCGCAAGATCACAACCGACATCTCTCATCTGGGCAGTGGCATCTACATCATTAACGGTATAAAGCAAGTGGTGAGATGATCCAAATCCGATTATGCAAGACGCTTGTAGCGCTGGCACTCTCCTTCGTGGGGAGTGTCAGCCTATGGGCACAATCAGCAGATCCCTTTCCCGTGGTGAATCCGCGTGACTACTACGGGAACATGTCGATGACGGTGAAGGTCATTGCCAATGGCCTGCCTGTTCATCCGGATGTGACGGTCGCTGTCTATTCTGGTGAATCCATCCGCGGCAAGGGATTTCCAGAGGATGACCAGAAGCCCGGTGTAGTCTTTCTCACCGTATGCGGCAACAGCACGGGGGAGGCACTCTACTTCAAAGTGCACACACATGGGAAAACCGTTGAGGTAACTCCTGATGACCTCACCTACACGTTCAACGGCCTCACGGGTACACCTAAGCACCCCTATGAAATAGACATCACCAACGCCATTCGGAACATCACCCTGCTTGACGCGGAGGAGAATGACAAGACCCTAGCAGACTATGATGGCTACTGGGCCAATGTCACGCTGAATGGACGCACGCTCTATAAGGACGGCTACTGGAACACCATTTGCCTGCCTTTCGATGTGGAATTGACAGACGAGGAATGCCCGCTGGTAGGTGCCACGGCACGAACGCTGTCCGAAATCAGCCTCACGGACAACACGCTTTATCTGACTTTCGGCCCATCTGTCAACAAACTCTTAGCTGGTGTGCCTTACATCATCAGGTGGAACGAGGACACGGAGCATCCGACCATCACCGACCCGACGTTCCTTGGCGTGACGGTGAAAAACGTGCACAACGACTGTGAAAATGAAATCACTGGTGAATTGCAAGTGGGATTCATCGGCACCTACTCCCCATTTGAGATTACAGCCGAGAACATTGGCGAAGTCCTCTATATCGGCTCAGAGAATAAGATGGGCTATTCAAAGAAGACACGCACATTGCGCTCGTGCCGTGCCCACTTTGTAGTGAAAGACTTGTCAAGTGGCGAACCTTCTGGCATCAAAGCCTTCGTGATGAACGATGGCGAGGAGGGATGCGTTACGGGAATCAGTGCTTGGCTAAATGATGACGAAGAAATGACAGATGCTCAAGAGGGTTGGTGGACGCTGAACGGTGTGAAGTTGGACGGGCAGCCCAGTGAGAAGGGGATTTTTTTGTTTAACGGTAAAAAAATGGTAATCCGGTAAGGTCTCGCAAATATCATGGATAAGAAATACTATATACAGCCTCAGATGGAGGCGGTGGAGATGGCTATGCGCGAGAAGATTGCTGCCGGTTCGATTGACACGAATACAGACCTTAACTATGTGGAAGAACTGAATGAGGATGACCGCTAAGGTTGAGTGGACAATATCTTCCGCCTCCACATTTAAGATTAATCACGACCTCAGACTTTGGGATCGTGTTTTTTTATTTGTGGCGCAATGAAAGGGGAAATGTTTGGTGGTGTGAGTAAAAGGCTGTACCTTTGCAGCGTGAAATAAAGTGTTCAAATTATGAAAGTTGTGGTGGCTATTGATTCGTTGAAGGGGTGTCTGACTTCGCGGGAGGCGAATCAGGCAGCGGTGGAGAGTGTCCGTCAGGGGATGCCTGGGGCTGAGGTGGTGGAGATTCCTGTCAGCGATGGGGGCGAGGGGTTCTTGGATGCGTTTCAGTCGGCTTGGGGCGGGGAGAAGGTCGAGGTGGAGGTGATGGATCCGCTGATGCGACCGGTTGTGGCACCTTATCTGCTGCGAGGTGATACGGCTATCATAGAGATGGCTAAGGCGAGTGGATTGACGTTGCTGAGATTGGAGGAGCGCAACCCGATGCAGGCTACGAGTTATGGCACAGGGCAACTTGTGGCTGATGCTGTGCGTCGTGGAAGCAAGCATGTCGTCGTGGGACTGGGTGGTAGTGCCACCAGCGATTGTGGTATGGGTATGATTCGTGCCATCATCGATGCGTTTGCCAAGGGTGGCACATGGGATGATGTGCGAGTGTTGGATGATGTACGTTTCACGATTGCGACCGATGTCACCAATCCTCTTTGTGGGGAGAACGGGGCGGCTTATGTGTTTGCCCCACAGAAGGGAGCCACACCTGAGATGGTGGTGAGTCTTGATGCGCGTACCCAGCGTTTTGCGGAGGTGTCGGCTCGGCATTTCGGTTATGACCGTCAGAACGAACAGGGTGCTGGTGCTGCTGGGGGACTCGGTTATGCTTTCCTGCAATATATGAAGGCAGCGTGTCGTTCTGGCATTGATTTGCTGCTGGATGCCGTACACTTCGATGAGGTTTTGAAGGATGCAGACCTTGTCATCACGGGCGAGGGTTCGGCCGACCGTCAGACGTTGATGGGGAAATTGCCTTTCGGCATTCTTCAGCGGGCAAAGGCTCAGGGTGTTCCTGTCTGTCTGATTGCTGGTCGCATTGCTGACCGTCCAGAGTTGTTGGCAGCTGGGTTCCGGCATGTGATGTGCATCAATGCGCCAGACCTTCCTATTGAGGAGGCGATGAAGCCAGCGGTGGCGAGGGAGAATATCATGAATGTGTTGCAAAATTGGGTGAATTCCTATACGATTTAAAGAAAAAATAAAATTTCTGAAAATTTTTGGCAAAATAATTTGTGGTGTCAAAATAATGTTGTTAATTTGCAAAGTTTTTCCGCTCACTCAAATTGAGTCGGGGAAATTAGAGAAAAAATGTATTTACAAACACTTTCAATCTAAAAACCAAAGCAAGAACTAAACAACCAGAACAAAGTACTAAAGGATGCTGAGCGAAAGAACGAATCCGAAGCTCCTAAACTGACTTATTATACGATATTTTGATGTTGCCCATTGACATGGGCGGTGTTGTCGTCTGCTCTTGACGCTGTGGGCACCCTTCATTTCTTGGCATCTATTTGAAAACTGCTCCGACGCTGCACCATGCAGCCTTCTATCTAAAAAAAAGATTATTGAATCTTCATTTTAATCCTTTAATTCATTCATATATGACGCATGTACCAGAACTTTTAAGACTCAACCAGATGAACTGGGGAAATAACAACATCGACTGCCTGCCCCAACAGCCTACGCTGCCTGACGGGATTGTATTCGCCCACAAATTCAAGAAAGCAAAGTTGCCTGAACTTCCATTTTCGATAGACGAACTACCATTCTCGTACGAGGAAGATTCCCAACGCTTCAAGGCATTTGATTATGTGCCAACGCTGGAGGAAGGATTGAGGGCTGAGGTTTTTCCTTGCATGGAGAAACCTGAGGAGGAGCTGAAGAACATGATTGAGTGTCGGGAAATCAGGGAACAGATTCGGCAACTGACGACGTTGCATCAGTACAACCTCATGAGGCGCGAATACAATCCCAATGCACCGCTACACAAGATTAGCTTACATTCCATCTTCTCCGGTTCGCCTGGCACGGGCAAGACCACACTCGGACGGCTCTATGCTTCGCTGCTCTATCAGGCTGGGGCACTGACACATGGGCATGTGGTGGTGGCATCGAGGAGCACTTTTCTGGGCACCAATTTCGGAGATGAGGAGAAGGCTGTGCACGCTGTGCTGAATGCCGCTCGTGGAGGGGTGCTCATGATTGATGAAGCTTATCTGCTGAATCCCCCTCACCCGAACGATCCTGGCAAGCATGTCCTGCAGTTGATGATGCCCATCCTGGCGGATGAGAACATGCATGATATCGCCATCGTGCTCTGCGGATATTCGGAACCGATGGAGAACTTGCTGAATCTGAACGAGGGGTTGGCATCGCGCTTCCCCAATCGATTCAAGTTTCCCGACTTCTCTGTGCAGCAGTTGCTCGAAATCAGCAAATTGCGCATCAAGAAGTTCGACTACCATTTCACGCCAAAAGCTTGGAAGCTGTACAAAGAATTAGTTACCCAACTCTACGAACATCGTGACAAGAAGAAATGGGGCAACGCCAGAGAGGTGGCTCATCTCTTGGACAAGATTTATATCCACCACGCCAAACGCTGCATGTCTGTGCCCAACGCAGAGAAGATGAGTGCCCTCACAGTAGCCGACGTCAAACCCGTGGAACGCACCCTCAACTTCACTCCCCCACATCGCATCGGTTTCCGATAGCGGTGTTGGGGGTGGATTGTGACAAAAGGCACCCCGTTTTTGTGCACTATTATACAAAAAAACATTAAAATTACACTTTTTCAGGGTTGGGGGACAGAAAATCAGGGAAATAAACCTTAACTTTGCATGATTTTGTGCTTGCCCGCATCGCGTGGGCGGGTGCATGTGTGTGAGACAATTTCTAAAACTCAAATAAACAAATTACAAGACAATGAAAAAAATCATGATGATGGCAGCTGCTGTTGCAATGACTGCCATAACAACAATTTCATGCGACAACAACGGTAGTGCCACCCTGAATGATGGTGTTGACTCTCTTGCTTACGACTGCGGCGTGTTCCAGTCTGAGGGTCTGAAGCAGTATGTAACGATGCAGTTGGGTATCGATTCTGCTTACATCGACGACTTCATCAAGGGTATGAAGGAAGGTGCCCTGAACGAGGCTGACCCCAAGAAGGAAGCTTATCTGAGCGGTCTTGCTGTGGGTAAGGACATTTCTGGTATGGCCAAGACGCTGACTCAGCAGGTGTATGGCGACGACTCTACAAAGAGCGTGAACGTGAAGGTGCTTCTTTCTGGTTTCGAGGCCGGTCTGAAGGGTAAGGACAGTCGTACTGCCGAGCAGGCTTACAACGACTTCAACGCCAAGCTGAAGCCAGTTCGTGAGGCTCAGCTCCTGAAGGACTTTGGCGACAACAAGAAGGCTGGTGAGGAGTACTTGGCTAAGAACAAGAAGAAGGAAGGCGTGAAAGTGACCAAGAGCGGTTTGCAGTATAAGGTGCTCGTGGAAGGCGATGGTGCTCTGCCTACTGACTCTTCAACCCTGAAAGTGAATTATGAAGGTAAGCTCATCGATGGTACTGTATTCGACAGCAGCTACGAGCGCAACATGCCTTTCGAGATCAACATGCGTATGCCTGGTGTGATCGATGGTTGGGTTGAGGCTCTGAAGATGATGCCAGCTGGTTCGAAGTGGGAAGTGACTATTCCACAAGATTTGGCATACGGTGCTCAGAATCAAGGTCCTATCAAACCTTTCTCTACGCTTATCTTTACGATTGAGGTATTGAAATAATTGACAGTTGATAGTTTTAATCAGAAATGAAGAAGATTCTTACATTGACTATAGCAGCGTTTGCAATGGCAAGCGCTGTTTTCGCTCAAACAGAGAAAGAGATGGCAGCGCTGGAAGCGAAGGCAAATGCTGCAGTTGACAAGGTGGCTGCCAAAGTTAAGAAGGCTGAAGATGCTGCTGCTTTGAAGGCATTCAAGGAGAAGCAGAAGGCTGAACTCGCTGCTTTCATCGAGGCTCAGAAGACGGGCAAGAAGGCAGCTGATGCAGCAGACTTCAAGCTCGAGAAGCCTACATTGGCTAATTTTGACGAGGAAACGGCTTACTTCTTCGGTCTTGCTCAGTCGAACGGTCTGAAGGAATATGCTACGGGTCAGCTGGGTGTGGCTGAGGAATACATCGGCACATTTGCTGAAGGCATCCTCTCTCGCGCCAATGCCGACCCCAACGACAAGGAAGGAAAGGCATTGAGAGCTGGTCAAGAGATTGGTGACAGAATTGTGAACATGACACAGCAGTTCTCCAACGACTACTACACACCCGACGAGGGCAAGAGCGTGAATCCTGTTCTTGTAGCAAGTGGCATCGTGATGGGTCTGATGGGTCAGAACGATGTACCTGTGGACAGTGCCGCTCAGGTGTTCCAGCAGCGCATGACCGAGCGTCAGGCTGCCAACAAGGAGAAGCTCTATGGTGCCAATCGTGAGGCAGGTCAGAAGTTCTTGGCTGAGAACAAGACCAAGCCAGGTGTGGTGACCACAGCCAGCGGTCTTCAGTATAAGGTCATCACAGAGGGCACAGGCGAGAAGCCAACTGCCAGCCAGAAGGTGAAGGTGGACTACGAAGGTCGCCTCATCGACGGCAAGGTGTTCGACAGCAGTTATGAGCGTGGACAGCCTGCCACCTTTGGTGTGACACAGGTGATTGCAGGTTGGACAGAGGCGCTGCAGCTGATGCCTGTAGGTTCGAAGTGGGAATTGTATATCCCTTACGAGCTGGCATACGGCGACCGCGAGACGGGTGGCGACATCAAGCCTTATTCAGCCCTCATCTTCACCGTTGAACTGAAAGGAATCGAATAACCAGCCCACGTGCTGGGCGAATTTTCATCATAACGTCCATATATGAAAAAATATAACATTATCAACAACATGGTCGGTTGGGCAGTGTTCGCCATTGCGGCATTCACCTACTGCTCCACCATCGAACCCACGGCAAGCTTTTGGGATTGCCCTGAGTTCATCACCACTGCCTACAAGCTGGAAGTGGGTCACCCTCCTGGCGCACCTTTCTTCATGCTGTTTGGCAATTTCTTCTCCCTCTTCGCCAGCGACGCTTCGCAGGTGGCCAAGATGATCAACACGATGAGCGCCTTGCTCAGTGCTGGATGTATCCTCTTCCTCTTCTGGAGTGTGACACATCTGGCCAAGAAGCTCTTGGTGAAGGATAACGCAGAACCCACGATGGGTCAGTTGCTCGCTGTGATGGGCAGTGGTATCGCTGGTGCCCTCATCTACACTTGGAGCGACACCTTCTGGTTTTCTGCTGTGGAAGGCGAAGTGTATGCCTTCTCCAGCTTCTTCACCGCTTTGGTGTTCTGGCTCATCCTGAAATGGGAAGACAATGCCGACCAGCCCCATTCTGACCGTTGGCTCGTGTTCATCGCCTATTTGGTGGGACTCTCCATCGGCGTGCACCTGCTGAACTTGCTTTGTATTCCTGCCATCGTGCTGGTGTATTACTACAAGATGAGCAAGAATCCGACAGGCAAAGGTTCACTCCTCGTGCTGGGTGTATCGGTCATCATCGTGGCAGCTGTGCTCTATGGTATCGTACCTGGCATCGTGAAGATTGGCGGCTGGTTTGAGTTGCTGTTCGTCAACACGTTGGGTATGCCATACAATATCGGTCTTTACATCTATCTGACCCTGCTCGCCATTGCGTTGGTATGGGCACTTTGGGAGACCACAAAGGCCAAGAGCGAGAACCGCATGTACATCTCGTTCATTGTCTGCACAGCCCTGTTGGGTATTCCCTTCTATGGTCACGGTGCAGCGTCTGTCATCATCGGCATCATCGTGTTGGGCATCATTGCTGGTGTGCTCTTCTTCACCAAGAAGGCTACCCCACGCATCCTTAACACTGCCATTCTCTGCATGACCTTGATGACGGTGGGTTACAGCTCCTACGCTGTCATTGTCATCCGTTCTACAGCCAACCCTCCAATGGATCAGAACTCGCCAGAGGATGTGTTCACACTGGGTGAATACCTGGGTCGTGAGCAATATGGTGAGCGTCCACTCTTCTTTGGTCAGACCTACAAGTCACAGCCAGAGATCAAGGATAATGGCGACGGCTACCTTGCCTACGCAACTGTGCAGGGTGCACCTGTCTATCAGCGCAAGGACAAGGAGAATGAGAACGAGAAGGATGAGTACATCAAGATTCGCGACAAGTTCTCCCTCAAATACCCATCCAACCAGTGCATGCTCTTCCCTCGCATCTACAGCGACGAGCCTTTGCACGTGCAGGCTTACGAGTCTTGGTTGGGCGATGTGAACTACCACACCGTAGAATACAAGATACCAGGACGTGAGCCTCAGATGCTCGAGATTCCTGGTCAGATAGAGAACATCCGTTTCTTCCTCTCTTATCAGATGAACTGGATGTACTGGCGCTACTTCATGTGGAACTTCGCAGGTCGTCAGAACGACATTCAAGGTAATGGCGAACTGGAGCACGGCAACTGGCTCTCAGGCTTCGGCTGGCTCGACAATATGCGTCTGGGCAATCAGGACATGCTCCCATCCGACCTGAAGAACAACAAGGGGCACAACGTCTTCTTCTGCCTCCCGCTCATCTTGGGTCTGCTTGGCTTCTTCTGGCAGGCATTCCGCGACAAGAAGGGCATCCAGCAGTTCTGGGTGGTGTTCTTCCTTTTCTTCATGACAGGTATTGCCATTGTCATCTACCTGAACCAGACTCCTCTCCAGCCACGTGAACGTGACTATGCATACGCAGGTTCGTTCTATGCATTCTCGATGTGGTGCGGTTTGGGTATCGCAGCCATCTACGAGCTGTTGGACAAGTGGTTGGGCAAGAAATTGGAGAAGCGTATGGCTGGCATCATCGCTGGTGCTGTGGGACTTGTACCCGCTGTGGCTGTTCCGGCACAGATGGTGAGCCAGACTTGGGACGATCACGACCGCAGTGACCGCTACATGTGTCGTGACTTCGGCTTGAACTATCTCGAGACCATCCCTCACGATGGTGTCATCTATACGAATGGTGATAACGACACCTTCCCACTTTGGTATAATGAAGATACAGAGGGCAAACGTACGGATGTGCGTGTGTGCAACCTCTCTTATCTGCAGACCGACTGGTACATCGACCAGATGAAGCGTCCTGCTTTCTCAGGTGAAGGTCAGTCAAGCCCACTCCCCATCTCGTGGAAGCGCTACCAATACACCAGCGGCAAGCACGAGATGACTGACATCAATCCTGAAGTGACGATTGGTGGTGGTGTATTGACGATGAAAGACCTGATCAATGAGGTACAGGCACAAGACCCAGAGCTCGCTCATCGTCTGTGGGGCGACAATCCTTTCGAACTGAAGAACGCCATCCGCAAGTTCCTCCTGAAGGACTACGAAGGACTCTCAGAGAGCGACAAGGAGCTGGTGGAAGCTCTCCCAGCCTGCTTGCCAAGCGATACTCTCTATGTGACAGTCGATAAGGAAGCCGTTCGCCGCTCAGGTATGAAGCTTCAGAATGATTCCATCCCAGATCAGATGGTCATCAGTCTGGCAGGTCAAGGACGCGTGTCGAAGAGTTTCATCATGATGCTGGAGATGATTGCACAGAGCAACTTCTCACGTCCACTCTATATGTCCACCACAGTAGGTTCCAGCAACTATGGCAACCTCTGGCGTCACTTCATCCTCGAAGGTATGGCTTGGCGCATCACCCCATTCATCTACCCTGAGAACGCAATCTACAGGGGTGTGGTGCATTCTGTGGCAGACACAGAGAAGATGTACGACAACATGATGAACAAGTACCACTATGGCAACTTGAAACAGCCTGATCTCTACATCGACGAAACCACGATGCGCATGTGCTACACCCATCGCCGCTGGTTCGCTACCCTCATCACCAGTCTGGTGGAGGAAGGCAAGAAGGACAAGGCGCTCAAGGCGCTGGAGAAGTGCGAGAAGGAGATTCCTGCATACAATGTGCCACACGATCTCAACAGCTCTTCCCTCGAACTGGCCGAAGCCTACATCGCTTGCGACAAACCCGAGAAGGCACAGCCTATCCTCGAGGCGATAGAGAAGCACTCCACAGAGTACATCAAGTGGTACCTGTCGCTCAGCAACGTCTATTTCGCCAACAGTGCACGTGATTGCCATCAGGAAATCTATGCACTGGCAACGGTTCAGGATTTGTATAGCAAAATTGCCGATTCCAAAGCAGTCAAGAAAGCTGACTACGGGAAGAAGGCACAACAAATGGATGACGACCTGCAAAGACTCTATAGCGCTTTTGTCGCTAAATGTGAGGGCGCAGGCATTCAACTGCAATGATTATTGAACAACCCACCAAATGGTTACGATGGCTCTATCCCAGTGCCATCTGGAGAATGGACCCGACGGAGAAGGCAGTCTATCTGACCTTCGACGACGGGCCCATCCCCGAGTCAACCCCTTGGCTGATTGAAACGCTTGACCGCTACAATGTGAAAGCGACTTTCTTCATGGTGGGTGATAATGTCAGGAAATACCCAGAACTGCTGGAACTCATCCGTTCTCACGGTCATCGCTTGGGCAACCACACCTTCAACCACATTGGTGGCATCACGGTGTCGAGCAAACGCTATTTGCGCAATGCCAACGAAGCCGATAAACTGATTCAGTCCAATTTGTTCCGTCCTCCAAGAGGATGGATGCGTAACGCTCAGTATATCCGTCTTCGTCGCCACTACACCATCGTGATGTGGGATTTGGTCACACGCGACTACTCCAAACGCCTCACGGCTGAAGAAGTGTTCGAGAACGTGAAGAACTACACACGCAATGGTTCCATCATCACTTTCCACGATTCCCTGCGAAGCATTGACAAACTCAAGAAGATACTCCCTAAATGTATCGAATGGCTCCGCGATGAAGGGTATGAGTTCAAGGTGTTTGACGAGAATCTGCATCATTCACGTCACATGAAATGACATTCGTATATATCGTGTATTTATATTCGAATATATAATCAATGAAAAAGGCTAAAGAGGTTGCTTCTCTTTAGCCTTTTTCTTTCTTTTTTCATTTACAAAGATATATACCCATTATTCATCATCATCAAGGATAATCTTCGCCTTGCCTCCCTTCTGCACCTTCTCTTCGGGCTTATCTGTCACACAGATGGGCACTTCTTTCTTGATGCTTTGGTCAAGAGAGATGAGGGTTTCGGTGGAATCAACACCCGTGATGCCCTGAATCTTGCGGTTGAGGAGATCCATGAGTTGCTCATTGTCACGAGCATAGAGTTTCACGAGCATGGTATAAGGTCCTGTAGTGTAGTGGCATTCCACAATTTCAGGAATCTTGTTGAGTTCACTCACCACGCGCTCATACATGGAACCCTTCTCCAGACGAATGCCCACATAGGTACAAGTCTTATAGCCAAGGCTCTTAGGATTGATTACATAACCAGAACCCACGATGACATTGGTGTCAATCAGTCGCTGAACACGCTGATGGATAGCAGCACGCGACACACCACACACAGCAGCAACATCCTTGAAGGGTATGCGTGCATTTGCGGAGATAATCTCCATGATTTGCTTATCAAGCTTATCTATCTTTTCCATTTCTTTAGGAAGTTTATATTGTCTTTTTTCTTAGGTTTATCTGAATATAAAGAACAAACTGTAAACAAAAGTAGGTCTTTTTTTTCTATTTGTCAAACTTTTTTCAAAAAAAACGCAATATTTTGCTAAAAAAGTAGAAAAGTGCTATCAAAGACAAAATAAAAGTGCTACTTTTGTTGAACAATTCAAGCATAAAAGAAGGATGATGAAAACATTGGTATTTGCGAGCAATAACGCACATAAGCTGGAAGAGATTCGTGCCATTCTTGGCAATCAGTATGAAGTGAAAAGTCTGAAAGACATTGGCTGTGAAGTGGATATTCCAGAGACAGGTTCCACGTTTCGGGAAAATGCCTTACAGAAAGCGACCTATGTAAAGGAGCATTTCGGTTTCGACTGCTTTGCCGATGATTCCGGTCTTCAAGTGGAAGCATTGGGTGGGGAACCAGGCGTATATTCTGCCCGTTATGCCATGAAGAACGGGGTGCAGTTTGAAGGCAACAAGGATGATGCCAATATGAATGTGCTACTCGGCAAAATGGCGAATGAAGAGAACCGGAAAGCCTGTTTCCGTACATGTGTCGCTTTGATTTATGAGGGTGAGACTCACTTCTTCGATGGAACGGTGGAAGGGTGCATCATCCGTGAGAAACGCGGGGATGGAGGATTTGGTTATGACCCGCTCTTCATACCCGATGGTTACGATAAAACCTTTGCCGAATTGGGAAATGAAGTGAAGAATGGCATCAGTCATCGCGCCCGTGCAGTAGCAAAGCTGGCAGCATTTCTGAAGAAATGAAAAGCAGATTTTTCACTTTTCACTCTTCACTTTTCACTGAAAATGCCTACCTTTGCACTCATAAATTATCGGAAATGAAGAAAATACTATATCTTTCGCTTTTTTCATTGCTCCTGATAGGGTGCAAGGAAAAGAAGGTGGAGGTGGCAGATTATGTATCGCCAGCACCCGTCTTTTGTGAAGATTCCGCCTATGCTTATGTGGCTGAGCAATGTGCGTTTGGTCCCCGTGTGATGAATTCTGCAGCACACGATTCATGTGGTGAATATATTGCCCGGAAATTCAAGAGTTTCGGTACTGTGGTGTATGACCAATATGCTGATTCGAAACTCTATGATGGCACCCCCATCAAGATGCGCAACATCATAGCCTCCTACAATCCTGAGGCATCTGTACGTATTCTGATTGCTGGTCATTGGGACAGTCGTCAATGGGCTGACAATGATGCTGATGAGGCGAATCACAACACCCCGATTGATGGTGCCAATGACGGTGGCAGTTCCATTGGTGTGATGCTGGAGATAGCGCGTCAGTTGCAGTTGGCAAACGATTCCAACCAAGTGAAGATTGGTGTGGATTTCATTTGTTGGGATGCTGAGGATAGTGGTGACAGTGGCGGTGGCAATGCAAGCAGTTGGTGCTTAGGCAGTCAGTATTGGTCAGGCAAGCGTCATGTGGAGGGTTATACCGCCCGTTATGGCATCAATCTTGACATGGTGGGAGGCAACAACACCGTATTCTACCGTGAGCAATATTCCATGAGTTATGCCCCCTCTATTGTGGACAAGGTGTGGGGTGCTGCAGCTCGTATCGGATATGGAAAATATTTCAGTTATGACCAAGAAGGTGGGTATATCACAGACGACCACCTGCAAGTGAATCAAGGCGGCATTCCCTGCATCGACGTGATTGGCTCTGACACAAAGAGCGGAGGTTTCCCGAGCACATGGCACACCTTGGACGATAACATCAAGAATATCAACAAAGAAACACTGAAGGCAGTGGGGCAAACCATGCTGGATGTGATATGGACAGAACAATGACAATAGAAGAAATACAGCAAGAGGTCATCGAAGAGTTTGAAGGTTTCGATGATTGGATGGACAAGTATCAGATGCTCATCGACTTAGGCAGCGAACAAGAACCACTGCCCGAACAGTATAAGGTGGAGAGTAATCTCATTGACGGTTGCCAGAGCCGTGTATGGTTGCAGGCAGACCTCACACCTGAAGGGAAGATTCATTTTCAGGCAGAGAGCGATGCACTCATCGTGAAGGGCATCGTCACCTTGCTCATTCGTGTGCTGGACAACCAGACACCCGAAGACATCCTGAATGCCGACCTTCATTTCATTGAGGACATCGGTTTGAAGGAGCATCTTTCTCCCACTCGCAGCAATGGTCTTTTGGCCATGATGAAGCAGATGAAACTCTATGCGATGGCATTCAAGGCAAAGCAGGGTTCATGACACGCAACTCTGAGTAAACAAAAAATGTAGAGTGTGAAAGAATTCTACCAACAAATGGGCAAGTATTTTGCCCGCTACAAGGGATACATCGTCAGCACGTTCGGCATGAATGTGTTGGCTGCCATCTTCAATGTCTTTTCATTCTCCATTCTGATTCCCATCTTACAGATTCTCTTCAAGGTGAACACCGAACGCTATGAGCTGATGCCTTGGAGTGCAGGGAGCATTGACGAATGGGTTGATGTGGCGAAGAACAACGGCTACTACTACTCCCAGATGTTGGTCGACACACAAGGTCCTGCCACCACTCTGCTGATTTTAGGCATCCTGCTGGCATTCCTCACCTTGCTGAAAACAGCAGCCTATTTCGGAGGTTCAGCCTGCCTGATGCCCCTTCGTACAGGCATCATCCGCGACATCCGCATAGACATCTACAAGAAGATACTCTCCCTGCCCCTTTCCTTTTTCTCTGAAGAGCGGAAAGGTGACATTCTGGCACGAGTCAGCACCGATGTGAACGAGATAGATGCGAGCATTTCGTCATCGCTCGACATGATCATCAAGAACCCCATCTTCATCATCGTCTATATAGGCATCCTCTTCGGCATGTCTTGGCAACTCACCCTGTTCACCCTGCTGGTGGTGCCGCTGTTGGCAGGAGGTATCGGACGCATCGGAAAGAAGTTGAAGTCAAGTTCGCTCTATGCCCAATCCAAATGGAGCGACGGCATCAGTCAGATAGAAGAGACACTGGGAGGGCTTCGCATCATCAAGGCATTCATCGCTGAACGCAAGATGGAGGAGCGCTTCACGAAAGTCAACAACGAATACCGCAATGCAGCCATGAAAGTGGCTATCCGACAATCTGCCGCCCATCCTGTGAGCGAGTTTCTCGGCACCTGCATGATTGTCGTCGTGTTGTGGTTTGGAGGTTATCTTATTTTTCAGGGCAACTCGTCCATTCAGGCGAGCGACTTCATCTTCTATCTGGTCATGCTCTACTCCACATTGCAACCTATCAAAGACCTCTCCAAAGCAGGTTACAGCATTCAGAAAGGACTTGCTTCCATGGAGCGCATCAACAAGATTCTTCATGCTGAGAACAATATCAAGGAAGTGGCTGCACCCAAGCAGATAGAGGCTCTCAACGAATCGATACAATTGGAGCATGTGCATTTCTCCTACGTTGAAGGGCATGAGATTCTGCACGACATCAATCTCACCATCAAGAAAGGTCAAACCATTGCCTTGGTGGGGCAGTCAGGTTCAGGAAAGAGCACGCTCGTCGATCTCATTCCACGCTATCATGATGTCTCTTCTGGTGCCATCAAGATTGACGGGGAAGATGTGCGTAACCTCTCCCTCCATTCGTTGCGTGGCTTGATTGGAAATGTCAATCAGGAAGCCATCCTGTTCAACGACACCATCTTCAACAACATTGCCTTTGGTGTGGAAAATGCCACACAGGAAGAGGTGGAAGCAGCGGCAAAGATTGCCAATGCCCACGACTTCATCATGGAGATGGAACAGGGCTATCAAACCAATGTGGGCGACAGAGGCGGCAGGCTTTCAGGAGGTCAGCGTCAGCGCATATCCATTGCGCGAGCCATCCTGAAGAATCCCCCCATCCTGATTCTCGACGAAGCCACCTCTGCGCTCGACACCGAGAGTGAACGCCTCGTGCAAGATGCGTTGGAGAAACTCATGAAGTCACGCACCACCATCGCCATTGCCCATCGTCTTTCCACCATCAAGAATGCCAACGAGATTTATGTGCTCCACGAAGGAAAGATTGTGGAACGTGGCACCCACGAAGAACTGATAGAGCAGAATGGCTACTACAAGAAGCTGAACGACATGCAAGCGCTGTGAGGAAGGGAAAAGGGATAAATCCTATGGAAGTGAAAAGTGAAGAGTGAAAAGTGAAAAATGAAAGATGCCATGCGGGGTGCAACTTTCAACCTTATGCATTATGAATTATGAATTATCTTATATCTCGCACCTCCAAGCGCCTTTACAAATCCCTTCATTTCCAAGTCAAAAAGAATCAT
>JAEEGJ010004787.1_pt1 | contig 44509 bp, 33 predicted proteins | sample 8958761 | NCBI WGS metagenome assembly JAEEGJ01 (sample SAMN16246546, study PRJNA631951) | gut metagenome | biome: gut microbiome; feature: rumen; material: RS-attached | host: Bos | place: Iran: Karaj | collected 2018-10
CCAGTAGACGTGGTCCGTGCAGAGGACGTTCAGGTAGTCCTCGTCCTGGGTCACCACGAAATTGTACAGGTGCAGATAGTGTATGAACTTGTCCAGGATGAACCGCATCCTGAATTCTTCACAATTGATCAGCAGTATGCCTGCGTTGAAGAAATTGTACCGGGAGATGCCGAGCGCTTTCTCCACGTAGGTGCCGTATACGTCGATCTGGATCATCACCTGTTCATGGCAGGCGCCAACGTAGCAGTCTCCTATGTCGGTCATGTACAGCTCGCTGATGTCTCCCTGCACGATGGTGTCGCTGTCGATATATATGGCTTTATCGTATTCGGGGAACATCTCTGAGATGAACATCCTGAAATACGTGGTCTTCGAATAATAGTCCCTTAAAGGAAGCTTGTCCGCGATGGATGCGATGTATTCGGAAACGTCGCAGAAACTGATCTCGAAATCGTCGTCCGCCAGTCTCCCCAGCACGTCCTGCATCTTCTCTGAAATGTCCGTGTGAAGCACGCAGACTTTGTAGAAATAATCTCTGGAAGCGTGCTCTTTCATCGACGTCAGCGATACGATGGTATATTTAACAAATCTGTCGTCGCATGCGTAAAAAATCGGTATTACTGGTCTTTCCATGTCAGTCAACTTTCCCTTTCCTTTCAAATAGATTTTTCAGATAGATATATTCGAACAGCACGTCGTCGAAAGTGAAATATTTAAACACTTTATGCACCTTCGAAACGTGCCACTGCTTGATGTTGTCCGTGTGAGGGTACGGGAGCCAGAACAGGCGCTTGGAGAAATGGCGCACCACCGTGTGTTTGTGGAGGAATTTCTGGTCGTTGAACCGCTGCTTCAGCATCTTTTTCTTCGTGGTGGAACGGATCAGCGCGCTCTGGTCCGCGAACACCAGCTTCTTTCTGCATATCCATTCACGGGCCTTTTCCAGGATCCCGGTCTCCTTCATATGCTTTAAGTTGAACAGCAGCACTCCGGCGTTGATATAGTTGGGCTGGATCAGATATTTGCCGTAGTGGTCCCTGGCCGCGGCGTATTCGTAACCTTCCACGTCTATGTCGTAGAGCAGGTGTACGTCGCGGTTGAACATTATGTCAGCGTCAAGGTACAGGAGCTTGTCGGGCATGCCTTCCACCAGGTCCGCGAAGAGCCTGATCAGCGTGTACGGGGAGCAATATGCGCTTTCGTTGGGCGATCCGGCAAAATATTTCTCGTACAGTTCCGTAACGTCAACGAGCCTGACGCCGTTTTCGGGGTTATACGTCCTGGCGATATTCTCCAGGAAGGACGCCTGTTCCTCCGTCACGGGAGTGTAATTGTCCCTGATCCTGGTGAGTGTCATGGTGAAAACATAGAAAGTGAAGGGCTCTTTCGAGTCCGTGCGCTTCAGGATGGACAGCATTCCCGTCAGCATGCCGTCGAAAACGCCGGAATTGCCGCAGAACAGTATATTGACCATCGCTATGCCTCCTCTTTTTTTATATATTTTATGAATTCCACGTCGGAATTCTCAGCTCTTTCGCACATCCTGCCGTACACCGCGTCCCTGAGCGCTTTCGCGCAGTCGGATCTGCCAAGAGACTCGTCCGGGAAGAAGGGACCGTCTATATAGGTGACGATCTTCGGCTTCTTCAGCTGCTTTCCCAAAAACCGCCTGGCCTGGTAGGTGTTGGTGAAGCAGAACACCGGAGCGTCCAGCCTCACGGGGTAACCGAAGGAGGCGTCGGGGAAGGGGCGGATCTTCGTGTAGTAGGGCCATATATGGGCCTCGGGATATATCACGACGCAATTGCCGCGGGCGATCTGCTTTTCCATACAGGCGCGGAAGTTTTTTGCCGCGGTCAGGTCGTCGGGCAACGGCATTGCCCCCATATATTGGTTCAGTTTTCCAAGCACCGGCATGGACACGTTGTTGGGATGCACCACGAAATATACGTCCTTCGGGAAGGCGAACACATTGGGCATCAGCGGGTCTCCGTAGTTGGAAGTGTGGTTCCCGTACATAAAATAACCCGTTTTGCGGTAGGGCTTCAGCAGCTTCCCGTTTCTGGTGCTCTGGTGCAGCACCAGCTTCGTGTACAGGAAGGCGAGGGGCGTGGCAGCGACTCTGTAGATCATAAAACGTTTGAATCCGTCAAAACCTTTCGTCCTGTCGTACACGTAGTTTCCGTCAATTTTTATTGGAGTGATACGGGCTTCGGAAAATTCGTCATTCAGTTCGTCGCTGTAATATATCACACGTCTTTTTTCCAACGCCTTTCATCCTCCTTTGACAGTATTCCGCCGCCGGTTTTTGTCCCGGGGTACGGCTGGATTGTACTATAAGCGCCGGAAAAGGTCAACCGCCCGGGGGCCTCCGAAGGGCCTGAAAGGGCAGGTGTAGAGGCTTTCCGTGACCTTTGTAGAACGTCAAAAAAGGGAGTGAACCGGCAGTAGAGTGGGGAAATCTGCGGTAGACAGGCGGAAACGGAGGTTGACAGCCGGGTGCGGGAGTAGAGGGGGAGCGCGGCGGGAACGGCCGGGAGAAATTCGGCGGGAAAAGCGACGGTGTGGTACGGCTTCGGGCGAAAAACTGTTTTTTACGGGCGCCGTTTATGATATAATTGACGCAGCAGATCATCCTGAACGTCAGAGAGGTATTCGATTATGGATAACAGGACAGCGGCAGACATCGAGAACACAGGGGCCTACGTGCTGAAAAGCAGGGGACTCGTCATCGAGGCATTGCCCTCGGAATTCAGATACACGTTCGTATTGCCCGGCGGAGCGCGCTGGGAGATGAACAGGGTCCCGTTCGTCAAAAAGGGAGATGGAACGGTATTGCCCTTCCCGAAACCGTCTTCGGTGTCGTTCAGGCACGCGGGGACCGGGGACGTTTTAAAGACGGTGTACAGCGGATTTGAAGGGTCCGGCATCGTTGCCACGGCAATGCTCCAGCTGGACGAAACTACCGGCGACGCCGTGTTCCGGCTTGGGATCGAAGGGGAAGCCAGGTTTGAATTCGATACGATCCAGTATCCCGCGCCGCTGGAGTTCGGGGCAAAGCCCGGCCACGGCTGCACGGTGCTTTCCCAGATGCAGGGAACGCTCTATCCCGCAGGGGAGCAGATCGTTGCCCAGACCGGCCTCATCTACGAGCGCGACGGGTACATGCCTCTCTACGGGCAGGTGAGGAACGGCAGCGGCTATGCGGCAATATTCGAGACTCCCTACGACGCCAGGTACGACGTCGACGACGACCGCATCCGGCCCCTGTGGCGCCACTCTCTGGGTCAATTCCGCTACGCCAGGACCATGCGCTACTGTTTCCGCGACGAGTGCGACCACAACGTGATCGCCAGATGCTACCGGGACTATCTGGAAGAGCGCGGCCTGCTGGTGACGCTGAAGGAAAAATTTGCCCGGAACCCCAAAGCCGAGCGCATACTGGGATTGCCCGTGATCCATTCCGGCATCGCGGCCCACATTGCCCCCGAGTCGATGTTTTACGATAAAGAACATCCCGAGAACAACGACAGGTACACGCCTTTCGACACCAGGGCCGCGGAGCTGAGAGCCCTGAAAGCCAGGGGCCTCGACGCCGCGTACACCCATTTCGACGGCTGGGGCAAACACGGCTACGACAACCTTCATCCGTCTCCTTTCCCGCCCAGCCCGGATGCCGGAGGCGCCGAGGGGATGAAGCGGCTGGCAGATACCTGCGCAGAGCTGGGATACATATTCGGCATTCACGATCAATACAGGGATTACTACTACGACAATCCCGATTTCTGCATCGACGAGGCGGTGACCTACGCCGACGGCAGGCATCCTTTCCACGACGTGTGGAACGGAGGCGCCCATACGTTCCTGTGCTCCGCGCTTGCCCCCGATTACGTGCGCCGGAACTACAACGAATTCAAAAAGCTAGGCATCAACGTGGAAGCCGCGTACCTTGACGTGTTCTCGGTGGTGGAACTTGACGAGTGCTACCATCCGGACCATCCCGCCACGAGGGAAGACTGCGCAAGGAACCGGCGCCACTGCCTGGAGATATTGACGGAGCAGGGGATAATACCTTCCTCCGAGGAAGCCACGGACTGCATCATTCCGTCGATGATCCTCTGCCACCACGCGCCCATGCACTGCACCGGATTCGATTACGAACTGGACGCCGTGGGTATTCCCATCCCGCTGTTCACGCTGGTATATCACGACTGCCTGATAGTGCCCTGGATCGGCCTCCCCGAAGAGAGGAGCGGCTGGTGCATACCCAGGGGCGAATCCGCGTACGCCTACGCGATCCTGTACGGGCAGCCTGTATACTGCCCCATGGACGCGGATGAAAAAGATATCGAAGCGGTCAAATTCGCCTGCGGCAACGCAAAGCGCCTGGCTCACGAGCGTATGGTGAAGCACGAATTTTTGAGCGAGGACAACAGCCTCCAGCGCACGACGTTCTCCGACGGCACGGTGATCACGGTAAACATCCGCAGCGGCGAGTACGAGATCCGGCCGGGGACGTGACGGCGGCGTGAGGCGCGAGGCTGCGGAACGCCCGGGAGCGCCGGGGAGACGTCCTTGAAAGGCCACGAAAAAGGCTTGTGAAAGGCCTCCAAAAGCCCCTTAGAGGGTTGCCAAACGGCCCCTTTGAGGATATAATCGACCAGGAAAAAACGAGCCGCGTTTACAGGACGTTATGCTGCTTTTTGGAAGCGAAGCCTGAAAGGAAGCTGAAGATATGAAAAGCTGTTTTACGGAAAAGAAAACTGAAAAAGACCGCAGGGGCAGAGCCTGCGCTGTTGCAGCCGTGATATGCGTGCTGCTGACGGCCGCGGTGCTTTTGATGGAAGGCTGCGGAAAGACGCCGGGAGAAACGGTGATCACCGTGCCCACGGACGCGCCCGCCACCGAAGAGGCCAAAACGGACGAACCGGCATTGACCGACGCGCCCGCTACGGATGAGCCTGCGTTGACTGACGAGCCCGCCACAGACGAACCTGCCACAGACGTTCCTGCCACCGGCACTCCGGCGCCCGAGACGGAGATACCTTCAGCCACCGCAAACATAACGGCCACTCCCGCGCCCACGTCTACGGCTACCCCGGAGCCTACAAAGACTCCCACGGCCACTTCCCGCCCCACGCCTACCGCCACTCCGGCACCCACTCCCACCCTCGCTCCCTACGACGAGCCGGACAACGTTTTCATGACCTGGAACGATTCCACGCTGGGCGCCTTCAAGACCACCCAGGGCAAGCAGACCGACGTCACTCTGGCAGACGACGGCATTAAATTTACCTACACCGCAAGCGCCGGCGCCGATCCTTTCGTATACTTCGATCTCGAAAAATACCAGAGCGTATCCGGTAAAAACGCCCTTGCAGGCAGCAAAGGCTCCTATATAGTGATGAAAGTCAGGTCCGAAGGCGGCGACGGAGACATTGAAATGTTCACCCACAAGCCCGCCGCGGGAGACAGCGCCAAGACCTGCTACACCGCGGACGGAGACTGGCATTACGTGCTGGCCGACATGACCGGTACCACGCTCACACAGCCCGCCAAACTCACCAAAGTCCGCATCGACTGGTCCGGCATTAGCACTAAGAAAGGCGCCACCATGGTGCTGTCCGAGATCCGCTTCTACGACAGTTACGAAGACGCCATGGAAGCCGCCGGCCTTTCGAAGTACATATTGAAAGATTCCTCTTCCCTCAGCGACAACGACCCGCTGGCCAGCAGGAAACTGACCGCAACAAACGAAGAATCTTCCGTGAAGCTCTGGTTCGAGCATCCCACCGAGAAGATCAACCGCAACGTCACCAAGGCAGGCAGCAGGACAGGCTACACCGTATATATGGCCAGGAACGAAGCCGAAAACGCACAGTTCATCATTGCCCCCGGCAGAGCCGTGAACCTCAGAGTGGAAGTTGACCCGTTCTCAGACGGCAAGGGCAACACCGTTGATTTCGAGCTTGCCTACGAGTATTACCACAACATCAGCGGCACCTTCATCCCCGACGGACTGATCCCGTACACCGGACCGGTCAGCGTGGCCGCGGGCAATTCCCAGGGCTTCGTCATCCGCCTGACTTCGCTGCCTTCCACCAAGGCCGGAACGTACAATTCCGTCATCCACGTTTACGACGACGACACGGGCAAAGAGATCAAGCGCGCCGCTGTTGCCGCCCACGTCTGGAACGTGGAGCTGTCCGAAGAGACCAAACTCCGCACCGCCTTCGCCATGAGCGAGGACCAGATCAAGAACTCCTATTCCGACCAGAAATACACTCCCGAGCAGAAGAACGTGCTGTACGACAGCTACTACGCCTTCTTCCTCAAATACCGCATCAACATCATGGACGTGCCTCACGGACTCACTTCCGGCTACGCGGCCAACAACGTGCTGAACAATCCCCGCGTTAATACGGTTAGATGGCGCAACCTCGACTGGAGCATCAAGGACGACAACGACGGCGTGTGGCCCGACTGGATGGACAAAGTGTTCTACTACACTGTCGACGAGCCCGGCGCCCGCAACAGCATTGCCACGGACATGGCCACGCTGCTTAGCCACGCCAACACGATCCGCAGCAACACGCCTCAATACCGCATGGTTTGCCCGATCGATCGCAACGACAACCTCACCGCCGACGGAAAGGCCGCTTCTTTCGCCAATTCCGACACGGATATGATCGGCTACATGCAGCAGGCTACCAACATCTGGTGCGTTAAAATGGACGCCTTCACGCCCAGAGAACTCAGATTCGTAAAGGGCTCTCTGAACCTTCAGTCTATGGAGCAGGACATCCGTTACGGCACCTTCGCGCAGAGGATGAAAGCGCGCGTGGAGCAGGGCGACGAGCTCTGGGCCTACGTGGCCATCAACCCCACCGAGCCATACGTGAACTGGATGCTCCGCTCCGACGGCACCGAGGCGATCACCACGATGTGGCAGCTTTACCAGAACGACGTCACCGGCCTCCTTTACTGGACCGTCAACTACTGGAAGGTCAATTACTGGGGCTCCAGTCCCTGGCAGCTTCCTTACGGCTCCACGGGCTACGGCGACGGAGATCTGATCTACAGTGGCTACAGTTTCGACCTCACCGAACCCATCCCGACGCTGAGACTCGAGTCTCTGCGCGACGGTATCGAAGACTACCAGATGCTCTGCATGCTGGAAGAAAAGCTGGGCAGGGAAGCCGTCGACGAGCTCGTATCACGCATCACCACCAGCGTCGTCACGTTCTCCAGAGACGACGACCTGATCCGCGCGGTCAGGGCGCTGCTGGGGCAGACGCTGGAAAACGCGATGAACTGACTTCAATGGCAGCAAAACGTGTTTCATACTTTAAGGAGGAAACCGAATGACTAACAAAGAGATCTACAAGAAGACGCTGTGCTTCTCCGTGCGTCAGCTGATCATCGGGCTCATTTCCCTGGTGCTGTTCGCGGGCTTTTGCGTGGCTGGATATTTCATTGCCGAGAAAGCGGCGGACAAAGGGCTCATCGGCCTTGCCATCGGCCTGGTCGTGGGACTGATAGTCGCCGCCCTCATTTCCAGATTCCTGATATACCGCCAGAAAGCGGCCCAGATCGCCATGATGACGAAGGGCATCACCGAAGGGACGCTGCCGGACAACGTTTACCAGGAAGGCAAAAAGATCGTTAAGGAGCGCTTCGCCACTCTGGCGGCGCTGTTTGCCATTACCGCGGCCATCAAGGCCATATTCAACCAGATCGGAAGAGGCATCTCTTCGCTGGGCCAGACGCTGGGCGGCGATACAGGAGGCGCGGTGGGTTCCGCGGTCTCTTCGGCCATACAGACCATGGTGGCGTACCTTTGCGACTGCTGCCTCGGATGGGTCTTCTTCCGCAGCGGCGTCAGCGCTGTAAAGGCCACCTGCGAAGGCGCGGTGCTCTTCTTCAAGAAGGGCAAGGCTCTTATTAAGAACGTGGGCCGCATATTCGGCATGGGCCTCGCTTCCCTCGCGCTGATCGGCGGCGCGGTGTTCGGCCTGTCGTATCTTATCTTCAGCCGCTTCGGCAACGCTTTCAGCACGCTGGCCTCTGAGATCGCGGAGGGCGCGGCCCGTCTCGAGACGGAGGCCCCGGATTTCCTGACGAACCCTGCCACGCTGACCATAGCCTGCGCGGGATTGCTGGGCGTCGTGATCTGGTCCTTCGTCCACACGTATTTCATCCGCCCCTTCGTGCTTACAGGAGTGCTCCGCAATTACCTCGAGGCAGGCATGGCGGACATTCCCACGGAGGAATCCTTCGCGCTGCTCGACAGCAAGTCCCCCAAGTTCGCCAAGCTCAGAAAGCAGCTTACGGATTAAGCAGGAAATCGACCGTCAACGCAAATTGAAAAAGGCTGTTAAGCTGCCGGCGAATGTTGCCGGACTCACTTAACAGCCTTGTTTTTTTGCCTGTTTTTGCGGGATCGAAAAAAAACGCGTTCTCAGCCCCGTTTAACGGCCACAGTTCCGATCTTCCCGTTGATATCCAGTTCCTTGGAAAATGCCTCAGAGGGGATCACAGGGGCATCAGCGGGCACGCAGAGCACTTCATCCGTAAGAGTGTCCGCCATGATGGACTTTGCGTTCCGTTTCACCAGCGCCGCGAGGTCATCGTTGTCCGCCACGTACAGGCGGATGTGGTCGGTGACTTCGAAGCCGGCTTCCTTGCGCATGGACTGGACCTTGCTCACCAGTTCGCGGACGTTGCCCGCCTCGATGAGCTCCGGCGTGAGGGTGATGTCCAGCACCACGGTGACGCCGCCGTCTTCCTGGGTGTCGAATCCGGGCATGCGGGCGATCTCGATGAGCAGGTCGTCTGCGGTGACGGGAGTGGCAACGCCGTCAAGCACGATATCCAGAGTTCCGGTCTCGTTCAGCTTCTTCATTGCCGCGGCAGCTTCGGCACCGTTCAGGTTGGCAAGGAATTCTTTTACTCTTCCTATATCTTTTCCGAACTTCTTGCCGAGCGTCCTCAGCTGAGGCTTGAAGGAGTAGCTGGTGAAGGCGGAAGTGTCGTCGGTGAATTCGATCCTGCCCACGTTCAGCTCGTCCTCGATGACGTCCGTGAAGTAGCCGTCAAGCTTCAGATCGGACTTGACGAACATCCTGGAGAGAGGCTGGCGGTTTTTGATCGCCGCGTCGTTCCTGGCGCTGCGTCCCAGCACAACGATCTTCAGCACGTGCTCCATCTTGTCCTCCAGATCGGCGTTGATCATGGATTCGTCGGCCTTGGGGAAGTCGCACAGGTGCACGCTCTCGGGAGCGTCGGGATAGACGCTTCTGACCAGGTTCAGGTAGATGTCCTCGGACATGAAGGGCAGCATCGGAGCGCAGATCTTGACCAGATCCACCAGCACGGTGTAGAGGGTCATGTACGCGTTGATCTTGTCCTGCGGCATGCCTTCGCCCCAGAAGCGGTCGCGGCAGCGGCGCACGTACCAGTTGGAAAGCTCGTCGATGAAGTCCGCCAGCACTCTGGAGGTCTCCGTGATGCGGTAGTTCCAGAGGTTGTCGTCGACGGCCTTGATCACAGAGTTGATCCGGGACAATATCCATTTATCCATCACGGACAGTTTGTCGTACTCCAGTTTGTAGTTTTTCGGGTCGAATCCGTCAATATTGGCGTACAGCACGAAGAAGGCGTAGGTGTTCCAGAGCGTGCCCAGCACCTTGCGCTGGCCCTCGGTGACCGCCTTGTCGTGGAACCGGTTGGGCAGCCAGGGCGCGGAATTCGAGTAGAAATACCAGCGGATGGCGTCTGCGCCGTATTTGGCCAGGGCGTCGAAGGGATCAACTGCGTTGCCCTTGGATTTGGACATCTTCTGGCCGTTTTCATCCTGCACCAGTCCCAGCACGATGACGTTCCTGTAGGGCGCCTTGTCGAACAGCAGGGTGGATATGGCCATGAGGGAGTAGAACCAGCCTCTGGTCTGGTCAACGGCTTCGCTGATGAAGTCTGCGGGGAAGTTGTCCTCGAAAATCTCTTTGTTCTCGAAAGGATAGTGCCACTGGGCGAAGGGCATGGCGCCTGAGTCGAACCAGCAGTCGATGACCTCTTTAACGCGGGTCATCCGGCCTCCGCATTTTGGGCAGCGGATGTTGACGGCGTCGATGTAAGGCCGGTGCAGCTCGATATCATCTGGGCAGTTGTCCGACATCTCTTTGAGTTCGGCGATGGAGCCTACGCAGTGTTTGTGGCCGCAGGCGCACTCCCAGATGTTGAGCGGCGTGCCCCAGTAGCGGTTGCGGCTGATGCCCCAGTCCTGCACGTTCTTGAGCCAGTCTCCGAAGCGGCCCTTGCCGATGCTCTCGGGGATCCAGTTCACGGTCTCGTTGTTGGCGATGAGCCTGTCTTTCACGGCGGTCATCTTGATGAACCAGGAGTCTCTGGCATAGTAGATGAGGGGCGTGTCGCAGCGCCAGCAGTGAGGGTAGGAGTGGGTGAATTTGGGAGCCTTGAACAGCAGCTTCCGGTCGGCAAGGTCTTTCAGGATCAGCTTGTCCGCGTCCTTGCAGAACGTGCCGGGCCATGAGGTCTCGGCGGTCATTTCGCCTTTTCCGTCAACCAGCTGCAGGAAGGGCAGGTCGTATTTCCGGCCTACGTTGGCGTCGTCTTCGCCGAACGCGGGGGCAATATGCACGATGCCCGTGCCGTCGGTGAGCGTTACGTAATCGTCGCAGGTGACGTAGTATGCCTTTTTATCAAGCTGCTTGAAATTGTACAGCGGCTCGTATTCCATGCCTTCCAGCTGGGCGCCGGTGTAGCTTTCCAGGACGGTGTATTCGCCATCGATATTGGCCTTCACCAGCTCCTCCGCCAGGATGTAGCTCTCTTCGCCCACGTCGACGCGCACGTATTTGTAGTTGGCATTGACGCAGAGGGCAACGTTGGAGGGCAGCGTCCAGGGCGTGGTGGTCCAGACCAGGAAATAGGTGTTGTCCGTGCCCTTGACCCGCATCTTAACGGTGGCGGAACGCTCGGTGACGTCCTTGTACCCCTGGGCAACCTCGTGGCTGGAAAGGGGAGTCCCGCACCTGGGGCAATACGGCACGATCTTGAAGCCTTTGTACAGCAGGCCTTTGTCCCAGATATTTTTCAGCGCCCACCATTCGGACTCGATAAACGTGTTTTCGTAGGTGACGTATGGATCGTCCATATCCGCCCAGAAACCCACGGTGCCGGAGAAATCTTCCCACATGCCCTTGTATTTCCAGACGCTCTCTTTGCACTCTTTGATGAAAGGCTCGAGGCCGTACTGCTCGATCTGGTCCTTGCCGTTGATTCCCAGCTTCTTCTCCACTTCCAGCTCTACCGGCAGGCCGTGGGTGTCCCAGCCCGCCTTGCGCAGCACCTTGAAGCCTTTCATGGTGCGGTAGCGGGGGATCATGTCTTTTATGACTCTCGTGAGCACGTGGCCGATGTGGGGTTTCCCGTTAGCCGTGGGAGGCCCGTCGTAGAAGGTATAAGTCTCACCTTTCGCGCGGTTGTCAATACTCTTGCGGAAGATGTCGTTGTCCCTCCAGTACTTTTCTACGGTCTTTTCCCGCTCAACAAATTTAAGGTCTGTGGAGACTTTATCGTACATAAAAAACTGCCCCTTTCGTGCGGTCAAGGCTGATTAAGCGCGGTCAATGCCGCTCTTTTAATCATACCGCAATCGGTGAGGCAAGTCAAGACGGAAGGGAGGGGGGATACGGGGCGAAATTCGGCCTTGAGGCCGGGCGAAATTGACCTTCGGTCAGCGAGATCTGCGCTGACGCGCAAGCGAAATTGTGCTTCGCACAGCTATATTCCGCTACGCGGAGTGAAATTCGGTCTTACGACCGAGCAAAATTGCGTGCTGCCTCGTAAGCGGCAATTTCGCCGGATCCGCAGGATCCAATTTCGCTCGCTGTAAGGCGAATTTAGCTGCCGCGTAAGCGGCAATTTCGCTCGTCCGCCAGGACGAATCTCGCTCGACGCAGTCGAATTTCGCTCACATTTGTCAATACGCCGCCATGGCCGCCGCCTGGTCGTTGTCAACGTATATGGTGAGCTCCATTCCTTCCACTTTGTAACTCAGCCGGGGGCAATCATTGACCATCGTCGCTTCGTTATTGACGTATCCTTCTTCCACGAAGAAAATAGCGTCGATATGATCTTCCAACCCGGGCCATGAATAGAGTATGTATTTCCGCGAGATCCCCGTTTCAGGGTCTGGGTCTCCGGGATTTATCTGGTACTGCTTGCAATCCGCCATGACGAAGAACCACCCCAGTTTATCATCCGCCCTTAACGTTTCTCCCGACTGCTTATTAACGATGCGGACCGTGTAGACGTCATCGGGATTGATCGCATCCTGAGAGTACTTGTAATAGATGGACATTCCTGTCTCGCCATGTACTCCATATTGATACCAGTTAACGCCCTTCAGGACCGGTATCAGATCTTTCGAAAAGGGAGAAGTATCGGGTTCACGGTCTCTGAAATACACGTAGAAGTACATATTATGTTCTTCCGAATTTTTGACGGTGAACATCGCCAGGCCGGAGGAGTTCGTTATGGAATAACCAACGTATTCGCGGTCAATGTTGTAGAAGGCCACTTTTATGCCGCTTTTGTCCAGTCCGCCGTACGTTCCGTACAGGTGTACGTAATACGTCATATCCATCACGTAGGGGCTGTACCGTGTGTTCGGCACTTCCTCGGGAGTACGCATATTGTATACAAGATAGTAGCGCCGCTGGTCGTAAATATCGCCGTCAATGCCCTGAGGATCTTTTTCGGGCATATATTTCGGGTCAAGTTCCGTATCGGGCGTGTAAATGAGGCCTTTCTCCTCGACGGTGATCGTCACGTCGTATTTGATCGAAGTGCCTTCCACGTAGGCTCTCAGCGTGAAACTGCCCTTCTTAATGCCTTTGACCGTTCCGGCGGCCTGGTCGATCTGCGCGTATTCGCCGCCCTCGACGATCTTCCAGCTTACCTTGCCGACGTTGTAATTTTCGGGGTAAACGTCGCAGTTGAGCTTTGCCGGTTCGCCTATAAAGAGCTTGCTCGCCATCCTTACAGATACCGTCTGGATCCGGACGTCGGACGTGGGAGTGGGATCCGGACTGGGCGTCGCCTGAACGGGGTCTCCGGAGGTGATCCTGAACACGTATGCCACCTGGCGCGTTTCATATCCGCCCATCGACGGTATATAATCTCCTCTCTCTGTAAGGACGACCGCAATTATCACGTCTAATGAGTTGGGCACGACGCTTCCCGGAAGATAATACCGAAGCTTCGACAATTCACCGGTAATGCCGCTTATGCTCGTATATGTTGAACCGTCGTATTTTTTGACCTCGCCAACGGATCCCACGTAATAACTGTCGGTCGGTTCTCCGTTTGTCCACGATTCAGAAAAGTCCTTATAGTAATCCACAATAGGAGCGGAGGCAGATATCTGCGCGAAATCCAGGGAAGCGGTAAGGTCTTCGACCACGAAGTCAGTGCCGTCGAAAGACACTGTCTTTACCGTTCCGGCTTTGTACGGGGCAATTGTTTTACCTTCCTGGACGATAACGAAGGGCAGGGAGTGATCGGGCGTGACGTCGGGAGCAGCTGTGGCAGTCGGCGTCGCCGTAGGCGTCAATGCGGTTGTCGCCGTCGCGTCTCCTGTGGGCAACGTCCCGCCGTAGGAACCTTCTTTGACAGCGAAAACGTAATCGTACGCGTAATAGTCAAAGAACTCGTTCTTTTCCGTATAAAACCGGCTTGGCGTCTTATAAGAGACTCTCACGCAGACGTAATAAGGTTCCTTGAGTTCGGGCTCCCAGGCGTAGATGCGCTCCAGTTCCTCGGTCAGATCCCTGGCCGCATAGCTGGCGGTGACGGGAGCATAGAAGTTGTATTTTTTTGTATAAAGTTCTTCCAGATTGCAGTCGTAGATCATATATTGGCAGATGCCATATTCGTACAATCCCTGTTTTTCCGCGAGCCTGAGCGTGGAATCACGGTTGAACGTGAAAGTGTATGCGCCCATATTCTGGGACAATATCTGCATGCGCGGATTTATTCCGTCAGCGTACAGCGGGGCGGGTGTCGCGCCTTCCGCAGGGAGGTCGATCAGCACCTGGCTCCATGCCAGTTCGCTTCGCGGATAGGATAACGATTTGTTATTTACCACGTACAACAGCGTATCCTCCGGTGTGAGGGACGGATCGGACGTGACGCCGGGATCGTCTGTCGAGGGGAGAAGCGTTCCGGAGGGGTCGCCGGGAACGGCGGTGGCCGGGAGGGACGTTTCAGACGCGTGATCGGTGGCGTTGATCCGGGGATCATAAGTCGGGAACTCGTTGCCAACGTATCCGCTCTGGACCGGCTTTTTGCTCCTGCTTCGCGCCAAGATGACAATGGCTGCCGTGGCGCCTGCGACGAACAGCAATACCGTGGCGGCAATGCTGACAACGCTCTTCCAGGATCTTTCGCTCCTTCCGTTCCGGCGGCCTTTCCTGCCGCGGTCAGTTCCCGTTCCGGAGTTCTTCTTTCCTGCCTCGCCGATCGCGCCTGACGCTCCTGCTGCCGCGGCTGCCGCCGTTTCCGCCGATGCGAATTCCGCGCACTCTTCGACGATGTCAGCGTCGATCTGCTTCATATATCCGGCCAGTTTTTCTTCGTTCATAATTCTACTCCTTCTGCCGACAGGTACTCCTTAAGTTCATTCCTTGTCCTGTAGAGGACGGACATCACGGTGCCCTGGGGGATGCCCGTTTTAGCCGAGATCTCCGCGATAGACCGCTCGTAATAGTACCTTGCCACGAACAGCCTGCGCCTGTCCTTGTCGATCCTCCTGAGAAAAGCCGATATCAGGGCGGGTATCCTGCCGTCTTCCGCGATCTCGGAAACGTCCTTCACGCGGTCCGGCAATTCTTCTCCGCCGTCAACGGAGTCCAGCGTATCACGGGGGATCTCCGACTTCCTGTTCCTTGACCTTAGCAGGTCAACGGCCGCGTTCCGGACAACGGCTTCGGCGTATGCGCCAAGGTGCTCGGGCATTGCCGGGGGGATGCTGTTCCAGAGTTTCAGGCAGGCGTCGTTGACGCACTCCTCCGCGTCCTCGTCGTTTCCCAGGATCCCTTTCGCCGTACGACGGAGCCTCGCGCCGTATTGCCGCGTCAACTCCTCTATCGCATTTTCGTTTCTGTTGTCGAACAACAGCAGGATGTCGGTGTCTTTCAACCAGTTCTCACCTCTACACAGAAGCAGACGGAAAACGGACCGTCTGTATTTCATATTTTATAAAAAATATTTTCCGGGTGCAACTTGCGGGCCTCTTGCTGAGCGGCTCCGTCGGCACAAAAAATCGACCCGCCCCGGACAGGGCAGGTCGATCTCGTACAAAGTACTAACTTGTGCGTTCCGCTTTGGATCTCAGAAAGCTCTCTTCTTGGAGAAGACGACAGCCGCGCCGAGGGCAAGAACAGCGATAACAGCGAACATAGCCACGGTCATATCGCCGGTGGTGGGCTGAGTCTCAGGGGTGTGACCCTCGAAGACGTACTCGTTCAGATTCAGGCCTTTGCAGGTCCAATCGGTGTAATCGGTGTTCTTCTGGTTAGACAGTCCGCCGCCGCCTGCGACAAGGAACATACCGAAGTACAGGTCATCCTGGCCGTACACGAAAGCGTCAGCGCCGGCAACGTCGGTGATGGTGAAGATCTCTTTGGGCAGCTTCGCGGTGAACTCGTAGCCGCTGGCGGTCTTAACGATCTGGCCGTTCACTTTGGAAGTGATGTCGGCTCCGCCGGGAGCGGGATCGTCAAGCAGGCCGTTGGCGTGGTTGTGCTGGAGAGCGGTGAGAGTGTCGCCCAGTACGAAGGAAACGAACTGGCCGGTGGTATCCCACAGATAGTTGCCGGGGTTGAAGTTCAACTGAACGTAGTTGCCGGCATCCAGGCCGTCAGCGACAACGCCGATGGCAAGTCCGTCGTCCTCTACCTTGAAGTAGTAGGTGACCTTCATTTCGCCGATATTTCCGTTGGACCAGTTGGTGGCGTTGGTCTTATCGATGAAGTAGGAAACGTCATAGTCGGCGGGGTTGACAAGGCCGGTGGCCTCGCTGGCTGCGCCGTTGGCGTAAGCGGTAGCTTCAGCTTCGTCAGCGAAGAAAGCAACGTAAGCAATGTCGATCTCCTGGCCGGGGTTCAGAACGGGAGCACCGTTAAGGATGTCCATTCTCATGAACGCGCCGTCCCAGTTCGTGTTTGCGCCGCCGCCGTTAACGGCCGCAGCAACAGACAGGTCGACAACAGTGGTATGCCACTCGCCGTCTTTGATCAGCTCATACTCGACGTGAGGCTCGGCGATCTTGGTATAGAAAGCGCCGGTGCCGCAGGAATCGTCGGCATTAGTCCTGTACTTGATGACAGCATACTTGTTCGCAGCGTCCGTCGTCGGAACTTCTTTGAACACGATCCAGGGATCGTCTCCGCTGGTCTCGACGTGAGCGAACTCGATCCCGCCTTCTTCCTGAACTTCCGCGGCGCAGTTTCCGAACGTATTGTCTTCATTAGCCATATCGTCGGGAGTGATCACCAGGGCGGGTTCAGCGGCGAAGGAAGCGATCGCGAACAGAGAAACAAGCATTGCAATCGTCAGAATTGTTGCCAATACTTTTTTCATATTTTTACCTCCTAGGATTTTTAAGGGCAACCGGTATGCCCGTACTTGTCCTGTAATTTTATCATTGTTTTTCTGCCTTTGCAACTGCTCTTTTTAAGAAAAACGGTAATTTCCTGCAAAATTAACAGAAAAAAAGACCCGCTCCGGAAAGGAACGGGTCTTCGGGATCAATATTTGATCTTACGTGTCTTCAGAAGTTCAGAAGGATCTTTTCTTCGCGAAGACTACGGCAGCGCCGAGAGCAAGGACAGCGAGGACCGCGAACATTGCCACGGACATATCGCCGGTCTGAGCGTTCTCGTCAGCAGGGCCAATGTAGGTGAAGCTGGTGTTCGGAGTGGTGCCGGCGCCGTTGGCGCTGACGTTCTCGTCGATCTTCACGATGGTGCCGTCGGCAAGTTTCGCAACGGCAACGATCTTGTTGGTGCCTTTAAGCTCGGAAACGTCGATGGTCATATCGAATCTGGTGGCGTACTGACCGCCGTTGGCAGGATCGGTAACGGCAGCTTCGGGAGCGACTTTATAGTCGCCGAAGGTGTTCTTGCCGTTGATCTGGTAGCCAAGCTGGTCGATCTCGGTCTCGAAGCCGATCCAGCCGCGGATGCGGATGGTCTGAACGCTGCCGTCGGAACCGTCGATCGTTCTGCCTACGCCGTCAAGTTTGTCGGAAGCAGCGCCGTCGGCCTGTCCGAAGTTCATAACGTCGTTGACGTAAATGGTATCGAAGGAAGCTCCGTGAAGCTGGAAGTCAGCGGTCTCTCCGGTGGTCTCGGGCTCAGACTCGAGAACGAGGAGTCTGTATTTCATTCCGGGATATTTGGTGGTTTCTGCGCCGTTGAGGTAAACTCCGGTGGCTTCGCCGGCGCTGGTGGTGTTGCACCAGAATCCGATGGGTTTCTCACCGATGGACTCGATCACGGCCAGGTAATCACCGGCGGGAATGTCTTTGTCAAGGTTAAGGACGAGGGTGGCGTTATCAGCGTGGTCGAGCTCTTCGCCGTATGCCAGAGAATCGCCGGCAACGGTAGTATCGTAATCGCTGTTCCACTTGTAAATGTTAACGCAGGCACTGCTGCCGCCGCCGGGGTTGGACCACGTGGGGCTGTCGGTTCCTAAGAGAGCGCGAAGGGCGTATCCTTCGGGAACGGTGAAGCGGATGCCGAAAGCACCGGCAGCCTTCATGTCGACGGCCTCGCCGCCTTTTTCCATAAGGACGCCGTCAAGGAGCTCTTCGCCGGCGTTAGGCATCTTCGCAAAATAGTTGGAAAGGCCGGCTTCGACGAAATCGATATAGAATCCGAAAGTTTCGTCGGTGTAGGCGATCCTGACGTTGGAGTATGCGGAGTTGGCCGCGGGAAGGACCATGTAGCCCTGATCGGAAGTGACGGTGAATCTCATAGCGTACGCGCCTTTAGGCATCGTTTTTCCGAGATCGAACTGGATTCCGTTGGCAGCGTCTCCGTCAGGATGAACTTCCTGAGAGAAAACGGGAGTGCCGGCAACAGAAGTAGCATAATCGGTATCGTAGTTGAAGAGTTCAAAGACGTACGTTACGAGGGGCTGGTTGCTGCCGTTGCTGTTCCAGTACTGGGGAAGACCAATGTAGCGGAAATCTGCAGCGACGTTGAAAGCCGCGCCGTGAGTGTTTTTCCTGCCGTCGGTATTGCCTGTCCAGACACCTACACCTACACCGCCGGTATACGATTCAACGCGCGTATAATCTTCAGCGGCAGCGGGGATAATGAACAGAGCGGCAACCATCACAACTGCGAGGATAATCGCTAATGCTTTTTTCATATAGAAACCTCCTTGAAAAATAAACAGATATGATCTGCCGATTTTGTCTATACGGAGATTTTAACGCAATCGTAAAAAAGAGTCAACAGAAAAGTCGGAAAAACAGCGAAAAAAGATCAAATGACCGTGACTCCGCTTGCCCTGCAGGCCGCGGCGATATCCTCCGGCGGCTCGCATTCGCACACCAGATAGTCGATCTGGCCCAGTTCCGCCAAAGTAAAGAGCAGACTTTTATCGAATTTCGAAGAATCAAGCAGCATGATGACGGTGCGCGCACGGGCAATGACCGTGTGCTTCAGTTCCGCCTCGTAAATGTTCGACACGGTAAAGCCCGCATCAACCGAGCAGCCGGACGCAGACATAAACGCCAGCTCGATATTGATATTGTCAACGAAATTGACGGAGATCGGTCCGGAGACCGACAGCGTGTTCCGGTTCACGGTGCCTCCCGGAACCATGACGGTGACGTTGTGGCGCGGCGCAAGCTCCTGAGCCACGTTGACCCCGTTCGTGATGATGGTCATAGTCTCGTCCGGAACGATCCTTGCCAGCGCCATCACTGTGGAACCGGCGTCGAAATAGATCGAGCGGCCTTTCTCCACGAACCGGAGCGCCTTGCGGGCGATCACGTCCTTGGCCTCGCGGTTGGATCCGGCTCTCAGCATATACTCGTTCTCCTCGCCGCTCTGGCCGTGCCAGGCGTGAGAATCGCCCAGGCTCCGGATGCTCACCGCGCCGCCGCGGGTGCGGATGATCCGGCCCTCCTGCTCGAGCTGGATGAGGTCCCGCCGGATGGTCATCTCCGAAACGCCGGAAAAGCGGCCGCAAAGCTCGGCCAGAGTTGCCTCGCCTTTAAGGTCGATCAACGTCAATATCTCGCTGCGTCTTTCTTCTGTTTCTGCCATTTTCTGCGGGGCTCCCGGGAAAACCTTAAACCTCTGAAACAGGGCGTCAACGGCTCTTTGCTGAGCCTTTGTCAAACCCTTAAGAAAGGGGACAGGCCCCTGCGGCCTGCCCCCTGAAAAGATCTTACGGTCATACGCCTTTCTTGGCGATCCTCATAAGCTCGTTGGTGGTGTAGTTCACGTTGGGCGTGGTCACGTGGCCCTTGAGCGGGATGATCTTCTGATCGATGGCGTCAAGGATCCAGGAAGTCTGCGGGAAGAAGTCTGCGTCAAACTCGTAAGCGGGAGTTATCCAGTTCTTCGCGCCGACGATGACCGGAGGCGCGTCAAGGTAATCGAAGGCCATCTCGGTGATGTTGGCGGCCAGGTCGTTGAGGAAGGAGCCTCTCGTGCAGGCGTCGGAAGCAAGAACGATCTTGCCCGTCTTCTTCACGGAGTTGATGACTTTCTCGTAATTGAACGGAACCAGCGAACGGGCGTCGATGACTTCGGCGGAGATGTTGTACTTCTCCTGAAGGATCTTGGCCGCTTCGAGAGCTTTGTACAGCGTGACGCCGATGGTCAGGATCGTCAGGTCGGAACCTTCGCGCTTGATATCGGGCTCGCCGATCTCGATGTCGTAATTCTCCACGGGAACGCCGCCCTTGTGGAACTCTTCGCCTTTATCGTAAATACGCTGAGACTCGAAGAAGATGACGGGGTCGGTGCCGTTGAGAGCCGCGTTCATGAGACCTTTGGCATCGTAAGGAGTGACGGGGAAGACCACCTTGAGGCCGGGGATGTGGCCGCAGAGAGAAGTCCAGTCCTGAGAGTGCTGGGCGCCGTACTTGGAACCGACGGAAACGCGGAGCACCATGGGCATCTTCAGCACGCCGGCGCTCATGGACTGCCATTTAGCCATCTGGTTGAAGATCTCGTCGCCTGCGCAGCCAAGGAAGTCGCAGTACATAAGCTCTACCAGAGCGCGGCCGCCGGACATGGCGTAACCGACTGCGGTACCGACGATAGCTGCCTCGGAGATCGGGGAGTTGAACAGTCTGTGGTAGGGGATGGCTTCGGTGAGTCCTCTGTAGACAGCGAAGGCGCCGCCCCAGTCTCTGTTCTCTTCGCCGTAAGCCACCAGCGTGGGATCCTCGTAGAACTTGCTGATGATGGCTTCAAACACACCGTCTCTGTAGTTGTAGACTTTCAGTTTGGAAACGGGCTTGCCGTCCTTGTCGAAACCGAAACGCTCTTTCTTGGCGATCTGCTGAACTCTGGGATCGTCTTCCATCGGGATGAGCACGTCGGGCTTCGCGTCGGAAAGCTTGGCGATCTTCTGGTTGGAATACATAAGATCTTCCAGCTGGTGAGGATTCTTGATGAAGTCCATTCTCGGAGAGATGGAAGTATCGGCGGCCATGGCGCAGATCCTGGTGATGAGGTTGACCACCCACTCGTTGATGGAGTCGATCTCGGACTGAGTAGTGACGCCGGCAAGGATCAGCTTGTTCTTGAATTCGTCGGTGGCGTTGCCCTCGAACCACATATCGATCTCTTCCTTGGTCCTGTAGCTGGAGGCGTCGGAAGGAGAGTGGCCGGTGGTACGGTAGGTCAGCGTGTCAAGGAGCACGGGGCCTTCCTTCTTCTCGATGATCTCTTTCTTTCTGCGGATGGCGTCGATAACGGCCAGCGGATTGTATCCGTCAACTCTTTCGGCGTGCATCTGGTTGGGAGTGACGCCTGCGCCGATCCTGGCAGCGATCTCGTAACCCATGGTCTCGCCGTTGGTCTGGCCGCCCATGGCGTACTGGTTGTTGAAGATATTGAAGATGATCGGAAGTCCGCCCTTCATATCGTCGCCCCAGAGCTTCTTGTACTGGTCCATAGTGGCGAAGCAGAGAGCTTCCCAGACGGGACCGCGGCCCATGGCGCCGTCGCCGATGTTGGCGATAACGATACCGGGTTTGCGGTTGACCTTCTTAAACAGAGCGGAACCGGTTGCGATAGTGGCGCTGCCGCCCACTATGGCGTTGTTCGGATAGATTCCGAAGGGGCAGAAGAAAGCGTGCATGGAGCCGCCCAGGCCTTTGTGGAAGCCGGTCTCGCGGGCGAACATCTCGGCGAGAGTTCCGTAGATAAGGAAGTCGATAGCCAGCTCTTTTACGGTCTTCTGGTCTTTCTGGACGATCTTCAGGATGGAGCCGTCGAAGTAGGTCTCCATGATGTCCATCAGCTCTTTATCGCTGAGCTTCTCGATGGCGGAGAGGCCTTTGGCAAGGATCTCGCCGTGGCTTCTGTGGGAACCGAAAATCCAGTCGTCTGTGGTGAGCAGGTAAGCCTCGCCGACCGCGGAACCTTCCTGGCCGATGGACAGGTGGGCGGGTCCGGGATGCTTGTACTGCACGCCGTTGTAGTTCTCGGTGGTCTTGATGGAGTTGATCATCGTCTCGAACTCGCGGATGATCTTCATGTCACGGTAGATGCGAAGGAAATCTTCTTTGGTGTAGTTGGCCTTCTCATCTTCGATGGTCTTATTGTACTGGTTTACCGGGATGTCCTGGAATTTTACCCAGCCGGGCTGACGTACGACGTTTTCGTCAATAAATTGTGATTTTGGCATGTTCTATTACCTCTTTCTGCTAAAATTATTACTTTCTATTCGCGTAATTCGCGGTCAGTCCTCAAACTCGAAGATGGCCTCGCGGATGATCTCGCAAACCGACGGATGCGGGAAAACGAGCTTTTTGATGTCGGCAACGCGCATCTGGGATTCGATGAGGATCCCGGCGCCGTAGATGATCTCGGAAGAATGGTATCCGATCATGTGCACGCCGATGACGTTCCTGTACTTCTTATCGATCAGCACTTTGATGATTCCGTCTCCGCCTTCGTTCTCGGCAACGTATCTGCCGGAATAGAGCATTGACAGTTTCTTCACTTCGTAATCGATGCCTTTCTTCTGGGCGCTCTCTTCGGTCTCGCCGACGGCGGCAACTTCCGGATTCGTGTAGATGACAGAGGGGATGGCGTCGTAGCGCATAAAGTCTTTTTTGCCCAGGATGTTGTTGATGGCAACTTCGGTCTCGCGGTAGGCGGTGTGAGCCAGCATGGAGAAGCCGTTGACGTCGCCGGTGGCGTATACGCCCGCAATGTTGGTCTGGCCCTTGTCGTCGGTCTTGATCTTGCCGCGTTCGGTCTCTACGCCGATGGTCTCAAGCCCGAGTCCCTCAGTGAACGCCCGGCGCCCGATGGAGAGCAGCACTTTGTCGGCGGGAACTTCGAGGACCTGATCGCCCTTTTTGTAGATGACCTTGCCGGGCTCCACGCCGGTGACGGCGCAGCCGAGGTTGAAGGTGATGCCTTTTTTCTCGTAGTTCTTAAGCAGGATCTCGGAGATCTCGCGGTCGGTGGGACCGGCGATCTTGTCCATCATTTCCACCACGGTGACTTTGGATCCGGCGGAATTGAAGTAGGAAGCCATCTCGAGGCCGATAACGCCGCCGCCGATGATGACCAGCTTTTCCGGGATCTCCTGGAGATCGAGGATCTCTCTGTTGGTGAGCACGAATCCGTTGGCCAGGCCTTCCTTAACGCCGGGAATCGGAGGAGTTACGGGAACGGAACCGGTGCAGATCATCAGTTTCTTGCCCGTGTAGACTTCGCCGTTGGCTTCGACTTTGAAGCCTTCCGCGTCGCGGCCTTTAATGGTGGCAACGGCCATGACGGTGGTGACTTTGTTCTTCTTCAGCTTGGCCTGGATGCCGCCGACCAGCGTCTTCACGACTTTGTTCTTGCGCGCCACGACGGCTTTGTGGTCGAGTTTGAGACCTTCAGCGGTCACGCCGTATTTCTCGCCGTGAGCGGCTCCGTCGTAGATCTTCGCGGAGTAAAGGAACGCTTTGGAGGGGATGCAGCCTTCGTTAAGGCAGACGCCGCCGATGAAGCGCTTCTCGATGAGCAGAGTCTGAAGGCCTGCGTCGGACGCTCTTTCGGCTGCCAGATATCCCGCGGGACCTCCGCCGATAACTATCAAATCATATGCCATAATAATACTCCTTTTCGATTATGCGGCGGGACGGACAACGCGCCCGTCCCCGGCCTTTATTATTTTATGAGCAGCATCGTGAAGTTCTCCAGGTTCTTGCAAAGTTCCTGAAGGAATCTGGCCGCGGGAGCTCCGTCGAGAGCTCTGTGGTCGAAGGTGAGGGAGAGCGTCATCGCTTGGTAGGTCTTGAAGGAAGCGCCGTCCGCCTTGACTCTGGTCTGGAGCGTGTTGACGCCCAGGATGCAGGTCTGAGGAGGATTGATGACAGGCGTGAAGGACTCGATCCCCATGGTTCCCAGGTTGGTAACGGTGAAGGTGCCGCCCTTGAGATCGTCGGGATTGATGGTGCCGCCCTGCGCAGCGGTGGCAAGCGCCTTGGCTTCCAGGGAGATCTCGTTCAGCGACTTCAGGTTAGCGTTGCGCAGCGTGGGTACCATAAGGCCTCTGGGCGTGTCGACGGCGATGCCCAGATGCACGTTCTTGAAGTAGCGCATGACCGTGCCGTCTTCGATGAAGTTGGCGTTGCAGTCTTTATAGTTGAGGATCGTGCGGGATACGGCGTACAGGATGATGTCGTTGATGGTGACGTTGGCCAGGCCGAGTTTCTCCCGGACTTCCTTCAGCTGACGGCGGAACTCCAGAATGTTGGTGGCGTCGAAGGAGGCGTTCAGAGTGAGCTGAGCCATCGTGGAGAGGGAAGCGTGCATGGACTTGGAAATGACCTTGCGGATGTTGGGGATCTTGACGTCCTCGTATTCTGCGCCGGTGTCTTTCGCTTCTGCTTTTGCAGGCTCTGCCTTCGCGGCTTCGGCGGGTTTTGCGGCTTCGGCGGGCTTCGCGGTGAGGTCGGCGGTACCGATCTTTCCGGCAAACGCGGTCCCTTCCATACCGGCTTTCGCCAGGTCGGCTGCGGCAAACGTGGTGTTTCCGCCTGCGGCAATAAAGTCGCGCACGTCTTTTTCTATAACTCTGCCCTCGGCGCCGGTACCGACAACGAAATCGGTGTTGACGCCAGCTCTCTCGGCGAAGTTGCGGGCTCTGGGAGAAACGAAATGTCTCTCGCCCTCTTTGACCACGGGAGCAGCGACGACAGCGGCGGCAACAGGTGCCTGGGCCTGAGCCTCGGCGGCAGGAGCATTGTCCGCAGCAGGAGCAGCGGCGCCGCCCTTGGGATCGAATTCCGCGAAGCTGTCTCCGGGCTTTCCGATCACGGCAACGTTCTGCAGGCAGGGTACGTCGTCGCCTTCTTCGGCGAAGATGGCGAGCACGGTGCCTTCGAATTTAGATTCTTCATCAAAGGTAGCTTTATCGGTCTCGTAGGTGAAAAGGTTGTCTCCTACTTTAACGACGTCGCCGACTTTAACGTTCCATTTAGAAATGATGCAGCTTTCGACTGACTGTCCCTGGCGAGGCATGATGACGGGGTTGGCGTCGGACTTCGGACCTGCCGCGGGAGCCGGTGCCGCCTGAGCGGGTGCTGCCGGTGCTGCCTGAGCGGGAGCCGCTTCTGCTTTAGCCGGAGCCTCGGCCGCGGGTGCCGCCTTCGCGCCGTTGGGATCGAACTCGGCAAAGCTTTCTCCGGGTTCTCCGATCACGCAGACGTTGGTGAGGCAGGGCACGTCGTCTCCTTCAGCAAAAAAGACGGCCAACATGGTTCCGCTGATCTTCGCTTCCTCATCGAACGTGGCCTTATCGGTCTCGTAAGTGAAAAGCGTGTCGCCCTCGGCAACCTTATCGCCCGGCTTTTTCGCCCAGTTTGAAATGATGCAGCTTTCAACAGACTGTCCCTGACGGGGCATAATAATGGGTGTGGCCATTGAAAAACCTCCTTGGAATGATATGGTACAAAAGGTTGTACTCTGAATGATTTTGGGATCGGATGAAAATTTTTTTCATCAATCTGTGAAATTATAACATCCGGCGTCGGTGGTGTCAACAGGAAAAACGGCCGAAAAGCTGACGAATGACGACCGAAAAACCGACAAAAATATGGCGAAAGGGGGCGTTGCCGCAGAGCTTGAAATGAGCGCGAATATACAAAAATGGCTTCTCTGTTTCTACTCATGCTTCTCGGAAGCAGCTGCGCTGTCTCCATACACGCTTCCTCATAATAATTCGAGGGTTTCAACGTTTTTCGTAGATTCCCTCGAATCTTTACCACATCTGCTCTGTCTGAAAAAAGCTTGTTTTGAAAAAATCGAGGGCTCGGATATTTTTACAACTAATCCTCGAAAACGACAAGGCCTCGCGCTGTCTTTGAATAGTTGTCATACGTTTTTTGCTCTGAACACCCTTTGAAATGAGCATAAACATCAGGGATCTCTGCGTTTTCCTTCTTTTCCCTCGAAAACGGTGGAGCCTCTTGCGACGCTGGCTGATTAAATGAGCAAGAACGTCCGGGATTTTGTCGCACGACATTTATTTCCCTCGAAAGCGACAGAGCCTCCCGCGACATGAGCCGCTCAGATGAGCATAAACGTCAAGAATTTACAACAACGCACGTAAGCATCAATTGCGTCCCATTTTTGGTACGCGTTCCGATCTATTATGTTCCCACAAAGGCAATGCGGCAGACATAGTCAACCGCTAATACAATTGCCAAAGAAGGAGAATGAATATGAAACAAGTACTAAAAGATCGGGCAGGCCACAAGCTTGGAGAGATCAGAGACGAAGGAAATCGCCAGGTCATTTATGACAGGACCGGTCATAAGCTAGGTTATTTCGACGGCAAGGCTACTTTTGACCGAACGGGGCATAAGATCGGCCAGGGCAATTTGCTCACTACGCTGTTGCCCAAATGATTACATCGCATAATTCAAACTAAACGGGGAGCATTCTCTGCTCCCCCTGGTAGACAAAGGCGACAAAAATGGATATTTACGCAATGATGAAACGAATAACAAGCCGTGAGACTGATCCAAGTTATCCATCTCCGGAGCGGCAACTGTTATTTCGGCTTGAAGATCTGATTGATCGATACAACGAGATAATTAGAGCAATGGATCTGTCTCCTAATAATGACTATGAGGACGATTATATCTGTTACGAAGAACTGATCTGCTTTTCCCCTCCTGAAGAAATGAAATCAATTTATTTGATTGAAAAAGCAATCAAGAGAGCAAAAATGGATTTGCGGGAGATATATGGCATTGATCCCGATTTCGAACCAGAAGGAATCGAAGAAGTATGTGAAAAAGAATGTGGTAATGCATCATTTAATCCATGCGTTGTCGAACAATTGCTTATATTCGACTGTGATGCATTTTGCACAATCGCAAGAAAATAACAATGAGTTTTCAATAGAACAGGAGAAAGAACTATGAACACTTTTGACAGAATTATCGGTTATGAAAGAGAAAAGAAAGAACTTGGTCGTATATGCGACATGTTGATCAATGAAGAAAAGTATAAAAAGTTAGGCGTGAACATTCCCAACGCTTTACTTATCCATGGTGACCCCGGACTTGGTAAAACACTAATGGCAAAGACGTTAGCGGAAAGCAGCGGAAGGGTTGTGTATTCTTGCCCAAAAACAAAACCGGACGGATCATTTGTTGATAACATAAAGGAAACGTTCGAGAAAGCATCTAAAAATGCACCATCCATTGTTTTTTTAGATGATATGGATAAATTTGCCGAGGACAATAAGAGTTCCGATTCAAATAAAGAAGAATTTGTTGTCATACAAGCGTGTCTTGAAGAAGTAAAAGACAAAAACGTGTTTGTGATAGCAACTGCAAATAACATAGATAATCTTCCGGAATCACTAGTCAGAGCAGGGAGATTTGGGAGACAGATTTATGTGTCATTTCCTACAATAAACGAATCAAATCAATTTTGATTGCGGCAGTGATCGTTTTCACTCTTGCTGCTCCTGTTCATACAGCGGCAGATATTGCCTTGCCTGTTGATGAATCGGTTGGACAGTATGAAACGATCACCGATGTATATGGAGAATCTCAGCTGACGTCTGTTGCGGACGAATGCAGAATTTTGGAATATGTTGATGAAAAAGATTTTTTGTCAAACGATTTCAAACGTCGCGTTGAAGCGGAAGAGAGCCTGAATACATATGTTTTTGAACGCGAGGATGGAACAAGAAGGCTGTATTTGCTGGGTGAAGACGTTAAATTTGAAGCAGAAGACGGAACCATTCTCGAGAAAGATATTACGCTTATTAAAACGGACGAAGGCTACTCGACTATGCGGAATAACGTTGGAATATTAATATCCGACAGTTTTTCTAACGGTGTACAGATAGTTTTCGGAGACAATAAGTTATCAATATTGCCCGTGGATACGAACGTCAGTTATTCCGCGGTTATACGCGATAACACGATCGTTTATTATGATGTTTATGGAGAGGGTACGGAACTTGATTTTACCCCAACCCTGTCAGGAGTAAAGCAAAACATCGTTCTGAATTCTTACGAGGGAATAAATGAGTTCGAATATATTGTTTTCTCAGAAACACTTTCTCCGTTTTCTGACGAGAATAGAGTATATTTAGCCGTGAACGAGGATTCTGATTACAGATTTGAGCTTGGTTCGATCTACATTTACGATGCTGCAGGCCGTTTTACTTCCGGCGACATTGATGTAATTGAAATCGATGATGACAACTGGCTTATAACTATAGTTGCTCCGACAGAGTTCCTTGAATCAGAAAAAACTATATACCCGGTAACAGTTGATCCAACGATTCAAGTAAAGGCATCTGATTCAGTTGCGTATATTGAGGACACGACGATTTACAGCGGAAAGCCAAATCTGAATACGGGAACATGGTTGTATAATCATACCGGATTGATTTCGGACGGATATGATACCGGACGTATGCTTGTCAGAATTCCTGGTTTATATAGTTTAAATCCGACATTTTTATCGTTGTATGCAGAACAAATTGATAATGCTTCTTTTAGTATTTACGAAGCGTCAGGATCTGCAGGTCAGCGTGTTGATTTGTACTATTATAACGGAACCGCTTGGAGCGAAACGACTGCGACGTGGAATAACACAAGTCCAAACGGATATGGGTACCTGTTCGATACAAAATATCCAAGTAACGGTTTAAAAACCACATTCGATATTACGAACCTGGTCAAAGGATGGCGAAACGGCACATATACGGCTTCGCAGGGTTTTATGCTTAAGAATTACGATGAGTCTGACGGAAACAAGTATAAGGCTTTTGACGCTTCAGAAAGCACGACAACGTCGCGCAGACCCTATGTTACCGTTGACTATTCTCCGATTATTTCTATCGGCGAAAATGTTATTAGAATTAATGAGGGAGACACGTATACCCCTACGGTGACTACGCTTTCATCTGGTCCTGTTTATTGGATGAGTAGTAACACTTCAGTTGCGACGGTGAGCAGCACCGGCGAGATTACTGCACTAAAAGCAAGCACATCGTCAGTGGGCATTACCGCTTATACGCTTTTTAATGGGAATCTATATCTCGCCGGGTGTACTGTCTATGTCACGATTCCCGACGGTACTTATTTTATCAAGAATAAAGGTACAGAACGCTATGCGGATGCAACGGGTTATTCAGTTGGAGACGAAGTGTTGCGTTGGTTTTTCCACGGTGCCAGCAATCAAAGATGGGATATTGAATATATTTCTGGCGGGCTTTACTCAATAAAGAACAAGATGAGTAATCTATATTGGGGCGTTGAATCATTAAATAGCACAACAGCCATTACTAGACAGTATTCAACACTTGGAGATTCAACAAAATGGTACATAGCGAAAACCAGTTCCGGCGCATATTGTTTTTACGCTGCGGGGAATTTGACAAACGGTTATGTTATCGGAGCTGACCCAAACAGTAACAACACAATCGTCAATATGACTTATACAAATGATTCAGATTACAAAGACGAGTGGGTCTTTGGAGTAATTATTGATACTGTTTTGGAGGGACAAAGATGGGACTATTGGTGCTGGGTAACGTCTGCACGTATGCTAACTAACGCTTATTGCGATGTGCCAGATTTAAGAGACCAGCCATCTGCTGTACTACAAGTAAAAGGAAGTGTAGTTGATGCTCCCGGCAATCTTCAAGACGCGATAAAGGCATCTAATTACTACTACTCAGGCAATATAAATGCCAATGAATTAAATCTTTGTGATTTATACTCTAGTAGATACAGTGAAAATGCGTTGATTTCATTTCTTGAAGATGGACACCCTATTTATATTGCACGTGGCCACTATACATTAACTAATGTAAGGAATGGCGGACACGCAACGCTAATTGTTGGATACATTGTTGTTGAGGAAAGCGGAGTGGCCAAGAATAGATTTATAATATATGACCCGTGGCCAGAAAATGAACCAGATCCATGGACGTATTATGTTTCCTCTACGGATGGACAGATGATAATTAAATCATATGAGTGGATATGTAACGGAAGAAACGGAGACGTTCCAACTGATGGATTAGATGATGGAATTTGGGATAGGGTGATTGTCGTTGAAACGTCTTATTCATCATCATGTTTATCCCCTGTTTGGAATTAGAAATCACTTTTTTGGAGGTGTATAAAATGAAACGCATTCTTTTTATGCTTTTTTGTGCTTTTGTCGTGTTGACGGTTTTCAATCTGTCTATTGAAGCAAGTTGTTTCTCTGATGATTCTCTCAATATTTCAGAAGAAATAAGGGCAGAATTAGAGACAATTGATGGCATTTATTCTTCTGGCAAAGGAATTACAATGAAGGTATTCAATGTAGCAATTCCGTTTGCGTTTGGGCAAGACGAAACGTATAACATTGATGAGATATTAGATGGTCCTGAAGTATTGGGAGAATACTACATATTTATTTCTGATGAATCTTTATTTGAGGATTATTCTTCGTCGGGCTCTTTGAGCAATCCGGAAGAGGATCCTATTATAGCAAAAAATAAGCATATCACAGTAGACAGTGCAATTGTAAAATGGAAAAACGAGCTTGTTAAGTCGTCAAATATTAACCTCAACTCAGATATGCTTTCTCGAGCTATTAACAACAGATGGTTAAAGGGTATTTCCGAAAATATTGAAGTCCAGAGCGTATATTTGCTCTGGGGCGAACCATCTCATTATGGAAATGCAATATACTTCAAAACCAGCCTGGGCGATTATGTGTATTATAACAATTATTCCAACCGTCAGTTGGGGCATACTGAATACCTTTTTCCTGCAGATCAGTTTTATTACTATCAAAAATGCGTTGTCGAAAGAATGCAAGAAATGGGAGATTTGGATGGTTCAATAGAATATTCAAACCTTTTTGATATTACTGTATTTGTCATTAGTGATATTAATCTACGTAATTTGTGTCCAAACGAAATTGATATGAATCCAGAAAATCAGGATATATCGCTAGTGAAGCCCATACAAGTTGACGCTTCCCTTGAGTTGGACTCGCCTCCAAACAATTTTAAAAATATGGCTATTATTTCAGGAATTGTTATTGGTCCGGTGATTGTTATTGCTGCTGTTTTTCTAGTTGTTTACAATAAAAAACGGGTAAAAATGTTAAACGAGACGCCGACAAAACCTTGATTTTAAGCATTTGGAGTTTGGTGGAAAAGTATCAGTGGGTTTGAAAGCTCGTTGTTGTATAGAAACCTATTAGTCTAACCCTACGCAGAATGGGCAGTACTATACCAACTTGATTTCTATCAACAATCCTAATCCTTCAAGTTAAACAAAAACACTATAAGAATGGAGGTAACTATGAAAAAAGTATTAATAACAGTATCACTTGCAGGGGTTTTAATTTTATGCTCTGTTGTTTTGGCTTTTGCGGCATATAATCATTCTGCTCCGCCAACAAGTCCCTTTGATTGGGATTTTACTACAAGCCATGAATATACAATCGCCGCAAAAATTGATTGCATTTACACAAAGGGAACGAATGGTTTTCTCGGTATAGGTAAAAAGAACTCATCTGCCACAGTGAAAGTCAAGGCGTTTGACTATTATTGGAGCTACGGTGCGGTAGGCATTCAGGATGCGGATGGATCATATTTTTACAATCCTGGTCCCTCAATTCAATCAGGAACTGAATATGTCAAGCAACAGTTTGGCTCTACTACCAGCGCAGCACGATTTGTGAGATATGAAGGCGAAACATATCAAATGAACGGAAATGTCATTATTAATGATGACTATTATTTCTATAATTCTCAGGACTGCGTAACCGTACATACGACAAGCTGACAGTAATGAAAGATATCGGTTTGGTGTTCAAAATAATAATTGATTTCATCAGGGGCAAAAAGCTCATTGCCATCGTATTCATAACGGCGGCGCTGCTGTTCGGCGTGAGCTTTTTGTCCGTGCTCGGCGGCTTCGTGTCGTATTTTTCGGAGGTCAACAGCGTTGACGACAGCCCGTGCCGCCACGTGATCCAGCTCAGAAACGAACAATCCGCGGCGGAGTCAGACGCATATTGCCAAAACCGGTTTTTCAAAAACAAGCGGTATACCGAGCTGAATTCGACGGTTTCCGCGCCGGACGGCACCAGATACTATGTCACCACGTTCTATGGCAATTCGGACAGTCTGCTTTATTACGTCTGCCGGGACGGAAGACTGGCGTTCACCAAAACCGAGCAGAGCGGCGCGGAGCCGGCGGTGTTCGTATCCAGCGATCTGAGCCCCGTTGCCGGCGAAAAGATACGGCTGCCTTTCTGGAATACGGAGTTTACCGTCGTGGGCGTCATTGACGACCCGATGGGCAAACTGATCGTTGTCCCACGCGTGTGGTTTGAAAAAGCCGATCTTAAAGCATACAGGATGACTTTCTACACCACCCGCAAATTGTCCGTTTTCGAAGAGAAAAAACTGCAATACGATCTGTGCGGCGACGGCAACGCCCGATTGACCGGTGGTATTACCTACGAGGAGGCCGCGCACAACAACTCGGTGGATCTGATCGGCTGCTCCATCCTGGCGGTGATCGTGCTGATGCTCGGCTTTTACCTGTTCAATTACACCTCCGAGAAGAACCGGTACACCTACAGTCTGCTGGGCATTCTGGGCTCCGGCAAGGCCAACACGCTTTTCATCCTGATGCTGGAGCGGATCATTTCGACGTTCCTGGTGATGACGGTGTCCGCGGTCATTCACTTTTTCATTCGGGATCCCCTGCACGGTTTTCTGCTGATCCCCAGGTGCCGGATGGGTCTTAAAGAGTACGCGGTCGCCGTAGGGATAGTCGTGCTGGCGGCAGTGTTCTCCTCTATCCCGTTTGCTGTGTACTACATCAAAAATTCATATACGACGGTGGTGAAGCATTATGAGTAAGCTTCATCTTATACTGAAATTAATACGGCAACTGAGATCGAAAGCGATTCTGCTGATGCTGATAACCGCCATAGCCGAGTTCGCGGTGATATACGTTGCCGGACTGTACCGGCTGCCGCGGCTGTATCAGGACAAGCTGGACGAGCTTTCAAGATCCGGCGAATTCATTTATTTCGATACGCTGGGACAAAAGACAGATATCGAATCTGCGGTCTCCGCCATGCCGGGCGTCAAAGAGATCGCATATACGGCATACGTGGGCAATCTCGTTTCCGGCGGCAGCACGTATTATCTTAAGGCGGTGTCATCGAAGATCTGCTTTGCCGGATCAAAATGCAGCCCTATTAAGGACACCGATTTGACTCTGCCTCAGCTCATCTGCGCGCGGTCCGCTTTCAGCGATCCGGTGCGTGGCGGTCTGGTCAACGCGGAGCTGGTCATCGGCAGCGACGCACAGAGCGCGGTGTTCAGGATCTGCGGCGTTGTCCCCGATGACACGCCGGTCATGAACTTTCAGACGGGATCCAACGCGGTCTCGGCGTACAACATGTTCTCGCCCTGCGGCAATGATGTTTACGTCTATCTGGATGATCCCCTTAAAAACTTTTTGCACGACGTGTTCGGCACCGACGACAGTATCTTATACCCGTCCAACGGCGTAATACTGTTTGAAAAAGGCGCGGATCCGGAGGCGCGCACAGCGGTGGTCAATACTCTGCTGGACCGCGATATCAGCATTCAGTCCCGGGATGAGATCGAGGCGCGAACGCGGGCAGTCTCGAAAAACAGTATTGACACCTATTCCGCGATTCCCCTGCTGATCATGGCGTTGTCGCTGGCGTCGAGCATCGCGCTGATAGTGATGTCCATCGACAGCGAAGCCAAAACCATTGCCCTCACCGAACTGATCGGCTGCTCGCGAAAGCAAGGCGCCGCGCTGCTGATAAGCGCGTTCGGCGTTGTCCTCGTGCCGGGTGTGATCGTCAATTCTGTTGTACTGCTCGCTGCAATTCTCGGCGGAAAGCAGCTATGGGGCAACATCTGGCTCACCTGGGGCAGCTTCGGACAGCTGGCGGCAACGGTCCTGGTATTCCTGATTATTATCGCGGCAGTTTCGCTGCTTATGATGCGCGGGCGGTCGTACACGCAGCGCAAGATAGAGGAGATGTGAAAATGGCGGTCGTAGTCCTTAAAAACATATGCAAGACCTTCGTTTTAAAAGATATGTCGGTGAAGGCGCTGGACAACGTCGATCTGTCGGTGGAAGCGGGCGAAATGCTGGCCATAACCGGCGCTTCGGGCTCGGGCAAAACGACGCTGCTCAATATAGTGGGGCTTTTGGACAACCAGGACAGCGGCGAACTGGAGTTGTTCGGTGAGCCGATCGACTTTACCCGGGATTCCGTGAACGCCCGGATCCGGAACACGCGCATCGGTTTCGTGTTTCAGGATTATTCCCTGATGGCCAATGAAAACGCCATTTTCAACGTGATGCTGCCGCTGTATTTCACGAAAATGTCCCTGGGCAAAATGAGGAAAGCGGCACTGGCGGCGCTGGACAAGGTCGGGTTCCCGCGGTCTCACGTGAAAAACAAGGTCAAATTCCTGTCCGGCGGTCAAAAACAGCGCGTGGCGATCGCGCGGGCGCTGGTCAACGATCCGGACCTGATCCTGGCGGACGAACCCACTGGCGCGCTTGACAGCGACAGTTCAAAGATGGTCATGGAGCTGCTGAAGCAGCTGAATCAGGATGGCAAGACGGTGATCGTCATCACCCACGACCCGCTCGTTGCCGGTGAATGCAAAAGAGTGGTCAGGCTGGCGGACGGGAGAGTTGCCGATAATATTGAAACCTTTTTTACAGAAACGTTATAAACAGATTTTTTACTGTTTTACTGTTGCTTTTGGTATTATTGTAACGAAAACAGACTTTGAGAGTTTATTGCAGTTTAGGCTTCAAATTTAGATTGAATTGACCCTCTCCCGCGTGTTAGAGGCAGCGATGCACAGCTTGCGGAAAACTTATTTCTACAGCAAAACGGGAGCAACGCATTGTCCGAAACAAGGAGGACGTTCAAATGGACGACAGGCTTTTTTCGCTGGATCATATCTGGGTCAGCGCGTGCGGCGACACCCTGAAACTTGGCATAACCGATTATGCCCAGGGGAAGCTTGGCAATATCATATTTGTAAATCTTCCGGAAGCGGGAGATACGTTGACAACGGGTGAAAAGTTTGCCGATATAGAAAGCATAAAGGCCGTTTCAGACCTGTACTCCCCTGTTGACGGCGAGGTCGTCCGCGTCAATGAGGAACTGGCGGATGAACCTGAGAAGCTGAACGAAGACCCGTATTCCTGCTGGCTGATAGAAGTCAGGCCTTCCGCCGAGCCGTCAGGCCTGGTAGATGAGCAAACGTATTTACTGCGAAAAAAAGACTGAAAGGGAACCGATGAATATACTGTCATTGTCCGGATTTGTTCCGGAAGCAATATGCGATACTGTCCGGTTTACCGGCTATACCGGAGAGCGGAATATTGCCCATTATTGCGGATATACGGCGGATTATATTTCGCAGGTGATGAACGACCATGATATCGACGGGGCCGTTTTTCCGAAAACATGCGACAGCACCAGAACGTTGATGAGCTACCTGTCAGGCAGCGGAAAATTCTGTTTTCAATTTGTTCCTCCTTCTGACGGAACGCCGTCGGGTGTGGAGTTCTACGCGAATCAGATCAGGACTTATAAGCGCAGCGTGGAAGCGTTTTACGGGATCACTCTGGGTGACATTCCGGAACGTATGGAGATGGTGAATGAGCGGAATAAACTGATTCTCGGGGCGTATGAGCGCCTGTCTTCCCTGTCTTATTTTGAATATCTGAGCGCCATCCACGGGATGCTGAAGCTCCCTCTCAAAGAGCAGAAAACGTTCGGTAAAGCCGGACCGCTATCGCCCCAAAAACGGATCGACATGACCGGTCAGCGCTCAGCCACCAAAGAAAAGCGCGTATTCATTGTCGGATCATTTTTATCGTGCCTGCAGATCGCAAAAGATGTTGAAGCAGCAGGACTTAATGTCGCAGGAGATTCATTGCCCGAATCCGGCAGACTCGTCTCGGCAAGGCCAATGGATCCGGAGGGCGATCCTTACCTCGAAATAGCAGCTCATATCCTTTCCATGCGTCATTCTCCGACGCAAAACAGTTTCCGCGGACTCATCAGCCGCGACATCAGCGAAATAGAAGAAAAAAACGTCAACGGCGTCATTTTCGTCATCCAGAAATATTGCGAACCATACGAATATCTTTACCCTGTTTATAAAAAAGAGCTGGATAAACGCGGAATAAGCTCCGTAAAGATCTCGCCGGACCATTCGGAAGATCGCGCGAAAGCTGTCCTGCTGCTGGAAGCGTTTGCAGATAAATTGCAGGAGGGCTGAAATGGAACAGTCGGTTTTCGGGCTTCAGGCCAAAATAATGAGAGAATACTATAAGGACTTTTCAAAATATGCCAAGGGCAGAGCGCCGGAAAGAAAAGTCGCATGGGTTACCGCGTTCACACCGATCGAAATACTCGAAGCGCTGGATATTTCATATTATTACCCCGAAAGCTACGCCGCCGTTATCGCCGCCAGCGAGAAAGAACAGGATATGCTGGACAGAAGCGCATTGCTCGATATGTCCCGGGATTGCTGCTCATATTCATGCTGTTTTAATGGCTGCCTCGACGCAGGAGGAGGCCCCAGGGGTGTTCCGCCGAAACCGGACGTACTGATCGCCACGAACAATCAATGCAACACATTGCCGGGCTGGTGGAATCTGCTGGCAGACAAATATGACGTACCGCTGATCGTGCTGGACTACCCCGGCGAAGCTGTTGACCCGGTCAATGCTTTTAATTATGTTAACGCGCAGCACCTCCGCCTGATCTCGGAGCTGGAAAAATTGTCGGGCAATATTTTGGACGAGTCAAAGCTCGCCGCAAATATTGACGCCAGCGTCAGAAGCGTCAATGCCTGGAACAGAGTCATCAGCTTTCTGTCTTCAAAAGAAGTAAAGGCCACAACGCTGTTCGACGACATCAATTTTCTCATAACTGCGCGATGCAAGCCTGACACCTCCGAACTGTACACATTGATGGCGGACGAGATACGCGATGTTCCAGACGCCGCTGACGACGGCATACCCCTGTTCTGGCTGGGCTACCCTCTCTGGTATCATAAAGACCGCTACCTTTCCGAGCTGCTGGACGGTTTTCGCATAACCGGATCGAACTATATAACGTGGTGGAGTCTCGATTATTCCGGAAATAGCCCGTATGAACAGCTGTTTTCCGCCTACAATTACACATTTTTAAATCTGAGCCAGGCGGGGCGGGACCGGAGATTGTCCGGGCTCATACGCGAAAGCGGGGCTCGGTGTGCCGTTGTCCTTCACAATAAAAGCTGCAAATGCGATTTTGTTTCAGCGCGTAATGTGGGCATCCCTCAGGCAGAAATAGAGATCGATATGATCGACAGAAACTATCTGAATATTGATAGGGCGAAGGCTCAGCTGGCGCTTTTAAAGGAGACCGTATGTTCAGAATAGGCATTGACGTGGGGTCAACGTATACAAAATATTGCGTAACGCGGGACGGCGAAATAATATCTCTACAGGCCGAGAAGACACAACTTCGTCAACTGGATTATTTCGAAGTCAAACTTGCGGAATTCTGCTCGCTGTACCAGGATGCCGAAACCGTCGCCTGCGGGTATGGAAAGAATAACGTGCCCGGCGTTAAAAATGTGAACGAACTGATCGCGCTGGCTAAAGGCGGCTGGCACGTTACAAAAGAGAGCGGCGCGATACTCGACATAGGCGGCCAAGACACGAAAGTTATAATTCATGAGGGCGGAAAGTTAAAGGATTTCTTCGTCAATGAAAAATGCGCTGCCGGGAGCGGCATGTTTCTTTCAAACGTGCTGGCTCAGATCAGCTTGCCCTTCGGAGAAATCGATCTTACGGGCAATACGTACCCGGACGTGAAGCTTTCGTCCACCTGCGCCGTTTTCGCTCAGAGCGAGATCGTGGAGATGATCGCTGACAACCGCACAGAAAAAGAGATCGCCGTTGCCGTGATCCGGCAGATATTGACTAATGCGAAAGCGCTGCTCAGTAAAATAAGTGCGGACAGGATCCTGATATCCGGAGGAATGAGCCGGATCAGAGGTATCGCAGATTTTGCCGCAGAAATATTTCAAAAGGATTGTTTTACGACGGATTTCGGGCAATATCTGTCCGCCATCGGATGCGCGGTTCTGTCAGTGTGACAGCACGGAAAAGCCTGCCCGCCGGTAGGTGGACCGTGGCAAAAATCAAAACGGCCCGAACCTTTGAGAAAGGCGGCAATATATGGCGAGTGATGGTAGAAAAAGTGCGTCAATAAAGTTTGGAACACCCGGACCGGCCTTCGAGGACGGTCTGTTCGGCATCAACGCGGAAATAACCCGCAAAGGGTATATCGGCGGAATTTCGGCCCAGCTTCTTAACAACCGCAAGCTGTTTTCGGGCGCGGATTCCCCTGCCGGTGGGAGTGCGAAAACTGCGAATATGTTAAAGACAGGCCGGAAGAAAGCCTGTGCGGCAGCAATTTTGTTGTCCTCCGCGACGGGTGGATAAAGCAGCGTTCCGACATCATTTCGCTGAAAAAAGGCAGAAAATATATTGCCGAAGCCTGGGTGAAGGCAATTGACGGAGACGCGGAGATATCATTTGGCGTCGAGTGCGAAAGCGCGGACCGGAATTGCTGCGATACTGAAAGCGCACTCGCCGAAGGTTGTCCGGACACTCTCCCCCTTCCGCAGCTTCCCGCTGAACCCGTCGGACGAGCCGTATACGAAGCTGGCGTTTGAGCTTAGCGGCCAGGACATTGACAACGGCCTTTTCTTCCTCTGCGTGAAGGGCGAGGCAAGGCACTCCGTCCAGGACACAAAGGGCGTAGGCGGTCCGGGTGGTATCATTAAACATGATCGAATTGGCCCAGATAAAACCGGTTTTACCACTTGCATTAATAGAAAAATATTCTTTGTGGGCATCTACTGTGAACTCCAGCCAGTTCCCGTCTTGATAAGGAACTCTGACACTTTTCAGATAGTTGCTATAAATACCATTCACATCGACGGACGTCAATTTAATGCTCCACATATATGACTCTTCTACGCCAGAGGGAAACCGCGGGGCAAGAGCGTAAACATCCAGCTGATCGTCATTGATCTTAAATCTGTAAAGAGTCACTGATCTTTCACAGCGACAGGGGGTGTCAATACAGCAGCAAACAATATCAGAACAAACTGGCCGAAGTTTAGTTAGCTCTTCGACTTTTTTATACTCTCTTTCATTCACGGAGCACCAGACGTTCTGATCAAAAAGCAAGTTCATTCTGATACAAAAATCTTGACGCTCTTGAATACCTTCTTGAAAGTTTATTCCTTCTTTCAAAACGACCGCATATTCTTTCTTCTTGTCTTCAGGAATCGTTCTAAGATCAATGGTGTCATTAAGAATACTGAAAGACTTGTATTCTCTGTCGGGATTATTCACCGCATTTCGTAAAGGATGCTTTTCATCAAGAATTTTATCTTCGTCCTTTGCCAACAATCTGTGGATCGCCCGAAACAATGCCTTGTCATGAGAAACAAAATCGAGAGTCAATTCTTTTGGAATATCATGTGCGCAGATTTCCCGAACATGAATGATTTGTGCTTTCATTTGTTCAGCTATTTGAGCAATCCTATTGAATTCTTGCGGGATATAGTCCTCGTCTTTATGGGCGCTGTTTTTATCTCTTTCACGGAACAATAGATCAACGATAGTATCATTGCTACAAAGCGTTTTCTTTTGCTGAGTTTTGGATGCAATGGTGTGTTCTATGACAGCACAGCAGTTTATATAAAAGGTGTTACGTTTTTCATCAATCAGCGTCTTGAGATCATAATAGCGCAGTTCTTCTGCATGTTCTCCAATATACAAAACGCTGTCTACGCACTTTTTTGCATCTATAAGATATCTTGCTAATTCCCACTTTTTCATATTAACCTCAGATCCAGTTTTTTCGGATGATTACAGAGAGAAAAACAAATATTGCAAAATATGCGGCTCCAATCAAGATCATTAACCATACTAAAGGGTACGCTAAACATACGAGATAGGTCACCCCGGTGTTGATTGCATAGACCACAAGAAACAGAATACTGCCTATCGCAGGTTCACTTCCCTTATCATAGATAAAACCGGTCATAAAGTATGACAGAGGTACAAACGCTCCGCCGACAAGCAAGTTTATGATCTCTGCGTTGCCTCCCAGCGGAGCAAACGGATTTGGCAATAGAAACTGCCTTATAAGAAAGCTAATAATATATATCAGTCGATACAATCACAATGCTCCTTTCATATTCGCACATCCTTGACATCTGAAATAGGAATTTGTTTAGATATCTTATTCCTCGGTCTCGTAGTAATAAGAATAATCAATGCCCTTCATGATGATCTCGCGGTTATAGATATCATCGGTCAAGGCGTTTTCTATCAGTTCTAATATTTTCGTCGGATCGGATACACTTTCGCGCATGGCGGCGAGATAATCCTTTTTGTCGATCAGGCTCCAGTCAACGCTTTTTTTCAGATTTTTCTTCAAAATCAGATCGAGCCAGATACGGGTGCTTCTGCCGTTGCCCTCCATAAACGGATGTGCAACGTTCATTTCAATGTATTTGTTGACGATCTCTTCGAGCGTGGTCTCGGGCATTTTTTCGATATGCGCGAGCGCCCCACCCAGATACATAGCAGGAGCAAAGGCAAAACCGCCCTTTGCGATATTGAGCGTCCGAATCTGCCCGGCGAAATCATATAGTCCGCCAAAAATATATCCGTGAATCTGTTGTAAGCCTTTCACCGTTCCGACTTCAATATTGTTAATGAATCCACTTTCAAAAAGCTCATACGTCTTTTGCTTGCTTTTTTCGTCAAGTGAGGTCTCCATATTCTTCATCCAGCGGGCGAAAACTTCAGATTTTTTGCTTGGAATCAGTGCGATGACAGTATTCAGTCCGGTCTCATCCACAACGTCGGTGTTGTAAAACTTGCCATCCCGCGCTTTTAATTTCAGTTGTCGACAAATCGTCGACAACTCACTTTTACGACTTTTAATTTTGTTCCAATACGAGCGTGGATTCTTACTTTTGGTCAGCGCTTCTGCAATATCAGTAGCGCAAAACCACCATTTGGAACTTTCGTCATCCCAAACAGCTCGCACCGGTATATCTTCAAAAATTCGTATGGATGTTTTTTGCATAATTATCTCTCCATGATAATTAGATATGCTCCAAAAGAATAGTGATTAAAATAACTTGTGAAAGCAGTATTATCGAACTTGCTATTTTTCAAATATAACTTTAAAACCGGAATTGTTGCTAACATTCGTTTCAATTTTTAGTTTCGCAATTAATAATGCTCTTGTTTCTTTAAAGTATTCGATTGCCTTGACTTTGTTATAAACAGCGCCATCAATATTATACTGTTCATCAGCAACTCGGTATTGCGCAAGGTACTCTTCTAAAACATCTCCTTCCAACTCTTCAAATCTCATTTCTTCAATGCTATAGTTTAGTTTTATATCATCAACATTTAAAAATAGATAACTATGAATATAAGAATTGCGCTTATACGTAATTGCATCAATTATCGGAACTAATTCTTTATAATCATCAGTCTTGCGAACAGTCCCATCAAGACCCCAGTCGTCATAAAAAGTATAATTCCGATACGAGTATTTGTTTTTACGTAATACGTTCTTTAATGTATTAACACCGTTTATGTCAAAACTAATTGCTACAGGTTGCAATCTTTTATCAATAAGTGTGTTTACAATACTTGTTATTGTCGATTGCAAATAATAAATATTAAAACTATTGTAATCCGCCCTCTTATAGCATAATAATGGTGCAAATTGAAACACGGTTGAATGATCTAAGTTTATTGTTTCATCTACCGGTATTTCGGGATGATCATTCATCCTTTTAAAGAGCTCGTCCCTAATGGTTGGAACAGTACATTTTTCGGCGTCATTCAGTATATCGTTAATATGAGCTATTTCACTATTGATATTGTCATATGAAGAGCTAAGATATTTTTGAGGCAGGCGATTAGTTTTATGAAATAACCGTTGCATTTTCTGAACATTTTCCAAAGCACTGTCAGTTAGATTCTTGCTTAATTCAAATTCTTGAAAGGCGGCCGTATAAATGCTCTTATATAAAGACAATTTCTCATGAGAATCAGCGTTTTCCAGTTTTATAGGAAAAATACTAAAACCGTAGCCCCAAATAGAATAAAACCATAGAGCAAATTTAATTTTACTTTCTGGTGTGCAAACAAGAGCTTTCCCATTAAGAAGGTCTGGAAAATAATCAAGAGGATCTGACCAGCTTGGATTCAAGACATCCTTGATTAAAAACTCTACCATTTTCTCATGATGCCTTTCTATCAAAAAGCTTATAGAAAGCGAGGCATTATCCATAGTTTCAACAAAACAATCAGGAATTGTTTCGATGAGATTACGACGAGACTCAGACAGTGTTTCCCGTTCCAAAAATGACCAAAAATAAATCATCCGAACTATTTGTGATAACAAAGAAGATAAATATTTAGATGTTCTGTATTGGTTTCTGGTATAAATTGCTTTGATTAATCGTATGTAAATCTTTTTTCCATATTCAAAATCCTCAGCAAGAAGCACCTTATTTCTAAATAGTATGATTGCAGTTTTTACTCTTGCTTGTCCAGAGCCAAAGTCATCATCTAACCAGAGTAATGCGCAAAAGCCATTGTAAACAATATTTAATTTATCATTTTCTATAATATTGTTGTTATCCAATATTGCGGAAAAGAACCAGTAACAAATATTCGTTTTTTCTTCGTCACTTAAAAAGTCACATATAATTATATCCTCTATTAACGCTGCAAGATTGATTTTGTCGATTATTTCTGGGTTCTGATATTTTAAGTTCTTAATATAATTAAATGCCGTCGTTCTTTCATCAAAAAAAGTTTTTGATGGATCATTTAATCTTAGAATCCTTCTATATGAATCAACAAACGACTGATGTTTATATGATTCTGAAAATAATGAAAATATTTGCTTCCCGATTTGATTACAGATTTCGCTTTGGCTTCTTGCGGCTTTATTTAACAAAGAAAGCAATTCTTCTTCATCAGCAATATTATTCTCATTAATAGCAGTATAAAGAGAAGTTATCCAATACTGAATATACTCGGATTTAATTGTGTCCGATTTATCCAAATAAGATAATACAATTCTTTTAGTATAATCATTGTTAAAAACAATTTTACATAATACAACAGTATTACGAATAATAAAAACTATTAGAATTATAGCTAACAAAGTGATTGCAGTATTACATTCGATAGCCAATAGTGGAATTGAAAGGATTACCAAAGAAAAAGTGTTAACAATCATATTCCCTATCTTCAAAGGCGAATTGCCCAAAGAGACAATTTCTCTAAGTTGCAACCCCAACACTCTGTTGTTACTAACTCCGACAATTATTGATAACAAAGTACAACCAAGCGTAGCGACTGTGAAAATAAGAGAAAAAACATAGAGAATATAGTTATCGCTAACGATAATGTATTTTGTGATTATATGACTTTTGATTAGAATATCAATAACAAGCCCGCCCAAAACCAGTAACAGACCTATCAAACTGAAAACCTTTAATTGTTTTTTGTGTTTGTTCTTCATACTATTTTCTCTACTCCATCGGTTTTGTGGTGAATTCGACACATGTGTTCTTGTCTATAAAGTCACTAATACATGTCCCTTCTGCGTAAACCGGAGATGGATCGGTCTGATGGTATTCTTCGTGATAAATACCACAACGCAATTGTTCAAGCTCATCCGAAATCGTGTGAGTAAACTCAGAATACACTATGGTTCCGGATTCACTTGTCTTAGTATCATATAATAAATCGATTGCTTGTTTGAGATAAGAATAGATTACAGGAGCATTTGTTATTTTCTTGGATAAATATCCCTCAATATGAATGCACTGTTTTCGTATTTCATTCTGCTTCTCTTGTATTGGGCTATGAATACTGCTATAAATCTCTTTTCGTCTTTTTTTAATGTCGAGAATAAAATAGAAGTTGCCAAAAGCGTTTTCAAATTCTGTCTTCTTATAATCCGCGAGAGAAAGGTATTCACACATGATTTGCCGCAACACGATATCCCGTTTTTCAAACATCGCCAAAAACTGCGCGACCATTTTGTCATCTCGCGGTTCGTTATTGGGAAGACGCAATGAACTGCAGATTTCATCAATTAACGTTCTGTTTTTATCAACAAAATTCTCTTGCGTAATCTGCTGAATTATTTGATGTGCATCATAATTCCATTTTAACTCCGCAAGTGCGAAATCTAATCTTGTTAAACGCTCATATTTGCATTTCAAAAACTGGTTATTGGTTTCCAGCGCAGCTAAATAGTATTGTTCAAATGTTTCACGTTTTGACGTAAAATACTCCGACAGCATTACAATAAAACTAACAATACTACTGCCCAAAACGCCATAGCCAATATTCTGACACACACCGGAACCTGCAATGTGCCCCACAATTATTATTGCGGCTGAAATCAACACCAGAATTAACTAAATGCGCGTTCCAATAGCACTTTTCCTCAGGTCTTTACTCCATCGGTTCAACTTGTGCTTCTATAAACGCTATTTCCTCATGCGTCAAACC
>JAEEGJ010004789.1_pt1 | contig 44497 bp, 35 predicted proteins | sample 8958761 | NCBI WGS metagenome assembly JAEEGJ01 (sample SAMN16246546, study PRJNA631951) | gut metagenome | biome: gut microbiome; feature: rumen; material: RS-attached | host: Bos | place: Iran: Karaj | collected 2018-10
TGGAAACGGTGGAAGGCATGCAGTTCGACCGCGGTTACATTTCTCCCTACATGGCTACCGATGCGGAGAAGATGGAAGCCGTTATGACCAATCCGCTGGTATTCATTACCGACCGCAAGATCAATGTAATCCAGGACATCATGCCCGTACTGGAAAAAGTAGTACAGGCCGGCCGCGAACTGCTGATCATTGCAGAAGACGTGGAAGGCGAAGCCCTGGCAACGTTAGTTGTAAACAAACTGCGTGGCACTTTCAAGGCTGTGGCTGTTAAGGCTCCCGGCTTCGGCGACCGCCGCAAAGCCATGCTGCAGGATATTGCTATCCTCACCGGCGCTACCGTAATCAGTGAAGAAATGGGCCGCAAACTGGACAGCGCTTCCATGGAAGACCTGGGCAGCGCAGGCCAGGTTCGTGTAAGCAAAGAACTGACCACCATCGTGGACGGCGGCGGCAAGAAAGCGGAAATCAAAGCCCGTGTAGAACAGATTAAAGCCCAGATTCCGGAAACCACGTCCCAGTTTGATAAGGAAAAACTGCAGGAACGCTTGGCCAAACTGGCCGGCGGTGTTGCTGTAATCAAAGTCGGCGCGGCTACCGAAGTTGAACTGAAAGAAAAGAAACTGCGCATTGAAGACGCTCTGAACGCGACCCGTGCAGCCGTTGCGGAAGGCATCGTACCCGGCGGCGGAACCGCATTGCTGGAAGCGCAGACTGTGCTGGACAAAGTGAAAGCAGTCGGCGATGAAAAGACCGGCGTGATGATCGTCCGTCGTGCTATTGAAGAACCGGTTCGCCAGATTGCCCACAACGCCGGCCTGGAAGGCGCCGTTATCGTTGACAAAATCCGTCATTCCAAGAAAGGCGTTGGCTTTGACGCGCTGAATGAAAAATATGTTGACATGATCGAAGCCGGTATTGTAGATCCTACCAAGGTTACCCGCAGCGCGCTGCAGAACGCGGCTTCCATCGCGTCCATGGTACTGACCACCGAGACCCTGGTTGCGGATAAACCGGAACCGAAACCGGCTATGCCCCCCATGCCTCCCGGAGGAATGCCCGGCATGATGTAATGCCCGGTTACAGGCAAATAAAGAAATAAAAATTGCGGCAGGTTGCCAAGGCAACCTGCCGCTTTTGTAATATAGACACTATAAAATTATCAATAATTGTTTTCCTCAGCGTCAAAGAATGCGCACAACCGGGAACGGTTCTTCACATTGTATCTCTGATACAACTTGGCAAGGGCTTTTTTAATCGTAATTTCAGCCAGGCCGAATTCCGCGGCAATATCCCGAATCTGTATTCCGCTGCGGATCATGCGCACAAGTTTCTTCTCCCGATCTGTCAGGCCATTATATAAATGCGTGTTCCGACGGGTCCGGTTTGCTTGCTGGATTGCCAGCATTTCCTCCGGTGAGAACCACTTGGTGGTGATTGAATTATGAATAAAGACCAGTTCCCACGGGTTTTGGCCAACTTTTGCATCCTTACGACGGCGGAACAGCAGTGCCTCATGCAGACATTCCTGTTCGGTTTCCCGGCTTTCCTCCGTCACCTGAAGGTCGCAGACGACTTCGCAAAGCCAATGCTCCCATCCAATCCGCTTCGTCGTATATTTTTCATGTACCACGCTGCAGGGAAGCAGATTCCCATAGGCTTTGGTAATAAAAAACTCAACCTTCTTTTTTCCCTCTGCCTGCATATTCTTGCCGGCACCCAGATAGTAAACGTCAGCAGCCAGTAAAGAAAAAAGATAATCTAGTTTACGGTCTATGAAGAAAGACCGGACCAGTTTTTTGGAAATAAATTTAATCTGATTTTCAGCAGTTCCTCTCATAATGACTATCCCTCTCAAAAAAAAATTAATTATACACTATAGTTATACTAGTGTATAATTATCATATCGAAGACCGTTTTTTTTGTCAACAATTTTTGTCATTTTTTCTAAGATATTTTATTGCCAAAGTGAGTTTTTTTGTGGTATATTTTTCTTGTTTGAAAGGGTATTTCAAACGTTATGATTGTAATTGACATAGAGTGAATAAATATAAGAAAAAATTACAATCAATGTTCAGGTCATTTATTTCGGATTAGTTTGTATTGTTTTGGTTTTTATGAGGAGGAACAAATTATAATGATGAAAAATCACGAATTGGTACTGGTCATTGACTTCGGCGCCCAATACGCTCAGCTGATTGCCCGGCGGGTGCGGGAATGCAGTGTGTACTGCGAAATCGTTCCCTATTCCTGCCCGCTGGAAAAGATTAAAGAAATGCAGCCGGCGGCTATCATTCTGTCCGGAGGTCCGGCCAGCGTGTATGTGGAGAATGCGCCTAAAGCGGATGCGGGTATTTTTGAATTGGGCGTTCCGGTGCTGGGAATCTGCTACGGTCATCAGTTCATGTGCCAGACGTTAGGCGGCAAAGTTTCATCCGCAAACATCCGGGAGTATGGAAAGACAGCGATTGAACTGGATGTAAAAACGCCGTTGTTTGCAAACCTGATAGAACAGAATATCTGCTGGATGAGTCACACGGATTTTGTGGCGGAACCGCCTGGGGGATTTGAATTATTGGCCGTTACCGGCGACTGCCCCGTGGCGGCAGTAGGCAATGCGGAGAAAAAGTTCTACGGCGTGCAGTTCCATCCGGAAGTGGAGCACACACCGTTCGGCAAAAAGATGATTGCCAACTTTTTGTTTGAAATTTGCCAGCTGAAAGGCGACTGGTCCATGAAGTCTTTTGTGGAACGTAAAGTGGAGGAAATAAAAGCAAAGGCAGGAGATAAAAAAGTGCTCTGCGCCCTCAGCGGCGGGGTAGATTCTTCCGTAGCGGCGGTGCTGGTACATAAAGCCATTGGCAAACAGCTCACCTGCATCTTTGTGGATCACGGTCTGTTACGTAAAGATGAAGGGGATCAGGTGGAAAAAGTTTTCAAAGATACCTTTGATATGAACTTTATCCGGGTGAATGCGGCGGAACGTTTCCTTGGCAAACTGAAAGGTGTTACCGAACCGGAGCAAAAGCGCAAAATTATCGGGGCAGAGTTCATCCACGTGTTTGATGAAGAATCGCAGAAGTTGGGAAAGGTGGACTTTCTGGTACAGGGAACCATTTACCCCGACGTGGTGGAAAGCGGCGGCACCGGTACCAGCGCTACCATCAAGAGTCATCACAATGTAGGGGGCTTGCCGGAAGATATGGATCTGCAGCTGATTGAACCTCTGCGGGAATTATTTAAAGACGAAGTGAGGGCAGTGGGGATCGAGCTGGGTATCCCCGAAGAACTGGTGTGGCGGCAGCCTTTCCCGGGACCGGGTCTGGCCATCCGCGTGCTGGGGGAAGTGACGGAAGAAAAACTGAAGATTACCAGAGAGGCGGACGCCATCTTCCGGGAGGAGATTGCCAATGCCAGGCTGGACCGTACCATCTGGCAATATTTTGCCTGCCTGCCCAACATTCACAGCGTGGGCGTCATGGGAGACGGACGCACCTACAGCTACACCGTGGCGCTGCGGGCCGTGCTGTCTACTGACGGTATGACCAGCGACTGGGCCCACATTCCCTACAGTGTGCTGGATACTATTTCAAGGCGCATTGTCAACGAAGTGGAGGGGGTCAACCGCATTGTGTACGATATTACCAGTAAGCCGCCGGCGACGATTGAATGGGAATAACCTTTTGTGAAAAAAACGGAAAGCGTGCAGATGGATGAATCCGTGATTCCGTAATAACAAACAGGAAAACAATTTACCCCGGAACAGAAGAGGTCAATCTGTTCCGGGGTTAGCTTTTTACAGAGGTATCAACACGGTAACAATAGAATCAGGAAAACATATTTCAAATCACACGAACCGGCACACGTGGTCTACGGCAATATCGGAGAAACCGAACGCTTCCGCTTTCGTCATCTTGCCGTTGCAGATGTCATGGATGGCATCCACCATCTCCCGCCCCATTTCCTGATAGGTCTTTTCACCCCGGATGATGGTGCTCAGGTCGATGTCCATATTGTCTTCCATCTTCTGGTAGGTGCGCCCGTTGGCCGTAACTTTTAATACCGGCACGATGGCATTGCCGGTGGGGGTGCCGCGGCCTGTGGTGAAGATGATGGCCTGGCAGCCGGCAGCGGCCATACTGGTTACGGAAGAAATATCGTAGCCCGCAGTATCCATGACGACGGCACCGCGTTTGGTCGGAGGCACTCCCTGTTCCAGTACTTCCACTACAGGACGGGTGCCGCCTTTGCGGATGCAGCCCAGGCTCTTCTCATCTAATGTAGAAAGGCCGCCTGTCTTGTTGCCCGGCGTGGGCTGGCCTGCACGGCAGTCCTGACCCGCTGCGGTCAGGTGCTCTTCGTAAGCCCGGCAGACTTCAATGATCTGGTCATGGATTTCTTTGTTGGCGCCACGTTTGGCCAATACATGCTCGCCGCCGATCCATTCAATGGACTCGCTTATCATGGTGGTGGCGCCCATGTCGACCAGAATATCGCTGAGTTCCCCGACGGCCGGATTGCTGGCGATGCCGGAGGTGGCGTCGGAGCCGCCGCATTCAATGCCCATCAGGAATTCGGAAATGTCAAACAGTTCCTTTTGCTGCATGGCGGCCTCGGCAGCCATATCCCGGGCAGCACGCACTGCTTTCTCAATCGTTTTCAGGGTGCCGCCTTCGTCCTGGATGCCGAAGGAGACTACCGGTTTGGAAGTCATTGCCTGAATTTTTTCGCGGAGCTTGTAGTGGGGGACCGTTTCGCAGCCCAGACCGATAATGACCACGCCGTACACATTGGGATTGCAGGCAAAGCCGGTTAACACTTTCTGGCTCATCTCGGTGTTGGCGGCCACATCGGAACAGCCTGTGTTGAATACAATATTAACCGCTCCCCGCACCTGGGATGCCACAATGCGGGAACTTTCGCTGCCGCAGGCACAGCCCGGAAGGATCAGTACATGATTGCGGATGCCGGGACGACCTTCCGCCCGGCGGTAACCCCAGAACTTAAATCCTTTCAGGTCCGGCGCACCATCGGACTGTCTGGCACACATCTGAAAATCAGCAGGCGCCAGCTCGCTGTCATAATCCCGGGGCACGCTGAACAGATTGTGGTCCGCTACCCAGCCGCCGGCCGGAATATCTTCCGATACCGTGCCCAGGCTTTCACCGTATTTGATGACGTGACCGCCTTTGGGAATGTCTGTCAGTGCGATTTTGTGGCAATAAGGGATATTCTCTTTCGCCACAACAGAGCAGATTTCCTCTCCCTTCCGGTAAACGGCCCTGCCGCCTGCCGGAACTTCCGTCACACAGGTGACCACATTATCGGTGGTGTCCATCATGAGAGCATTGATTTCCATGGTGTGTTCCTCCTTCATACATATAATTTATTGTAGAAAAATTGAAAAAAAGAAGTTGGTTCTGACAAACGCGCGGACAATGGAATCGGTAATTCTTTATTCTTGTAACTTTCTATAAAAACAATAACATAGTTTTGTTGTTAAATCAAATATGTATTTATTATGTACTTTATGTAAGAAACAAAAAATGTAATTAATAAAATGGGAAGCTTCTATCAGGAGCAAAAAAATGTTATAATTTCATTATAAGTTTAACGTTAACAAATCGTGATTCATTGGTAAAACAAAAATCTGTGAAAGTACATATATTTTATTCTTGGAGGTTGTTCATGGAAACGCTGAAAAGCATCGTGCTTATGATTGACGCGGATAATACGCAGTTGTCTAAAATTGAAAATGTGATTCAGGAAGTGTCTACCTACGGGCGCATCGTGGTCAAGCGCGCCTACGGGAACTGGAAGAAGGAAGCGTTAAAGAACTGGGAAAACGAACTGAAACGGCTGGCCATCAAGGCGGAGCAGCAGTTTGATTATGTGTCTGGCAAAAACGCTACGGATATTGCCCTGGTCATTGACGCCATCAACCTGCTTCACAAGGGAATTTACGATGCTTTTGTCATTGTTGCCAGCGACAGCGATTATACGCCTCTGGCCATCAGCCTTCACGAATCCGGCGTGTACGTCATCGGTATCGGCGAGAACAAAACTCCTAAGTCTTTCCGGAACAGCTGCGACGAATTTATCTTTTTGGAAAATATCGGAGTGGAAAAAGAAACCGCTGTGGTGGAAGAGCCTTCTGCTTCCGAGAGCGTAACCGAAAGCAGCAAAGTGAAAGTGAAAAAGCATGAGAATATTAATGAAGTGCACAACCTGCTCCGCATTGCTTTTGATAAATTCCAAATCAATGATGACGACACAGACAATTATGTGAACATTGCTGCGGCCGGTCAGTTTATCCGGCGGGCTAAGCCGGACTTTGACGTACGCAATTTTGGTTTTGAAAAATTATCTAAACTGATTGAAGCCTTTCCCGAAAAATATGAATTGAAGAATTATGAATTCAACGGCAAGAAACAGATTGGCTACAAATGCAAAAAGGGAAAGAGCAGAGGGAAGAAGAAGTAAGAGCGTAAAAGATTCTTAAGAAAGTAAAAGATTCTTTAGAAAAGCGGATGAATCTCTTGCATTTCATAAACTTCTTGCTTTTGGATAATCAGGTTAAACAAAATGAAAAGAATTAAGATTACGGTAATCCGTAAAGTCTGTCACAAAGATTTAATGGAAAAATATGAGAACCCGATGGAACACGCCTGCGATATGGAAGAGGGGCAGGTGTTCATTGCCAATGGTTGGCAAAAACCGGAAGGCTTATGTGAAAGCGCCTGGGAAACCATGTCACCTTTTGTGATGGCGCTGGCCCATGGGGCAGAGAACTTTTATGAGGGATGGATGAAAAATCCGAAGTCTGCCATGCTTTCCTGCAATGACGGTTTTCGTCCGGTGAGCTTTTTAATAGAAGCATTAGACGGGGAAGCAACCACATAAATGTATGTGTGAGTGGGAAACGTGTCAGATTTAAGTAATCAATATTTCCTTAACATTTCAGGCTGACAGGAGCAAGTCATCATGGAAGATAAATTCGCAAACACGGCTGTGTTTTGTAAGGAATGCGGGCAGCAATTGAATCCGGGAGATAAATTTTGCCGGGCCTGCGGTTCTACGCAGACGCAGGAAGTAAATATTGAACCTGTAAACGTAGAAAAGAAGATGAGGCGCAGGGCTGCGGAACTGCTGCCATGTTTAAAACTTCCTGCCGGTTATGTGCCGCTGATGTCGGACGGGCTGCCGGCACGGGGCGGTATGCCGGATCCGCGTGAAGCGCACAACCCGGATTATCAGCCTCCGGTATTCCGGCCAATGATAAAGGACCTCTCAGTAAAACATGACAAGCCGGTGGAAATCAGTTCCACGGAAATAGAGGTTTTCAATTTACGCTGTTCCTATTTTTCTCCGCCTTATGATGATGAAGAAAAGATGAAATGGTATCCTGCCGGGGACTACTGTTTTCATTTGATCCGTACATCCAAAGGCGCCCGCTGCCGTATTGAATTTCACAGTTACAGCGATAACCGGGAAGAGGAGTTTGATGCGGACAGTTTTGCTTTGACCCGTTTGGACAGGCTGCTGAAAGAACGGGATGTGGCGCAGTTGGACGGTTACTCCGTTCATTCTCCGGGAGCCGCAAACCACATGGATTTGCTGGTGCAGTACGCGGGCGATGAGCGCATCGCGGCCACAGGGATTCCACCACAGAACAACAAACATTTTAATGAAGAATGGTTTATCGATTTCTTCCGTAATCTGTCCGGCGCTTTCGGGAAAAACATCTTTACGGATTCTTTTAAGGAAAGGGAACAGGCTGAGCGGGCGTTTGCCGCCGGATGGAACAGTGCTGTAAATAATGCGGCCGGTACCTCTTCCGGCAATGCCGCGGACAGTTCCTGGCAATGCAATTGCGGTCAGTATAATACCGGCCCGTTCTGCATCAATTGTGGACAGGTCAGGCCGAAAACGTAATACACAATCTGGAAAAGGGTAGATGCATCTTATGAATTAAAATTCAATGCAACGCTGAGCAGTGCAGGAAGTTGCATGCCGAACTCCTGTTGCTGCAGTGAAGCCGGTGTATTGAAATTGAATTGACAAGGGGGTCATGCAATGAGAAACTGGAAGATTATAATGGTGGTTTTATGTTTGGCTTTGTGCCTGCCCGGATTGTTTGGCATGGCAGAGGCCAAAGGCGGCAAGGACATGGTGAAAGAAAAAACTGCTTATGTCACAAGGTGCAGCTACAGCAGTTCCGGCAGTTCTACAGGAGGGCACGAACATATTGAGCTGACGCGCCTCAGCGACACGGAAGCCAGCTACAAAATCAGCAGCAAAGACTGGCACAGTTCGCCGGAACGTGTGGTGGAAAAGAAAGTTTCCGCAAACGTGTTCAAAGAAATGGAAGCGCTGGGCCGGGAATATAAGATTTTTAAGTGGAAAGTTTTTCGCAAAAGTGAACTGTTTGCGTTGGATGCTGCCACCGTCAGTCTGTCTGTTTCCTATAAAGATCCGACTAACGGTGCAGGCTGGACACTTACCATGCGCTCCGATGACGAGCTGAACGATAAACAGCGAGAGTATTATCACAAACTGCTTGACCTGTTGTATGGGGCAGAGGGGCGGTAGTTTATACCCGGTACCGGCACAACGCAGGAACGGTTTTACCGGTATTTTGCAGATACGTTTAACGTAACAACACAACCCGGTGGGCACCTGCCGACAATCAGGCCAAAAAGTGAGCAGGAGGGACTATAAATGGTTTCATATGTCTGGCCCATCGCACTGGTGGTGTTTTCCAACACGCTGTATCAGATTTGCGCGAAAGAAGTGCCCGGCGGTGTGAATGCATTTGCCACGTTGACCGTGACGTATCTGGTAGGGGCGCTGGCCTCCGGCGTTTTGTTTTTCGTCACCGGCAACGGCGCCAGCCTTTTGCAGGAGTACGGCAGACTGAACTGGGCGTCTTTCCTGCTGGGCCTGGTTATTGTGGGACTGGAAGCCGGCTGGATTTACGCCTATAAGGCGGGCTGGCCTGTGAGCACGGCTTTCATTGTGCAAAGCGCTATTCTTGCAGGCTTTCTGTTGCTGGTAGGGTATCTGCTGTATCACGAACCACTGGCCTGGAATAAAATCGCAGGCGTAGTGATTTGCCTGATTGGGCTGTATGTGATAAATTACAAGTAAAATAATTGGTGGGGGGTTGTTTATGAAAACGCTGTTGGCACACACAAAAGAGATCAATGAACAGCTGGCCCGGTACGGTGTAAAATTCGGAATCTACAAGGACGGAACGTTTAACGAGCGACTGTTCCCCTTTGACCCGGTTCCCCGGCAGATTCCGGAAAAAGATTACGAAGTGCTGGAAAAAGGGCTGATCCAGCGCGTGACTGCGCTGAACAGATTCATCTACGACATTTATCACGACAAGAAGATTGTGCGCGATGGGGTGGTGCCGGAAGAGTTTGTATACCGTTCCCCCGGTTATCTGGCCCAGTGCGAGGGCATCACGCCATCCAAAGAAGTGTACAGCCACATTTCCGGTATCGATTTGGTGGAAGGCAAGGACGACGAGTGGTATATATTGGAAGATAACCTGCGGATCCCTTCCGGCGCGTCCTATCCGCTGATTGCGCGGACCCTGTGCCGCCGCTGCAGCCCGGAGACCTTCAAACGCTACCATGTGAGGGACAACCGGAATTACGGAGCCTTGCTGAAGCAGACGATGGATTACGTGAACACCGGCGGCATCAATGTGATCTTTACCCCGGGACGTTACAATGCTGCGTACTTTGAACACTCCTATCTGGCGGAACAGGCAGGGGCGGTGCTGGCGGAAAGCAATGACCTGTTTGTGGAGAATCAGACTCTGTATTATCGTACCAGCCGGGACCCGGTGAAGGTAGGCGCCGTGTACCGCCGGGTCAGCGATGAGTACATGGATCCTCTCTGCTTTGAACCTTCTTCCCTGATCGGCATTCCTAATTTAATGGATGCGTATCGCGCGGGCAATGTGGCGGTGATGAACGCGCCGGGCAACGGGGTGGCGGATGACAAGGGCATCTACTATTTTGTACCGAAGATGATTTCGTACTACCTGGGTGAAGACGCAATCCTGAAGAACGCGCCCACCTATCTGCCTTATTATGAGGAAGACCGCAAGTACACACTGGACAACATTGACAAATTGGTAATTAAAGATGTGGCAGAGGCAGGCGGCTACGGCGTAGTGTTCGGTGAAAACCTGACCCGGGAGCAGCGGGAAGACCTGAAGAACACCATCATCCATGCGCCGCGGCGCTTTATTGCACAGGAAGTCATTGATTTTAAAGATCTGCCCATTCTGGAAAAGGGCGAGACCGTGGAACGCAAGGCGGACCTGCGGGCGTTCGTCCTCAGTGGCGAGGATGTGCAGGTATGGCCCAGCGGACTGACCCGGTTCTCCCGGAACCCGGACAGCTTCGTGGTGAATTCTTCGCAGGGAGGAGGCTTCAAGGACACATGGATAGTTTGTCAGTAAGTAAATTGAACCGGCTTTACTGGCTGGGGCGTTATTATGAACGGCTGGCTACCACCCTGGGTTACCTGTGGGATTGGTACGATGTGATGATCGACGGGGAAATCGATTATCCTGATTTTTGCCGGAAGCTGAGCATCGACTGCTGTTACAAAGATGATAAAGATTTTATGCACAATTACGTGTTTGACAAAAACAATCCGGATTCCCTGCGCACAGTGGCGGATGCCATGCTGGGCAACGGCATGGTGCTCCGTGAGATTATCGGCAGCCGTACCCTGGCCTATCTGGAACTGGCGGTGATGGGGATGAAGAGCGCGGAAGAAAGTGACAGTCCTACCTTACCGTTGCAGCGGGTCATTGATTTTATCATGGCCTTCCGCGGCAGTTACGATGACATGATTGACGATGAAAATGTACGGAACATTATCAAGTGTGCTGCGGGTGTGGAGCGGCTGAGCTTATATCTGCGTCTGGGCTGGCATCTGGATTCGGTGAAGTCGGAAATCGGCAAGCTGATGAAGCGGATGAACCGCACGTCGCTGCAACCGTCCCATGCTTCGCTGCAGGTATTGTTGTCTGCCAAAAACCCGGAGACTCCGGAAGAACGCAAGAAGCTGCTGGAAGCAGCGGAGAGTCTGTTTGTAGTGTAAAGAAGGTGTCCCATGCGTCGAGAATTATCCTTTTATTTTGATACGGTTTTGAATTTTTCCGGTTCCGTGACGGAACACAATTTCCTGTTGCGCTGCATTCCTGCCGATAAACCGGAACAAAGCATCCTTTCCTATACACTGACAGTGTACCCGGACGGTGCAGCTTCCCTGGGCCGGGACTCGTTCGGCAATGTGGTGCGTGCGGGAAGGGTTGTGGAGGCTCATGATTCCTTCCGCTACACCCTGCAGGGCATAGCGTACCGTGACGATTCCCTTCGTGTGCCGGAAGAAGCGGCTCCGTTTTACCGTTACGTTTCGCCGCTGACTCAGATTACGCCGGAACTGGAAGCGTTTTATGAAAGTGTTGCGAAAGACGCGGCAGCCGGTACGGTGCAGACCCAGTCACAGGAGGACGGTGCGCAGGTGCAGGGAATGTTGGCATGTTTCGGCAACTTGAATGCGCTGGATAAAGCAAAAATTCTCTGTGAAAAGGTGTATGAACATTTTACGTATGCTCCCGGTGAAACCAATGTGATGACAACGGCGGGGGAAGCCTTTGTTGCAGGGAAAGGTGTGTGTCAGGATTATGCACATGTGCTGATTACCCTGTGCCGTATGGCAGGCATGCCGGCGCGGTATGTCAGCGGTCTGTTTGTAGGAGAAGGAGCCAGTCATGCCTGGGCGGAAGTGTGGATGGACGGACTGTGGTACGGTATCGATCCCACCCACAACTGTCTGACTGATGAGAAATATCTGAAGCTGTGTGTCGGTCGCGATTACAGCGACTGCCCGTTGGAGCGGGGCGTGTTCTCCGGCTGGGCGGAGCAGACGCAAAAAGTATTTACAAAAGTAACGGATTAAGGAGACCCCATGATTGAGACTGTAGTGAAAGCGCCTCTTCCTGTGGGAGAGGCACTTGTCATTCAAAAAAACCGTATTGCGGGCGCTGACCCTAAAAGCCACAGGCTTGCCATCGTCACCGGTACTCACGGTGATGAACTGGAAGGGCAGTATGTGGCCTGGCAGCTGGCCCGGGTGCTGGAAGAAAAGAAAGACAGGCTGCAAGGCACAGTGGATATTTATCCTGCGCTGAATCCATTGGGCATCAGTACCATTTACCGGGGACTGCCGGGTTTTGACCTGGACATGAACCGGATCTTTCCGGGCAGCCGTAATGAAACCATGTATGAATACATTGCAAATGGCATCATCCGGGATATCAAAGGGGCGGACCTGTGCATCGACATTCATGCCAGCAATATTTTTCTCCGGGAGATTCCCCAGGTGCGTATCAATGAAAAAACGGCAACGGTGCTGACGCCTTTGGCTAAACTGCTGAACATGGATTTCATCTGGATCCACAGCGCGGCTACGGTGCTGGAGAGCACACTGGCCTACAGTCTGAATATGCTGAATACGAAAACGCTGGTAGTGGAGATGGGCGTAGGCATGCGCATCACCCAAAGCTATGGCGATCAGCTGATTACGGGCATTTTGTCCGTTATGTCCCATTTGGGGATGCTGGCAGAACCGGCGCCGGAAGAAAAACAGCCCGTAGTAAGCACGGATGGCAGCGTGGCCTTTATCAATGCGGATGCATCAGGCTTTTTCATGCCTCAGGTTATGCATGGGGATTTTGTGAAAAAAGGGCAGCCGGTAGGTTTTATCGCCGATTCCCTGAACGGTGTCACGAAAGAAGAACTGTGCAGCCCGGTGGACGGTATGGTCTTTACGCTGCGTGAATACCCGGTGGTCAACGAAGGCTCGCTGATTGCGCGGATACTGGGAGGCATTGAACCATGAGAAGGGTGAAGTTATTTACGATAGATGCGCTTCCCTACCGCCAGCCCATTCCGGTGTACGGGTATCGCTTTGGTTCACGGAAAAAAACGCTGGCTGTGATGGGCGCAATCCGGGGCGACGAAGTGCAGCAGATGTACGTGGCGGCGCGTCTGGTCCGTAAGTTTTCGGAACTGGAGAAAGAAGGCGCGTTTGCACCGGACTGCGGCGTACTGGTGGTTCCCTGTGCCGGGCAGTTTTCCATGAACGTGAGTAAGCGTTTCTGGCCCTTGGACAATACGGATATCAACCGCATGTTCCCCGGTTATGGAGCTGGGGAAACCACCCAGCGTCTGGCAGATAGAATCTTTACGGCGCTGCAGGGATATAAGTGGGGTGTCCATCTGGCCAGTTTTTATCTGCCGGGGGACTTTGTTCCCCATGTGCGGGTTATGGACACGGGTTACCAGTCCAATGAAGAGGGGCTGGATTTCGGATTGCCGTACCTGATGATACGCAAGCCTCATCCCTACGATACTACTACCCTGAATTTTAACTGGCAGGTGTGGGATACCTGTACGTTTTCCGTGTATTCCCGCACTACGGATTTTATTGATGAATCCAGTGCGGAACTGGCGGCGGAAAGCATTCTGCGTTTTCTGGCAAAGCGGGGGATGCTGCGCAGCAAAGTACCGGAGAGCGTGCTGCGCTTTTTGGCAGAGAAAGGCATGCTGGGCCGGGAGATTCCGGAAGGCTCCAAAACGAAAATTGTAAAAGAAGAAGAACTAATCAACATTCACAATAAAAAAGGCGGGATCCTGATACGGTATCACCATCCGGCGGATTTTGTAAGAGCCGGTAACCTCTTGGCGGAGATTATAGATCCTTATACGACGGAGGTGCGGGAAAAAATCTGTGCGCCCACGGACGGCACACTGTTTTTTGCCCATCATGCCCAGCTGATTGCGGGGCACTCCATTGTTTACCGGCTGATTCCCAAAAGCAGGGCGGTATAATGCGAAAACAAAGAATAAAAGGAACGGTACGAACCGGGCTGGAGCGTATGAAGTCAGCTTTTCTGCCCTGGATGCCGGAGGTAACATGAACGATAGAGGTTGTATGGGAACGGCGATTTTTTTCTTGCAGTCTTTCCTATTGTGCGATAAAATAAGAAAGCAGTTTGCGTTATTCATTATTTATGGTTAATTATGAAAAATAGTGAATGTATTTACCGGCGGTCTTGCGCAGGAGCGGTCCATCCATGTAACGGCGCAATTACCGGGAGACGCTGATGAATCAGTGCGTTCAAAATGCTTCCTGTTTTTCCTAAAAGAAAAGTTGAGGGGATTTTGCACATGAGCGGATACTTTGGGGTTGTATCAAAAGAAGATTGCGTATTTGACCTGTTTTTCGGCACGGACTATCATTCTCACCTGGGAACCCGCCGGGCCGGTCTGGCGGTGTATGGGAAAGACGGCTTCAACCGTTCCATCCACAACATTGAAAACTCTCCGTTCCGTACCAAGTTTGACGATGATGTCCATCACATGCAGGGCAATCTGGGCATCGGCTGCATTTCTGATTTTGAAGCACAGCCTCTGATTGTACGGTCCCATCACGGAACATACGCTATCACCACTGTCAGCAAGATTAATAACATGGATGAGCTGGTGGCAGGCATTATGAAAAAAACCGGCACCCATTTCCTGGAGATGAGCGGCGGTTCCATCAACGCTACGGAACTGGTGGCTACTCTGATCAACCAGAAAGATAATCTGATTGAGGGTATCCAATATGCACAGCAATGCGTAGAAGGTTCCCTCTCCCTGATGATCATGACGCCTCAGGGCATTTATGTGGCCCGGGACAAGGTGGGCCGTACGCCTATGATTTTAGGTAAAAAAGCAGAAGGCTTCTGCGCCACGTTTGAATCAACGGCCTTTTTGAATCTGGGTTATGAGGATTACAAAGAGTTAGGTCCCGGAGAAATCGACATCATGACGCCGGAAGGTGTGCAGGTGCTGGCAAAACCCGGATCCAAAATGAGGGTCTGCACGTTTATGTGGGTGTATTACGGATATCCGTCTTCTTTCTATGAAGGTGTATCCGTGGAACAGATGCGGTACAACTGTGGCAAATATATGGCCCGGCGGGATCACATTAGGGAAGACGCAGTGGATAATGTAGCCGGTGTTCCGGATTCCGGTATTGCCCATGCGGTCGGTTATGCCAATGAAAGCCGGATTCCTTTCTCGCGTCCGCTGATCAAATACACGCCGACCTGGCCCCGGTCTTTTATGCCAACCATTCAGAGCAAACGGAACCTGATTGCCAAGATGAAACTGATTCCGGTGCACGAACTGATTGAAGGCAAACGTATCATCCTGATCGACGATTCTATTGTAAGAGGAACGCAGTTGCGGGAAACCACGGAGTTCCTGTTTAAAAGCGGAGCGAAAGAAGTGCATGCCCGTCCGGCCTGCCCGCCGATTACGTTTGGCTGCAAGTTCCTGAACTTCTCCCGTTCCAATTCGGAAATGGAACTGATCGCTCGGCAGATCATCGCCAAAGAAGAAGGGGAAACTGTTGCCCGGGAGATTTTGGAAGACTATTGCAATCCGGATTCTGATAGGTACCATGCGATGGTACAGGGAATCTGCAAGAAAATGGGCTTCACCAGTCTGGCCTTTAACCGTCTGGACGACATGATCAAGGCAGTAGGGATTGATCCGGATAAGCTTTGCACATATTGCTGGAACGGGAAAGACTGAAGAGCATGAATAATATATAGTTTGCAAAAAATAATAGCGTGCAGGGATTCTCAAAACCGGTCACGTTTGTGATTCCATGGACTCATGCGCCTGTGGCTTCGAAACTCGGGGCTTCGCCCCTCAGACAGTCTCGCCACCACGGCGCATTTCATCTCATGGAATTACACAAACATGCCCGATGTTTTGCTCATTCCCTGCACGCTTTTCGTTTTTAAAACGTTATAGAGTATTATTTACATGCTTAATACGAATACACAACTCCGAACAGCGCTGTCCGTCCATAGGCAGGGCAGTCGCCGATAGTGCGGGAGCCCAGCATTTCATAGGAGTTGTTGAACAGATTGTGCACTTTCAGGTAACTGCTCCAGTGTTTGCTGAATTTGTAACTCAGGTTCAGGTCTACGACAAAGTAGTTGCCGGAGTACCAATCGCTGTTGCGCCCGAAACCGGAGGTAAGCAGGATGTTGTTGGACCAGTGTTTATCTTTGTAACGCAGGGCTGCTTGCACCTGATGACGGGCTACCAGACTTGTATAGGAAGGGTCTTTATCGCCCCAGTCAGTTTTGGAATTGGTATAAGTGTAGGAGAGGGTGGCGTTATATTTGGGACTGAAGACATCGGTGACGGTCAGGTGCAGTCCCTGCTGGTGCTGTCCTTCATAATTGTCCGGACGCCACCGGTTGGTTGCCGTATTGTAATGCCAGAGAATAGGATTCTTTGTATAGCTTAAAAAGCCTCCCACATCCGCGAAAACTTTATCATTGAACTGGTGGCGGATTCCGCCATTGACTTTCCAGCCTTTTTCCGGTTCCAGGTTGGGATTTCCCTGGATCCGCTGGTTATTATAATACAATTCGTCCAACGTCGGTACGGCGTAAATGTGCTGCAGAGATCCGTAGAACGTTGTCTTTTTGTCAGGACGGTATTCCGCGCCGCTGGAGGAGATATAATGGTTGCTGAATTTGCTGTTATGAATGATACCGCTGGTACCTGTCAGGATCAGTTTGTTAAAACGGCGGACGGTTTTTACGAAAGCATTTACGTTGCTCATGCTCTTTTCATAGTTTTTGCCAAAACTCCGGTTTGGATTGTCAACACCCGGGAAACCCGGAACGGCGGCACCCGGGGCGGGATCTCCGGCCACATTATAGTTGCTTTCGTTGTCGACGCTGGTATGACGCCAGGACAAGCCGGCGGAGATGGTGTGATCCTTGCTGATGCTCCAGCCGTCCCGCCAGTCAATGCCGTTGGTGTTTGTCTTCCAGCGTCCGTAGGAAGGAAGATCTTTCTGGTGTTTGGTTCCAAAGGGGCGGAAAGTATCGCCCTGATTATAATAATGGTACAGAGAAATATAACCGGGTGCGGCAGTATTTTCTTTATAGTTATAAGTCAGCGCAAAATGGTTGGCCATTTTTGAGTAATTGTAGTCCGTCGGGTTCAGGCGTGAATACCACAGCCCCCTGTCGTTGCTGAAATGACCGTAGGTAAAGGTAAGGGAACGATTCTTTTTCAGCTGCCGGTCAATCCGGAAATACATCTCGCGGCGATTCACGGCGGAGTTGGGCATGGTCTCTTTGTTGCCTTCCGAACTTTTATAATGAAGTTCTTCCAGATTGCTGCGTCCGCCTGTAGCGGTCCAGCTCCAGCCTTTTCCGCTGCCTGCCAGCTGCGTTTCCCAGCGCCAGGCATCGTAGGGTCCCCGGGCCGCTTCAAATTTAAAGACATGTTCTTTGCCTTTTTTCGTGATGATGTTGATAATACCGCCGGGCGTATCATTGCTCAAAAAGCTGTCGCCCACGGCGCCATGCAGAATTTCGATACGGTCAATGGCCATAACCGGAGGTGTCATATCCAGATCGTAGGTTGCACGTCCGTCGGAAAAACCGCTTTCCAGATTTTGTCTGCGGCCATCAATGAACACAGCGACACGGTCATCGCCGTCGATACGGACCACCTGATGCGCCGTGTTGACCGAACCGGGGGTGACGGTTACACCGGGAGCGTACATCAGGGCCTCAGCCACGGTTTCGTAGTGATTGTCTTCCATTTCTTCTGCTGTGATAATGGTAGTGAAAGCCGGCGTCTGCCATAAATTGGTCTGATGCACGGCGCTGTGTGCGTCGACGTTGTTCTGTGGCGTCGGTGTTGCAACGTGGGTATCGGCAGCCGGTGCTGTGGCATGTGTATCGGCAGCAGATGTTACAACGTGTTTGTCGATAACAGATGCTGCTGCGTGGGTATCGGCAGCCGGCGCTTCTTTAATTTCTGCCGCATACACGGGAAACATGCCTGCTGAACAGGTCAGTAAGATCGCAGCGGTTAATTTTCTGTAATGCATGTGTCGTCCTTCTTTCCTTTATTCTTGAGTCCTATGGGAACTTTCATCTTTAACTATTATACACAAAAAGCAGGTTTCGTTCCATTTTTTTAAAAAGATTCGAAAAATCTTTTCAAAGTTAACAGATTTTTTAATATATTTGTATACATAAGTTGCTTTTGCTGTTTTTTGCTGGACAGAATCCATGTTTTACGATAAAGTAATACTATACCTATGATTTAGAGTAAATTTTTAGTTTGGGGGATGAAGATTGTGAAAAAAGGTGAACCTAAGACGTTAACGTACCTGTCGCTGGTAGCGGTGGTACTGGTGCTGGCGGGGCTGGCATATGCCGTGGTGCATAACCACATGCCGGTGAAAGAGACCGCCTGGGCACTGACGCCGCCTGTTATTGCCATTGCGCTGGCGTTGATTACCAAAGAAGTGTACAGTTCCCTGTTTCTGGGAGTGTTGACCGGCGCGTTCCTGAATGCAGGATTTGACCTGGTGGGCACACTGAATCAGGTGTTTCAGGAAGGCATGCTGAAAGTTTTATCTGATAAGTGGAACGTAGGCATTTTGATTTTCCTGATCATTTTGGGCATGATGGTGCAGCTGATGAACCGTGCCGGCGGTTCTGCCGCGTTCGGCCAGTGGGCGTCTACGCATATCAAAAGCCGTGCCGGTGCGCAGCTGGCAACCATGCTGCTGGGCTGCCTGATTTTTATTGATGACTATTTCAACTGCCTGACCGTGGGTTCTGTTATGCGTCCGGTAACCGACAAATATAACATCAGCCGCGCCAAGCTGGCCTATCTGATCGACTCCACGGCGGCTCCGGTCTGCATCATTGCACCGATTTCTTCCTGGGCCGCGGCGGTTTCCGGCTTTGTGAAAGGGGAAAACGGTATCAGCATTTTTATACAGTCCATCCCGTATAACTTCTATGCGTTGCTGACCCTGATCATGATGTTGTTGATCATCTTTCTGGGGATTGATTACGGCCCCATGAAGGTCCATGAAGATAATGCGCTGAAAGGCGATTTGTTTACAACCGGCATTACGGAAGAAGCGGCCGAAACCATGAAAAAAGGTGAAAAGATCGGCAGCGTGATCGACCTTGTACTCCCCATCGTGATGTTGATCATCTGCTGCGTTATCGGTATGATCTACACCGGCGGCTTCTTTGAAGACAAAGGCTTTGTGGATGCCTTCGCCAACAGTGATGCTTCTGTTGGTCTGGTTCTTGGCTCTGCGGTTGCACTGCTTATCACTGTTGCCTTCTATCTGTTGCGTCAGTCCCTGCCTTTTGCGGATTGCATGGACTGCCTGCCGGAAGGCTTCAAGCAGATGGTTCCGGCCATGCTGATCCTGTCCTTTGCCTGGGCTTTAAAGGCAATGACAGACAGCCTGGGCGCTGCCAAATATGTGGCGGCTCTGGTGGAAAGCTCTGCCGGCAATCTGATGAACTTCCTGCCGGCCATTATCTTCCTGATTGCGGTGTTCCTGGCCTTCGCCTCCGGCACGTCCTGGGGTACCTTCGGTATCCTGATTCCCATCGTGGTTTCCTGCTTCCAGGGTGTTGATCATCAACTGATGATCATCTCCATCTCTGCCTGCATGGCCGGTGCGGTTTGCGGCGACCACTGCTCCCCGATTTCGGATACCACGATCATGTCGTCGGCCGGCGCCCAGTGTATCCATCTGAATCATGTTACCACCCAGATTCCCTACGCTTTAACGGTTGCGGTGGTTTCCTTCTTTACATTCCTGGTGGCCGGTTTTGCCAAGAATGCCCTGGTATCGCTCATTTTCGGTGTTGTGATTCTGTGCATGGGCCTCATGGCAATGCGGAGAAGAAACATTAGTGAATAACAGTTCAATACGTTAAAAACTGCGTCAGCTACGGCGCAGTTTTTTATTTTAATTCACACTTTACTGTGGAAAGTTAGTTTGATTCATGATAGAATATTGACAATAGCTGAAATGGTTACAGCAATCCATTGGATAATGCCCATGGACAGAAAAAATGCCCAGGGTATGAAGCGACAATCCCTAAGGAGACGAATTAATCAGCGTTTCCTAAAACGTGAAGGAGGAAGCAGCATGTTAAAAGACGGAAAAATCTGGGTGGCGAATAACGATAAAGGCGAGAACATTTTTATTCTGCCGAAGATGGCAAACCGCCACGGTCTGATAGCCGGCGCTACCGGTACCGGCAAAACCATTACCCTGAAGGTGATGGCGGAAAGTTTCAGCGACATGGGTGTTCCGGTATTCATGGCCGACGTGAAGGGCGATGTGGCGGGCATGATGTGCCCCGGTGTGGATACGGAAGACATGCAGAAGCGGATCCAAAAGTTTGGTCTGGCGGAAGCGGGCTTTGAATACAAAGGCTGTCCGGTAACCTTGTGGGATATTTTCGGACAGAAGGGCATTCCCCTGCGTACCACCGTTTCGGAAATCGGTCCCCTGCTGCTGGGCCGGATCCTGGAACTGAATGACCTGCAGACTTCTATTTTAAATATTGTCTTTAAAATTGCCGATGACAACCAGCTGCTGCTGATCGATACCAAGGATCTGAAAGCCATGCTGAATTATATCAATGAGCACCGGGCACAGTTCGAAGGGGAGTACGGCAAGATGAGCCCCGCCTCCATCACTGCGATTATCCGTGCTATTGTGGCGCTGGAGACCCAGGGGGGCGACGTGTTCTTTGGCGAACCGGCTCTTTCCATCTCCGACTGGCTGACCCAGGACTGCGGCAAAGGCATGATCAACATTCTGGACAGCGGAAGCCTGATCAACAACGGGAAATTATATTCTACCTTCCTGCTGTGGATGATGTCCGAGCTGTTTGAAACCCTGCCGGAAGTGGGAGACCTGCCGAAACCCAAGATGGTCTTCTTCTTTGACGAAGCGCACCTGCTGTTCAACGGCGCGTCCAAAGCGCTGCTGGATAAGATCGAGCAGGTGGTGAAACTGATCCGCTCCAAAGGCGTGGGCATCTACTTCTGCACCCAGAGCCCGAAAGATATTCCGGACGGCGTACTGGCACAGTTGGGCAACAAGGTACAGCATGCGCTGCGGGCGTATACCCCTGCTGATCAAAAGGCTGTGAAAGCGGCGGCGGCATCCTACCGTCCCAATCCGGAATTCGATACGGCGTCTACGATTATGGAACTGGGTACCGGCAAGGCTGTGGTTTCTTTCCTGGAAGAAGGCGGTATCCCCGGCATGGTGCAGAAGGTTTCCATCCTGCCGCCTCAGTGCAGCATGGGTTCTGCTACCGATGCGCAGCGTGACCAGGCTATAAAAGCCAGCCTGCTGTATACCAAGTATTCCAATTATTTTGACCGTGACTCCGCCTATGAGTTCCTGATGCGGCAGCAGCAGGTGGAAGCGAAAGAAGCAGAAGAAGCCAAAGCGGCAGCCGAGCAGGCTAAAATAGCGGAAAAGGAAGCCAAGGAAGCGGCGCTGGCAAAGGAAAAAGCGGAAAAAGAAGCGGCCCGGGAAGCGGAAAAAGCAGAAGCAGAGAAAAACCGTTTGATTAAGAATGTTGGCGGCAGTGTATTGGGTACGGTAGGCCGTCAGGTTGGGAAAACCCTGGGCGGATCCGTGGCCGGCAACATAGGCAAGTCGGTGGGCGGAAATCTGGGTGCTTCGCTGATTCGCGGGATATTCGGCACGTTCTTTAAAGGATAATTCTCGCTTGTCTAAATTTCCCTGTACCGCGTTGTCGTCAGTCGACGTAGTCCCACTACGTCTTCCTCCTCCGCCTTGTACAGGAAAATTTATCCTGCGCGATGAAGTGATATTGTTTTATGCGTCAAGTGTGATTAAAAGCTGCAAGGATAAGGCAGCGCAAAACCGGGGACGGTTGCTGTTCCATGGATTCATTCGTCTGTGGCTTCGAAACTCGAGGCTTCGCCTCTCAGACAGTCTCGCCACGACGACGAATTTCATCTCATGGAATTACGCAACCGTCCCCGATGTTTTGCTTGTGCCTTAGCCTTTGCAGCTATGTTGAATATAAATTAAAGAGCTGTACAACTGGCAGTAATGCCAGTTGTACAGCTCAGTTGTTTTATTTTTTAATGCAGTCTGTCAATGTAGGTTTTAATCTCATTTACATTGTAAAGAAGTTTTGTTTCGTTGCCGGTCTCATCAATTAACGTGGGCACGGCACAGATGTTAAACTTCTTTGCCATTTCCGCCCCTTCGGCTTCTTCGGCAAAGAGCGGAGTGTATTCCACATGGGCTTCCTGCAGCATCTTCTTCACCATGTTGCAATTGGGGCAGGTGTGGGTGGAGATCAGGTAGCGCTTTCCGTTAGCGGGAATGCCGGAAGCGGTTTTGCTGCTGTTCATGATTTTGGCGGCCAGGTTTTTGGCGGCGTCCATCATCTGCTTGTCAGGGCTCTCCGCGGTCTTGGGGAAGATGGCTGCTTTTTTCGCTGCGTCAGCTGCCGCCGGTTCCGTGTAAGCTACCTTTGCGGAAACTTCCGCGTCAGATTCCAGTTTGTTCTCTCTGTCAATGCGAACCTGCTCGGTATTGTAGGTCTTGCGGTTCTGGAATTCGCTGACCTTGCCGTCGTTCCAGTTCCGAACCGGACGGTAGTACCCGGTGATGCGGGAGTACACTTCCGCGTTGCGTCCGCATTTCGGGCAGGTGAAGTGCTCGCCCCGGATGTAACCGTGTTCCGCGCAGACGGAATAGGTGGGGGACAGGGTGTAGTAGGGCAGCTTGAAGTTTTGTGCGATCTTGCGTACCAGGGTTGCGGCAGACTGCCAGTCCGGCAGACGTTCGCCCAGGAAACCGTGGAACACGGTGCCGCTAGTGTACAGGGTCTGCAGTTCGTCTTCCAGTTCCAGCGCGTCAAAGATGTCGTCCGTGTAACCAACCGGCAGATGGCTGCTGTTGGTGTAGTAGGGAGCATTGCCGTCTTTGGCAGCGGTCAGGATGCCGGGGAACTCTTCCGTATCGTGTTTCGCGAAACGGTAGGAGGTGGATTCCGCCGGTGTGGCTTCCAGGTTGTACAGGTCGCCGTACTGTTCCTGGTAATCGGACAGGCGGGTACGCATGTGGTTCAGCACTTCGATGGCAAAGGCCCGGCCTTTTTCCGTAGTCATGTTTTCGTCTTTCAGCCAGGCGGCATTCAGGATGGCTTCGTTCATACCCACCATGCCGATGGTAGAGAAGTGATTCTTAAAGGTGCCCAGGTAACGGCGGGTGTAAGGATACAGGCCTTCGTCCATAAGGCGGCTGATTACTTTCCGTTTTACCGACAGGGAACGGGCCGCGATGTCCATATATTTGTCCAGGGTGGCATAGAACTCTTCCTTCGTTTGGCTCAGGTATGCGATGCGGGGCAGGTTCAGGGTTACCACGCCGATGGAGCCGGTGCTTTCACCGGAACCGAAGAAACCGCCGGATTTCTTGCGCAGTTCCCGCAGGTCCAGACGCAGACGGCAGCACATGCTGCGCACGTCGGAGGGCTTCATGTCGGAGTTGATATAATTGGAGAAGTAGGGCGTGCCGTATTTGGCCGTCATTTCAAACAGGAGACGATTGTTTTCCGTGGCGCTCCAGTCAAACTCTTTGGTAATGGAATAGGTGGGAATCGGGTACTGGAAGCCGCGGCCGTTGGCGTCGCCTTCGATCATGGTCTCGATGAATGCCTTGTTCACCATTTCCATTTCTTTCTTGCAGTCATTGTAGGTGAAGTCCATGTTCTTGCCGCCCACGATGGCCGGCATGTCCTTCATGTCATCGGGCACGGTCCAGTCCAGGGTGATGTTGGTGAAGGGAGCCTGTGTGCCCCAGCGGGACGGCGTGTTCACACCGTAGATGAAGGACTGGATGCACTGCTTCACTTCTTTGTAATCCAGATGGTCTGCCTTTACGAAAGGAGCCAGGTATGTATCAAAGGAAGAGAACGCCTGAGCCCCGGCCCATTCGTTCTGCATGATGCCCAGGAAGTTGACCATCTGGTTGCAGAGGGTGCTTAAATGTTTGGCCGGTGCCGAAGAGATACGGTCGGGAACGCCGCCCAATCCTTCCTGGATCAGCTGCTTTAAGCTCCAGCCTGCGCAGTAACCGGTGAGCATGCTCAGGTCATGGAGATGGATGAAGCACTTGCGGTGTGCTTCCGCAATGTCTTCGTCATAAATTTCGCTGAGCCAGTAGTTGGCGGTGATGGCGCCGGAGTTGGAGAGGATCAGTGCGCCCACGCTCAGGGTGACGGTGGAGTTTTCCTTCACGCGCCAGTCTTTGTCTTTTCCAATATAACCGTCTACCAGTTTTTTGTAGTCAAGCAGGGTGTTCTTGGTGTGACGTGCCTGCTGGTGCTGTTTACGGTATAAGATGTAGGCTTTCGCGGTCTTCACGTAATCGCATTTCATCAGCATGGATTCCACGCGATCCTGGATATCCTCTACGGTAGGAATTTCCTGGGAGTTTTCACGCAGGTTGGTGATGACCATCAGGGTGATGGCGCCGGCGATGGTGGAAACGTTTCTTGCTTCTACTTCACCGGTGGCAATAAATGCTTTGGCAATCGCGTTTTCAATTTTCTTCTCGTCAAAGGGTACGGTGATGCCGTTACGTTTTACTACATTCTTAAAATACGTCATGATGTGTGTTGCCTCTCTCTTTCTTAAAATTTCGTTTGTTGTCTGTGCTGTAAAGAAAAGACATCGCAAAACCGTACGCGATTGCTATTCCATGGACTCATTCGCCTGTGGCTTCGGAACTCAGAGCTTCGCTCCTCAAACAGCCTCGCCACGGACGGCTCATTTCGTCTCATGTCATCACGCATTCGCTCCCGATGTTTTGCTCTTGCCTTTTCTTTATAGCTCCGAAAAAAACAATTACTTCTTTACTTTGGATTCCGGTAATTCGATTACACTGCCCTCTGCTAAGGAGCGCTCCACGTCGATGAGCCTCTGGTTGTCACTGCCGCGCCAGATGGCGTTGCCGGTTTTCAGTTTTTCCACAAAGGGGCCGTCAACTAAAACGTCTAACTGTGTCAGCGCTTCTTTGGCTTTTTCTCCCGCCGCGCCTTTTTGAATCTGTTCAAAGGTCCAGCCGGTGTAGAGCCAGATGTTCAGTCCCGCGTTTTTAGCCGCCCGGGCGATTTCAATTACAGCTTCGGGTTGCAGCAGCGGGTCGCCGCCGGAAAAGGTGAGGCCGTCCAGGTATTTGGTCTGCAAAATTTCCTGAATTACGTCCGCCACGTTCCGCTCAGTTCCGCCCACGGGGTCGTGCGTCTCCGGATTCTGGCAGCCCGGACAGTGGTGGGGGCAGCCCTGGAAGAAAAACACGTAACGCACTCCGGGACCGTTTACAGAAGAATGCTTCTTACTGCCTGAAATGCGTACTGTGCTCATGAAAACGACCTTCTTTTACCGGATTTTGTGATGCTTTCAAAAGAACGGTTTCCTGTTTCCCGCACCGTTCCTTTGTTTCCGAACATCAATCAGGGTTTTATCCCGCTTGGTACTACCCATTATAACATAATTAGTGGGTCTGTCAATAGAAAAACACAAGATATTGTGTTTTTTAACAAAAATCAGCCAATAAGGGAACGGATTTTACAACTTTAGCAGTACCGGTTCCCTTTGGCTGTAGGGTGCGTCCTTTAACTTGTTTTGGTCTTTTACCGGAGGTTGGTCGTAAAAACGACCAACCTTGCAACGTAACCCTGCATGGTTACTGGGCTCAAACCGCATCACCTCTTAATATATAAAGGTAAAATCTTTATTGGAAGCTTTAGCTGTAGAAATAACTGTATGACAGTGCATTTCAACTGCTACAAGAGGCGTGACGCAGAGTTTCCCCGCGATTTTTACGGTTTGCCGTTGTGTATCAGGTTTTTACTTTTGCGCGAGGCCTGTTGGATTATTGGCAACAAACTGTTCCAGGCTTTCGTTTATATATTGGTTTAGCGATTTGCCTTCCTTTAATGCGTTGTAGGCAAGCTGGCGATGCAGTTCAGGCTGTACCCTAATGTTAAAATTGCCTTTAAATTCCCGTTCCGGTTCTTCTCCTAATTGCTGGCAGAGCTCCAGATAATCATCAATGCATTGCCGGAACATTTCCTTTAATTCCTGTACGTTGCTTCCGTGGAAGTTAAGAGAATCATTCAATCCAAATACTTCGCCAACGAAAATATCGTCTCTTGCATCATAATATATTTTTGCGTGATACCCTTTGTACTCTAACATTGAATCGCCCATGACATTAACCTCCATAGTGTTTTAACATAACCAAGATTAATCTATTTGTCCTATACATTTTAAAAACTCAATGACTTTTTCAATTTGATAGCTGTATAAGTTGTTGCCCGGGTGAGGTTCATCAAAGATCAGCTTTCTTGTGGTATGTTCGTTGATTCTGTAGATATATTTGATTGAAGAACCTCTGCCGCCTGACATTTTGACACAGCCACATTTGCTCATTAAGGAATCCAACTGTTGCTTAGTGAAGTCCTTGGGCATAGGTTTGGCTAAAAGTTTGGCTAACAGCTTTGCTTTGCCCGACAAATGTAACCACCGCCTTTTAGATTATTGCCAAGGTGTTTGCAACTATTTTTTAGTAACAAAATTATAGCACTACTTTGATTTTAAGGCAAGTGATATTGGTACATAACAGAATCCCTGTCAGAGATTTCTGTGCATAAAAAAAGACCGGACAATATGTCTTAAATGTTGCCCGGTTCCTTTTAGTTTTCTTCTTTGCTGATCAGATAGCGAAGCTCCCGTTGGTTTCGCATTCCTGTTTTCTGCAAAATATTGGAGATGTGATATTTTGCGGTAGGGATGGTGATGACCAGATTTGCTGCAATTTCGGCTGTTTTATGTTTTAGCAGAATTTCCCACAGCACTTCTGTTTCCCGGTTGGTGAGGCGATAACGCAGCTGATATTTGCGCAGCCGGTCTCCATGCAACGGGCCGGAGTCGTCGGGCAGAGAACTGTCCGGTTTTGCAATGATGCCGGCAGCGTTTTCTACAGAGGGCTGCGTTGCAATTTTCTTATCTTTTTCAACAGGATGGTTTGCAATGGTAACGGCTTCCGCTTTTTGTTCTGTAACGGTGTCCTTAACATCTTTTGATATATTATCTTCATAATCATCGGAAGCGTTTACATCAGCAAAAACATTTGCTGAAAATGTTTCAGCAAAAAATTCCGAATCCTCTGCTTCGTCAGCAACAGTTTCCAAATTTATACCTGCAAAATTATCTGCAGACATAGCAGTTACATTTTCTGTAGCTGTTGTGTCTTTATTATTTTCTGCCAAGCCTGCTTCGCTAAAACTATTTGCCAAAGTTTGCGCATCCGTTTTTTCGCTTTCGTAAACATTCGCATTTACGGTTACGCCCGTCGCAGCATTTGCAAAAGAAACGTCATTCGTTTCCGCTTTCACTTTGGCGAGTGATTCCTCCACTGCGGAATGCTTCCAAGCCTCCGCGTACAACAGGAACAGTCTGTACAATAACACGACGGCCAGTACGAGCAGACCCATGTACACCAGGGACATCACCCCGTGGGAAACCTTGTGCTCCAGCAGCATTTCCCCTGCCAGTGCGCCCAGCACATGGAAGGGGCGCTCGATGGCGCGGCCCATGCCTGCCCAAAGTTCGGGACGGCTGGAGCGTAACGCCACATTGAAGAACATCCAGATGATGAACAGAATAATGAAAGGTGAGAAGAACGCATCGGCAAAAATGGTGAACCACAGGGGCGCGCCTTCCAGTACAAAGGTGTAGGCCGCGAATACCGCCACCTTGGCAAGGAGAGCCGCCACAGGCAGCCAGACCGGGTAATGATCCGCCAGCCAGCCTGCTGCCAGATAACCGGCGGCCAGAAACAGGCGGGAAATGGCGTGCCAGTTGCGGTAATATTCTTCGTATTCCACAAAATCAAGGGTGGAAGAAAGGCCGATGAGCAATGACAGCAGGATCCCGATGCCGCAAAAAAGAGGCAGATGGTCCGAGACCTGCGTTTGGGGAACGACCGGTTGCGCTTCTTCTTCTGCAGGAACGGGCCGGAGCAGAAAGGCAATCAGCGCCAGGGCTACTAGCAGTAAAGGCCAGGGGAAAAACAGCGGCGCTCCCGTAAACCATTCCACCAGACGCTGCACCAGAAATAAAAGTCCGTTGGTGAGAGCGATGTAAATGCCGATTGCTACCCCCTGCCGCCGGGTTGATGTATGCCGGGCCAGCAGATAAAACAGGCATCCGTCCAAATGTCCGCAGGCAATCGGGAAGGCGAAGCCACCAATATAAAGGAAGAAATTAGCTGTTTCCCCGGCAAGTCCTGCCGCCAGCGCCAGCACGGACAACCCGTTGGCAGCCAGAGAAACATGCAGCAGACGCGTCACGTCCCGTTCCGGTTCGCGACGGAATGTGTAAGCGAAAAGCAATACGCCCAAAAGCGAAACGAACATGAACCACAGGTTCAGCTGCATGAGACTGAAGGGAAGACGGATCGCGGAGAGGGGGGAGGCCACGGTGAGGAACGCCTGGTACACGATGACCATGCTGAAAAACGACAACGCGTTGGCTGCGATGAGGCGTTTGTCCATGCTTTTCCCTCCCTTCTTTCCGTAAAATTTCAGAACTGCCGACTGGTTCGCTGGCTGATTCATCTGCACATAATAAAAAAGCATTAGCAAAAATGTATTGAACCAAATCCGTTCTTTTTGTTTTTTCGTTTTTTTCAAAAAAATAAGAAACAACAAAGCGTGTTGCAGTTTCTATATAAATTTTATCAAATTCTGACCAAAGAAAAAAGAGATGAAACGAAAAAAGTATAGGTGAATTCAATTTAACTGATTTAAATTTCGACAAAAGTATAGGAAAAACTATACTGTCAAAAATGCGAAAGGCGGTTGTGGAACCCCTTGACAGAACCTAAAATAAAATTAGGGGATTTGTGTGCCTGTTTGAATTGTGAAGAAATATAAAAACGGGCATAAAAAATGCCCGCCGTGTGGGCAGGCATTTTGGGAAGAATGTGCAGTCACAATTATAATTTTATTAATTTAAAACGTTCTACGTAAAAGGTAAATAGTTACGCCAGTGCAGTCACTTCTTTAACAGAAAGATTGGTCAGCTTGGCTACTTTAGCAATTTCCATACCGTCAGCCAGCATGGCTTTGGCAATTTCGATTTTGCTATTCTGCGCGCCTTCTTTCAAACCTTCCTGTTTTCCTTTTTCCCTTTCGCGTTTCTTCATATCTTTAATTTCCATATCTAATGTCATAGCCTTTAACCTCCAATCGTCGTTATTCCTGATGCGCGTTGCTTCCTTATCCAGCATCCGGGTAAATGAAGTGGTGGCGCGCTGTCCGTTTACATAACGCAAAAATGCCGCAAGATCCTCATCGTCAGTTTTGTCTGCCGCCTTCACATTCAAAAAGATGTTTTCCGTTAAATCGCCCATCTGTAAGTTTCCGTTTTCCTTGCAGCGATAGGTGAAATGGTAAACCGGCAGACCGGCCCCAAAGGGATCAAAGGTGCAGATAAAAATTACGTACGCCTTTCTCAATTCGCGATAGTGCATACCCTTGCGCAGCATATTGGTGCCGATGATGTTCTGGTAATACCGTGTCCGCAACGGCAGCTCGCGGATGATTGTCTTTTCATCCCGCTCATCGTAGTTAATCACACTTTTGTTATCTGTCGTCTGCATTTCAATGTCAGCGACATTTCCGTCCTTGTCCTCCACATACACATCAAGCCGGGTATTTTTACTGCTCAGCTGAGCCTTCATCGTCTTTTCCGTTTCCATGTAACGGATCGTTTTGACCTGTATGTGCAGGACACGTTCAAGAAGCTGTTTGCAGAGTGATTTGTTCCGCAGGGTTTCCTGAAAGAGAAAGTTGTTTTTGATGGTTATCGCGTCCCAGTCAATGTTACTGTACAAATTTTCGCCTCGCTTTCGGACTGGCACAATCCTTCCGTAACTTCATTGTAGCGCAGTTTACTGTCGTGCGCAAGAAAAACCTGTGTGAAAAACAGGGGATTTGGAGAAACTATGAACGCAAAACACCGTATGTATTCCCTTCCCTATAACGGCACAAATCCGGAATGGTTTTTGCAGGAAGTGGAAAAACGAAAAAAACACGTTGACCATGTGTATTGTGAATTGCCTTTTGATGAAGGCAAGATGATTTCCCATGTACGTTTTGCTTTTGAAGCCAAAAACGGATTAGACCCTGATCTGGTACAACCGGAATTTAAACGGGCGCAGTATGTTCGCAATTGTGTCGAATTCCTGAGACTGTCCAAAGGAAAAATCCGGCGAATTTGTCCTGTCAATGCCATGTACTATAAATTTGATTCCGGCGAAGAACTGAAAAATTTTGCAATTTCTGTTTGTCAGTTAGCGAATCGTTTTCAATTGGAAGGGTTGATTATCTCCGATTACCGGGTGGCTGTGCTGGTGCATGCAATTTTGCCGGAACTGGAGATTCATACATCCTGCAACGGGTACCAGTGGAATGTGCGGCAGATGGAAATCTGGCGGGAAAAGTGCGGCGTTACCGTTTTCAATCCGCCCAGAGAAATCCTGCGCGCTCCTTCTAAACTAAAAGAGATGCATGATGCGGGATATAAATTGAAGTGCCTGATCAATGAAGGATGCCTGATGGGCTGTCCTAATTCCATGTGCCACAATCTTTCCGTTTCATTACAATTTAATCCCTGTATGCTGAGCTGCTGCCAGTGCGGCGTCGGGGATATTTTCCGGAGCAACTGGATCCTGCCCCGATGGCAGAAACATTTTGATGAATATGTTGACATATATAAAATTGCCGGCAGAAATTCTGAAGCGGATTACCCGTTCCGGACGATGGATGCCTTTGTAACAGAAAACAACAGCCTGCCGCTGTCTGAATTGATGTTTTCCGGCACGATTGGGTTTGCCGCGCATATGCTGCCTGCGGAAGTGTTAAAACAGATTACGCTGGATAAAGTGCCGGATAAATTGCTGACCTGCGAATGTAAAGAGTGCGCGCAGTGTAATTTGTGCAATAAAATTGCATCATCCTTTATTCCGAAACAATATTGGGATAAATTTGTTTTCAAGATTAACGTGGTCAGAAACTAAGCGGTGAAAGCGAGTAAACCAGATGAAAGTGATTGGGTTAAGCGGCGGCATCGGCAGTGGCAAGAGTACGGTTTCGTACTATTTGTCCACATTGGGTATCCCTGTTTTTAGTGCGGACACGGCGTTCCGGGCCGCTGTGGAAAAGGGGAGCCCCTGCCTGCCGGAAATCATTGCGTTGCTGGGAACGGACTGTCTTTTGGAAGACGGGGGACTAAATCGCGCTTTGGCATCAGAGAAAGTGTTCCGTGACCGCAACCTTTTGCAAAAGTTTGAAACGATAGTTCAGAAACAGACGCGTGCAGAAGAACGGCGTTTTCTGGCACAACACAGGGCCAACGGTACAAGGCTGGTGGTACTGGATGTTCCGTTGTTGATTGAGTGTGACTGGCGGGACGACGTGGACAGCATCTGGCTGGTGAAGACGCCGAAAGAGCTGCGGATTCGCCGGACGATGCAACGTGATCATGTGAGCGAGGAAGAGATGACGTTCCGGATCAATTCCCAACGTCCTTCGGAAGAAGTGGAGCAGTTCGCTCATGTGATTATTGACAACAGCGGAAGTTTTGAACACACCAAAGTGCAAATTCAGGAGAATTTGAAAAAATTAATAAATATTTAAATTGAAGGAGGAAACGAAATGTTAAAAAAGAGAACAAAAGTCCAGAAACGGCTGGCAAAAGTAGTGATGGCTGCCTTATTGTGTACAAATGCGGCGCAAGCTGTGTGGGTGCCGTCGGTGGCGGAAGCGACGGAGATTACGCTTACTGATTCTAATTTTGAGTCACAGACCCAGGCAGTCAACCTTAATGACGGTACGAGAGTCCGGTATCCAATAGATTCTGCCGTAACGACTGTAAATGTAAAGATAACGGGTTCCACTTTAGCTGCTACGGAGAACCTTGCTGGAGGTTATTCTTTTTCAGCTACTGATGTCCAGGGAAAGACAGTCAATTTCATAAGTGGTACCGTTAATAGTGTAAGCGGAGGAATATCTAGTCCAGGTAAGCCTAAACCGATAGGGAACACGGTCAATATCTCCGGCGGCAAGGTTATGAATGTCGACGGCGGAAAATCCTTATATTCTTATGTAGCCCACCAATCTTTTGCTGAGGATAACACTGTTAATATCAGCGGCGATGCGGAAGTTAACACCGTATCGGGTGCTAGGGCGGTTGGCAATGCGGATATTCGAAAAAATACGGTGACCATTACTGGCGGCACGGTAGAAAATGTGATGGGTGGTGCCTCCTCCGGGGGCGATGTAAACGAAAACAAGGTAATTATCTCTGGAGGCAGAATAGGCACGTCAGAGGCTAACATCATTATTGGCGGTAATGCGCCAGATAGTTATGAAGGCAATGCCAACAATAATACGGTAGAAATCAGCGGCGGTACTATTAACAGTACAATTTGGGGTGGCAGAAGTAATTCGGGGAATGCGGAAGGCAATACCGTAACCATTTCCGGTTCGCCGACTTTTGCAGCAAGCAGTGGCATTCATGGTGCAGCGGCTTATGACGGTGATGCGAAGAATAATACGGTAAATATTTTGGTTAAGGACTTTTCTATTAGTTTCCTTATTGGCGGAGAGCCGGGTCCAAGCGGTACATCCTCCGGCAACACGCTGAACATTGCGGCAAAAGGTGTAACGACTGGCTCGGTTAATGCTTTCCAGAACATGAACTTCTATCTGCCTTCCGACATTGCCAACAACGATACTATGTTAACCGTTAACGGTGGAACTGCGACAGACGTGAAAGGCGTAACTTTCGGTGTGGCGGCCTTAAGCGGTGTTAAACTGGAAAAGGGCAACACGGTAAACCTGATTACCAATCCCAGCGGGCTGACCACAGCTGACACATTGAAGACGACAGACAGTGCCACGTTGGCAAAGGCATCGTTCCTTTCTGCCAACAGCCTGACCACGGATAATAAATATGAACTGAGTATCAGCAAAAAAGGTGAGGATACCATTATCGCCACGGTAGATAATGTGACGGAGCAGAGCGCGGATACTGGTGGCGATACCAGTGCGGTGGATGAAGTTAAGGGTACTACCAGTGCGGTGGAGGAAATCAAAAAGTCCCCTGTTGAAACCCGTATGGGCGTGGTGACCATGGTGAACGCGGGCGCCGATTTGTTGGCGGGGCAGGGCATGGCCAACGCGGCGGACGCGGCGGCAGCGGAACGGAGCGGCGGTGACGGTGTGGCGGCTGCCCGTGCCGGCGGCTTTGCACCGTTTGCGGCGGTAGGTTTAGGTAACCTGCGGGCCGAGAGCGGTTCCCATGTGGATACCAAGAGCATCGGATTAAGTTTGGGTTTTGCCCGGGAGATTGAAAACAAGAGCGGCAAATTGCTGGTAGGCCCGGTCGTCGAATACGGCCACGGCAAGTATGACAGCTATCAGGACAACGGCATCACGGCAGATGGCAAGAGCAGTTACTGGGGTATCGGTGTGATTGCCAAACAGACCAACCACAACGGGTTCTATTATGAAGGAAGCCTGCGGGCTGGCCGGACAAAGTCGGACTATGATTCGGACAGTGCCCGTCCGGGGAACCATGTGAGCTATGATAGCTCGGCGACCTACTGGGCGGCGCACCTGGGCGCAGGTAAGCTTTTCGATATAGGTCATGACAACACGCTGGATGTGTATGGCAAGTACTTCTACAGCCATACTGGTAGTGACAGCACGACGATTCATATCGGCGCGGCTTCAGAAGGGGTAGATTTCAGTGCGGTGAACAGTCACCGGCTGCGTATCGGTACTCGTCTGACCCATGCGTTGAATGCGAAGAACAAGATTTACGGCGGGCTTGCGTGGCAGTATGAGTTCAATGGCGATGCGCGGGCGGTTTACAGTGTGAGCGGTGAGGCGCCGAGCCCCAGTGTGAAAGGCAGCAGTGGTATGATTGAGTTGGGCTGGCAGGTGAAGCCGGGCAAGAGCCCCATGACCATCGACCTGGGCGTTACGGGTTGGGTCGGCAAGCAGCGAGGCATCACTGCAAACTTGCAGGCAAACTGGACGTTCTAAGTAAAACTGTAAATTAAGAAAAAAGGCGCCCCGGTCCTTAGCGGCGGCGCCTTGCATGCGGTATATCATCCAGATGTATTGCATGAACTGTTTTAATGCTTTACACGCGTTGATTCATTTTTGCAGCTTCAAGTGTATTATACAATTTCTGTTTTCTGAATTCAATTTGCAAAAAGATGATTTGTGTAGAAAAAATGGAAGTCGGGTACAGGAACTATGAAAGCAAACCGACGCATCTATTCCCTTCCCTATAACGGAACAAATCCCCAATGGTTTTTGCAGGAAGCGGAGAAACGAAAAAAGAATATTGACCACGTTTACTGCGAGCTGCCCTTCAACGAGAGCGAGATGCTTTCCCACGTGCGCTTTACCTTTGACGGAAAGAACGGGGAAAATATGAATCTGGCCAGCGCAAATATGAAACGCGCCCAGTACATCCGCAACTGTTTTGAGTTTTTGCGCATCTCCAAAGGCAAAATCCGCCGCATCTGTCCGGTCAATGCCATGTACTACAAGTTTAACTCCGACGATGAGCTGAAGAACTTTGCCATCAACCTGGCCCGGCTGGCAAACAGTTACCAGCTGGAGGGACTGATTTTATCTGACTACCGGATCGCGGTGCTGGTGCATGCCCTGTTGCCAGAGCTGGAGATCCACACATCCTGCAACGCTTACCAGTGGAACCTGCGGCAGATGGAAATCTGGCGGGAGAAGTGCGGGGTCACTGTCTTCAATCCGCCAAGGGAAATCCTGCGCGCCCCTTCCAAATTGAAAGAGATGCACAAGGCCGGGTACAAGTTAAAGTGCCTCATTAACGAAGGTTGCCTCATGGGCTGTCCCAATTCCTTCTGTCACAACCTTTCCATTTCCATGCACTGTTACGCAGGCATGCTCAGCTGTTGTCAGAGTGGCATCGCGGACCTGTTCCGGGGCAACTGGATCCTGCCCCGCTGGCAGAAACACTACGACGAATTTGTGGACATCTACAAAATTGCAGGCAGGAATACAGAAGGGGATTACCCTTTTAAGACCATAGACGCCTATCTGACGGAAAATAACAGCATGCCTTTGGTCGACCTGATGATCTCCGGGACGATCATGTTCGCACAGCACATGGCGCCGAAAGATGTGTTAAAGAAAATTACTCTGGATAAAGTGCCGGATAAGCTGCTGACTTGCGAGTGCGGAGAGTGCAGCCAGTGTAATTTATGCAACAAGATTTTGGAGGATTTGATTCCAAAAGAATACCGGGACCGGTTCAACTTCAAAATTAAAGTAGTGAATTAAATATATGGAAACGCTGGTTAATTTGTCTGTACAAACTCATTTAAGCAGTGTCTCCATAAAAATTTTTAAATTTAAAATCTCGCCGACAGGCGATAAAACAGGGAGGGAGTTTACAAATGTTAAAAATGTCGAGGAAACCTTCAAAGAAGCTGGCGAAAGTAGTGCTGGCCACATTATTGTTCACGGGGGGGGCACAACTCGCGATTAGTCCATCAGTGGTGGAAGCTGTTTCACCTACCATTATTGGTACGATTGTGAAAGATGGTAGTAAAATAATTTTTACTGAAGCGAGTTGTACTTGGAGCGGTAGCGCCGTCAACCAGGGTGCGGGTAATGTGGCTCTTGGAGGCCCCACTGCTTTATCTCAAACGCCTGCGGAAGGATATAATGTTACCATAACCGAAGCAACAGGATGGTATAGATTTGATGGGGCTTATCTGAATTCTCATTCAAGTACAATAAAAGATAATACCCTGACAGTTAACGGTGGTAGTTTTTCTTATGGCGTTGCTGGCGGAACAATATTTGCAAGCGGCAATAATCTGGTTACCAAAAATACTGTTATTGTCAATGACGGAACTATGTACGAAGCTTGCGGTGGACTTATACAAGCTTATGGTGGAATTCCGGGTGATGCAATTGACAATACGGTTTATATTAACGGTGGTCAGGTAGAGTATGTTTGTGGAGGATCAGCAGATAAAGGCGATGCGAATGACAATAAGGTTTTTATCAAAGGTGGTGTGACCAGCGATGGTGTTGTTGGCGGTAAAGTAAGATATGAATATGGCGGTGATGCCAACGGTAATACAGTCACTATCAGCGGCGGTACGATAGGTAAAGCAAGTGGTGGGACGAATATTGTTGGTGGTTATACGATTGGGGGTGGAAAGAGTGCAAGTGACAACACTGTTACCATTAGCGGAGACGTTCAGCTTTTAGGAGATGTGAGTATCTATGGTGGTCAGTCTTACGGAACGGATGGCATTGCGAACAATAATACAGTTAATATATTAACTAAGATAGTGGCAGCAGAGTTTATGGGGGGCGATGTTATGTCTGGAGGGACATCGTCTGGCAACACACTGAATATTGCGGCCAAAGGTGTAACGACTGGCGCTGTTTATGGTTTCCAAAACATGAACTTCTACCTGCCATCCGACGTTGCTAACGGCGATACCATGTTAACCGTTAACGGTGGAACTGCGACAGACGTGAAAGGCGTAACTTTCGGCGTGGCGGCATTAAGCGGCGTTAAACTGGAAAAGGGCAACACGGTGAACCTGATTACCAATCCCACTGGCCTGACTATGGATGACACGTTGAAGACGACAGACAGTGCAACGCTGGCGAAGGCGGAATTTTTGTCTGCCAACAGCTTGACCACAGATAATAAATACGAACTGAGTATCAGCAAAAAAGGTGAGGACACCATTATCGCCACAGTAGATAACGTGACGGAGCAGAGCGTGGATTCTGGTGGCGGCACTAGTGGCGATACTACAGGTGATACTAATGGTGCTACCAGTGCGGTGGAGGAAATCAAAAAGTCCCCGGTCGAAACCCGTATGGGCGTGGTGACCATGGTGAACGCAGGGGCTGATTTGTTGGCGGGGCAGGGCATGAGCAATGCGGCGGACGCGGCGGCAGCGGAACGCAGTGCCGATGGCGGCGTGACGGCTGCCCGTGCCGGCGGCTTTGCCCCATTTGCGGCGGTAGGTTTAGGTAACCTGCGGGCGAAGAGCGGTTCCCATGTGGATACCAAGAGCATCGGATTAAGTTTGGGTTTTGCCCGGGAGATAGAAAACAAGAGCGGCAAGTTGCTGGTAGGCCCGGTCGTCGAATACGGCCACGGTAAATATGATAGCTATCAGGACAACGGCATCACGGCAGACGGCAAGAGCAGTTACTGGGGTATCGGTGTGATTGCCAAACAGACCAACCACAACGGGTTCTATTATGAAGGAAGCCTGCGGGCTGGCCGGACCAAGTCGGACTATGGTTCGGACAGTGCTCGTCCGGGGAACCATGTGAGCTATGACAGCTCGGCGACCTACTGGGCGGCACACCTGGGCGCAGGCAAGCTTTTCGATATAGGTCATGACAACACGCTGGATGTGTACGGTAAATACTTCTACAGCCATACCGGAGGGGACAGTACGACAATCTATATCGGCGCGGCTTCAGAAGGGGTAGATTTCAGTGCGGTGAACAGTCACCGGCTGCGTATCGGTACTCGTCTGACCCATGCGTTGAATGCGAAGAACAAGATTTACGGCGGGCTTGCGTGGCAGTATGAGTTCAACGGTGACGCGCGGGCGGTTTACAGTGTAAGCGGTGAGGCGCCGAGCCCCAGCGTGAAGGGAAGCAGCGGTATGCTGGAACTGGGATGGCAGGTGAAACCTGGCAAGAGCCCCATGACCATAGACCTTGGTGTAACGGGCTGGGTTGGCAAGCAGCGGGGTGTAGCGGCCAACGTGCAGATGAACTGGACGTTCTGATAATGTGTAAGAACAAATGCTACCCAATATAATATGAAGAAAGAGGAGTGGGTGATTCCCATTCCTCTTTTTTAATGGTATAGCTTTTATTGAATAACCCGAGATTTAACGCCTCGGCGCAGTGGCAGCTTTCCCGAACAAAGCAATACAATGAACGAAAGAAGTGTCATCTGGAGACAGACAAATAGACTGTCTATATTTATAACAGAAAGCAGGCTGGAAAACCGCGTCACTGCTAGAGTTACGAAAAAAGTCCGGTCACTGAAGTGACCGGGAGAGGAAATCAGAGGTTAGATAAATGGAATCTGTTTGCCATAAATATTTCCTGATGAAAACACGAAAAGCAATTGATTTTCACCGAATAGTCTTATATAATAATACTGCGAGGTGAGAATCGATGATTGTAACCTATAATATGCTTATGAGCGAGCTGGCTCATTACTCCAATCCGAGGCAAAAGCTAGGCAGATTGGTAAAGGAAGGGAAATATACACCTGTTGTCAGAGGATTGTATGAAACCGATAAAAATACTCCCGGGTATCTGTTGGCGGCCAGTATTTACGGTCCGTCTTATCTGTCATTTTCCTTCGCACTTTCCTGGCACGGACTTATTCCGGAAGCTGTTTATACATATACATCAGCAACTTTTGAAAAGAAAAAGAAAAAGGAATATAACACGTTGTTTGGCTGCTTTACTTATCGGGACGTGCCTTCGCTGGCATATCCATATGATATTTTGATAAAGAAAGAAAACGAGTATTATTTTCAAATCGCATCGCCTGAAAAGGCATTGTGCGATTTGCTTTACACCATAAGCCCGGTGGGTTCGCTAAAAGAAATGCGCAAGCTTTTGTGGGAAGATTTGCGCATGGAAAGCAGCGCTGTTTTTAGTTTAAATGCAAGTGAAGTAGAGCATTTATCAGGGTTGTATCATTCTACGAATGTTAGTCTATTATCCAAATTGCTAAGGAGGCGGGCATGAGTAACAGAATCATTGAGCAGATGCTTGCAGCTTACGATTTAAATTCGTATTACGATAAAAAGAATGCAATGAAGGAAGTCATGCAGGAGATTGTTCTTTGCGGCTTAAGCCGCAGCGGATTTTTTAAATCAGCAGCTTTTTATGGTGGCACAGCTTTGCGAATATTTTATGGTTTGGATCGTTTTTCCGAGGCTTTGGTTTTTTCTTTGGTGAAAAAGGAAGAAACGTTTGATTTGGAAAAGTATTTTGCTGTCCTTAAACGGGAAGTAAATGCTTTTGGATTGAATGTAACCATTTCTGAAAAAGAAAAAGTGAAAGAAACGGACATCCAGTCTGCTTTCGTTAAAGGAAACACACGGGAACATCTCATGCTGTTTTATGACAGAGAGCTTGCGGCAACTGTTTCTGCCAATGAAATGATTAAAATCAAATTTGAGGTTGATACGAATCCTCCGCCTTATGCAGGTTATGAGAGGAAATACAGACTGTTGCCGTCGCCGTATGAAGTAAATATATACGACGAGCCTTCTCTTTTTGCCGGTAAAATCCATGCTGTGATCTGCAGAGGATGGAAGAACCGTGTTAAGGGAAGGGATTTATATGATTATGTTTTTTATCTTGGGCGTGGCTCAAAAGTGAATTTACCTCATTTGGCAGCGAGATTGAAAGATTCAGGCTATATAAATCCGGAAAGCGGATGCAGTTTAACGGATGTTAAAGGAATGTTGTGTGAAAAGTTTCAAAACATTGACTATGAGCAGGCGAAACAGGATGTTGTCCCTTTTATCAGGGATCATACTTCTCTTGCTTTGTGGAGTGCGGATTTCTTTATGCAGATAACGGAACTGCTGCAGGTTAATGAATAAGAGGAGTGGAAGAATCTCAAAGGGATTGAACGAGCGTGTGGCAGCGTGAACGTAGCATATACGTTCTAAAGGAAGTATTTGCAAAAACAAGAATGTTGCGTGAAACCGGGGGCAAATACTACGCAATATAATGTGAAGAAAGAGGAGTGGTACATTCCCACTCCTCTTTTTAATCAAACTGAACTTACAATTTACACTTCATCTTCATCCATAATCCCCAGCTTGCGTTTCCAGTACCGGGAATAGATGGCGCCCAACGGGTTATGTGCCAGCAGGCGGTCTTTCACCACCAGCGAGGTGACCGGGCCGTCGCAGTTGGCGGTAAAGATGGCGTCGTGTCCCACGCAGAGACCGCAGATGATAAACAGCTCCACGCCCTTTTCTTTTAAGAAGCGGGCCTGGAATTTGGGGTTGCACATGGCTTCGTGGTCCAGTTCCGGTTTCACCTGCTTCAGGCCAAACTCTTTTTTGGCGAAGCTGCAGTTTTTGCAGCAGACACTGTAAAATTCAAATCCCTGCTGCGTGTAATAGCGGGCGATATACCGGGCCTCGGCGTTCAAGCCGATGCAGAAAGCCATGCCCAGTTTCTTATAGCCCATGGTCTTGGCAAATTCGCCAATTTCCTGCAGGCGGGTGATGTTGCTGTAAAAAGTACCTTCCACATACGCGGCGGCCTGCATGATTTTCAGTTCCTCTTCCGTGTAGGCCTGCTTCACTTCTTCTTCTGCTACGCCGGTGCAGTTGACGCCTTTGGTGTAACAGGCGTGGGTGGGGCAGTTCGCGCAATCTGCTTTCATGATGTTCCTCCTTTAATCGGCTTCGCTGATTTTGTGGCGGATATGGATGAGGGCTTCTTCCAGAATGTCGATGACGTGCTGATCGTCCAGGGAATAGTAGATGCTTTTTCCTTCCCTGCGGGCCTTCACCTGGTTGGCCATCCGCAGCAGTTTCAGCTGATGACTGACCGCGGACTGGGTCATTCCCAACGCGGCGGCTATATCGCTGACACAGAGTTCGCCATGGGAAAGTGCGTTGATGATCTTCATGCGGGTCTCATCACCCAGCACTTTGAAAAATTCGGAAACGGCGCTGAGCTGTTTTTCTTCCAGCATCTGCTCCTGTACTTTTTTTACGATGACGGGATCGTAATTCAAAATTGGGGCGGCGCTTTCCGTTTTCCGGTGAGAGTGTTTGGCTGCGTCTTTTTTTATTGCCATTGCTTTAACCTGCCTGTTCTGTTTATTTGTGTCCATTGTAACTTAATCAGTATTATATCACACTATCTCACATAGCGGAAAAAAATGCCTTGAAAAAAACACACAACAGGCATAAGATAGGATAAGGAAAAGAAAATGAAGTTTTACTTACCGTTTATTTTGCAAAACGGATTTAATCAGTGTTTCCTTAACCAGCGTCTCCTTAAATTCTAACGTTGTATTGGTGATATGTCGAATACTTGATGGAAACGGCTTTTATACGGAGGGAACTGACATGAAACTGAAAAAACAGATGTTTTTGCCTGTCCTGTTATCTCTGTCTGTGTTTTTTGCTTCTACCGTGACAATGTCTGCATCTGCTTACGCCGCTGCCGTACCCCGTACTGCCGTAGTATGGGAACTGGCGGAAGCTGCGCCTAACAATACCGAGATCCCGGAAGTAAAAAAGGATAAAGGGAACACGCCCGGGCGTTCCGGCAACGCAAAATCCCGGGATGATTCTTCCTTCTTCGACAACCTGCTGGAAAAGATTGCGGTGATGTTTTTGGTGTACATGTTCCTGGAAGCGATCAACGCGTTGCTGAATGACTTCTTCCATGACGGGGATACAAAGATCAAAATTGTGCCGAAAGAGAAACAGGACCAGCCTGACGGCAAAGGAACGAAACAGAATAAAAACATCAAACGGATTCCCGCCCAGGACGTGTGAAGGGGCGGCCAAAAAAAGGGCTGTAACAAAATGAAGTTTTTCACTGCATTTTGTTCAGCCCTTTTCCATTGCGCAACAAGGAAGCACCGCCACATGACGGTGTTTTTTTACTGTCGCTTTTTAAATTCCGCAAACAGGTCTACCGGTTTCTCCGAGCACAAATTGTAGTCCGGACAGGCTTCCACCGCTTTGGCCCTGGCCAACTGCAAATCGTGATAAACATCCCACTTGGCCTGCACCTGGGCGTGGCCGTACTGGCGCAAAATGTAAGAGGGGTGGAAGGTGGCGATGCAGTCGTAGCCCTGCTGTGTTTTGAACCATTTGCCCCGCTGGCGGGTGATGCGCATGGCCGGGTCGCCCAGATAGTGCATGGCCACGCTGCCCAGCGCCACGATGACCTTGGGCTGCAATATGGCCAGTTCCCGCTCCAGCCAGATTTTGGCGCAGTAGTCCGCTTCCGCCAGGTCCGGCGTCCGGTTCCCTTTGGGTCGGCATTTTACGATGTTGCTGGTCAGCACCCGGTCCCGTGTCATCTGCACAGACCACAGCGCTTTGTCCAGCAGCTGGCCGGAAGGGCCGATCAGGGGACAGCCGTAGTCATCCTCCACGCCGCCGGGGCCTTCGCCGATAAACACGATGGGGCTGTCCGGGCAGCCGTACCAGCCTACCGGGGCCTGGCAATCGCTGCGTAAATGACAGGAAGTGCACATGGTTAATTGCGCGGCCAGTTCGGCCAGCTGATTTTCTTTTATGCTCATGATGGACCTCGTGGTATAATATAAAATATAGCAGGGTTCATAACAAACTGCAGTAACCCGTTGATTCTTATGGAGACGGTGATTCAATGAGTTTGTGCGATGCACGAGGCCTAATGGCCCGAAGTCGCAGCCGTAGCTGCGTTGATAGATATTGACGCAGTCAGTCACAAAAAGCACCGGTCAGCGTGCAGACGAATGAATCAGCGTTTCCATATGTAATTTTACAGGAAGCTGCTTGCTTATGTCAAAAGGAATATGGATTTCATCATCCGGAAAAGGGAAATCGTATTTGTATCAGTTCGTGTAAAGAAGAGAAAAACTGATGATAAGGAGTTCAACAGATGAAAGGATTACTTTTATTACTATTCAGTCTGTTACTTTGTGTGCCGGCCTTCGCTGCTGATGAGAAAACCGGGGCGGCCAAAACACAAAGCACTATTTCGGCGGCTGCGGCGCCGTTACGCACCGTCACCGCTCCGGTTATCATGGACCGGCCCGTGCGCCTCACGGAATATCGTAAACAGCTGACACGCGAGTATGCATTTCAGCATTACGGAGAGGAATTTACGGAAATTGTTCCCCAGGCAGTCGTCGTGCACTGGACGGAGATGCCGGAGGCGGATGGAGTGTATGAGTATTTTTATAAGGAAGCCAGGGCGGACGGCACGCTGAATGTCTGCTCCCAGTTTCTGGTGGACCGGGACGGCGCCATTTTCCGCCTGACCCCGGAGACGATGCTGGACCGCCATGCCATCGGTTATAACTGGTGCGCCATCGGGATCGAGAACGTGGGCGGCGTTAACAGAAAAGAAGACCTGACCCCGGAGCAATTGCAGGCCAACATCTTGCTCATCCGTTACCTGCAGGAAAAGTATCCCACGATTCGTTACGTGTGGGGACATTACCAGCAGACGGTGGCGAAGAAAAGCGGACTGTATAAAGAACAAGTTCAGGGCTACTTTCACGGGAAAGTGGACCCCGGCCCGAAGTTCATGAAGGCGCTGAAGAAAAATCTGAAAGATACGGGGCTGCGTTTTTTTTAATAACTAATTATAATGTAACATTACTGTAACAATTACTGCAATTTGATTGACACTGTTCCGCCATGTTGGTAAAATTACTATGAATAACTTTACGCTGAAGTAAGGTTTCTTTCGTATACCTTAAATGAGATTACACAGCGGAAACAATGCGAATGAAGCTGTTTGAATGAAGCGGTTTGTATATTTGTTGCATTTTGTATGAAAGACAAATCTGCAGCCGGAGTATTCTTGGTCAAAGGAAAAGGGGAAATCACAATGAAAGTTGCCATCATTATGGGAAGCAATTCCGACTGGCCCATTCTGGAGCCGGCGGAGAAAACGCTGAAAGAGTTTGGAGTAGAAGTGGAAGTGGTGGTGGCTTCCGCCCACCGCACGCCGGACCAGGTGCATGAATTTGCGGCCGGCGCCCGGGACAGAGGCGTGGAAGCAATCATTGCGGCGGCGGGGCTGGCGGCTCATCTGGGCGGCGTCATTGCGGCCTATACCACGCTGCCGGTCATCGGGATTCCCATTAGCGGCGGTCCGCTGAAGGGCATGGACGCGCTGCTGAGTTTTGTGCAGATGCCTTCCGGCGTGCCGGTAGCCACCATGGCTATCGACGGGGCGAAGAACGCGGCCATCTTTGCTGTGGAAATCCTGGCCGTGGCCCATCCGGATCTGGTGGAAAAACTGGCGGCCTACCGGGTAAAGATGCAGGAAGAAGTGGCGGCCAAAGCGGCAAAGCTGGCGGCGGTTCGCGGAGAATAAGGACTTGCGTGCTTGCGGCGTGTTAAGGAAACGCTGATTCATTCCTCTGCAGGCACAATGTGATATAAAAAAGAAAGGGAACGATTCCATCGGGTTTGTTTCAGGAAAAAACGACAGGAGGCTTTCATGAGCGAAGAAAAGAAGCAGCTGACCTATGCGGACGCAGGCGTTGACATTGACGCCGGCAACCGTGCGGTAGAACTGATGAAGGACAGCGTGCGGGCCAGTTACCGGCCGGAG
>JAEEGJ010004790.1_pt1 | contig 44496 bp, 37 predicted proteins | sample 8958761 | NCBI WGS metagenome assembly JAEEGJ01 (sample SAMN16246546, study PRJNA631951) | gut metagenome | biome: gut microbiome; feature: rumen; material: RS-attached | host: Bos | place: Iran: Karaj | collected 2018-10
GGGCGGGCCGAATTTTTCCGACACGGGTGCGCGGAAAAAAGCAATCGGTTTGAGCTCCATAAGTTATCATTCTGCGGTTAGTGAAAAGACGGTGGTATCTGCGGGGACCGTCCCGCGGATCTCGTCCAGATAGTGCTCATACACGCGGTTGAACGCGCTGAGATAGGCCGTGTCCAGCGGCTCCGAGGCAGGGGAGTCGAGCGACAGGGGGTCGATCGCCCGGCCATTCTGGAAGATGCGGAAATCGAGATGCGGGCCCGTCGCCGTGCCCGTGGCGCCGACATAGCCGATCAGGTCTCCCTGGGACACGCGGGAGCCGACCTTGAGCCCGGGGGCATAGCGGGACAGGTGCATGTAGCTGCTCTCATAGCCCTGCATATGCTTGATGCGGATGCGGTTGCCGCCGCCTCCGCCGTCCCAGCCGAGTTTGGTGATCGTCCCGTCGCCGATGGCGTGGACCGGCGTACCGGTCGGTGCGGCGTAATCCACGGCGGTATGGGGACGGACGACCCCCGTCACCGGATGCCTGCGGGCATAGGAGAAGCGGCTGCTGATGCGGTTGTACTTGAGCGGCGCCTTGAGGAACATCCGCTTGAGGCTTTCGCCGCCTTTGTCCCAATACGTATTGGCCCCGTCGCCCGTGTCGAAGCGCACCGCCGCCACCTCCTTGCCTTCCGGGGTGGAGAAGAGGCAGAAATGGACCGTGTCGATGGACACCACTTCGCCCTCGCAGAGGGTCTGGTCATAGATCATCCGGAAACGGTCGCCATCCTGCAGGGCGAAGAAATTGACGCTCCACTGGTAAATGTCCGCCAGGTCCATGATCAAGGTCGGAGACGAACCGGCCGCAATCATGTCGTTCCAGAGCGAACTCGTGATGGTCACGTCGGCATATTTGTGCTCGTGCTCGACGGGCTTGTCCACATTCCAGAGCGCTAGCGAATCGCTGCAACGGAAGACGGTGGAGCGCACCCGGTTCTGGTCATAGACGGCATAGCGCAGCGTACGCGCCCCGTTCGCGGAGGAATAGTAGGCGCGGACCAGATTGCCCGCACGCAGTTTGCGGACGTCGAAGGTGGAATCACAGCACTGTGCCAGTTCGAAAGCGTCCTGGGGTGACATGCCCAGCCGGACCATCAGGCCGGTGAACGTTTCTCCGGAATGCACCTGCGAACTGTCGACCTGATAGGCTTCCGGGTAGAATCCCAACGGCGGAGACTCCAGGACCAGGGGGCCGACCTCCACCCGCCCGCGCGGACCGCAGGCGGCGAGGGCCAGGAGCAGGGTGGCAGTAAGGATCAGGCGACAGTTTTTCATATCAGGAGATTCCGGGTCAGGCCCGGAACTTATTTGATCAAACTGCCGAGAACACTGCGGGTCAGGGCCCGGAGCGCACTGGAGGTGGCGCTGGAGATGGCTTTCTCGGCCGTGCTCTTGCTGTTCTTGCTCTTCTTCTTGCCGGTGATGGCGTTGGCGGCGGCCGTGCCGGCGCTGCGCGTTACGCTGGAGATGGCGGCAGAAGCGGCTGCGGCGGCCACGGCGGCCGCGATGCTCTTCTTCTTGCTGGAGCCGCTCTTGGACGAGCCCTTGGAAGATGCACTCTTGGCGGCGGCCTTCTCCTGTTTTTCCAATTCCTTCTGCCGGGCGGCTTCCTCTTTCTGCTTGGCGACTTCCTCCGCCTGGCGGGCCTGCTCCTCTTCGGCCTTCTGCTGGTCGGCGAGCAGGATCTCGAAAGCGGACTCGCGGTCGATCACCTTGTCATATTTCCCGCCCACGGGGGAGGCGTTATTGATGTCGAGCCGCTGGCCGGCGGTGATGGCGCCGATCTGGCTCAGCGGGAAGAGAATCTTCGCGCGCTCCACCACGGAGGGAGCGCCCTTGGCATCGAGGAAACTGACCAGCGCTTCGCCGGTCTCCAGGTTCATGATGGCCTCGTCGGTCTTGAAGGCCGGATTGGCGCGGAAGGTCTCGGCCGCTGCCTTGACCGCCTTCTGGTCCTTGGGAGTATAGGCGCGCAGGGCGTGCTGGACGCGGTTGCCCAGCTGTCCCAGGATGCTGTCGGGGATGTCGGTCGGACTCTGGGTGATGAAGTACACGCCCACGCCCTTGCTTCGAATCAGGCGGACCACCTGCTCGATCTTGCTCACCAGGGCGGGCGCCGTATCGGTGAAGAGGGTATGCGCCTCGTCGAAGAAGAACACCAGCTTGGGGAGATCCAAGTCGCCGACTTCCGGCAGGGTGGCGTAAATATCGGAAAGCAGCCACAGCAGGAAGGTCGAATAGAGCTTGGGATTGAGCATCAGTTTGTCGGCGGCCAGCACGCTCATCACGCCCCGGCCGTCCTCGACGGCGAAGAGGTCCTGGATGTCGAAGGAGGGTTCGGCGAAGAAATCGACCGCGCCCTGGTTCTCCAGCGACAGCAGCGAGCGCTGGATGGCGCCCACGCTGGAAGGGGACACATTGCCATACTGACGGGAATATTCCTCGGCGTGCTCGGAGACATAGCTCAGCATCGCACGCAGGTCTTTCATATCGAGCAGGAGCAGCCCCCGGTCGTCCGCCACGCGGAAGATGATATCCATCACGCCGCTCTGGACCTCATTGAGGCCGAGCAGGCGACTGAGCAGCATCGGGCCCATATTGGAGATGGTCGTGCGCATCGGGTGACCCTGCTCTCCGAAGACGTCGTAGAAACGGGTCGGGCAACCGGCGAACTGCGGGTTCTCGATACCGAACTCGGGCAGGCGTTTCTCGATGAATCCGCTCAGGCGTCCCGCCTGGCTGATACCGGACAGGTCACCCTTCATATCGGCCATGAAACAAGGCACGCCGGCCTGGCTGAAGCTCTCGGCGAGGACCTGGAGGGTGACGGTTTTACCGGTGCCCGTGGCGCCGGCGATGAGTCCGTGGCGATTGGCCATTTTGCCTGTGATGCTGATCGGCCCGATGGAGCCGTGGGCGACATAGAGTCCGTGGGTTGCGTCGTACATATCGGGATTTGTTTAGATTTCTAGTGGGTAAAGTTAGCAAAAAATAGGGATTTTTCTTAAATTAGCATCGTGAAACAAACCTTTAACCACATTTTAAGATGAAAAAGTATTTTGCTGAATGCATCGGGACTTTCGTCCTGACGCTCCTGGGTTGCGGCACCGCGATGTTCCTCGGGTGCAACACCCCGGCCGGTGTCGTCGGCACCGCCATCGCTTTCGGTCTGACCGTCGTCGCCATGGCGTACACGATCGGCAACATCTCCGGCTGCCACATCAATCCGGCCATCACCTTTGCCGTGGCCCTGTCCGGCAAGATGAGCTGGAAGGACGCTTGCGGCTACTGGTGCGGCCAGATCGTCGGCGGTATCGTTGCGGGCGCCATCCTGCTGCTCCTCACCAAGGTCGTCGCCGCTCCGGACCTGACCGGCGGCCTCGGCACCAACGGTGTAGCCAATGCCGGCGGTGTGGGCGGAGCGCTGCTCGTGGAGTTCCTCGCCACCTTCATCTTTGTGCTCGTGGTGCTCGGCGCTACGGACGAGAAGTTGGGCGCCGGCAAGCCTGCCGGTCTGGCGATCGGTCTCACCCTCATCCTGGTGCACCTCGTTTGCATCAACCTGACCGGTACCTCCGTCAACCCGGCCCGTTCCCTCGGCCCGGCTCTCTTCGCCGGCGGTGAGGCGCTTGCCAACGTCTGGGTGTTCTTCGTAGGTCCTTGCGCCGGTGCGGCCCTGTCCGCGCTGGTCTGGAAGTGCCTCGCCAAAGAGTAGCACCTCTCTGAATCGACAAGACCGGCCCTCCCGCCAAGGAGGGTCGGTCTTTTGTTTCACGCCCGCCGGTCTCAGCGGTCCAGCCAGGCAACGGCGCCCGCCTTCGGGGCGGGAAGAGTCTGTGCGGAGCCGCCCCGCACCCGGAGGGTCTTGCCGATCCAGGCGCCCGTGGCCGGATCGATCCAGCGGAGGCGGTAGGTAGAGCGGTCGCCTTCGAGCGGAAGCGAGAGGCTCTCGCCGGCGCAATAAATCACATAACCCGTACCCGGGCGGCCCATCGCCCACTGGCTGCCTTCCACGCGCAGGGCGGGGAGCGGGATCATCGTCAGGGTTTTGCGCCAGAAAGACGCATCGCCCACTTCGGGCAGGGCGCACATCGATCCGCCGGCGACAAAACTGATCCAGGCACCGTCGCGGACCATCCCCGCGTTGGAGACCACGGCGATCCCGGGATAAGCCAGCCGATACTCGCTGACCTGCTGCCAGACGGCGTCCGCGCTGCTTACGGCGGGGGTGTCCAGCAGGCGGGAATACTGGCGCGGCGCCAGGCTGACCCCGCCTTCCGGGGCATAGAGCGTGCCATCGGCCTTGCGCGACCATTGCCGGATATCGATCACATCCACCAGCGCCCGGTAGGCAGGATCCGCCAGGATGGCATCCTGCACGTCCTTCGTCGCGCTCAGCATCACATAGACATCCTGTCCGTGATCCCGCTCCCATTCAGCGATGCAGTCCAACCAGAAACGCATGAAATGCAGGGGGCCGGTGTATTCCGTGCCGATGTGGTGGATGACATTGTGGCTGCCGGAAACGGCATCCAGCTGCTGCCGGATATAACGGCGGTGGTATGCGGCCAGGCGGGCATTGTGCTCGACATCATAGTACTGCTCCGCCATGAAAACGCGCTTGTCGGCCTGGTAGTAGGTCTCCTCGGCGAATCCGGGATCATTGATATTGTTGGCGCTCCGCCAGGGATAATCGGCCCAGTGGGCGCCTTCCTCGATGATGTTGTGCTGCAGGTAGTGCTCGCTGACCAGGAACAGGCCGGCCGCATCCGCACGGCGGCAGAAATCGGCGATGCGGCTCCAGTACCAGAGATTCCAGCGATCCAGGTCGTAGCGGCTCAGCCGGTCGTAGGCCTCGCCCTGCCCGCTGCGGCCGAATGGCTGCTCCAGGAAAGGCGCCCACACCTCGGCGTCGGCACGCATCATCCGGCCGTGGTCGTCGCGCCGGCGCTCGTACCAGAGCGCCGGGAAATGATAGAGTCCCGCCTGCCGGCGCTGTTGCAGGTGGATGATGACGGTATCCAGGTCGTCCGTAAACCCGCGCCCGGTACGTCCGGGCACGAAGCGGTTGATATTGTCCTGGGCCCGCCTCAGATAGCTGCGGCGCAGCATGCCCTGCCACATCTGCGTGCGGGCCGTGCCGCCCGGCAGATACGCTCCCTCGCGGCTCAGTTTCCCTTCCGCGAAAGCGATGGGATGCTGCGGCGGGGCCGCCGGGACAGGGTGGCGTATGCCCAGCGACTCCAGGCTCACGCCCCGGTCGTCCTGCACCAGGGGATAGGCCGCGATCATCTGCTCGATCCAGCGGTCCATCGTGGTCGCCGGCTCCGCACTGCGATGTGCCTCTTCGACCGATTCCTGCGGAAAGACGCGCTTGAGCGGGTCGTTGTAGCCGAAGATGCGCGGATACCGGATGATCTTTTCCGGCTCGCCGCTCGTGATCCCGCGCTGCTCGAGCTGATAATAATACAGGCTGACGGGCTCGTTGAGTTTATGCTCTCCGTGAGATCCGGCGCCGTAACTCTGCCCGCTGGTGCCGAAGGCCCAGTTGTGGGCGAGGGGCGGGTCCTCCAGATGCAGTTCCGGCGTGCGGCACATCCAGCAGAGGGCGTTCGCCGAGGCCCATCCGCCGCCCATCTGGTCGAGATAGAGGTTCGTGAACTTGAGGGCCTCGGACGACACGGTGCTGCGGTCGAAAAGCGTCCCGCAGGACCAGCCGCCCAGGGCGCCGCTCCAACTGTGCGGGCGCTCCGCCCAGCATTGCACGAAAGCATTCGGCCCGGCGGCCAGCGGACCGACCGTGAAGTCGTGCCAGCCCTCCTCGGACCAGCAGCGCTGGAAAAGGGTCTGCTGCCCCAGGGTCTGGAAGGCCAGGCGCCGGTAACCGCCGATTTCGCCGACGGGCGCCAGGCATTTGCAATCTTCCACCGTGATCCGCCGGGCGCTTTCCCAAACAGCCGCGAGCGAACTGACGAAATGCTCTGCGACGATGCGCCGCGCCCAGGCATCTTCGACGTTCTCGAAGGTAATCGCCATCCAGCGGTGATCCTCATCCTTGGGCCGTGCGGGATCGCAGGCGGAGACGAGCCGCAGATTCTCGATGCCCACATTCCGGATGCGGCCGTCCCAGGTATAGCGTGCCACCGAACCTCCGCCGTAGCGCGCATCAAAGGCCATCGGCAGCGGGACGTCCACGGTGATGTCCCCGGCCCCGGCGGAAACTACCGTCCGGTCGAAGACCAGGTCGTAGTCACCGGGCGTCCAGAGCCAATGTTGATAGTCCGCACTCATCCCGATCTGATCCATCCCCAGCAGGTGAATCCATTCCTGCGTGGCGGGACGCGTAATACGGACCCGGTCGCCGGCGGCCAGCCCGTGACCGGCAGGCAGGGGGAGGACGGTCGAGTTGACCGGCAGATAATCGGCCTGCAAGGCGATTTCAGGCCCTTGAACGGCATCGTCTATGCCCCGCACCTGCACGAGGGTTTCGCGGCCCGTACCGGCCCCCAAAAGGGTCGTCGCGCGCTCGAGCGAACCGCGCAGCACCACGCCGCTGCAGCGCATCAGCAGCGAACCCTCCAGGCGGAAGGTCCCCGCTTCCAGCAGCACCACGCCGCGGAAACCGTCTGCGCGCATCGGGAGGGAACCGACATAATCCAGGGCATCCTGGATGCGCGCGGTATCGTCGCCTCCTCCGGGTGCGACCCGCACCACCGGCACGGAGTCGTCCGCCAGCAGGTCGGGGATGGGCTGCTCCGAGGCACGGAATCCACAATAGGAGTAATCCGGGACGCGGTCGCCGTTGGGATAAGGATTGTACCGGATCTGCCGTTCCGGGGTTACGGTGAGGGCTTCCGGGTTCTGTGCCGGGAGCGGCGCAGCCAGCAGCAGGGCGATGGGAATCAGGATAAGATGCTTCATGGCGGACTTGGTTTCAGACAAATATAAAGAATTATTCGTTATCTTTGTGTGTATGCCGCTGCTGGATTTGACCATACCCCCTGCCGGGAAGCCTGTTTATTATTTCCGCGGACGCGAGATCCTCGTGGACGGGCAGGGCGAGGCCGCCCTGCAGGACGTCCCGGTGGCGCCCGGGAGTCTGCGCAAATGCTGCCTGGACACTACCATCGGCTGCGCCGGAGCTTTGCTGGATGCCGCCGCGGAGGCTCCTTCGGGTCTGCAGTTCATTCCCGTTCCGACCTACTTCTTCACCCACGACGACGCGCAGAACGCCCGTGCCTCCCGGCTCAAGGGCTATGCCGCCTGGCTGGACGCCACGCGTTTCTGCCCCTTCTGCGGGGCGCCGCTCCAACTGCACGGGAGCGAGCACGCCCTGGCATGTCCCGCCTGCGGACGGATGCACTATCCGCGGATCGAGCCCTGCATCATCACCCTCATCACCCGGGGCGAAGAACTCCTGCTGTTGCGCAATGCCCGCGATACGATGGGCATCTATGCCTGCCTGGCAGGCTTCGTGGAGATGGGGGAGAGCCTCGAACAGGCCCTGCGGCGCGAGGTGCGCGAGGAGACCGCCCTCGAGGTGCAGGACATCCGCTACGCCGGCAGCCAGGCCTGGCCCTTCCCGGACCAGCTGATGGTCGGCTTCTACGCCGAATACAAGAGCGGTGAGATCCGCATCCAGGAGTCGGAAGTCGCGGACGCCCGCTGGTTCCGCCGGGACGCGCTTCCGCCCCTGCCCAAGCCCGGATCGATCGCCTGGCGGCTGATCAACGGGCGGCTCTGATAGTAACCAATAACCAATTATATGAGAAAAGCCCTGACCGTTATCCTCCTGCTCTTCGCCTGCGCCTTGGCCGCGTCAGCCCAGCAGGCCGCCCAAGTGACCTCACCCGAAGTCCTGCCCAACGGCGATATCGTTTTCCGCATCTACGCCCCCGACGCACATTCCGTCCGGCTGAACTGCCAGCTCGCCCCGGAGTTCGAGATGACACGCCTCCCGGACGGCGTCTGGACCGCCACCCTGCACCCGGATATCCCGGACATATACCAGTACGTCTTCACGGTGGACGGCGTGACCATCAGCGATCCGGCCAACAAGCTGCTGCTGCCCAACGAACGGCTCAAGGCCAGCCTCGTGGAGATGGTCAACGACGAGATGCTCTTCACCATCCGGGACATCCCGCACGGCCAGGTCCGCTACTGCACCTACTATTCGAGCGTAATGGGGGAGTGGCGCACCCTCTGCGTCTACGTGCCCGCCGAATATGAATCCCGGCCCCGGAAGAAATATCCCGTCTTTTATATGATCCACGGCGCCACGGACACGGAAGAAACCTCCTACAAAGGCGGACGCATCAAATTCATCACGGACAACCTGATCCAGGAAGGCAAGGCGGTGCCGATGCTGATCGTCCTGCCGTACGGCAATACCGGCCTCCCTACGGACCGCGGCCGCACGGATATGCAGCAGCGTTTCGTCCGGGAGCTGACGGAATGCATCATGCCCTATGTCGAGAAAACATTCCGCACCATCAACGACCGGAAACACCGGGCCATCGCCGGCTTTTCCCGCGGAGGCATGCAGGCGCTGTACACGGGCCTGAGCCGCAGCGACCTCTTCTCCTATGTCTGCGCATACGCCTCCAGCCTCGCTCCGGAGCAGCTCGAGAGCGAGTTCGGGGACAAATTCGCCGACGCCCGCAGATTCAACGACACCTACGACCTGTTCTGGATGGGTATCGGATCTGCGGACGGCGGATATTCACGTATGTTGGATATGGAGAAATACCTGGACGGCAAAGGCATCCGTTATGAGGCTTTCCACACCGACGGCGGCCACAACATGGTCAACGGCCGCAAGTTCATGGGCATGACCATTGCCCGGTTCTTCAAATAGGCCCTTTTTAGCGGGTCATATCGATCATCTGCTGCACCGGCGTCACGAAGACGTCCATGTGGCCGTCGGCGCTGCTGGCCGTGGAGACCACGTACTTCCCGTTCATCACGAAATGCGGATGCGGGTCCGGATGCAGGCGGGACTGGTTGTTCTGCGGCATCAGGGCATCGCGCAGGGAGTAGAGCCACACACTCTTGCCGGTCTCGCGGTTGTAGAAGGCTACGCGCCACTTGCAGCCGCGCCACCAGTTCTCGGGAGCCTGGTCCGTGACCACGTACTTGTTGTCGGGGGAGCAGCTGTTGTGGCGGGCGCCGGGCACGGCGGCCCAGACTTCCTCCTCGCCCGTGGCCATGTCGCGGTGGTACACGCAATGCTCATCGACCATATAGCCGTGGCCGCACCAGGAGATACCCTTGCCGTCGTCGTCCCAGATCTCGTGGGAAGCGAAGTTGATGGTCTTGGCGGGGATGAGTTCCTTGGAACCCTTGCGGACCAGCCACATACGCGGATACCAGCCGGTCTCGGCCTGGAAGGCCTGTCCGGCCTCATCCCAGCAACCTTCCCAGGCCACCATCGCCACGCTGTCGTCCGTAGGATTCAGCTGGCCGTGGTTGCAGTTCCACTCCGTCTCCATCCACTGGTCCCAGGCGCCGGTCTCGAGATTCAGCAGGCCCTGGATGTAGCGGCTCTTGCCCTCCGCCGTGCGGACCTCGGTGTCGAGGAAGGCTTGTTTGCGGTCCATCGTGAGGGTAAGGTGGGTAGCCAGGCGCATGACCCGGCCCAGCGAAGAAAGCTCCTGCGGGATGTCGCAAAGCTTGACATGCTCGGACGGATTCTTGAAATCGACCTTGAAGAAGCCCTTATCCCGGTCGCCATAGACCATGTAGTCCTGGTTGATCTCCACAAACGGAGTCATCGGGATCTGGCCCAGGTCGATCACCGCGTCGGCCTTGAGGTCGGCCAGCATCAGGTGGCGCTCGCCGGGACCGCCTTCCTTCTTCTCATTGCCCTGGTTGTACCAGAAGATCAGGAAGCGGCCGTCGTTGGTCATGGATTTGGAGATGAAATAGGTGGACTGGCGGTTGTCGTCCGGGGCGCCGTACTTGAGTACATACGAGACCACGCCGGATTCAGGATCGACAAAGGGTTCGAAGAGTTTGGATTTTTCCGGGGGCTTGATGCCCTGGCAGGCCGTCAGCGCCGTCGCGGCAGACAGCAGGAGGATCTTAAATAACGGTTTCATAATGGTTTATATGGGTTAATGTAAGGTTTCGGAGAAAAAGAAATAGTAGGCGGCCCAGGGGCGGGGGAGATCCGAAGCGTGGCCGATGGTGCGGTAGCCGGCATCCTGGATGGTACCGTCGGACTTGACATAACCGATGGTGCGGTACGCGGAATCCTGGACCGTCCCGTTGTCCTTGACATAGCCGACCGTCCGGTAATGCGAATCCTGAATCGTGCCGCTGCTCTTGATATAGCCGACCGTCCGATAGTTCGCGTCCTGCACGGCCCCGTCGCTCTTGAAACGCCCGACGGTCCGATACGCCGCATCCTTGATTACCCCGTCCGAAGAAATATGCGCAATCGTCCGGTAGGACGCATCCTTCACATCACCCGCCCTCGCAGGCAGGGCAAAAGCGGAAAGCAGCGCCGCCAATACCAGCACCCGGAAAAGTCTCATGATCCTTACAGTTCCGCCTGGAAACAGTAGCCGGAATCAGGAATGCTGACAAGATGCGCGGCATACTGCCCCATCTTCTTGCGAACCCGGGAGAGATACGATTCAAGCGTACGCCCGGAATCCACGGACCCGTCAGGCCACACGGCGGCAATGAGTTCCTCCGTAGAGAAGACCCGGTCAGGATTCTCCACGAACAACTTGAACAGCGCATACTCGTGCTTGGTGAGAGACACGGTCTCGCGATCCACGGACACCATCCTGGCATCGGGATCGATCTGGATACCGCGGAAACGGATACCGTTGCGCAGCGCTCCCAGACGGGCCTCCACCACGTTGATCACATAGTCTCCGGTCTTCTCGCACTCGCCGATCAGATCGTTGAAGACGGTACCGTTGTCGTAGCCGTAGACGCGAGCGTCCAGGTTGTCGAGATTCTGCTTCTTGAGCGCATTGCGCAGGGCATTGATCCGGGCCTCGATCGCCTCGGAATCGGCAATGTGCTGATCCTCGCGGCGCCCGGACAGCGCCTTGTTCATCTGTGCGATGGATTCGCCCACCAGGCTCAGCATCTCGTTGACGGACGCTTCCTGCTCGGCCGTGAACGTGATCTTGTTGTCGTTCTTGCGGCGCAGGATGCGGGCCAGGTTGAAGAAGCTGTCGCCCACGGACTCGAGCTCCCCGATCTGACGCAGCATCACGCGGATCTTCTCCTTGGTCTCGTCGGACAGATGTGCTTCGCCCACATCGCCCAGATAGCGGCCGATCTCGTTCTCCATCCGGTCGCTGAGCTCCTCATACTTCTGGATGCGCTCGAAGAGTTTCGGGAACTGCTCTTCGTCGGCCTTGGTGAGTTCCACCAGGAGTTCGTGCATCTTGGCCATACGCTCGCCGAAGACCACGATCTCCTTCTGCGCCTGCAAGACGGAGATTTCCGGGGTCTTCATGATACCGCCGCGGATGTACTTCAGGCGGAACTCGTCCTCCTCGTCGGTCTTGCGCGGCTTGATGATGCGGCAGACCAGTTTCTCCATCTGCGGGATGAAGCCGATGAGCAGCGCGGTATTGATCACGTTGAAACCCGTATGGAAGGCCGCCAGCACGAAGGTGAGCCGGGCGGGATCGACGCTCTCGGAGCCCGGATCGACGCCGACGATGCGGCAGACGGCCCGCACGAAGGGGAAGAAGAAGATGAGCATCCACGCCACGCCGAAGACGTTGAAAAGCAGGTGCGCCATGGCCGCGCGGCGGGCCTGGGTATTGGCGCTGAGGGCCGCCAGGTTGGCGGTCAGGGTAGTACCGATATTCTCACCCATCACCAGGGCGATACCCTGGAAAATGGTGATGGCTCCCGTAGAGCAGAGGACCATCGTGATGGCCATCAGCGCGGCGGAGGACTGGGCGATGCAGGTCAGCACGGTGCCGATCAGCAGGAACAGCAGGATCGTCAGATAACTCCCCGAATCGAAGGAAGCGAAGAAGTTCACGACCGCCGGCTTGCTGGCCAGGTCCATCTCGATGCCCGTCTGCCGCAGCATGCCCAGAGCGAAAAGCAGGAAGCTCAGACCGAAGAGGAAGTCGCCCACGTAGCGATGCTTGCCGATCTGGATGATCACGATGCCGATCAGGAAGGCCGGCCAGACGAGGTTGGTAATATTGAAAGAGAATCCCGCCGACATGATCCAGGCGCTGAGCGTCGTGCCGATGTTGGCGCCCATGATCACGGAAATGGCCTGGCTGAGGGTCAGCAACGCCGCATTGACGAAAGAGACCGTCATCACGGTGGTAGCGGCGGAGGATTGGACGGCGACGGTAACCAGGGCTCCCGTAGCGACACCCGAGAAGCGGTTGGTAGTCATGGCACCGAGCAGGTGGCGCAACTGCGGGCCCGCCATCTTCTGCAGAGCCTCGCTCATGACTTTCATACCGTAGATAAGGAGGGCGATGGCGCCCAGGAGCTTCAATGCAATCAGCATAGGGTAAAAGATTAATTATACAAAGATACAACACTTATTTTGTATATTTGCCAGCACAATCACAACGATTATGAAAAAGTTTTTTTTCTGCATCTTGACTGCGATGTTCGCCGCGACGGCCCTCTTCGCCCAGACCACCGAAGAAATCATTGCCCGGATGGATGAACAGACGGAACGTTTCACCCCGGAAGGATTCTCCATGATCATGGAAATCAGACTACCCATCATCGGAACTATCGGCACGACGGCCTACATCCTGGGAGATAAATACAAGCTGGTCAGCGAGATCAAAGGTGATATGCTGATGTACTGGTCCGACAAGGTGACGGATTGGGAATACGATGCCTCCAAGAACGAAGTCACCATCACCAACGCCAACCCTTCTGAAGAATCCCAGGCCGAGAGCAATGTGAAGATGCTCAAGGGCGTCACCGACGGCTACGACGTCCGCCTGCGGAGCGAGACCGACGAAGTCTGGAATATCCGCTGCACCAAATCGAAGACCAACAAAGAAAAGGACGATCCCCGCACGATGGACCTGGTGGTCGCCAAAGGCAGCTACATGCCCGTCAGCCTCAAATCCACTTTGAAGGGCGTCACGGTCACCCTGCGCAATTTCGCCGTGGGCATCACCGAAGAGGAGGTCACCTTCGACCCTGCCAAGTTCACGAATGCCAAGATTATCGACAAGCGCTAGCATTCCGCTTGCCGATCCACCAGCCCAGCCATAGCGCAGCGGCACCCAGAAGCAGGAAAGCCCCGAACATCGACAGGATCTCCCAGGTCGTATGCACGGACCAGAACTCACGGGAAATGCGCAGGCACACCATCATCACGACGCCGAAGAAGTAGAAGACACTTCCAAGGCAGAGCAGCGTGCGCCAGAATGTTCCCCAGAGACTGTATCCGAATAACTGGTGGTAAGCGATAAAATAGTAAACGGGGATGAACACGAGCATCCATTTGCCGCACAACCTGCTCAACATCATCCCGATCAGCACCAGCGCACTCATGAACACCTGGATATAGATCCCCTGCGGCAAGGTGTGGCGGGGGAATTTGGGGGCATAGCGGAAAAGCAGCCAGGTGGGGAAAATGAGCAGAAAGGTCTGGATCAGGATAGCCCAGTCCAGGTTGGATGTCATCCATTCAAGGATCTTCCCGAACAACCCGCCCTGCTCGATGAAAGGAAGGGTCCAGCTGGTATCGGCGTGCTTGGTGAAGTTATTGACCAGGACGGCGCCCACGGCAACGGCGCCCAGCTTGCCCACGGGCGAACTGCATACCTGCCGCCGGCCGGTGATATAATCGTGGATCAGATAGCCCGGACGGGCCAGCACCTGCGCCAGGTACATGATCAGGGAACTGGGTTTGGTCAGGCCCACGATCGAGAACAAATCCTCTTTGACAGCAACCCAGTCCACGCGGCCGATGCTGTATTTCTGCCCGCATCCCGGGCAATAATCCCCGTCAAAAGAGGTACCGCAGTTGGCGCATCGATGGCGACCTTCGGACTTGCTTCCGAACGAAAAAGGATTCAACTGCCAAGCACGGAAACGTTTAAATAGTGGCTCTTTCATAATCTAAGTAAAGATAATGAAAAAAAGTGGGGTTTTCGTATCTTTGCGCCCATGAAAAGAGTATTCCTCCTTCCCTTGATCCTCATCGTCGGCCTTTTCAGCGCCCGTGCGCAGGAGACTTATTTCACGATTGATGACATGCCCGACCTGGTGAAGTGCCTCCCGGCACCGCCGGACACCACCAGCCTGGGATTCGCGCATGACGTGATGCGCTATATGTGGGGCAAGACCATGCGCACCGATGCCGCCCGGGCCGCCATTGCGGAGCGGGACGCCATCTGGGACCTGGACACCCTGGCCGCCATCTTCAGCGAGCCCTTCGGTGTCCGGATCGACAAGGAGAAGACCCCCGAGATCTACAAGGCCTTCGTACAGGGCGTACACACCATCGAACTCATCCGCATCCGGCCCAAGGCCCATTTCATGCGCAAGCGTCCGTTCGACCGCTTCCAGGAGCACATGTACACCACCTGGGAGGAGGATGAACTCCGGGGCGAGGGCTCCTATCCCTCCGGCCACACCATCCGCGGATGGAGCGCCGCCCTGGTCCTCGCCGAAATCAATCCGGAGGCCGCCAACGACCTGTATGCCCGGGGATGGGATTACGGCGAGAGCCGCGTCATCGTGGGCGCCCACTGGCAGAGCGACGTGGATGCCAGCCGCCCCGCAGCCAGCATCGGATACGCCCTCCTGCAGACCAGCCCGGCTTACCGTGCACAGATGGACAAGGCCCGTGCGGAGTTCGCCACCGCTCCCCGCATCCCCACCGTCGCCTCCCTGGCGGAAGACCTCTGGACCTACAGCCAGTCCCATCCCGACGGATTCACGCTGAACATCAGCACCTGGGAAGTACCCAAGGAAGGCATCGCCGTGGCCTATTCCGCCACCCAGGATGCGCACGACAAGGCCGACCTGGAATATGTCGTCAGCCATGCCCGGGCCCACGGCGGCTATGTCGGCGGCTGGCAGGACTCGGAAAGCGGGCAATACTACTTCGACAGCGTCCGCATCTTCCCGGTTGACTCGCTTGCCCAGGCCCGCCAATTCGGCCGGGAGAACCAGCAGAAAGCCATCTACAACCTCTCCACCGGCAAAGAGATCCGCCTGCCCGTCCGCCGCACCAGGTAAAAATGGAAACGATTCAGTACACCGGCACCAATTACGACGAAGTGAAGCAGTTCTGCGGCGACAAAATCCTCGCGCCGTATTTCTGCATGGGCTTCTCCATGCTATCGGTGGACACCGGTGAAGGCTTCGAATCCGTCAACGAGGGGGATGTCATCGTCCGCGAAGACGACGGGCGCCTCCGCATCGAGAAACAAGGCTGATCAAGCCCTACAGCGCATTCGCGACCGCATCCTTGTATTTCCGGGAGATGGGCAGTTGGAGCTCGCCCAGATACAGGAGATCCACATCGACGCGGGTCACGGCGGCCTTGTTGACCAAATAGGACCGGTGGATCCGGAGGAAGCCGGTCCCCAACAGGGCCTCCCACTGGGAAATGGGCGTATAGTTCTTGAAACGGCGGCCGTCGGTCGTCACGACGAGCGTCGCGTCGTCATTCGACTCCACATATAAAATCTCCTCGGGACGCAGGCTCACCCGCTTGCGCTCCGAAGTAAAAGAGACGGGGCCGCCTCGGCCGGGCCGTTTCCGGTCCAGCCAGGATTCGAAAAACCAACAGCCCGCAGCCAGCGCTGTCAGGATGATGGCGATGAAAACGGGATTCGTCAGGAGGGCCGGAAGATCGGGCATGGCATAGATCGAAAGGGGATGATCCTTCCGCAGGGCCGTGATGTAATAATGGGTGAGCAAGAACAGGAGAATCTCCCCGGCCAGGATCCCCAGGACGATGAAAACCGACTCCCGGACAGCCGTCCGGCGCTTCTTGAAATTTACCTTCGGAAAAAAGAATTTGGCTGCCAGCGCGCCGGGCAGGAACATCGTCCCGATGAGCAGCGCCTCCGGGAAACTGTACCCCAAGCTGCTGAGGACAATGGCCACCAGCAGGATGGAGACGACCCAGTAGGATATGAGCAGCAACCTTTTCATTCGCTGTACAAAAATAGCAAATAAAAGCGGGCTTCCGCCTTACCGAAACCCGAAATAGGGGATTTAACTTCCGATCTCGGGGTTTCGGCTTGTAGGACCCCGGGGCATCTGCTACCTTTGTCCCAGAAAGTTCAACCCCAAAACCTTTGTCTTATGTTCAAACTTTTCATGGAAGGCGGACCCGTATTCATGTCCGTGCTCACGATCCTGCTCGTCGGCCTTTTCTTCGCCGCCTGGAAAGCCCCTCGCTGGGTAAAAGAAATCGGCAACTTCGCCCTGGCATTCGGATGCCTGTCCATGCTGCTGGGCTTCCGCCAGATGTTCTCTGCGCTTCAACAGGTCGCCGTCGGAATCGGCGAGGGCGTTTCAGGTGTCTTCGACCTGATCTCTCCCGGCGTTTTCTTCGGCGGAATGAAAGTCGGCTTGATCCCCGTTATCTACGGCGTCATCATCTACCTGGTCTCCCTGGTCCTCCGCATCATCCTGAAACCGCGCCTGTAAGCTCTTCGCACACACCCGTGATAATTATTCCCGCAAAGAGAAATGCTTTGCGGGGTTCTTTGTTTTTTTGTCCTGAACGAATCACACCAAGATGAATACGAGAAAACGCCTGCCCGTCCTGCTTGTCTGCCTGTTGATGCTGATCAGCGACGTACACGCTGGATTTCATCTCGTCCAAGGAGGTCCGGATCAAGGAAGAAACATACCTCCCGGGGTTTTAGAGCAAAACACGGTTTTTGGGCAGGGATGTCTACAGCTAGAACGCTTCCAGATGGCGATTTATTGTAAACCTGTCCGACCCGACGTCAGCGCACAGGCCCGGGAGGCCGGGCCGCCAGCTTGGGCGGCGGGAGATCAGAGGTCTTGTGACGCAAAACGGCAGCGCGATTGCGCTGCCGTTTTGTGGTGCTGGGAATAAAGTATATTTAAGTGTAATGTAGTGTGTTACATCTTCGGGAATCGAAATATGCTACAATAACCCTTGTTCTTTGGCTTTAGAAATGACGCTGGCGGTGTTGGGAACATTGAACTTCTCGAGAAGTCGCATCCGATACCATTTGATGGTCTGCTCGGTGAGACAGAGTCGGTCTGCGATTACTTTACTTGAGAGGCCATCGGCCAGCAGAGGAAGGATTTCAGCTTCTCGTTCAGTGAGTTCGGGCGCTGATTTGGATACAGTCGTTTTAGATGCAACGGCTTGTTTCTCCGTATCCTGCTCCTGCGGCAGAGAGGCCAGGACTTCACTGATTACAACATCGGCACCTTCTTTCTGCCTGCGGAGGCGCTTGGCTCGCAAAAGAACAAAAAGTAGTCCCAGGAGAAGGATGATGATGAGGATGCCGCCCGCCACCATCCATGTAAGCAACCTGCGCTGGACGTCGTAGACTTTGCCGGTCAGGTCAAGCGTGTAGATGCGGCTGCGGTATTCCTGCTCTTCGTTTGCGGAGAAGTAATGATCTGCTTCTTGAAGGTATTTCAAGGCTTTTCTGGTCTTTCCTTTCTCCAGATACAGTGCTCCCAGTCCAGCTTTGGCGTTGGCAATCATCAGTGGGTCTTCGGTCTCCTGGCCATAGCGCAATGCCTTATTGTAGCAGGCCTCCGCTTCCTTCAGATTACCGGCATCCAGCCAGGTATCTCCCATATTGTGGTATAGTACGGAACAGCTCTCCAACCAGCCGTTTTTCTCGAAGAGTTCCCCTGCCTTGTGATAGTACTCCATTGCCTGCGGAATGGAGTCCAGGCTGGAGTACATGTTGCCCAAGGCGCCATACAGGCTGGAGTAGGCATCATCAATAGTCTCATCCTTATATCCGTTCGGCTTGCCGGGGAGGGGCTCTTTCAAGGCCATCCTGTCAGCAATGGAGAGAGCCTTAGCAAACGCTACTTTGGCGCTGTCAATCTGCCCGGCGGCCCCATGGTGCTGGCCGATCATCTTGGCAGCCTGGAAAGCTTGGTTAAGCCATTGTTCCTGAAGGCACAGGTCGAAGGCTTTCCTGGCGAAGTACAGGGAACGGGAAGGATTGATCTGACTATAGCCCCACATCAAATCGTTGTATGCATCGGACAGCATATCCTTCTCTTCGTATGAGGCCCGCGCTACTTTCTCTGCTGTCCACGGTGCAACGACAGACTCCAGGGAGTCCAATTGGTGGTCTCTATGGTCGGCGTATTGTCCCTTTGCCACCGCATTGGAAAGGAGTATAATTGTAAGGATAATTGCCAGTCTCTTCATACGACAAAATTAGCAAAAACGGGGCATTTTACCGAGAAATGGGGCGAAAAACGGGCAAATGGCCTGCAAGTCTAAACTTTCGTATAGTGTTTTTGTGGAAGGGTTTGGCGAACTTTGACTCCTGTAAAGCAATGGGAAAATGGATGCCTCCGAAAACGAAGTAAAACTGACGGTCCAGGAACAGAAAGTCCTGGCGTTAATGGCTGAAGGAAAGCTATGTTCCGAAATGGCAGAGGAATTGAGCTTAACGGAACAAACTATCAAGTGGTACAGGATGCGCTTGCGCGCCAAGTTCAAGGCCTCCACATCCAGTGCTGTTATCCGTCAGGCAATGAAGTTGGGGTTATTGTAATTGAGAACAAATATTATATCATATGTTATCATGAAAAGGATTAAGTTGATTGCCCTTAGCGTGGCAATGATTGCCGCCGTTTCCTGCGGCAACAATCCCCCCAAAAAGACCACTAATCAGGATGTCGCTCAGGATGCAGTAGCGGTGACAGAATCCGCTCGGGCGGAGGCCCCCGTAGCCAAGACGGAAAAGCCGAAAGCAGATGCCAAGAAATGGTATGAGAAGGATTTCTCCCTGACCGAGAAAATGTATGTGTCCGGCGCCTCCATGAGCAGGATTTATGCCCGTAAAGGAAACGTCCTCATATTCAAGATGGAGGGCAGTCAGACCACGAACCTCTTTGTTTGTACGGATTCTACGCGGACTGGATACGTTGTAAATGAAGGAGCAGGTACTTATGTCAAGAAGAGCGAGAAATCGGAATTTGACAGCGTTGACGAGGCTATCTATGATTACCTGAAGAGTTCGATGAGCAATACCATCTTCGGCGAGAGGCTTAAGAAGAACGGGAAAGGAGTTTCTGTAAAGGACACGACTGTCTTTGGCCGTCCCGCTTATGTGCTTACCCAGGAGAAAACAGAGGATGTTGTTGGCACAGAACTGTACACCAAGGTCATTGAGTGGGTGGACAAGGAGAACGGCTTGCCATATTACAAATATGGCCTGTCAAAGAAAGATGGCTCGGCATACATTGAAGGCAAAGCCTTCGAGGTAACCTCCTTTTCTGCCGAGCCCACATACGAAGGCCTGATCATGAGCCTTGACGGACTGACGGAAATATCGAAATAAAAACTCAATAAACATTCATTATCATGAAGATCACATTACTGACTCTTGTAACCCTGGCTCTTGCAACATGCGGCAACGGGCAAGCACAGAACAACAACACTGCGACCCCTGGGAGTGAATTCACAGAGGCAACCGTAGCACAAGAGCCCCAAAGCGACAAAGCCGGCGGCACCGTCAAGAGAGGTGACAAAACCGCCACGGTCTCAAAATGCTATTGGGGGAACTACCGCAAGGCCATAGAAATCCGTGAGGACCCTTACCGGAAAGTCTATGCCGACTTCAACTTTGCCGCCGAGTTTGAGACAGGCACCTATACGATCACCACTTTTTCCAACGAACATATTCTGGAAGGCGGATATACCTGGGGCGGAGTGTTTATCCGCGACGAGGGTGGCGAATCCATTTTAAAACAAGGCAAACTGGAGCTTACGGTCACTGAAGACGACTACTGTAAGCTGAAAGCGACCGGCATCGATGACGATGGAAATGAAGTGACTGTTACCTGGGAAGGACCAATGACAAAAGACCCGACAGATTATTAGTTTAACACTTAGATACGAACCGACAAATGAAAAAGACATTCATTACCCTGACGCTTATCGCCTGCGCCATGATGCTGGTTTCCTGCGGGAACAATGGCAACAAAAAAAGTGAGTCGAAACAAGCAGAGCCCGCCGCTGCAACAACTGCTGCGGCAGATGTAAAAGCGCTGATCCTTGGAGACGTCAATGACCAAAACTACGCAGCGCTGATCAAGGACCGTTGCGGAGTCGATCCCAATCCGGGTGGAGACCTGGTTTTCTACAGCGCTTCCGCAAGCCCCGGCAACGCCAACCTGACATTCAAGGGCGCGAAGGGTATTGAGGAGCGTGACCTGCAGAAGATCATTTTCGAACGTTGCCAGGCCGTAGCCGATGGCGGAGCCATCTACAAACTGGAGACAAGTGCTGAGCAAGGCATCCACAAAGGAGAGCAGATTAAGAGTTTCGACGACTTCACCGGCTTTCAGTGGGTCTACGAATACAAGGGAGCCCTCGTGAACTGCTCTGCATCCAAATATGGTGGCTCCAAGAGTGCCGACCGGTTTGAGTTGCGCTTTGGCCGTTAGAAAAGGTTCGAGGAGGCCTTTAAAGTATTAAGACCACCGCTGTCCGATGGGATGGCGGCGGTCTTCAAGTGACTATTTGAACAAATCGACAGGGTCGCTGCTCAGGAAGTCTTCGGCCTTCATCCCGCCGTCACCTACAACCAATGCGAGATAGGGTTTGTACTGGGCCTTGAACTCTTCCATTCCTTTATTACTGGGGTCTGAATTACTCTTAACTTCAATGGCGATCACCTTTCCCTTCTTCTCCAGAACAAAATCAACCTCAGTTCCCGGATCGGTTCTCCAATAGTATACCTTGTAATCACCGGCATACGCGTAGCTCATGATATGAGCACCGATAGCAGACTCATACAACCTACCCCAAAGAGAACGGTCTTGAACAGCATCGGCAAAAGACTTCTCGCAATAAATGTTTTTTAAGGCATTGTTATAAACCTGATGCTTGGGTATACTATTCTTCTTCCTTGCCAAATCTACGGCATATTTGTTCAAACCACAGACAAGCCCGGCCTGGGAGAGAAGATTCAGATAACCAGCGATGGTTGTTGTGTTGCCGGCATCTTGCAGTTGACCTATCATCTTGGTAAAGGATAACTCCTTCCCGGAATATGCGGCAGACAGTTCAAAGGTCTGCCGGAGTAACGCCGGTTTAGCAATCTTCTCGTTGACCAGGATGTCTTTGTTGATAGTGGCATCAACTATGGAGCCGGTGATGTAGTCGCGCCAGCGATCTTCGTCGCCAATGAGTTCTGCGGCTCCCGGATATGCGCTATAGTAGACGAATTGATCCAGGGTGAAACCGAAAGCATCGTGCATTTCGGCGAAAGACCAGTGAGAGAGGATGATTCGCTCGAAGCGTCCTTTCAAGCTATCGGAGAGACCTTTGTCCAGCATCACGCGGGAGGAGCCCAAGAGTATGACTTTGAGGTTAACATCGTAGAACGTGTCAGTATCCCATTCCTTCTTGACCACCTCGCTCCAACCGGTAATCTTCTGTATCTCATCTATGACCAGAATGAGTTCCTTCAGTCCCTCCACACGCATCTTGGCGCGGGCTGCATTCCAGCAGTCGCTTATCCAACTAAGTTGAGTCGCAGGGACGGCATCGGCAGGATAGAAGACAAACGGAATGTCCAAAGCATTGACAACCTGTTTCATCAAGGTGGACTTACCGACCTGTCTCGGGCCCATAATTACCTGGATAAAACGGCGTTTTTCCTGCATTCTTGCAAGTAAAGTGTGATATTGTTTCCTCTGATACATAGCAAGTTATATTATGCATTCAAAATTTACTCAATGGACTGCGCAAATTTACTCAATGGAATTGTGATTTGCAAATCTTTTATCCAATGGATATAATGGTCCCAGATTGGTCCCAGTATTTTGGGGAGATGGGAAGGTTTTGGGAATGTACGGTTTGTTCTCTGAAAGTGTAGTAGAGTATACTCAAAAAAGGCCGTACAGAGCACCAGGAAGGCGATTTTAGTAGCCCCGGATATAGGGCGATATTATTTAAAAAGTGGGACCAAAAGTGGGACCAAAAAAGAAAACCCGCTGAAAATCAGCGGGTTACCGTGGTGCTGGGAAGTCCATTTTTTAGAAAAAGCGGGGTTTAGTATAGTTCTATAACGCACTGAAATAGAGTATTTTAGTTCATTACAATTAATCGAAGTTTATTTGGATATTTGCCTAATTATGCGTAATTTTGTGCGTAAATGATAAACGCACGGAGCTATGGCAGTGAACTATTTTTTAGAGAGTCGGGCGAACAAGGCTGGTGAACTTCCCATCCGCGCCCAGATATGCGTAAAGGGTGTTACGCGCATATCAACTATCGGTATCAGTGTTGACCCTGACCAGTGGGGCGGGAGCCGTGTTACCAAGGGTACCTACCGGAATTCAAAGAAGATGACCGGCGCTGACATCAACAAGCGCCTGAACACCATCGAAAACCATTTCCTTGACTGGGACAAAGATCTGAAGCACCGCCCCACCAAGGATGAGATCAAGGAGCAGCTGGACATTGCCCTGGAGCGCCAGGACCTCACGGAGCCTGCGCCTGTGAAGAAGGCAAAGAAGTTCACCTTCTTCCAGATGCTGGATGAGTTCACCCGGGAGCAGGGTGCCGTGCAGCAGTGGGCCTATGCCACCAACCAGTGCTGGCTTACCTTCCGCCACCATATGGAGAAATTCAAGAGTGATGTCACGTTCGAGTTCTTCGACGAGACCGGCCTCAATAAGTTCGTTACCTACCTCCGCAAGGACAAGGGGCTGGAGGACAATTCCGTCCGCAAGCAGTATAAGAATCTCCTCTGGTTCACCAACTGGGCGCTCCGGAAGGGATATACCCGTCAGGATACCGTCACCCGCTACAAACCCAAGTTCAAAGTGGTGGAGAAGCCCATCATCTTCCTGGACAAGGATGAGCTGAATACCCTCTACAATCTCCCAATTCCCAAGAACGGCGAGAAGGTTAAGCTGTTTGATATGAACGGCAATGAGTACGAGAAAGAGGTCAAGGAGGCCGGTGCCCTTGCCAAAGCCCGTGACCTTTTCTGCTTCTGCGCTTTCACCTCCCTGCGTTTCTCTGACATGTACAACCTCAGGAAGAAGGATGTGACCGAGAACTATATCTATGTCACCACCCAGAAGACCAACGACCGCCTGCCTATTGACTTGAATCCCTATTCCCGTGCCATCCTTGATAAATATAAGGATATGGATACTGTTGGCGACCATGCCCTGCCGGTCATCAGCAACCAAAAGATGAACCAGTATCTGAAGGAACTGGGTGAGCTGTGCGGTTTCAACGAGCCCATCACCCGAGTGTGCTTCCGCGCAGGAGCCAGGGTGGAAGAGACTTACCCAAAGTATGAGATGCTTTCCACCCATGCAGGCCGCCGCACCTTCATCTGCCTGGCCCTCTCCAGCGGTATCCCGCCGCAGGTGGTGATGAAATGGACCGGCCACTGCGACTACAAGTCCATGAAGCCATACATCGACATTGCCGGCAAGACCAAGTCCGATGCAATGAACACGTTTGCCAACTCCTTAAGCCTGTAGTGGATAATCCTGCAAAGATTTTGGTATTCAGATAAACTTTAGTAAATTTGCGACCATACTCCACAAATTCATATAAATATTTGGAGTATAGTAAAGAAATTCGGAGGTATTATGTACAAGAGAATATTCGATATAGAGGACAAGTTGGACGAAGCAATGTTCCTGTTTGGCGCACGTCAGACCGGGAAATCCACCCTTTTGAAAGAACGCTTCAAGGGGAAGATTTACTACGATTTATTGGACCCCGATGTGAGAAAAGCATTTAAACGGAATCCTAACTCCCTGAAGGAGGCGCTTTGGGACAAACCGGCCGGTACATTGGTCATCATAGATGAGATTCAGAAAGTGCCGGAACTGCTGGATATCGTCCACACTCTGATGGTCGAAAAAGGACTGTGGTTCATCCTCAGCGGTTCAAGCGCCAGGAAGCTGAAGAAATCCGGTGCAAACACCCTCGGGGGCCGTGCCATTCCGGAAACATTTTATCCACTCGTCTGGCCGGAAGTAACTGACTTCCAACTGGACCGGGCTGTCCAGAACGGAATGATTCCGCGCCATTATATGGTAGCGGATGCCACCAAGCGACTGAAAGGTTACGTTGAAGTGTATCTGAACGAAGAAATCCGCGAAGAAGGAGAAGTCAGGGAACTCGAGGCATTCGAACGCTTCATGGAAGTGGCGGCCATCTCCGATGGGGAAATGCTGAATTATTCAAACATCGCCTCAGACTGTGGAGTCTCCGTCAAAACAGTGCAGTCTTACTTCAAGATTCTGTATGACACACTGATAGGATACGAAATTCCGGCATACAGGAAGGCGGTCAAAAGGAAGATTATCCAGGCACCGCGTTTTTACTACTTTGACGTGGGTCTCGCCAACTATCTTATGGGCCGCCATTCACTGAAACGTGGCACGGACGATTACGGGCATGCATTTGAGCATTTTGTGATGCAGGAGATCATTGCGTACAAGGGATATAACGATAAAAAGGACATCATCTCCTACTGGCGTACATACGACAAGAAGGAAGTTGATGCAGTCATCGGAGACGCCAAAGTCGCCATTGAAATCAAATCCTCCGAGCAGGTGAAGGCCAAACACAAAGCTGGACTCAAGGCCTTTAAGGAAGAGCATCCAGACTGCCGTTTGATATTTGTGTCGTTAGATCCAATAACGAGGAAAGTCGATGACATAGAGCTAATTACTGTGCTTGATTTCCTGAGGATGCTGTGGAACGGTGAAATATTCTAATGATTCTATGCTGACGAAAAGCGATATCACCATACTGATGCAGCAGGTCGACGTTACGAAGGCGTACGACCAACCCACCGCAGCCGCCGTGGACATCCGCGCCGATTACGTGGCCAAGAACGGCAACCCCAACGCAGCAGCGCCGAAGATTTTCTTCCGCTACTACTACGTCAACTCCAGCACCGGCGAGAAGTCCGGCACCATGCTGGCGGAGTGCAAGTGGACTCCGGGGGCCTAATCAAAGGCCATCCTCAATCCTTGCCCATTTGACGGGCGAGGGGACAAAAAGATTTCCTGCCTTCCTTTCGGAGGGCAGGATTTTTGGACTTTCGTTTTGTCACTTTGCTTGACGCCTACCATCATTCTAACCAGCCCGATACCAGGGCAATTATATGACATTCGAAGCATACTGGTGAATCCTTTCTGGTTCTTTTTCTTTGGATTCGCCGGTTTTGTTTCTACCAATATGGCGTTTGTTAGAATTGCATCTAACTGTAGTACAGCCAGAGTCGACAGATATGTCATTGATGCCTGTCCTGCAGTCTCTTCAAGAGAAACATATCGAATATTGATATCATCCTTAAGATCAAGGTTGTATTTTTTAGCATCAGGGTTTCGTTTCTTCCAATCATGGCCAGGTCGTCGTGCAGGTGGATCTTGAACTGCAGGGTGACGGGCGGCGTGGTGGTCTGCGGCGGATAGACGAAGTAGATGAGGCGCTTGAGCGCGGTGTCCTGGTTGATCAGATGCCCCAGTTCGTGCCCGATGACGAATCTCAGTTCATCTTCGCTCATCAGGTTGAAGAGCTCGGAGTTGACGTTCACGATGTGGGGATGCCCGGCATCCTCCGAAGCGATGGAGAAAGCATTGATGGTTGAATCCCCGGTCACGTAGAAATCTACCGGTAAACTTTGAATCGGAGGTGTATCCATGCCGATTTTTATTATATTTGTAGAAAATGCACAAACTCAGGAATTTATGCGACAATGGACACGATTGATTGTTGACGTGGATTATCATCCCTGCGATTCCGGCAACAGCACCTGGTATTGCGAGCGGACTGCTTTTCCGAAATCCGACCTGTGTGCCGGAAAAGTCCTGTCCTACGAGGATCCGGGCGGCCTTTTCGGAGGGATACGTGTTGATTCCGTGTCGGAGGACGGCATGGTGCTGAGCTATGGAACCAAGCTGTATTCCATCAGTATGGAGCATCCGAACTTGCCCCTTGACAAGGACGGTCGGGATTACACGGAGTTCGAGCTCAACCTGTTCCTGGAGAGTGCCATTGTCGTGGAGGATACGCCGGCTTTCTACCGACAGTTCTATACTCGGGATCAAGTGGCCAGGCTGCGCGGCAGCGATATCCGGGCGCTGGAAGCGTCCGATGCGCCCGCTGCCCGCTTTGCACTGGGTCGCTGGCATTACTTACTTATGCCCGAAGAGGGCTCCTGCGCACAGGCGGAAAAACTGTTCCGTGAAGCGGCGGAGGCGGGAGTCGCGGATTCTTTCTCCGCCCTGTCCATGATGTACGTCTATGGCGACACGCGTGAAGACCGCCTTGACCTGGACGAAATGGTTCGCTGGCGCGATGAGGCACTTGCCCGGGGCAGTGAACTCGCGGCGTACCGCTACGCCCGGAACCGTATCGGCGGTGACCTCCTGGCTCCGAAAGAACCGGACGTTGTCCGGGACGAGGTGGAAAAACGGCTTGCCACGGAGACCGATGTCTGGCCGGAATGGTACGCCGTCCTCGGTGATGCCTATGCGGCGCTGGACAAGCCTGAGAAAGCGCGGGAAGTCTATCTGGCCGGCGTGGAGCATGGGAGCCTCCACTGCTATCCGGAGCTGGCTATGATGGCCCGGGAGCGGGAGGAGGACAAGGAATACCGCTCCTGGATGGAGAAGGGTATGGCGGCTGGCTGCGGCTGGTGTTTCATCTTGGACGGCGATTTGGATGAGGAACGCTTCCAGGCGGGAGATTCCAGATTTAAGAACCTGGTGTCCAGACAGTTCCAGGAGCGCTTCGAACAGGGGCTTCGCCGGGGCGAAGGCTTGTGTGCCTATTACCTGGGATTCCATTCCTTTACGGGAACGCTTGGATTTACCATAGACGAAGAGGATGCCTTCCGCTATCTGCGAAAAGGTGTGGCCTTAGGTGATTGCTACTCCTGCTCGTTGCTGGCGGACATCCTGGAGGACCGGGCTGAGACGCCGGCGGCGAAGAAAGAGGTCGCCAGGCTGCGGCTCAAGGCCGTCCGTTACGGGAAGGATGACGATCGGGAACAGCTGACGCAGGATTACCGGGACGGCCTGCTGGACGAATACAGGGATGAAATCGAAGAATACTGGCTGCCTGATGACGATGATGTGGACGAAGATGACGGTCGTTGGGACGCTTATGCATAATGTTTTCAATTATTAATCTATTCAATAATGACTGTTACTATTAGAACCCTTGCTGCTATTTGGCGAATTTCCAAGTATCTCATGCATGCCGACGGATCGGTGACGGACGACGAGATCAAGCCGGTCTATGATTTCTTCAAGACCTTTGGTGAGATGAATGATGAGATTCTCCTCCAAATCATGCGTGAAGCTGAAGATCTGTCGAACGATGAAACCATTCGCCTCGTTGGCGCGTTGGATGAGGCTGCCAAACAGCAAATTTCCGACCTCTTTGCCAGCATCGTGCTTGCGGACGGTGAGGTTCACGAAAAGGAACGTGAACTGTACCAAACAATTAACGAGGCATGCGGCCTGCCTGATCCCCAGTCTGATGAAGAAGAAGCAACGGACGATGACGCGATCGAACCTGCCTTCTTCATCGTGAAGGACAATGGACATGTCGAACTGCGTCAGAGCGAAAACGAAGATTGGAACACGCTTGGGGCTGAACTTGCATCCTGGGTGGGTGCGAGGCGTGTGGAAGTGGTCCGATTCACAGAGCCCCTCAATGCAATCACGGAGAAACTGGGTCTCGTGAACCATCATTTGATCTTCATGATCGGGGTGGGCGGCAACAGGGATGCCGGTGACAATGCGCCGGCCACCATCCTGTACGGTGGCGGTAATCCGTTCTACGGCGACATTATTATCGCGCTCGAGTCCAACAATGAATACGAGATTGAAGGATTCCGCTTCAAGAACCTGGCCACCCATGCGATTCACTTTGTGAATCTGGCGGTGGATGAACTCCTTATCTATGATTAGCGCATGGATGCAAGGGTTGCTGCCATCATAGCCGCTGTGGACGAGATGCGCCGCAACGGCGAAGATCAGAAGATTCACAAGAACCTGCCCCTGGCGGAAAAGGTCCTTTCCAGTCTGGAAACGCTGGACGATCCGGAGGAAGGCCCGCTTGGAAAAGCCCTGGCATGCCAGGCTGCCGTGGACCTGCTCCCGGAATATGACGTTCCCCGCCTGGTGCTGAGGATGTTGCGCCGAGAACTGGCATGGCTGGAAGAATCCGATGAGCAGAGCGAGAGCCTGACCGTGAAGGATGTCCAGGCACAAATCGCCCGGCTTGAGGATTATATAGATGTCGACCGGGTGTCGACGCAGGAATTTTGCGAAAAATACGGCCGTCACCTGAAATTCGATCCCGTGGAACGGACGCAGAAATGGGAGGAGATCTACCCTGAGGTGGAAGAAGAGTGCGACCGTCGCCTGGAAGGCGTCCCCCGCGGGATGGGCTTCTGCTTTGGCTATTGGGCCGCCCGGCACGACGTCCTGCTCCGGTATGGAATCGATTGGAAATCCCCGCACATGATGAATCCGCGGGTGATGTTTGACTGATATGGGAGAGAAAACCAGAATTCGCGAACGTGTCGCGACGCAAACGGCTGTCGAGACCGAGACCCGGGAAAAGGAATCCACGGGCAGGTGCCCGCATTGCGGTGCCGACGTAGGTCCGGATTATGAAATCTGCCCCGTGTGCGGGTGGAAGATGGTGGATTACTGCACCTTTTGCGGGGCGCCGATGCGTCCCGACGATATAGACTGTCCCGAATGCGGCATGCCGGCAGATGGTGTGCTGTGTCCAAGCTGTAACATCGTCAATTTCAGATCTTTCTGTCGACAGTGCGGACAGCCGCTCTCCCGCGCGGCCCGGCATGCTGTGGAGAAGGCCCGGCAGGATCCGAAGGTGAAGGAGTCGGCGCGGCTGTTGACGCGCATCGCCGAACTGGAAGCGGAACTGGCGGGCGACCTGCCGGGAAATGAGGGAGCGGATGAGCCCGCTGAACTCACGGAAGGGGAGTTGCGACTGCGTGAATTGATGTCCCACATGGGCTTCTCGTTCACCGAACAGCCTAAAGCGACCCGGCGAAGCATGGGACGCAGCCGGGAGGCCGTGATGGAAGAGTACCAGCGGGCGGTCGAAGAAGCGAATCAAGTGCTGGAAAGCATGCTTCCTCCTGCCGGCTCCACGCCGCAGGAGCAGCGCAATTACTACACGGCCCGCAAGGTGGCCGTGACGGAATTGATGGAGGTGACGGGCCTGGTGGGCTGGATTTGCAACTGGTGCCATTGTTTCCATGAGCATCCCTCTCAGTGCTACCGGCCGTGGCTGGGCGGTACCTGGCAATACGGTACGACCCAGAAAGTAGTTACCACGTACAAAAAAGTATAAAACATGGCTGAACAGGACAACAACTTGACGCCTCAGAAAACGGCTGTAGCCCCTCAGAAAACAGCGACCGCTCCTCAAAAGACCGCTGTCTTTTCCCAAAAAACAGCGGTGTTTCCCCAAAAGACTGCGGCCGCTCCGCAGAAAACGGCTGCGGCGCCGCAGCCGACTGCCGCAGCGCCGCATATGCCCGGCATGGCCGCGCCCTCCGGTGGCGGCACTTATGCTCCGGGAGAAACCGTAAAGGTCGGCGGCAACAGCTATACCGTTGAGAAACTGATGGGCAGCGGGTCGGAAGGCGACATTTATATCGTTTCCACTCACAAGCGGAAATATGCGCTCAAGTTGTGTCACCCTGGGTTCCATACCAATGTCAAGGTCATGCCCGCCATGCAGAAGCTGAACGGGAAGGGCTACATCTCGGATATCGTGGATTACGGCGATGATTTTGAACTTCTGGAATACATTCCTGGCGGTAATGCCGCGTCAGCGGGGTTGAAGGGAAATGCCGAAGCCATCCTGATCATTGCGGCCAAGACCGCCATGTCCCTGTCCATGATCCATCAGGCCGGCGTCCTCCATAAGGATGTGAAACCGGCCAATATCCTTATCAAGGACAGCCGGATTTGGGACTGCGTCCTGTGTGATTTTGGCATCGCCGATAAGATCGATGCGGACGGCAGTTGTGTGACCAAGCAGTTCCGAACCCCTATTTATGCGGCCCCGGAAGTCTATACGACGACCGTCACGCTCCCGGATGGCAACTATACGGAGTTGACCTCCAAGGCGGATTTCTTCTCGCTGGGCATGACCATCCTGTCCTTGTGGATGGGTGAGGAAGTGTTCGAGGCAAACGAGCCGGCCATGGCGATTGACAAGGTGAAAGGGCGGATTGCCGTCCCTGTGGACATGCCGGATCCGCTTGCCAGGATCTGCCGGGGCCTGCTCATCAAGAACCCCGCCAAGCGCTGGGACTACGATGAGATCCTGCGAACCGTTAAGGGCGAGGACGTCCCGGTGGAAGAAGATGAGATCATCGAGGACCTCGGCATTACCTTCAATGCCTCCCGGCATCTGATGGCCAATACGCCGGAGGAACTGGCTCAATGTATGGTCGAGGATCAGGACCTGGCCGTCAAGTACCTCTATCGCGGTCAGGTCGAGAAGTGGCTCAAACCCTATCCGGAACTGGCCCTCGAGATCCAGGAGATTGTGGAAACACGTTATCCTCAGGATCAGCAGATGGGCCTGTATGCCGCCGTCTATCTGTTGGATCCGACCTGGCCGCTCCAGCTGGTCGGCATCAATCGCGAAACAGGGAAGGGGGAGGAGCTTTCTGCCGTTACGATTAAGGATATCAGCAATTTCTGTCATCGTGCCATTCCGGATTCAGTTACGGCCAGTATGTTGTCTTCCGATGTTTTCGTGGAGTGGGTTCGTGCCCGCAACAAGACGCTGGCTGCGTCTTTGCCGGCCGAGAACGGGCAGACATCCTGCTATATGCTGCGTGTGCAGACGATTGATCCGCTCTCGGATATCAACCTGCGCAACGACTCCGACGACCCCGACTACGCGATGACCCAGGAAGGGATCGGGCGTTTCCTGAACAAGGTGTACACCATTTTCTGGTCCCACTGCGAAGGCGATCCATCCAAGATCGACGAGGTGTGGAATCGCCCGGAACACGCTCCGATGAACCGTATGATTCCCACAGCGGTCGTGGCGAACACCGCTGCCTGCTTCTTTATGCCGGATGAGTACCACTACCTGACGGATTTTATGGCCACCAAGGGCCAGCGCTTCCAGCAGCAACGCTCCTGGGTCATGTACTGCACCGATTGGAACAGCGACGATAATCGCCGGAAAGCCGGGCCGAAAGACGCGGACTTCCGAGCTCAAGCCAGTTGGATGAAGGTAATCAAGGGTTTCGGCGTCACGCCGGAATATGCCTTGGTGGATGTAGCCGAGACGGTGACAACGCCGGACGAACTCTTCTCCCATAGCCAGAAGGAGCTGGCCCATGAATTTTACCATCGGGGTCTGGCCGGCTGGCTCGCCGTGCAGCACCAGGAAGATCCCGATGCGGATCTATCGGAGCAGTACGTCTACGAAGATCTGCTTCTGGATTATTTGGCTGATATCGAAGAAATCGATGACAAGGCAACACCCGTCGAACGCTTCTATGAGGCACAGGGCGAAGCGGACGATATTCTTTCCTCCGGCAAGGCCCGCATTCGCGGCCTCAGCGTCCGGAGTGTGTTGCAGCATGTGTTGACCATCGTCTTTGCAATCCTGCCCGCCATCGTTCTGCTGGGCATGCTGATCTTCTCCATTATTGACAACCCGGTCCTGGACACCTCCGGCATGCGGCTGGAACGCTTCTTCTGGCCGGTCGGCCTGATTGTGGCCGCCATCCTGTTCTTCGCTTCTGACAGCGAAGGATGCCTGATTCCATTAATCGGCGGAGCCATCGGTGCGGTCCTCGTCTTCCTGCTGGTCAAGTTCCTGGGTGCTTATATCCTGTATCTCTACGCTTTGATCGTGCTGGGTGCCCTGGTCTTCTTCAGCATCAAGACCATCTTCTTCCACAGCCAGTTCGCCCGGGACGCCCGGCGCTTCAACAAGCCGGGATTCGAAGAAAGGGTCCTGGAGCCGCTTTACTACGCCTTCAGTGACGAGACGAGATTCGACTCCTCCCTCAATGGTACGTTCGACGAATTCAAGATGGGCGCCTGGAAGAGCGATCTGAAGACGCGTCGCATTCACATGCTGATTTTCATCGGCGTCACCTGGGCGCTGGTTGCTTTCAGTCTGCTAATCCCCAAGAGCGAGCGCTTTGAGCGCTTCTCCGCGCCGTTCATTGAGAAGATCATGCCGGCGCGGCAGGCGACTGCGCAGCCGGACCTGCTGGAATTCGAGAGCCTGGAACCGGGCGCCCGGGGAGAAGAGGTGCTGGCTCTGCAGCGCTATCTCAAGGAGGCCGGCTATCTGCGGGGGGCCGTGGACGGCGATTATGGCCGCGGAACGCAGGCGGCGGTGTCCGCGTTCCAGAAAGCCAATGGACTGGAGGCGACGGGGCATGCTGACAAGGAAACGATACAAACCATCAACCGGCTGGCTGCCGAGGCTGCCCGGGAGGCTGAACAACAAAACAAGGAATAGTCATGGTCTGTAAACAATGCGGGAAAAAAAACCGTCCGGAAGCGAAATACTGTCGCTTCTGCGGCGAGCGGTTGGAGGTAAAAGCGTCCTCCCAGAAGGGCCTGATCGGCAAGGACAACATCGTCCCTTTGCTGGAGGAACTCGACCGGAAACTCATCGTGGCCCAGCGCTTTGCCAGCAATGGCACGAAGATCGGCATGGACTGCCTCGTCCTGGGAGACAGTGGAACCGGCAAGACTTTCGTCGCGGACATCATCACCCGCAAGATGATGGATGCCGGAATCGTGAAGGTGCCGCCGAAGAAGGTTGACGCCGCTGACTGGGGCGATTTCTGCAAGGAGTTTGATAAGAATGTCGCGGCGCTCAAGGATGGTATCCTGCTGATTACCAACGCACAGAAGCTCCTGCCTACGGACAAGGCTTCGAATGTAAATCAGTTGGACAAGCTCTTCACGCGCATGCGTGGAACGGAAGGCGCTCCAATAGTGGTCCTGTGCGGCCTGCTGAACGAGATGAGCAAATTCCTGGAGAATAACAAGGATGTTGCACGCCTTTTCGAGCTGGAGTTCAACCTGACGGCCTTCTGCACGCCGGAGCTGACGGAGCTCACTTTGTCTATCCTTAAGGAAACATATAAATTGGACGCCTCGGAGGGGCTTCCTGACATCCTTGCGAGCCATTTCCAGTGGTTTATGCGTCAGCCGGATCTGAGTCATCTCAACGGCCACCTGGCCGAGAAGGTCGCGGAGAACCTCTCCGTCAAGGCGGCCCTGCGCGGCAGGAATACCGTGACGGAAGAAGATGTCCCTGCCGGTGAGCGTTTTACGCCCAAGTCAGAAGAGGAAATCCTGGCTGAACTGAACAACTACATCGGCCTGCAAAGCGTCAAGGATAAGATTCTCGAAATTGTCCGGAATGTGAAGACCCGCAAGAAAAATGGTGTGAAGGCCAATGGCCTGCTCACGGACCACTATCTCTTCACCGGCAATCCGGGGACCGGCAAGACCACTTTCGCCCGCAAGTTCGGCGAAGTGCTCGGCACGATCGGCGCCCTGCCCACGGGACAGTTCGTGGAAGTGTCCGCCAAGGATTTCATCGGGCAGGTGGTCGGGGACACGGAGGCGAACGTGAAGCGTTATGTCAACAAGGCCATCGGCGGCGTGCTTTTCATCGATGAGGCCTATGCACTCACCCAGGGTACCTCGGCCGGCGACGGCGGCAGTTTCGGCATGGACGCCATCAATACGCTGCTTACCCTGCTGGAGAACCGGCGTGGCGAATTCGTTTGCATCATGGCAGGTTATACCAAGGAGATGAACGAGTTCGTGCGCAAAAATCCCGGCATCCCGTCCCGCTGCAATGTGACTATCGAATTCCCGGACTACAACGCTCGCGAGCTGGAGCAGGTCTTCCGTATGCAGCTCCTCCGAAACGATGAGAAAGTGGAATATACCTTGGACGCTACGGCGGAAGAGATGCTTCCCAAGGTCTTCGACCGCATGTATGCCAGACGCATTGACACCTTCGGTAACGCCCGCGCGGTGCGAAACCTGTTCTCTGAGGCCGTAGGACGCCACAATGCCCGCGGCTGCGGAGACAATATTCTCAGCTATTCCGATATCGTGGGTGAGGAAATGACCGGCGAGATCTCCGTTGAGGACATCATGAAGGAGCTGGACGGCCTGGTGGGTATGAAGTCCGTCAAGGACGCGATCCGCCGCATCGCCAACGAAATGGCCGTCCAGAAACGACTCATTGAGCTGGGCGAAAGCGCAGAGGGCCTCACCAAGTTCAATTTCGTGCTGACCGGCAATCCCGGCACCGGCAAGACCACGGTGGCTCGCCTGCTGGGCAAGATCTTTAAGGCGATGGGGATTCTCTCTACCGACCGGGTCACTGAAAAGACCCCCAAGTCCATCCTCTCCCAGTACCAGAACCAGAGTGCGCAGAACATGAACGACGCCATCACGGAAGCCATGGGCGGCGTGCTCTTCCTGGATGAAGCCTACGACATTGACCCGAAGGATGCTGCCGGCCAGAGTGTCAGCAGGGAGGGCAATGAAGCCATCCTGGCCTTGCTGACCCGCATGGATAACGAGGCTGGCAAGTTTGTTGTGGTTTGCGCCGGTTACCCCAAGGAGATGGAAGACTTCATGAATTCCAACCCCGGCCTGCGAAGCCGTTTCTCGCATTTCATCCACATTGACGACTACTCGGCCGACGAACTGCTGGAAATCTTCGAGCGCGCCGCCAAGGGCAAGAGTTACAACTTTACGCTTGCCAACGATGAAGTGCGCGCACGCGTGCTCCGCATGTTCCAGAACATGGTGGCCATGAAGGACGCGAAATTCGGCAATGCCCGGGAGGCCATGAAAAAGCTGGCGGAGACCAAAACGAATATCTACAACCGTATCAAGGCGCTCCCGCAGGACCAGTGGACGCCGGAGAACATCCATTCGGTGTTCCTGGAGGATGTCCCTTACGAGGAGCCCAAGAAGATCTCCGTGGACGAGTGCCTGGAGGAACTCAACAAACTTATCGGCCTGGAGGGCGTGAAGTCCTCGCTCACCAAGCTGGCGCACACCATCAACAACGAGATCGAGAGCGCCCGGCTGGAGAACCGCCGTCCGGAGATCCCGCTGGGACATTATCTGTTCCTAGGCAATCCCGGCACCGGCAAAACCACGGTGGCGCGTCTGATGGGCAAGATCCTGTATTCCATGGGCGCCCTGCCGAGCCCTTATGTCAAGGAAGTGGGGAAGGCCGACCTGGTCGGCCGTTTCGTTGGCGACACGGAGGCAATCACTTCGCATGTGATCGACTCGGCCATGGGCGGCATTCTGTTCATCGACGAGGCCTACCAACTGATGACCGACCAGTTCGGGCAGGCGGCGCTGGAGACGCTCCTGACCCGCTTGGAGAACGACCGGGGCAAGTTCGTCTGCATCGCCGCGGGCTATTCTCACGAGATGCAGGCCTTCATCAACGGCAACAGCGGTATTCCGTCGCGTTTCCCTCAGCGGAACTGGATCACCTTCGAAGATTACGATCCGGAAGAGCTCTTCCAGATTTTCATGATCTATGCCCGCAAGGGCGGATACACCCTCGATCCGATGGCGGAAACCGCCGTGCAGGCCAAATTCACGATGATGTACAAAAATCGCGGCCGGACCTTCGGCAACGGCCGCGAGGCCCGCAACCTCTTTGACGAGGTCAAGAGCAATCTGGCGGCCCGTCTGGCCGACGACGGGCAGACGCATACCCCGGAAGAACGTAAAACCATTATGATGGAGGACGTTACGCTATGATTCAGTGTCCCGAATGCAGAAACATGATTCCCGACGACAGCGCCTTTTGCGACCAGTGCGGGAAAGAATTGAAATGGTGCCCGGTATGCAAGCGGCCCAAACGTGGCACGGAATGTCCGGTCTGCGCCAGCGACCTGATTCCCGGACGGAAATACCTGGCCGGGGGCGCCGCAGTAGAGCGGAACCCCGCAGCGGTGCAGTCCACTGACCAGTCGAAGCCGGTCCCGGAGACGCCCGTTGGCCCTAAGACCCAGTCGACGGCGGTCCAGGCGTCTGCCGGTCCGACCCGTTTGGTCGGAAACGGCTGGTCGCTCCCGCTCCAGCCCGGCGGGTTTGGCCGCCGGAGCGGCATGTGGCCTGAACTGGCCAGCTGCCAGTATGTGTCCGGTAGCCATGGGGAAATCAGCCGCGGCTCGGATGGCTGGATCCTTGTCGACATCGGCTCTACCAACGGCACTTTCGTGAACGGTCAGCGCCTGGAATCCGGCCGAGGATTTCCTCTGAAGAAAGGAGACCGTGTCCGCATTGCAACCCTTGATTTCACTGTAGAATGAAACTCGATATCCAGGCCATCTGCCACAAAGGTCTTGTGCGGGATAACAACGAGGATGCGCTGTCCGTCGGCGGCGTGATCCTGCGTGATGACGCCACCAACCTGGTGGTCACCATATCTCCCGAAGGCTTCTTCTACCTGCTGGTCGCCGATGGCATGGGCGGCCATGAGCACGGGGAAGTGGCCAGCTGCTTCGCCCTGGAGGAGATGGAAGAGCAACTGTCGCTGCACCAGATCCAGCCGGACAGTTTCGAAGACGATGCACGCGAAGCGGCGCACTACATCGCCGTGAAACTCAACCGCACCGCCGCCGATCAGGGCCAGGCGCTTCCGATGGGCTGTACGCTGACCGGTGTCATCTGGCACTATGGCCGAACCTGGCTGGTGAATGCCGGCGACAGCCGGACCTACCGCTTCCGAGGCGGCATGCTCCGCCAGCTGACGACTGACGAGACGGAGCGCGGCTACACCGGCGATCCGACGGCGAGCAAGCTGTTGCTGAACTGCCTGGGCGGTGGCACCGAAGGCCGTTTGGCCGTGAGCTCCCTGGACGGGAAACTGCTCGAGGGAGACGTGCTGCTGATCTGCTCCGACGGACTCTGCGACATGGTACCGGACGAGACGATCGAAACGGCGCTGGCAGACGGGGCCGGTGCGGAGGATCTCTTCCGGATAGCCTGCGAAGCGGGCGGCGTAGACAATATATCCATTATTCTGGCTATAATTCTGTAAACCATGAGTGCATCAGGTTCTTCCGGCTGGCGCCGATACAACATTTTCATTTCGTCCACGTTCAAGGACATGGACTTCGAGCGGGACATCATCAAGTTCCGCATCATCCCGGCCCTGAACCGTCGTTTCCGCGACCGGCGGGTCGAGCTCCAGGCCATCGATCTCCGCCTGGGCGTGAACACCTCGGACATGTCCGAGGCGGAGAGCGAGCGCAAGGTGCTTTCCGTGTGCACCTCCTGTATCGACAGTGCCCGGCCTTTCTTCATCGGACTGATCGGCAAGCGCTACGGCTGGATCCCGCCCATGGAGCGCTGGCAGGAGTTTACCGCCAAACTCTCGGACGAGGAGCGGGCGCTGCTGGCCGGTACGGCCGGGTGCAGCGTGACGGAGATGGAAATCGTCTACGGCGCCCTTTCGCAAGAGAGTTTCGATACATCCCACGTCCTGTTCTACCTGCGGGATGACAGTTCCTACGAGGGACTGCCGGAAGATTTGCTGCCGGCCTTCTGCGACAGCGATCCGGAACTCCTCCGGAAGCTGGATGCGCTCAAGGACAAGGTCCGCCGGCTCTTCGGTGCGTTGGGCGGCGAGGACGACCGCTGCACGCCGTATCGACTGGCTTGGCGCGACGGCCACTTCGAGGGGGAAGACTTCGAACGGATCGTGGCGGAGCAGCTGGCCCGGCAGATTGAGCAGGAGACCGCCCGGGAAGAGGAAGCCGGCGCTGCAAGCTGGTGGGCCCAGGAGAAGGAACTCGAAGAATCCACGCTGCTGCGCCTGCTGCCCGGCTCGGTGGAAACCTATCTAGCCCCGGACCCGGACGAGAAAAAACGTAAACAAGAGGAGGATTCGTCCGACCGGGTGGCCTGGTATGTGCCGGGCATGGGCGCCAGCACATACATGGCACAGGAATATGCCAACTGGGACGAAGATGCGGATGTGGTGCGGCTGCTGGCCGTGTTTGGCCTGTCGGAATACAGCAATGCCATGCGTCCGGTGCTGGCACGCTGGATCCATGAGCTCGCGGAGGTCACGGGCCGGGAAGAAATCCCGGACGACGACCAGTTGCTGGGCAAACTGCCGGAGCCGGACCTGAATGCCCTGTTCGCTTCGCTCGTGCAGGAGGCCTGCGACGCAGACAAATACATTTATATTTACCTCGACGACGTCGAAGCGCTGGAGACTACGGCGTCCAAGGACCTGTACATGCCCTGGCTGGACCGGGTGGCAGATCAGGTCAACATCCTGGTGAACCTGCAGGACGGGAGCGAGGCCCGCACGAAATTCCTCTCGGCACACGAATACCCTGCCCGGATGATGGTGTCCGGCATCGTGGATTCGGAGGATGCGGAAGCGCTGATTTCCCGCTATGAGAAGACGTATTTCCTGGAATTGCCCGCGGCTGTCCGGAAGGCCATGCTGGATATGGCGGACGATGACAAAGATTGCTTGTTGCCGATCAAGGTACACAACGTCTTCCGTCTTTTCGAATCCCTTACCCAGGAAGATTTCAGGCGGATCCGCTCCAGCGAGGACAGCCAGATCGACGCCATCAACGGCTATCTCGAAGAGATCTGGGGTGAGATGCCGGATACCCCTTACGACCTGATGACCCATATGGTCAACAATATTCTCTACAACCTCGGGCTGGGGGAGCAGATGCGCCAGGCTTTCTGGTACATTGCTGCGGCCCCGGGAGGTCTCCGGGAGAGCGATATCGCCCATTTTGCCGGGGAGGACTGGGATGTGGTCCAGTTCTACCGGGCGATGAATTTCCTGCAGGATTTCTTCTACGAGGACCGGACCCGCCATCTGTGGCGCGCAAAATACATTACGCAGGCTGAAGACGGCCTGCAGAAGCGCCAGAAGGAGATTTCGTCCTATCTGCTGACGCTGGATCCCGCAGACTCCCTGCGGGAGACGATGGGCCTGTATTACGCCCTTGCAGGCGGCGACCCCTCGCATTATGCTTCCTACCTGATGGAGGGCGACTATGCCCACGGACCGATAATGAAGGACCTGGTCCGTATCCACGGCCCGCAGATCCGCCAGTTGTACCGGGAAGGCTGGCTTGGCAGCCGTGAATTTGAGAAGTACTGCAGGGCCCTGGACGCCCCGCAGCGCCTGCAGTTGATGATAGTTGCCCTCACTGCGCTTGCCGACCTGCAGGAGGAGCGGATGGCGTTGGCCGGCCGGATGGCGACGTGGCTGGATGACATCGACGTGGCCGGGCTGTCGGCGCCGGACGCCTTTTCCTATGCCGGCCTTGTCTGCCACAGGCCGAAATCCATTCCGTATCTGGAGCGGGGTCTCCAGGCGGCCCGGCTTTGTGTCGGATTGGATTATCCGGATTCGCAGCATTTGTTCTCCGGTATCGCCGGCCTGCTGGTCATGGCTTACCGTAAAATGGGCCTGAAAGCCAAGGCCGCCGCGCTTGCGGAGGAAGTGGCCGGGCTGACTGCCCTGAGCGCGAAGGACCGCTTTACTGCCCTGCAGCCCCTGCTGATGAAGGCGTACGGGCGTGGACTGTTTGTCTCAAGGAAGCAAACCGCAGCTGCGCTCGACCAGTTCCTGAAGGAGTACTACGTCATCGTGGATTCGCTGGAGCCCAACGATGAGAATTACATCGCCCGTTTCTGGTCCGGGGGCCAGATGAATCTCGCCTTCCAGGTGATTCACGGTATGAAGGATTATGACCGGCTCCTGGAGGAGCTTATCCGCTTCCTGCCTTCCATGCAGCTTTTTTGCTGTGCGCACAACTTCTTCAGCAATTCGGAGGCACTGGAGATGTATGTGCAATACCATTCTTTTTTCGTGGGTGTAGAAATGTCACTGAAGGATCGGGACGACGAGGCCATCCAACGTATCGGCAAGCTCGGCTCGCTCGCCATGTATGAAGCCGGGGAGCGCCTCAAGGAAATAGACCCGGACAACGTGTTTATCAAGACCTGCCGGTCTTACTTCGCTTCCTCCCGGGACGTCATTTCTGCGCTCCGGGAACAATTGGGCGTGGAGGACGTGGAACTCAAGGACCTGGACGAATTAATCAAAGAACAATACGAATCCTATGTTTCGACGCAGAATTGACCGCCTGCTCTCCGTCGGGGAGGGAAAGCAGCTGGCCTGGCTGGTGGGCATTGTGCTGGTGCTGTATGGCATCTTCTGTCTGGTCGGCCGGATCTGGGGCCTGGATTGGACGGATATCCTTACCCTTTATCTTGATCCGGGCAATTTCCCGATCGACCACCAGGCGAACGACATCTTCAGCTTGATCGTCACGCTGAGCGGCATCCTGATCCTGAGCGCCCTGATGATTTCGGTGTTCTCCAATGTGTTTTCGAACATAGCCGAGGCTTACCGCAAGGGCGAGCGGCGCTACCGCTTCAGCGGCCATGTGCTGATCCTGGGCGGCGGCCATCCGCTGGCTGACATGCTGAAAGCCCTGCAGAAACATCCTGATTTCGTGGACAAGGACATTGTCGTCATGACTTCCTCCGACGTTGAGGCGTTGCGGGCCGAGATGGAGGAGGCCATCGATGACGCGGCTTTCTGTCGCCGGATCACCTGGTACCGGGGTGAACGCGATAATCGGGAAGACCTGCTCAGCGCCTGCGCGCCCCAGGCCTGCTGTATTTATCTGATCGGGGAGGACGGCGAAGCGGCGCACGACTCGCGGAATGTCGGCGCCATGGACCTTCTTCGGGCGTTCTGCGCCGGCGAGGGCCAGCCCCTTCCGTGCTACATCGCCCTGGAGATGCGCACCAGCCAGGATGTATTCCAGTATCTCCCGAAGGCGGACGATTCCCGCCTGCGCATCGAAATCGTCAACACGAGCGATTACCTGGCAGAACAACTGCTGGTGGATACGCCCTTCCTGCCCGTTCCCGACCCCGGACAGCGTCTGCACATCGTGATCGCGGGCGGCGGGCGGACGGCCCGCTCTTTTGCCGCCGTGGCGGCGCAGATCTGCCATTTCCCGGACTTCGCGAAGAGCGGATGCCGGACGCTGATCTCATTCATCAACAACGACATCCGGGAGGAGATGGATCATTTCGTGGCGAACCGCGAGAGCCTCTTCGAACTCTCGCACTATGCCTACGTGTCCCCGGCAGGACGCGAAGAGCATGTGCCGAAAGAAGGCTACGGCGACTTCCTCGACCTCGAATGGGAGTTCATCGACAGCCGCCTTTCTTCGCCGTTTGTCCGGGAGCAGTTGGAGGCCTGGGCCGCCGACCCGGCACAGAAGCTGGTCGTGGCGATCTGTCACGAGTCCGCCTCGATGGCGTTCTCCTCCGCCCTGCACCTGCCGAAGGCCATTTACAAGGCGAATGTGCCCGTCGCAGTCTATCAGAAAGACCATGCGGAGTTGATGAACAAGGCCGTGGCCACGGGCATGTTCGGCCAGCTCCGCTGCTTCGGCGAGGCGACGCCCGGGACGGATGCGCTACTTCTGCGCCGCTCGGAGCGGGGCCAGCGGGTCAATTATCTCTATGACCAGGAGTATGGGAATCCGCCCGCCGCTTCGGCCGCAGAGGCATGGGCGGGTCTTTCCTTCGCGCACCAGCTTTCCAGCATCGCGAGTGCCAATTCCATCCCCATGAAGCTACGCGCCTTCGGGCTGGAGCCCACTCGGGCGTCAGTCGATGCGCTGGATGCCGAAGCGCTGGAGGCGCTCTCGGAAGTGGAGCATCGCCGCTGGATGACCACCGTGCTGCTGACGGGCTATCGGGCGGCTCCCAAGTGCGAACGATCCGACCGTGGCCGCTTCAAAGAGTTGAAAAACAAGGAGTTCATCCATCTGGACATCGCGCCCTATGATGAACTCGCCCACGAAGCCGACAAGGATCGGCTGATCGTTCAGAATATTCCGTATATCATGAATGGAGAGGAGATTGTTCGCATATGATAAGTATCCAGACGCAACCCGCTGAGGCGAATCTCCTTGGCCAGAGCAAGTGGTGGGGCTTCCCGGACCTTCCGGAGGAGCTGGACTGGCCGTCTGTGCCGGTCAATGACGACGGGGACGTGTACGACGACCCGCTGACCTTCATCTGCCAGATCCGTTGCGAGGAGCTGGCGCCGTTCGACCCGGAAGGACTGCTGCCGCATACCGGCATGCTGTGGTTCTTCGCCTCGCTGGATTATTTCCTCGGCAATCCGGACGCCGTCTGCCCGGGGATGGGGGAGTGGGAGTACCCGTATTTCCGGGTGCTATATTCGGACGACCTGGATTCGCTGCATGAGCACACGCTGCTCTACGATGACGGCACGCCTGCCGTCCTGCCGTCCGAAGCCATCCGTTTCTCGCGCGTGTCGCGCGACGAGGGCAGCTATACGCGTTTGCTGGGGCAACCCTTCTTCGAGGAAGTGTCCGGCGAACTGCCCGGCCTGATCTCCCTGCTGCAGCTGGACGAAGACGACCGCTGGGGCCTGCGCTTCTTCGACAGCGGCATGCTCAATTTCATGATTTCACCCGAAGATCTCGCCGCCCGCCGCTTCGGCGCCGTGCGCGCCTGGCTCCATTCCGCCTGACGCTTCCTGACAATCTTAATTATCATCATAATGAAAAAACTAATCCTTCTATCCATCGCATTTTTCTGCGGACTTTGTCTTTCCGCCCAGGAGCCGGCCTCCGGCTATCCCGAAGGGCCCGGCCTGGAATTCGTCGTCAAACTGAATGTGGACTGTGCCGGTGCCTATACGGTGGGGGAGACCTCCAAGGGCACCCGGACGGTCATTCCCATCGTAGGCGGTACCTTCGAGGGGCCCGGGATGAAGGGTGAGGTCCTTTCCGGCGGAGCCGACTACCAGCTGAACGACCGTGAGCACGGCCGCACGGAGATCGAGGCGATCTATTCCATCAAGACCGATGACGGCGTGTACATCCATGTCCGCAACTGCGGGCTCATCACGATGGGCCGGGGGGCCGACGGCACACCGAATTTCTATTTCCGCACGACCCCGAAGTTCGAGGCCCCGCGTGACAGCAAGTACGCCTGGCTGAACGATGCCGTCTTCGTGTGTATGCCGGGACAGGGAAAGCCCGGCGCGATCTGCCTGGACGTCTGGAAAGTACTTTGAAAACCGCTTGTAAAGAAGAACGCCCGGGAGGCCTAAAGCCTTCCGGACGTTCTTTATAAAGGATTGAATTACAGCTGGTTGTAGCGCGGGGAGAAGGTGTCGCCGTCGGCGGGGTTGCCGGTGCGGAGACCCTTCATCAGCCAGCGGGAGCGCTGCTCGGAAGTGCCGTGGTTGAAGGACTCGGGCTGGGTATAGCCGCGGGCCTTCTTCTGCAGGTAGTCGTCGCCGATCTTGGACGCCACCGCCATGCCTTCCTCCACGTCACCGTCTTCCAGCGAGTGGTACATCTTGTTGTCGTGGTGGGCCCAGACGAGCAGGGAGATGAGGAAATAGGCAATGAAGGCCATTGGGATGAGCGGCTTTACGTCGGCCATTCCCCGAAGGGCATTGCCGTAGATGCATTGCAGGGCATCGCCCAGCTGATAGACGGCGAAGACGGGAATTACTGCTGCCACCAGGTCTGCCACCTGGCTGCTGCTGGTGAAGAGCGGTCCGATATGGTGCCGAAACAGGAAAATGGGCAGGGTGATGACGAGTGCCATTGTCCAGGTCAGATACAAACCGGCCTGTGCCACGCGCTTTGTCTCGGGCATATTACCTGCCCCGCGATAATAGCTTACCTGTACTGCTACGGCAGCTGCCATTCCGTAGTAGAGCATGAAGCACAGTTGTCCCACGGTATTCATGATGTTATGAGCTGCCAGCGAGGCCGTACCCAGCCAACCCACGTAGAAGGCACTCAGGGCGAACGATGCTGATTCCATTCCCATTTGCAGCATTACGGGGAAGCCCAGTCGGCTCAGTTGCAGCAGGTCGCTTCGTTGTACCCGGGAGTATGCAAAACGAACCCTATGCAACCTGTAGTGTTTAGCGGTATGGAAGACCAGGGCAGCGGCACCCCAAAGGAACAGACGGCTCAGCAACGTTGCCAGCCCTGCGCCGGTAAGTCCCAGTTCGGGCGCGCCGAATAGACCGAATATGAGCACCGCATTGCCCACAATGTTAAGCCCGTTCCCAGCGAGAAGGAGCCACATCGGTGTGCGCGTATCCTG
>JAEEGJ010004791.1_pt1 | contig 44494 bp, 33 predicted proteins | sample 8958761 | NCBI WGS metagenome assembly JAEEGJ01 (sample SAMN16246546, study PRJNA631951) | gut metagenome | biome: gut microbiome; feature: rumen; material: RS-attached | host: Bos | place: Iran: Karaj | collected 2018-10
GAGCATCTTAGGACTTGTCAAGTCGTTGATTGCTACTACTTCATAACCTTCAGCCTCGAACATCTGACGGAATGCGAGACGACCAATACGGCCAAAACCGTTAATTGCTACTTTTGTCATTTTTACTTAATTATTAAATGGGTTTATACCTAAATTACTAACTTTTTTCGGTCTTTTCGACATTTTTTTTCGATTTCGGATGCAAAGTTACGAAAAAATTCCTATATTTGCACCATAAATCTGTCAAAAAAGAAGTGAAAAGAGAGAAGTGAAAAGTGAAAAGACTATAATTCCGGTGTGCGAACACGGAGATTGCAAAACGCAGATTACAAATTAAACCTCAATATTAACATTAAAAAAATTAAAGAGTTATGGGATTTATTAGTGAATTCAAAGAGTTTGCCATGAAGGGCAACGTGATGGACATGGCTGTCGGTGTGATCATCGGCGGTGCGTTTGGAAAGATTGTGACCTCTCTGGTCAATGATGTTCTCATGCCGGTCATCAGTCTGGCTACGGGCGGCATCGACTTTACCGATCTCTTTGTCAACCTCGGCGAAGGCAACTACGCAACCCTCGCAGCAGCCAAGGAGGCAGGTGCAGCCGTATTGGCCTACGGACAGTTCATTCAGAACGTTATCGACTTCATTATCATCGCCTTCTGTATCTTCTTGATGATCAAGGCCATGAACAAGCTGAAGAAGAAGGAAGAGCCCGCTCCGGAAGCACCGAAGGGTCCCTCTCAGGAGGAGTTGCTCGCTGAAATCCGCGACCTGCTGAAGCAGAAATAACATCTACACCTTATTTATAATATATGGGCGATGCCACTCGGCACCGCCCATTGTCATATAGGGAAGGAGTTTAGCATAAAAAAAGTCTCGTTTTACTGCCGGATTGCTGCCAGTTTAGTAACACTTAGACGCCATTTCTACAGATAGGTTGTCTTTCTTCAGAATTAAGTGGCGCTTATTGGGAAATAAGTGGCGAGTATTATGTCACAAAGTGTCCTGACCCCGATGTGACATTATTCTGAATATTTTGACAGGCCATTATCTTTTACGGGTTTGCCGTTTTCGTCGAGCTTCACGGTCTTGGCATAGACAGGACGCATGCCGTTCCACGTAAACGTGTGCTGCTTGGGACCGTCATTGCCCCACTCGTCGATGAGCAGCGTTTTACCCTTGCGTGGCAGGTGACAGAATATCTGTGTGAAGTCGCCGCGGTCACCCCAGCGGAAACCTGTCAGAATGTCGGGCTCAGGGGTGAGCGTCTTCTTCGCAGCGTCGTAGTCGTAGAAGCAGACGAACTCCAGGCAGGGATCGGTGGGTTTACCTATGCGGACGGCAAAGAGCCGGTGGCCGTTGCTGCGATTCCAGAAACAGGCCGACATATAGGCACCATCAGTTCCAGCATCATCCAACTCGGCATAGCCGTTCTTGGCATCGACGGTAACGGTGAGTGCCGTCTCTTTGTCGAGCACGCGCTTGTCGAGCCCCTGTTCCATCGTCTCGCAGATGGCACCGCCCATCCATGTGGGCCACGTGTGGTTGAAACTTTCGAGCATAATGCCAAGACTACCGTTGATGACGTTAGTGATGGTCTTCGTGCCCCACCCTTTGTCAATCACTTCGAGCGGGCAGCTCTCGAATTCACGGTCCTGTGCGCTGGCACTGATGACGGACATCATGAATAATGATAAAAGAATCAGCAGATTACGCATAATGGTGGTCCAAGAAAGGAATTACTCCCACTCGATCGTTGCGGGTGGTTTTGAGGAGATGTCGTAACAGACGCGGTTGACACCACGTACCTTGTTGATGATCTCATTGCTGACCTTCGCCAGAAAATCGTAGGGCAGATGGGCCCAGTCGGCTGTCATGGCATCCGTAGAGGTCACGGCACGGAGGGCGACGGGATTCTCATAGGTACGTTCATCACCCATCACACCGACACTACGGACGGTACTGAGGAGGATGGCACCAGCCTGCCAAACCTTATTATATAGCGTTTCGCCATCGGCATCGACATACTCGCGCAGACCACGGATATAGATATCGTCGGCATCCTGAAGGATACGCACCTTCTCTCTCGTGATGTCGCCCAAGATACGAACGGCAAGACCAGGTCCTGGGAAAGGATGACGGTTGATGAGGTGCTCGGGCATACCCAACTGACGGCCTACACGGCGAACCTCGTCCTTGAAGAGCCATTTCAGCGGTTCGCAGAGCTGCAGATGCATTTCCTTGGGCAGACCGCCCACGTTATGGTGGCTCTTGATGACCTTACCCGTGATGTTCAGCGACTCGATGCGGTCGGGATAGATAGTACCCTGAGCGAGCCAACGGGCATCGGTAATCTTCTTGGCTTCGGCGTTAAAGACCTCAACGAAGTCACGACCAATGATCTTACGTTTCTGCTCCGGTTCGGTGACACCAGCGAGGTCACTGAAGAACTTCTCTGAGGCATCGACGCCAATCACATTCAGGCCCAATACTTTATAGTCATCCATCACCTGCGTGAACTCGTTCTTGCGGAGCATACCGTGATCGACGAAAATACACGTGAGACGATTGCCGATAGCACGATTGAGCAAGACGGCAGCCACAGAGCTATCGACACCGCCAGAGAGACCTAAGATGACACGATCCTGTCCTAACTGGGCCTTGAGCTCAGCCACTGTAGTATCGACAAACGAGGCAGCGCTCCACTCCTGACGGGAACCACAAATGTCGACCACGAAGTTCTTGAGGAGCAGTGTGCCCTGCAAGGTGTGGTACACCTCAGGATGGAACTGCACAGCCCAGACGGGTTGCTTGGTTGAAGCAAATGCGGCGTTCTGTACGTCCTTGGTAGAGCCGATGACCTTAAAGTCCTCAGGGATGGCGGTGATGGTATCGCCGTGAGACATCCACACTTGGGAGTGTTGGTCGAAATCCTTAAAGAGCGGGTTCGTTGTGTCCACCGTCTGCAGATTAGCACGTCCGTACTCACGCGAATCGGCCTTCTCAACCTTTCCACCGAGGGTATGACTGATAAACTGCGCACCATAGCAGATGCCCAATACGGGGATACGGCCTACGAACTGCGAAAGGTCGACCTTGAAGGCCTCCGGATCGTGTACCGAATAGGGGGATCCACTGAGGATGACACCTATCACAGAAGGATCATCAGCAGGAAACTTGTTGTAAGGAAGGATTTCGCAGAAAGTATCGAGCTCTCGGACACGACGTCCGATGAGCTGTGTGGTCTGAGAACCGAAATCCAGAATAATAATCTTTTGCATATATACTATTTTGTTATAAATTCATTAGCTTGGTCAAGGGTGTCGAGTTTGCCGACGTCAAGGAGTCGAAGGTCTTTCTGTTCGTAGCCTCGAATAAGACAATCGGCACAGACCTTCAAATAGAAGTCCATGATAGGGAAACGCTCGGGCATCTGTTCCAACAGAGGGAAGATGGTTGGCCAGAGGACGTGAATGCCGGAGAAGGCGAGACGTCGTTCTCCTGTACGCCCCCGGAGTTCACCCGTCTCGATATTGGTCCAGCCCTGCAGGCGCATCTCATCGTCGAAGAGCAGATAGCGCTTGGTCTTACGCTCACTCACAAGGAGAAGGGCATCAGGATGAGGGGCGTCCTCACAGAGGGGACAGTCCCTCTGTGCTTTGCGAGTTTCGCACAGTAGGGACAGTCCCCCTGTGAGAATATCGACATTGTGAATGAGGATGGGCGATGCAGGATCGAAGAGAGGCATGGCCTTGCGGATGCCACCACCGGTCTCGAGAAGTCCAGAGGTCTCATCGGAAATGCGGATATCAAGTCCGAAGTTATCGTTCGCACTCAGATAGTCGACAATCTGCTGGGCAAAATGGTGGACATTGACCACAATACGTTCATAGCCGGCAGCCTTCAGTTTCATGATCACATGCCAAAGCAATGGTTGTCCCCCTACCCTTACCAATGCTTTCGGCATCGTGTCGGTAAGCGGTTTCAGTCGCGTGCCAAGGCCCGCAGCAAAGACCATTGCCTGTTTCATGCCCGCAAAATTACACAAAAATAGCGAAATAAGCCCACTTTCTTAGGTTATTTTTACTAAAGAATCAAAAAAACTATCACTCTTTTGACTTATCCGCGAAAAAATATCTAACTTTGCAGCCGATTAATCAAAAATGTCCTAACATATTATGCGCAAAAACTTATTATTGCTTATTTCATTATTCAGCACAGGCATCGCTCAGGCACAGGATAACAAAAGTGATCTGGTCATCAATGAAGTCATGCAGTCGAATGTTGAATGCATCATGGACGATATCCATGAATTTCCCGATTCTTGGGTGGAACTCTACAATACCACCGACCAAACCATTAATCTAAAGGATTATAGTCTTTGGGACAAAGACAAGCCCAACAAAGCCTGGCAGTTGCCCGATCAGACGGTAGCCGCCCACCAGTGGGTGCTGGTCTACTGTGACAAGGAAGATGATAAAGGCGGCATGCATGCCAGCTTCCGTCTGGACTCTGGTAAGGCGAAAGTGTACCTCTTCAAGAACGGTGAGCGCGTAGACTCCATCGTGGACCTGAAGAAGCAGAAATCGCCGGATATCGCCTACGGTCGTAAGACCGACGGCAGCAATGAATGGGGTTATCAGCTGACGCCCACCCCAGGCAAGGCCAATAGCGGTGAGATCTGCGACTACGACCATATCCTCGGTAAGCCCGTGTTCAGTGAGTTAGGTCGTGTGACGTCAGACAAAAAGGCCATCAACCTTACTCTGAGTCTGCCCGAAGATGCTCCAGAAGAAGCTTACATCACCTATACCACCAACGGCAGCGAGCCAACGGCCACGGGTACGAAATACTCCAAAGCCATCAGTATCAACAAGACAACGGTGATCCGTGCCAAGGTGTTCTGCGAAGGCTGGCTCTCGCCCATGAGTACCGCTCAGTCGTATATCTTCCATCCCAGAAAGATGACCATTCCCATCTTCTCTGTCCAAACCGACGACAGGTATCTGAACGGTGGCAACTATATGGGTCTTTTCAAATATAACACGAGCAAAGACGACAAGAAGACACACGACTGGCGTCGTCCTGTCAATATAGAGTTCTTCCCTGTTGAGGGTGAGAAAAGTGCCTTCAACCAACTCGGTGAAACCCGTATCCAGGGTGGACAGTCGCGTTCGAATGCCCTGAAATCAATGGTCTTCTATGCCAACAAACGTTTCGATCCAGATAACAAGCGTTTCATATACCCATTCTTCCCCGACCAGAAGCCTGGTATCTCAGAGTTCAAGTCGTTCTCGCTCCGCGATGGCGGTAACGACTTCGGCGATCTGTACTTCCGCGATCTAATTATCCAGCGCACAATGGCTAGTCACGTCGACCTCGACTGGCAGGCAGGCCATTCGGCCGTTCTCTATATCAACGGCGAATACATGGGTATGCTCAACATCCGCGAACGTTCCAATGCAGACAATATCTTCAGCAACTACAATGAACTGGAGGACATCGATATGGTGGAAATCAGCCATGAGAAAGTTAACAATGTTGACCAGTTTATAGAGGAACTGAAGGAAGGCGACAGCGATTTCTATGAGGCTTTCAAGGCTTTCTATAGCGAAAAGGGACACACCAAGGAAGAATATGAGGAGTGGATGGACGTCAGCGAATACCTGAACGTGATGGTGATGAACCTCTACTACGGCAATATTGATTTCCCTGGCAATAACATCGTCTTCTGGCGTCCCAATGATGACGACACAGAATCGGGGCTGCCCAAGAAATTCCGCGTCATTGTCAAGGATACCGACTTTGGACTTGGACTCTACAACAGACAAAACGACTATAACACCATCGACCTGCTCTATAATCCCAGCAAGCACCAAGGTGACGCCTGGGCCTGCACAGAGCCGGCAACCCGTCTGTTCAAGAACATGATGGAGAACGAGGACCTGCGTCAGATGTTTATCGACAAGAGCAGCATTTACATGGGCGACTTCATGAATGCCGAGGGAACCGGTGAAATCATCAACGCCATCAAGGAAGAGGCATTGGAGGAGTTTGTGGCCCACCGCGACAAATACAACTCATGGGGTAACAACCGCAACGATATCCTTAACAAGTTCGATAACGCCAAGAAATGGCTCTCTGGTTGGGTCGAAGAGAACCAATGGGGCGGCTGGCCTTGGGGTGGCGGCGGTGGCGGAAAGACTGTCCATGAGTCTCGTCCATACCACTTCTATGCTCAATTAAAAAAGCAATATAACCTTGGAGATACCATTCCTTTGACCGTCAACAGTAAGGGTTATGTCTCGGACGTTGTCATTAATGATATTCCGCTCTCCAAGGACGTCTTTAACGGCAAGTACTTCGCCAACCGTCAGTTAACCATCACGGCCCAGGCGACAAGCGGTAAGCAGATCAACGGTTGGGAGATAACAACAACCACGGCCTCTGGTAGTAAATCTAAAAAGACCATCAGGGGTAGCGAGTTTGTGATGACGATACCTACTTGTAAATCGATGAACATCGAAGCCATCGTAGGTGTAGAAAGCGGTATCGATGCAGTAGGTACCTCACGCAGTTGGACCTGGAAGAGAACCGCCGACGGCATCCTGGTATCAGGAGTTGCTGAAGGTATCAGTGTCAGCCTGCACGACCTGCGTGGTATCGCCCGTGAGACGGAGACCTCGACAGGTAGCGATATCATCCTGCCCGCAGAGAGTGGAAAGATGTACCTGCTGAAGGTTGGTGGCGAGACGATCAAGATACAGTAAGACAATACATATTAATGGAGCGGCTATGGAATAGGAACTATTGCAAGGTGATGGTGGCGAACTTCACGCTGTTTTTCGCCTTCTATATTCTCACACCATTGCTACCGCTCTATCTGAGTGAACACTTCGGAGCAACCAAGGACGTGATCGGATTAGTGCTTTCGGGCTATACGATTACGGCCTTGTTGTTTAGGCCTTTTAGTGGGTATATGGTCGATGCCTTTCCTCGCAAGACGGTGCTGATGATCAGTTTCGGGGCGTTTGCCATCTTCTTTGCGGGCTATCTGGCGGCCTCTACCTTGTTATTATTCACGATCGTCAGGACGCTGCATGGCGGACCTTTTGGGGCACTGACGGTATCTAATTCAACGGTGGCGATTGATGTGTTGCCATCGAGCCGGCGCACGGAGGGTATCGGCTATTATGGTCTGAGTAATAACCTCGCGATGGCCATTGCACCAACGATAGGTATCTTTATCTATAAATACACGCAGAGCTTTGAACTGTTGTTCTGGCTGGCATTGGTTGTTGCTTGTGCGGGGTGGATTGTGGATGCAACGGTGAAACTGGATGCTAAGGCAACCATCAAAAATAAACAGAAATTCTCCTGGGATCGCTTCTTCTTGGTGAGGGGGTGGTTGCTGGGACTGAATATGGTGGCGTTTGGATTCAGTTTTGGTGTGCTGAGTAATTATCTGGCTATTTATGGTAAGGAGGTGATGGGGATCACGGGAGGCACGGGTACTTACTTTATGCTTTGTTCCGTGGGTCTGATTCTGAGTCGTTTGCAAGGCGGAAAGGCCTTACGCGATGGTCGTGTTACCCATAATGCCGGCTCAGGTATGGTCATCTCCCTCGTGGGTTATACCTTATTTATACTAATGCCGACGTTGGCAAAATTTTCAATGTTCAATGGTCAATGTTCAATGATCATTGGCTATTACGGTTCCGCCCTGCTCATCGGCCTCGGCAATGGTCACATGTGGCCGGCATTCCAGAATATGACGATCAATGTGGCACAAAACAACCAGCGTGGTACGGCTAATAGTACCATCTTGATTTCTTGGGATATCGGTATGGGACTGGGCATTCTCGTTGGTGGTGTGGTCTCAGAGCTCTTAGGCTATTCCGCCGCCTTCTGGACCGTTGTCTTCGTGAATGCCTCTGGTGTTGCCTGCTTCTTCCTCGCCACGAAAGCCTTCTTCCTCCGTAGGAACCTGAACGAAACAGTCAGATAGGTGACAAGTCAGATGCTTTATTCCAGCTCGCTGAGGTCAGCGCTCAGAAGAAGTATCACAACTTCACCGAGCTCCTCGAGACCAACGACATCTGGGAAGCGAGATGACGTGTAACGTTCGAATAAACTAAGTTCAGGTGTCTGTGATACCTAGGCTTTTTCTTTCTCTTGTATAAAAAACAACTGAGGTGGGAGCGTCTAAAATGCATCCCGCAGCACGTAGTATTTCTGGCTGTGGCTGCCTCTGCTTGTGATGCCCGATGAGGGGTTGAGCGCCAGTTGTCGCAGTTCCTTAGTGGCCGATGTACGCGAGAGACCCGTCAGCCGCACATAGTCTGGTACCCTCATGAACATGTTCTTTCCCAAGAAATCATGTGCTTTCTGGATACGCTGCTCAAGGGTGAGTTTCGACTTCCGCAATCGGCTGATGCCACCTCTCTCCAGCACGCATTTCCGGCTGGTCATATCAATAAGGTCAGGATCAGCCCTGTATGATACGCCCGTCACACGGATGCTTTTCGCATTATGCGTGGCCTCGCCCTCCTCGAAGGCATCCTGCAGCAGGTCATCCCTCACACCGAGTTTGGCGTGGAAAGTGCCGATGCCATCAATCTTCACCGAAAAGCCTTCTGCCATATTCAAAGCCAGCTTTTTGCTAACCAGCGACAACACGCCCTGAATCATACTCTCCTCCATATGTCCTTCACGGGCACACTGACTCACGAACTCCTGATAGCTTTTAGGCGTGAGTTGCATCTTGTAATAGGCCTGTGTGTGGCCTGTCCCGTTCAAGTCGGAAATCTCCTGTTTGATATACTTTGCGTACATTGTTTTCAATTATTTGCTTGATTCAACTGCAAAGTTAATCAAAAGATTCGAAAAAAAACATAATCCCGACGTGGTTTTATCAAATCCTGACGCAATTTTAATAAATCCTGTCGGGATTTTAACAAACACCGACACAATTTTAACTATAGCCCGTACCTTACGACCTTTTAGCCCGACGCTCTCTACCTTTTAGCTGGCACCACTCAATATTTTAACAGGGAGGGCATACAAGACACTCACTGCTCGAAAGGGCGGTGAGGCTATACCCAGATGCCTCCCATGACCATGCATCTGAACCCTATATCGCCAAGGGAATCTTGATTCCCCAAAAAGAATCGCCACCATTGCTGATAGCGATTCTTTTATCTGGAGGATTCACGAGACCTGTCCTCGTGAGTCATTCATTGAATATTATAAATTAAGCCTATGAGATTATCTATATCCCACCAGACACACTCTTCATACCATATCCGAGGTATTTTGACCTCTCCAGTCCATTCGATGTTTAACACCTTATTCGATGAATTTGCATACACTTCTATTTCCTTTGTCTTTTGTACATTTGAAGCAGTCACATACGTTATTTTCAATCGATAATAATTTACATTTGTCCACTTTTCTTTTTCTCCAAACCAACCTACGCCCGTTTTATTAATCCACTTACCGACTTCTACTGTTTCAGGCACATAGCTATTATATATTACTTCTACAGTTGAGTTCGGCTTGGAACTTATTACCTCGTAAGTACCCCTCTCCCATGAAGATAATCCCTTGGGAGTGTAATAGTTCCATTCATAAGAACCATCTTTACCAAAGGTCATTAACACATAATACGATGCATCTTGCGAACTGGAATGTCTGAATGTATACCAAAGGTCATTAGCATTGTTGGCTGCAGGGATCTCATCCTCATCGGCAGCTTCTTGAGTGACCTTTATTTCCTTTACAACCTTGTCGGCACCTTCTCCATAGGTCACTGTTATCGTGGCATAGCGTTCCTTCATTTTTTTGTTCTTAGCAGCCTTTACAGTTATCTTATTATCGCTCAGTTTTGCCGTACACCATTCTTTATCTTCATCAGTGGTAGACACTCCAACATTAAACTTCGAGGCATTGCCGTTGTGCTCGATAGTAACAGACTGTGTTCCACCTGCAGCCTTGAAAGATAGTTCTTCTGGTGTAAGTTTCATTGAGAACTTAATATCTATGTCATAATACATTGAGGCGAGCATTCGACCATAATAAGTAGTATTGACCGTTGGATATACTCTAACTCTTGTCCCAATTTCTCCATTATAAGGAATGCTCATTTTATAGTTTTTAAAGAGACTCTTTCCTGATATTTTATCAAAATATTCTCTTTCATATTCTCTATAACTTAGAAGTTTCCATGTTTTTAGGTCGTAAACCGCAAATCCTGCATACGTCGTGGGGGAACTACAAGTTCCGCTAATATCTACAGATGCATTGATATGCTTGCCATCTTTATCAATACTTGCTTCCAAATTATCAAATGAAGGCACATAACTGTATTGTCTTGAAGTTAATTTTAAATAAAGTGGTTCAAAAGTCCTGCCTAATTTCCATTTTTTGGGGCCAATTCCAAAGCCAAATTTCCCAGACAAATAATATTCGCTCTGAGAGCTAGAGCCAAGTGATATCAGAGTGTTATATTTCTCCGACGGCTGACTATCAAGATATGATGGAAGACTCTTCTGAGAATTGTCAAAGTCATATGGTATTTTTCCAGAAACCTTTATACCAAGTTCTCCACGACTATAGACTGTTAATAAATCATCTGATAACATATCAAGCCCAATATTTAAAAAGATGCCACCTTGGTAAGTTCCCGTAACACCAACGGAAGAATAAGACTCGTTTTCAATAGGAACTGTTGTTAAACTGAGACGGGTTCTGGCTACAGCATCTAAAAAGTAATTTTGTGGTGTTATGTATTTAAATAATGCCGTACTTAAACTTTCATAAGGATTATCATAAGTGAAATGAATATTGTATCTTTGCTTTCTAACAGAACCACTTGTATACATCACATCTCCTGCAACATTTATGAAAACTCCAAATTGATATGTATTAAATAGGGGAGTGTCTGGTATGTATACTTTAACCTTTTCATGAAAGGGCATATCAACATTAGCAGAAATGTTCACATCGGCTGAGATTTCGCTTTTGTGGGTTACTAAAGCAGATGTGTAGATATCTATCTGTTCTCCCAGCATTAAACTATTGTGATAGAATGCTACAATTCGTAATTTGACACTTTCATCTGCCCAACCATTTAGTTTCCCCTCTATTTGAATGCTGTAATCATCACTTGGGGAATAGGTAAGAGCAGCTTTAAGGAAATCAACAAGATCTGTTACGCCTTTCCATACAATAGGATAATGTAAATCTTTTCTTATATCGGGCTCGTTCACTTCTACGCCCCAATTATCCCAATCCCATCCACGTGTAGGGACTTGTTGCGTGTTGTTTGCTTCATCTGGAGGGTAAGCTTCATAGACGGATTTTCCTGTATACTGTTCGTATAGTTCCGCAACTGGTATCTGCTCGCATACTACAGTAATGCCGTCTGTCTGTGTTTCTATTGCAGTTACATGACCAAAGATTCCATATGGCAAATTCGTCGTTTTACTTGGTTTTGCAATTTTATCACCCACCTTGGGGATGATGGCAGCGGGCGTGTTTGAAGCAAGCGTAAAAGAATAGAGCGTATCGCTTTTAATAACATAGTTCCAGAGGTCGCTCTCATTAGTGACAGCTACATCCTCTTTGTAGATATTCTCCGGCGTAACAAAACCGATGGAGTCAATAGCATTAATGGGAATGCGGAATACTGTATCGCGTGCCCAAATCTCCTGCACCACGAAATCATCGTGCTCCACGCCGAAAGTATCCACCTTACTGTACTCAAACCGATCAATTTCACCGTAGAAGAATCCGTTGAATCCGCCATCGTTGCGGTAAATGTAAAGTGCGTCCTGTTTCTGCTTATTCTGTGCACTCGTAGGCAGGGCGGTGCCAAGCATCGTCAGCAGGGCTGCCATATATATAAATAAGGTATGTCGTTTCATCGCTTCATGATTTTATAGGTGATGTTGTCTGCCTTGACGATATACACTCCTTTGGGGAGCGGCGAGAGATTGAGACGGCAGGAGCCGGCGTGTTTTGCAGTGAACTGCGTGATGACTTTTCCGTCCATACCGTAGATGTTAACCACGGCGCCTTCCTTCATCTGGCTGATGACGAGTACGCCATCCTCCTGGAAACCAATCTCTGTAGGATTTTGGTCAATGGATAAATCATCAATTCCAGATGGGTCAAGATTGACGTAATAGAAACGGATGATGTCTGAAAAGGCAAACTCAGCCTCTATCTTGGATGCCATGATAATCTTGAGGCTTGTGGCCTCAAACATCACTTGTGGCTTACTGCCTGCAAGGCGGAACTCATGTTGTTTGTTATCCTTCGTCAGAACTACCAATGCGAATTTACTTGTACCTGCGTCTTCCGCCTCGTACTTGGTTCCTGCCATCGGCGGAGCGAAAATATAGGCATCCTTGACAGGCTGATAGGTTGAGGCATTCATGCCGCCAGAACAGGCGAGACGCCCGTCACTGAGCAATGTCCAAGCTGCGGAGTTAAGATCATTGTTGAAGCCGTCAGCTGTGGCCATACTCCAAGCTTCTGCTGTAATTCCATTATATCGGATAGAGATGATGTGGACGCTTCGGTTGCCGCCCGTACCGCTGCTTCCGATGATATAACCCTCCTTTTTAGCCTCATTCCAATAAACACCGCCTCGCCATGTGATTGTATTGCCAGTGGTGGGGTGTTTGGTAGGAATCATTACTTCTTCTTCAAGATAAACGTATCCTTCAGGAAAGTCAATGAATGACAGATAATAGTTGCCGTCGTCCTTCTTTGTCATCATCAGATACATCTCTTCTAATGGTATATAATAGTCGCTACTACGAATCTCATCTGGCAAATCCAAAAGATGGTATTCTGAATAAAGCGGGACTAGCGTAGTGTAACTCTCATTGTTTACTATATCATAGCCAGAAAAAGGAAAGCATTCCTGATTATTATAATTTACGCTGGCTATCTGATTACGATTGTTATCGTAAAGAGATAGGATATAGATCATGTTGTTGGAATCGAATAATAGATACGGTGCGGAATGGCCTAATGTCTTTTGGCCGTAACTTTGGAAGTTTGTCCCGTCGTAACGATCAAACACCTTGTCTTCTTCTTGCCAGTTGCCAGAGATATAGACATTGTTGCCGATGAGGAGGCCTTTACACATAGAGCGTGCTATGGTCATATCGGGGCCTTTTGTGAAGGTCTGCGTAGTAGGGTTATAGATGGATGTGGCTTTACTATGGCCAACTCCTGCCCCAGAGGGACGTCCACCGCCCACCATCACACGTCCATCGCTGAGAGTGACGGAGAAAATAGGGTCTGTTGCTCCAACTAGGGAGACAGTCTTCCATTTTCCGTCTTGCCACAGTTCAGCACTTTTATTGCCTTCGAGCATCTCATTGTAGCCACCCACAACAATAAACCCGTTGCCAGAAGGGAATGTTTGATGGGCATTACGTGCCAACTTCATGTCAGCAATCTTTTCATACTTGAGTGTGGACTGGACGCCAAACTTGTCAGAATTTGCAGCTTTCGGCGCTCTGCTCCGGACTTTGGAGTTGAAAACCTTAACGGGCTTTCCATCCAAAATTCTCTGAGCTTGTAAACAGACAGTGCTGGATAGCAATGCTGTCAGAATTAGGATTAGTCTTTTCTTCATAATTCCTTGTTTTGGGTTTGTATGTTGCAAAGATAGAAAATACTTTTTGAAATTCGACTAACATTTTTTCCGTTTTTACTAACAATTTATAATATGTTAGTCGTTTATCCCTGTATCAGGCTGTTTTTCGCACAAAAATACGTTTTTTTCCTGTTTTGGACAGAATAAAAAATGACAACTTTTTTGTGGTTTGAAAAAAAAGAAGTAACTTTGCATCGGCAAAAAAACAGATATGAAAGCTCGACAGACCAGACTCTGGATTCTCTTGGTGATGTGCTCACTATCGATGATGGTGAGTGCAGATTCGTTGATTAATTTACAGCCCGAGCGGTTGCCCGACATGAATATTCCGCGTTACTCGCATTCTACCTTTATTATAAATGGTGAACTGACGGTAGTAGGTGGCCATACTTCCGGTTTCGTGCCAACTAAGACTGCCGAATACTTTAAGGATGGCAAGTGGCATGAGATGCAGATGGCATATACCCACGACGACGGCTTGTGTGTTCCGTTACGGAGCGGCAAGGTGTTGCTGGCTGGCGGCTATGAGAAGAATCTCGGCGTGGGCCAGACCATCGAGGCAGAGCTATACGATCCTGCCACCCACACTTTTGAGGGCTTCGGCTGTCTTGACAGACGGCGGACACACGCGTCTGCCGTAGAGTTGCCCAACGGACAGGTGGTAGCGGCTGGCAATTGGTATCACGACGATGCCATCGAGACCTACGACGGCGGTATGTATTTCGAAACCGCCCGTCAGGTGTCTGTGCCGCGCAGTTTCCCCCGTCTGCTCTGTATCTCCGACAGTGATGTAATGGTGGTGAGCAGCTATTGGGATAACTACGGGAAAGTCATCGAAAACACTATTGTAGACCGTCTGAAAGGCGAGCCTTTCCGTGTGCCACTGTTTGAGACGTGGAAGCCTTACGTACTTGGGCAGACGCCCTGTAGCGACGACAGTTTCATTGGTGATAAGGAAAAGGGCATCTTCGCCTATCTCATAGCCGTCAGGGATTCTGCAGGCCAGGTAGCCATCGCCGAGGTGCGCGACACGGTGTTCTCGCTGCTGCCGACGACCGAACCTGTTCCGATGAAGAGCCAGTTCGGCGAGATTCACTATGAGTCGCCTGTCGTCGTAGACCGCCAGGCACAGCGCGGCTATGTGATAGGCAGTGACTCGCTGGGTAGGAAATATATCCTCTGCGTTGAATATGACAAGCGTCCGGCCCCCTTGACGCTCTATTATACCGATCCGCTGCCTGATGCTGCCGGTGGCATACCGGTGCTGACTGCAGAAGGCAACCTGATTCTGGCTGGCGGCATCGCGCATGGCGGCACGTACTTCACGCCTACCAGTGCTGTATGGCTGTTTCCCGTAGGTCAGCCCGTCGGATTAGCAGCAGCAGATACTGGCAACGAGAGCAAGGGGCATTGGATATGGATACTGTTTGCTGTCTTAATCGTTCTGGCTCTCATCGCCTACATATTATATATAAGGTGGAAAATGAGGGCTCACAGGTTCGGTAAGTCGTCCTCAAACGAACTCACAGAACCTGTCCCCGTGAGTCCTGCCAATCAGCTGATGCAGCGTATCGAAACACTCATGGAAGAGCAACGTCTTTATCTCAACAGTGATCTGAAGATGGGTGACGTAGCCTCGCAGCTTGGTGTACACCAGAACGAAGTTTCTGCCTGCATCAACAATAACAAAGGTTGTTCGTTCTCCCAGTTCGTAAACGGTTATCGTGTTGTTCACGCCCAGCAATTGCTGCATGACCATCCAGAAAAGAAGATGTCACATGTGGCCCTGGAATCAGGCTTTGCCAATGACACCTCCTTCTATCGCGTCTTCAAGACCATCACCGGCCTCACGCCCAGTGAATGGCTTGCGAATCATTAACTCTTTTTGCTGTAATAGTCGAGTGCGGCGCCGATAGCGGTGCAATACTGCGAGTACTTCGGAATGTGGAAACGGATGTCGTAGAGCTTCTCCAAAGCTGGGAACACCTCCTTGCACTGGGGCAACAGCGAGAGGTTGCCGATCAGTACGAAGTCGCGGATATCACTACCTAAGGAAGCCAGCCAGGCAGCAGAGCCGATGCTCTGAAGCACCATCTTGATGATACCTGCGGCAATGTCCTCCTTCGAAGCGTCGCTCTGAGCACGGGCGAAGTTAGAGGCCGTCGTGTCCATCGGCAGACCTGGTAGCGGTTGGGCGCTGATGTCACCGATAGTCAGGTCGATATTGCGCACGTTACCCTGTTTGGCGAGGGTGGCCACCTGCTTGATATCGCTGGTGTTCAACATGATACGGGCCAATCCAGCGAGTGTTCCTCCTCCAACTCCGATACCACCGATATGCTTCATCTCATCGCCATCGCATTTTACGAACGATGTACCTGTTCCCATCGAGACCACGATGGTGTGATCGAGTTTCGATTCGAAACGGGCACCCAGTCCATCTGCGATAAACTCCTGCGATTTGCTAGTAGGCAGACCGTAGATGGGTTGGTCGATATAGGCCGCACCTACACCCGTGAGCATCACGTGTTCCACATCGCTCAGTTCGATGTCGTTGTCATGAAGATATTTGCCGAATGCACCGTAAAGTGAGGTGATGGGGTCAGCGGCTGTGATACGGATAGGGGCAGAGACCTTGTTGTTCTTGATGCCTACAATCTTTGTCGTGGAGATACCCACGTCGATTCCAATGATTATTCCCATAATTAAACTACAATTATTATTTTTGACGACCGCTCGGCTTTGCCGCTTGGCTCGTCCAAGAACTTGAACAATTTGGACAACATAACAAAAGTTGTTTTTGTTGTCATAGTTGTCGTTTTTATATATTATTTATCGTTCATTTGATCGAATTTTGCAAGTTTGTCGAGGTAGTACTGGCGCAGGGTTGACCAGTTGTAGTATGGATACTGATCGGTAGCGATGGGAAGTTTGGCCTCACGCTCGTTGAGCAAAGCCTTGATGAGGATGTCACCAGACTTACCCTTTTTCGGACGGTAGAAGATCAACTGGATATTACATCCCATGGGGAAGATCTTGTAGTTCTGCCAGTATTGGTCGAGTTCATCGAGGTTTTCCACTTGTACGGCACAGTTATCGAGTTCCAGCAGACAGGCAAGAGGCATCACGCATACCTCATGGCCAAAACGGAGTGTAGCCTGTGTCTGGGTGACAGTATCGGCGGTCTCGATGATGTTCTTCAGCAGATTGCGTTGACTGAAAGGCATGATGCCTTTGGTGAGCGGTGCTGGACCATAGGCAATATACCAGCCAATGTTGTTCTGTTTCCAGAGGTCGTAGATTTCTTCTTCGGTAAAGATCGAGAAGAGTTCGATGTCTGTGTCGTGACTCTGCATATTGGTGGCAATCTCGAAGAGGCTGCGCATAAATGAACTGGCCCGCAGATTGTTGAAAACATACTGCTGATCATTGAAGAGGGCCTTCATCAGTCGCTCTGGATGGGTGTATTTGTCGCGGAAGTTCTCTCGACGCAGCTTGCCATCGTTACCCGTTGCTTTCACCAAACCATCCCAAGGCTGGTTCAGGTAATACTGCAACGACTCACTCACGTCATTGTGGAAACGTGCAGTGGGATTGGCAGCTGCCAGTTCCTCGCACTCGGCGATCATCGAGAGGATACAACGGTTGACAACCGTAGAACGGGCATCAATGGGCACGTTCTTGGTCTTGAAGATCTCTGGGAAGTTCTCGGTCATACGTTTGCCGATACCGTGATGTTGACGCTCGCCAACGGTCGAGAGGTCACCCAGTCGCTTGACGGATGTCGGCTCGAAGGCCTCAATCTTTTTGAGTACTTCCTCTCCGAGGGATGTCAGTTTACCTTGATCCTTAGCATCGCGGAGGATGTCTCTGGGACCTGTATAACTATTATCGCTGATCAGCCAACGGGAACCGTGACGGCCGTAGTGACTCATATAGTAAGGTTCGTAGCCCTTTGGGGCCGGTGTGAGGGGCTTGTCAGGAAGCCGACGGTTGTAATCCAGATACTGACTGCCAGACAAATACTTGTTGGCCTTGATTTCTTCGCGTGCCGTCTGGGCTGATGCTGATGATGTCAGCGCAAACGCTGCTAATAGTAAAATGAAATGTTTCATACCTTATTATATATAATTGGTGCAAAGGTAAGACATTTTCCGGAGATATGCAAAAAAAAGACCAAAAAAAGAAAACCCGGCTCCACAAGGGAAAACCGGGCTAATGAAAGGAGGAGTGGTACCTCCAGGAATCGAACCGGGGACACACGGATTTTCAGTCCGATGCTCTACCAACTGAGCTAAGGCACCATGTTTGGTTGCATTCCTTTCGTTTGCGGGTGCAAAGGTACAAAGAAAAAATGAAACTCAACAAGAATCGATGCAGGAAATGGATTTCTTTAGCGTTTATTAACAAATCAAGAAAGTTCATTCCAGCGGGTTCCAGCCCTGTGCTTTAAGCTCAAACTCCTGATTATCACGGGTTACGAGAACTTTTCCGAACTTTTCTTCAGTAACATGTCCAATCAGCTTAATTCCCTCGATTTGCTCAATTTTCTCGTGGTCACCGATAGGCACCGTGAACAACAACTCATAGTCTTCACCGCCGTTGAGTGCACAAGTCGTGACGTTCATGTTCATCTCCTCCGCCATCACCGCCGTCTGATAGTCGATGGGAATATTCTTCTCATAGATACGACACCCCACCCCCGACTGTTTACAGATATGCATCAATTCCGAAGACAGACCGTCGCTGATGTCCATCATCGCCGTCGGTTTGACACCAGCCTCCCGCAGTTTCTCAATGATATCACCACGAGCTTCGGTCTGCAGTTGTCGCTGCAACAGATATTCCTTACCGCTGAAATCCGGTTGGAAGTTGAAAGTTGAAAGTTGAGCGTTGAGCGTTGAGAGTTTTTTCTCGTCGCCAGCAGCTTTTGCTTCTGCGATTTTTTTCTGGAGGTCGTTGATCTGTCCATAGTAGACGTTTTTCTCGCGTTCCAGCAGTTGCAGTCCCATATATGCCGCCCCCAGATCCCCGCTGACGCAAATCAGGTCCGTGTTCTTGGCACCGTTGCGATAGACAATATCCTCTTTGCGTGCCTCACCGATGCAGGTGATGCTGATGGCCAGTCCGGTGTACGAAGATGTGGTGTCACCGCCCACGATGTCCACATTCCATTTCTCACAGGCCAGTCGCAGACCGGTATAGAACTCCTCCAGATCCTCCACCGAGAACCGTTTGCTCAGTGCCAGCGATACTGTCATCTGACGAGGAGTGCCGTTCATGGCAAATACATCACTGATATTCACCATCGCCGACTTATAGCCGAGATGCTTCAGGTCGATGTACGTCAGGTCGAAATGTACTCCCTCCATCAACAGGTCGGTAGTTACCAAAACCTCCTTATCCGGATAACTCAGTACGGCGCAGTCGTCGCCTACGCCGTACTTCGTACTCTCGTTTTTGATCTCTAAATCCTTGGTCAGTCGGTCAATCAGGCCGAACTCACCCAATTTCGCTATTTCCATTCTTCCGTTGGATGATCTGTATTGAACTTCTCTTTGCGCTGATGTTCCAGCAACTCCGAGCGGATAATCATCTCACGCATGATTTCCGTCATAAACGGCTGCGCCTTGTTGGCTGCCTGCTGCACTTCCTCGTGACTCACCTCGACAGGTACATCGAAACCGCCAAGGTCGGTGATAACAGACACGCCGAAGCAACGGATGCCGCAATGATGGGCCACGATCACCTCCGGTACCGTAGACATACCTACGGCATCACCACCTAAGATGCGGTACATCTTGTATTCAGCCGGTGTCTCAAAGGTTGGTCCCTGCACCCCGACATAGACGCCATATTTCACACGGATCTTCTTCTCCTTGGCAATCTCCGAAGCCAGTTTGATCAAACTCTGGTCGTAGGCCTCATGCATATCCGGGAAACGAGGCCCGGTGGGGAAGTTCTTGCCGCGCAATGGGTGCTCGGGGAAGAAGTTGATATGGTCGGTGATAATCATCAGGTCACCCACATGGAACGCCTCGTTCATACCACCAGAGGCATTGCTGACGAAAAGCGTCTTGATGCCCAGTTCATACATCACTCGGACGGGGAACGTCACTTCCTTCATCGAGTAGCCCTCGTAGAAGTGGAAGCGTCCCTGCATGGCAAGGATATCCACCCCACCCAACTTTCCAAAGATCAACTTTCCACTATGTCCTTCCACGGTGGATACCGGGAAGTTCGGTATATCAGAATAAGGGAACTCCGTCTTGTCAGTTATTTCTGAAGACAATTGTCCGAGGCCGGTCCCCAGAATTATCGCTGTCTTGGGACTTGTAGTCATCCTTGCCTTTAACCAGGATGCTGTTTCTTGAATTCTTTCGTACATAACCTATGATTTTTTCGTTAAACGATTCTTCTCCATTTTGCATAAAACTGATCTTGACCGGTAGCACAAGCAGGTTGTCCTTGACCTCATTGCTCAGTCCTTCAACCGTTTCCAGTCTCACCATGTCTTTCTCCGTGGTGATGATCACCTTGGGCGACGGCATAGCGGCGAAGGTCTCGTTGATATGATGGATATCCTTCTGCTTAAAGGCATGGTGATCGCTGTAGGCCAACGACTTGACCTCCTTCGCATGTGGTTTCACGTCATAATAGATCTGCTTGGGCGATGCGATACCTGTCAACAACAGCACATGATAGTTTTTGAGGTCTTCGAGACGACTCACGGGGACAGGTCCCTTGGGTCGTTGAGTCGTTCTCTTCAGCCGGTCATAGTCGAACGTCGTGAAGAAGAGTTGCTGATAGGGATAGAGGTTCATCTGTTTAATCAGAACCCTGAACTCCATAGGAGTCAGGTCCTTCGGACACTTCGTGACGATGACGATGTCTGCCCTATCCTTCCCCTTCACCGGTTCACGTAGTCTGCCGGCAGGCAACAGTTCGTCGTGTATGATGAGCCGGTGGTAGTCCACCAACAGGATATTCACCCCGGGTTTGACATAGCGGTGCTGGAAGGCATCATCGAGGAGTACCACGTCGATATCCTTCCCGGCCACACGATCTTCGGTCAGTCGGTCAATACCTCTTGTGCGTTTGGCATCCACCGCAACCTCCACCTCAGGGAACTTCTGTTTCATCTGATAAGGTTCATCACCGATGTCCTTCAGGGGTGTATCCGTCTTGGCCAACACGAAACCGCTGGTCTTGCGTTTATAGCCACGGCTGAGTACCGCCACATTGACCTTGTCCTTCAGCAGCCTCACCAGATATTCGACATGCGGTGTCTTGCCCGTGCCACCCACAGTGATGTTACCCACCGCGATGACCGGAACGGCATAGGAACGGCTTTTCAGGACATTCATCTCGAAGAGCATATTCCTGAACTTCACGACGCAACCATACAGCCAGCTCAGCGGCAACAGTTTCTTGTTAAGTTTGATGTAGTCTCCCTCCACAACCCACTATTCACTTTTTATTTCACTCTCACGTCATCGAGCAACTTCGCCTGGATATAGCTATTGTTCTTCAGGTCATTGCGGATTTCCATCAGCGGCTGATAGAGGTCACCAAGGACAGACCGCAGTTCACCATCCAGATAGCTACCTTTCTTTTCCGTCGAGAGGAACTGGTCCATCCAATTGCCCTGTCCGGGATAGCTGGCTGTGTGATATTCCTTGAGTTTTGCCAGTTCTGCGGCCTTCTTCACAGCATCATCCAGACTGCCGAGCTTGTCGACGAGTTTGATCTTGATGGCATCGGTAGCCAGCCAGACACGTCCCTGTGCGATGGAGTCCACCTGATCAGGTTTCATGCCACGACCCTCCGAGACGATATCGAGGAACGACTGGTAGCCGCGGTTGATATACGTCTGCATGTGACTCATCACGTCGTCTGTGTTCTTACCCAGAACCAAGTCGTTCTCGAAGTCCGTATATTTATTGGTGGTCACACCGTCGAAGGTGACACCAAGTTTATCCTGTACCAATCCGCTAAAGTTGGGGATGAGTCCGAAGATACCGATACTACCCGTGATGGTCGTCGGCTCAGCGAAGATATAGTTGGCCGGTGAACTGATCCAGTAGCCGCCGGAGGCTGCAAGGCCACCCATTGATACTACGACAGGTTTCTTCGCCTTGATCAGTTTGATGGCATGGCGGATCTGTTCAGAAGCCACGGCACTGCCGCCGCCGGAGTTCACACGGAACACCACTGCCTTAACATCGTCATCCTCAGCCAGTTTTCTCAGGTCCTCGGCAGTACTCTTACCCACGATACTGTGTCCGCCACCCATCAGCAAATCCATGCTCTCACTATCCACGATATTACCGTAAGCATAGTAGACGGCAATCTTTTCACCGTCCTTATTCTTCTTCGACTTCACATTGAGCATCTCCGAGAGCGTCAACTGTGGGATGTCATCATCCTTGTCGAGTTTCAGGCGCTTTTGGATAGCGCTCTTGATCTCCTCCGGATACAGGACCTTGTCGATCAACTTGGCAGCAATATAATCCTTCGACACCGCCAACATCATGACACTATCGTTAGCCAACTGGTTCAGCTGTTCGGGATTCACCTTACGGCTCTCTCCAATCTCCTTCAGCCAGTACTGCCAGATGCCATTCAGATAAGCTGCACGCTGTTCACGGTCGTAGTCGCTCATTCCCGTCAACGTATTCTGTTCCACAGCACTCTTGTACTTGCCGACCTTAGCCACCAAGTACTTGATACCCAATTTATCGTACAGGCCCTTATAGTATTGGCCTTTGCCGCCAAGACCTTTGAAGTCCACCATACCTTCGGCATTCAGGAAGACACTGTCAGCCACACTGGCCACATAATAGGATGCCTGCATATACTGGTCGGCGTAGGCCATAATCCACTTACCGCTCTTCTTGAAGTCCTTCAGGGCGTCGCGCAACTGCTGAGCCGTTGCAGGAGCATCGAAGGACACAGTTCCACCCTCTAGATAGATACCTTTGACATTCTCGTTGTCCTTAGCCTTACGGATGGCACTGACCAGGTCGTCAAGTCCCATCGCACTCATGTCGCCCATACCCAGAATGGCGTCAAACGGCGTTCCTGCTTCGGAACGCTCACTGACGGTACCACTGAGTTTGATGACAAACACGGAATTGTCCCTGACCTTGGTTGAGGCAGAGTCGCTGGCAAGGATTCCCACCAGGGAAATCACGAAGAAAAGACCCATCAGTACCATGAAGATGATGATACCACAGATGGTGGCCAGCGTCATTTTGAAAAACTGTTTCATAAAGTTTCTATAATTGGTTACGTAACAGATTGCAAAGATAGTAACTTTTACTGAAACAACCAAATCTTAGTGCATTTTTTTGACTAAAGTCCACTATTGCTACTACTATTAGGCCCAAAAAGTCTTGGTGCTTTCAGTTTTTTTTCATAACTTTGCAGCCATAAAACAAAACTAATCGCAAAGACAATGAGAAAGACTGTGATTTTATGCCTGATGCTGGCTGTGGGCTGCATGATGGCAGAGGGAAAAAAGAAGGTAAAAACGGTGGAACTTTGGCCCGATGGGACGGAGATCCCGGCATGGTTCAGTGACACCAGTCGTGTGGACGTGAGTGGACTGAAGCGTTATGTTGTGACTGACTACGGTGTGGACCGTTGGGCTGATGGAGTGCAGACGAAGGAACTGCAGGCCGTGATCGACAAGTGTGCTGCCGAGGGTGGTGGTGTTGTGGTGATTCCGCGTGGTACTTTCCTGAGTGGATCGTTGTTTTTTAAGCCCAAGACGCACCTGCTGATAGAAGAAGGTGGTGAATTAAAAGGTTCTGACCGCATCCGCGACTTCCAGATTGTCAAGACGCGTATGGAGGGACAGACGCTGAACTACTTCGCAGCCCTAGTGAATGCCGATGGCGTGGATGGATTCACAATCACCGGTCCCGGCACCATCAACGGCAACGGCCAGAAATATTGGGAAGAGTTCTGGATTCGCCGGAAGTATAATCCCCAGTGCACAAACCTGGAGGCGATGCGTCCTCGTAACGTGTACATATCTAACAGTAAGAACGTGACGGTGCAGGATGTGAAGATTATCAACTCGCCTTTCTGGACGAATCATCTGTATCGTTGTGAAAATGTGCGCTATCTAGGTTGCTTTATCTTTGCGCCTACGGAGAATGTGACACCTGTGGATCCCAAGCGTGGCGGTCCCAGTACGGATGCCATCGACCTGGATGTGTGTCAGAATGTGCTGATTCACGGCTGCTATATGCATGTGAACGATGATGCCGTGGTGTTGAAAGGCGGTAAGGGCACGTGGGCAGATCAGGACCCTGACAATGGCCCAAATAAGAATATCATCATCGAAGATTGTATATATGGTAAGGTGCATGGTTGTCTGACGCTCGGTTCTGAGAGTCTGTTTGACCATAATGTGATTCTGCGTCGTATCGATGTGAAGGCGGCTACGCGTGTACTCTGGTTGAAGATGCGTCCTGACACCCCACAGCATTATGAATATGTGAAGGTCGAGGATATCAAAGGCCAGTGTGGTTCATTCCTCGTGGTACGTCCCTGGACACAGTTCTTCAAGCCTGAGGACCGTGCAGATATGCCGTTGTCACAATGTAACAATATCTATATTAAGAACATTGATATGAAGACGAAGAATTTCTTCGATGTGGGTACCTCGGATAAGTATCGCCTAACGGACTTCTTCTTCGAGAATATCAATGTGACGGACGAAAATGATGCCTTTGACAAGGCGATGATTGAGAATTCTACGGTGAAGAATGTGGTAATAAATGGCACAAATCGCTGACAACTTGGCACAACTATAAAACTTGGCACGGTTTTGGCATAATGACAGGCGGAGTGGTCATAGGACGGCTCCGCCTATATATATAATAAGGTTTAATATTAAAATACAAACAGAATTATGAACATCAAACCATTAGCAGACCGCGTGCTGGTATTGCCAGCCCCTGCAGAAGAAAAGATCGGAGGTATCATCATTCCTGATACCGCAAAGGAAAAACCCCTCCACGGCACCATCAAGGCCGTTGGTCAGGGCACCAAGGACGAACAGATGATCCTGAAGGAGGGCGACGAAGTGCTCTACGGCAAGTACAGTGGCACCGAACTCGAGTTCGAGGGAACCAAGTATCTGATGATGCGCCAGAGCGACGTCCTCGCCGTCATCGAGAAGTAATTATGCATTATGAATTATTAATTATGAATTAAAACTATGGCAAAGGATATTAAATTCAATATTGACGCCCGCGACGCAATGAAGCAGGGTGTCGACCAGTTGGCTAACGCCGTTAAAGTAACACTTGGTCCGAAGGGACGTAACGTAGTGATTGAAAAGAAGTTCGGTGCTCCGCAGATCACCAAGGATGGTGTGACTGTTGCTAAGGAAATCGAACTCGAGGACAAGTTTGAGAACACAGGTGCACAGCTCGTAAAGAGCGTGGCTTCTAAGACCGGCGACGACGCTGGTGATGGTACCACCACCGCTACCATCCTGGCTCAGGCTATCGTGGCCGAGGGTCTGAAGAACGTGACTGCCGGTGCTAACCCCATGGATCTGAAGCGTGGTATCGACAAGGCTGTGAAGGCAGTGACTGAGCACATCGCCAAGAGTGCTGAGCAGGTAGGCGACAACTACGACAAGATCGAACAGGTGGCTACCGTATCTGCCAACAATGATAAGGAGATCGGTGAGCTCTTGGCTGAGGCTATGCGCAAGGTCTCAAAGGATGGTGTCATCACCATCGAGGAGAGCAAGAGCCGCGATACCCACATCGGTGTGGTAGAGGGTATGCAGTTCGATCGTGGTTATCTGTCAGCTTACTTCATCACCGACAGCGAGAAGATGGAGTGCGTGATGGAGAATCCTTATATCCTCATCTACGACAAGAAAATTTCTAATATCAAGGATTTCCTGCCCATCCTGCAGCCTGCAGCTGAGAGCGGTCGCCCCTTGCTGGTGATTGCAGAAGATGTTGACTCAGAAGCCCTGACTACATTGGTAGTCAACCGTTTACGTGGCGGTCTGAAGATTTGCGCTGTGAAGGCTCCTGGCTTTGGCGATCGTCGTAAGGCCATGCTCGAAGATATCGCTACCCTGACTGGTGGTGTGGTAATCAGCGAGGAGAAAGGTCTCAAGCTGGAGCAGGCTACGCTCGAAATGCTGGGTACTTGCGATAAGGTGACTGTCTCTAAGGACAATACCACCATTGTGAACGGTGCAGGCGACAAGCAGGCCATCCAGGATCGTATCGCTCAGATCAAGAAGGAGATTGAGGTGACGACCTCTTCTTACGACAAGGAGAAGCTGCAGGAGCGTCTGGCCAAGTTGGCTGGTGGCGTTGCAGTACTCTATGTAGGCGCTAACTCTGAGGTTGAGATGAAGGAGAAGAAGGATCGTGTCGACGATGCTCTCTGCGCTACCCGTGCTGCCATCGAGGAAGGTGTCGTAGCTGGTGGTGGTACCACCTACATCCGTGCCCAGGAGGCTCTGGCTAGCCTGAAGGGTGACAATGCTGACGAGCAGACCGGTATCAACATCATCTGCCGTGCTATCGAGGAGCCTTTGCGTCAGATTGCCGTCAATGGCGGTGCTGAAGGTGCTGTAGTTGTTCAGAAGGTTCGCGAGGGCAAGGGCGACTTCGGTTTCAATGCCCGCACCGATGTCTACGAGGATCTGCGTGAGGCCGGTGTCATCGATCCTGCCAAGGTAGCTCGTGTAGCTCTGGAGAATGCTGCTTCTATCGCAGGTATGTTCCTGACGACAGAGTGTCTGATCGTTGACAAACCCGAGAAGGAGCCTGCTATGCCGATGGGCGGTGCCCCAGGTATGGGAGGAATGATGTAAAGTAAGAATTGAATAGTGTTTGTGAAAGAGGCCTTAATGGTATAATTTTGCAAACCGAATATATCAAAAAAGGGGATGGAAAGTTAAATCCATCCTTTTTTTATGGTATTTTTGTGCGCACACAACGAATTTACATGCAAAACGTTTGTTAATTCCATGAAATCGCCGTACCTTTGCAGCGCAGAAAGGAGAAAAGCGTCTCCCTCATGCAACATAGTATAGATAATAAAGAAATACAGATATTTTTTTGATTTGTTTTAGTAGATTAGTTTTTAAGTAGTTTGTTTTTTGAGGAACCGGCTGTCGGGAGACAGCCGGTTTTTTTGTGGCCAAAAGTTTGCACATCTCATAATATTTCTGTACTTTTGCACCGCATGAGGAGAATATTATTCTTTTTAACCCTGCTCGTCGGTATCTCGTTATATGCCCAGAAGCGTTCACAGCAGTATCAACCGCTGGCAGATGCCTTCGTCTGCGACAATGGCAACAACCGTTACACCCGTGCCCTCTATGGCAGTCACACCGACTGGCGTTTAGAGACCTCCGACCGTCCCATCTTTGCCGTAGCGAAGAAAGACCATCATCGCAATATCCGTCTGGTGCTGGAGACGAACGGCAAGACCTATCCTCTGGAAGACCCGGCCATAGACTGTCGCGCGAGTTATATCTACGGTCGACGCGACTATACGCTGAGTCATGACGACTGGCGAGGTGCACAGGTGAAGATCTCCGTCATCGCCCTCCCCGACCGTGAAGCCGCCATCTGGCGATTCTCCGCCTCTCGCCTTCAGGGACAGATCAAAGTCCTTGTCAGTCACATCGCCGAACCGAAGCTGCAACGCAATGGCGACCTCGGCGTTGACAAGCCCAACTGTTTCGACCCCTCCGGTGAGCCTCTGCAGACCGTCGACGTGCCACTCAGTTCGAAGCAGACCTATCTGGAGGTCGATCTCAATGTCGTGAAGCCTCTGGACGATCAGACCGGCGATCAGACCTACAAGAAGGCCCGCCTTCACGGCCTCGCCCTCTCTGAAAAGATCATCTTCCGCACCCCCGACCCCTATATCAACACTCTGGGTGGAGCCCTGACTCTCGCCGCTGACGGCGACTGGGACGGACAGACCTGGCTACACGGCTGCATTGGTTGGCGTATGCCCCTGGCAGGCTGGCGTGCGGGTTATCTCGGTGATGTCCTCGGCTGGCCCGACCGTGCCGTCAGTCATTTCGATGCCTACGCCAAGAGTCAGGTGACGAAAGTCAAGCCGACCATCCCCCACCCGTCTCAAGATCCCCAGATGAACCTCGCCCGTGCCGAGAAGAAATGGGGTACGCAGATGTACTCCAACGGCTATATCTGTCGCAATCCTGAACGCAACGACCAGATGCACCACTACGATATGAACCTGAACTATATCGACGAGTTGCTCTGGCACTTCCAGTACGATGCCGACACCCTCTATATGAAGAAGATGTGGCCCGTCATCGTGTCGCATCTGGCGTGGGAGAAGCGGAACTTCGATCCCGACGGCGACCATCTCTACGACGCCTATTGCTGCATCTGGGCCAGCGACGCCCTCTATTACAGCGGCGGTGCCGTGACCCATTCCTCGGCCTATAACTACCGTGGTAACAAGCTCGCCGCCCGTATTGCGGAAATCATCGGCGAGAATCCCAAGCCCTATCGTGAAGAGGCCGCTGCCATCCTGAAAGCCATGAACGCCCGTCTGTGGATGAAGGACAAAGGCGTGTGGGCCGAATTCCAGGATGCAATGGGACTGAAGCGTCTGCACGACCACCCCGCCGTCTGGAGCATCTACACCCCCATCGACTGCGGCGCCTGTACGCCAAAGCAGGCCTATCAGGCCACAAGATACATCGACGAGAACATCCCACATATTAGTGTAGAGGCTCAACTTTATACCATCTCCACCTCTGACTGGATGCCCTATGCCTGGAGCATCAACAATGTGGCCGCTGCCGAGGTGATGCATACGGCATTGGCCTATTATAAGGCCGGGCGGGCTGACGAAGCCTTCCGTCTGATGAAGGCCAACATCCTCGACCAGATGTACTATGGCGCCAGTCCTGGCAACTTCGGACAGGTCAGCTACTACGATGCCGCCCGTGGTGAGTGCTACCGCGACTTCGGCGACTGCATCGGCATCAGCAGCCGTACCCTCATCCAGGGCCTTTTCGGCATTATCCCCCAGGCCCTCGACGGCCAGTGCATCATCTGTCCGGGTTTCCCCCACGAGTGGACAGAAGCTTCCATCGAGACCCCCTATCTGAAATATAAGTTCACGCGCGAGGGCAACACCGACCGTTACGAGATCACCCAGAACTTCCGTCGACCCCTCCGCATCATCTTCCGCCAGTACCTCGACAACGGCAAGTACCGCGACATCGAAGGTACCAGCGAGAAACAGCAGGTCATCAAGGTATCTCCCGTTGTCAGCGTCAGCCGTAAAAGCGCGCCGAAACGTCAACAGACCTCCTACGGCCTGGAAGAGCCCGACCTCTCGGCAAAGTTCCTGCCCCAGACCCTCGACAGTCACTTCAACGCCAATGTCAGCGACATCTTCAAGAACCGTTACCTCTCACCACGGCCGAAGGTCACCACCCTTCAGATTCCCACACAAGGCATCGGCGAGTGGTGTCATCCTGAACAGACCGCAAAGATCGATGACACCGTCTTCCGCACGAAGATCAAGAACGGCGTCTTCACGGTGGCAGGCGTACCCTTCCGTACACCCGCCAAGGGACGTAACATCGTCTATACCTCCCTCTGGGACAACTACCCCGACGCCGTCACCATCCCCCTGAAGGGTCAGGCCGCCAGTGCCTACCTGATGCTGGCCGGCAGCACCAACTACATGCAGAGTCGCATCGACAACGGTCTTATCATCGTCACCTACAGCGACAACACCTCCGACACCCTCGCCCTGCGGAACCCCGACAACTGGTGTCCCATCGAGCAGGACTACTATATCGACGGCAAGGCATTCACGACCACTTCACCCCGTCCCTACCGTATCTGTCTGGGTACGGGCGACGTCAGCCGCGACCTGGGACAGACGCTGAACATCCAGGGTGTCTACGGTCGTGAGATCCCCGGTGGTGCCGCCCAGATGCTGCGCATGCGTCTCAATCCGAAGAAAGAACTCAAGTCACTCACCGTCCGAACGTTCTCCAACGATGTCGTCATCGGACTGATGGGCATAACCCTGCAATAACATGTATAAATTATTAGAACTTTATAAGCAATGGAAGGGAGCCGAGCCCGCCAACGTCCAGCAGATCCCTGGCGGCGGCAGCAATCGCACCTATTTCCGTTTGACTGACAAAGAAGGTAAGACGGTCATCGGCGTCATCGGCACCAGTCGTGATGAGGATCACGCCTTTATCTACCTCACCGAGCATTTTAACCGCCGTAAGCTACCTGTGCCGAAGATCCTGGCCGCCAGCGACGACGGTCTGCGATACATCCAGACCGACTTAGGCTCCACCTCCCTCTTCGATGCCATCCGTGGCGGTCGCGAGGCCGGTGGACGCTATACCCTCAAGGAACAGGAGCTGTTGCGGCGCACCATCCGCGAGTTGCCGAACATACAGATCCGCGGCGCCCGTGAGCTGGACTTTTCCAACTGCTACCCGCAGGCAGAGTTCGATGTCGACTCCGTGCTCTTCGACCTCAACTACTTCAAGTACTGTTTCCTGAAGGCCACTGAGATCGACTTCCACGAACTGAAGCTCGAGGCCGACTTCCGTCTGTTTGCCAAGGACCTCACGGCCGAGACCGCCGACTGTTTCCTGTATCGTGACTTCCAGGCCCGCAACGTGATGCTCGACCACGACGGCAATCCCTTCTTCATCGACTATCAGGGCGGTCGTAAGGGACCTTACTATTACGACCTCGCTTCGTTCCTCTGGCAGGCCTCCGCGCACTATCCCCATAAGCTGCGCCGCGAACTGGTCTACGAATACTACAACTCGTTGAAGAACTACATCGAGGTGCCTCCCGCGCGACATTTTGTCAACCGGCTGTCCCTCTTCGTGCTTTTCCGCACCCTGCAGGTGTTGGGCGCCTACGGTTTCCGCGGGTACTTCGAACAGAAGAAGCACTTCATCGAAAGCATCCCGCCCGCCATCCAGAACCTGCGCGAACTCATCATGACCATCAGTTTCCACTACCCCTATCTGATGGACATCCTGCGTCAGCTCACCGAACTGCCCCAGTTCCAGCAGATTCCGACCACAGCGACGCGTGCCGACGGTTACAAGACCACCAATATCAATCCCTACAAGACCCATCCTCAGGACGGTCCTGCCACCTTCTCGAAGTACGATGCCCAGGGTCCGCTGGTGGTCCGCGTGTTCAGTTTCTCCTACGGCAAGGGCATCCCCGAGGACGAAAGCGGCAACGGCGGCGGCTATGTCTTCGACTGTCGTTCAACGCACAACCCCGGCCGTTACGAGCCCTATAAGCAACTCACGGGCCTCGACGAGCCCGTCATCCGATTCCTCGAGGACGACGGCGAGATCCTCACCTTCCTCGACTCCGTCTATAAACTCGCCGATGCCCATGTGCGGCGTTATATGCAGCGTGGCTTCACCTCGTTGATGTTCTCCTTCGGCTGTACCGGCGGTCAGCACCGCTCCGTCTACTCTGCCCAGCACCTGGCCGAGCATATCCACGAGAAGTTCGGCATAGAGGTGCGCATCTGTCACCGTGAACAAGGTATAAACACTATATTATCAACAAAATAACTTATTCATTATGAAACGCTATTTCATTCTCAGCATGCTCGCCGTAGTCCTTGGAAATACGGCCGCCTCTGCCTCGGTCCTTCAGCAAGAAGCCGGAAACGACAACAAGTACGAACTGAAAGTCGGCGACCTGACAATGACCATCGATGCCGCTAAAGGCGCGAAGATTCTCTCGTTCAAGTACCAGGATGCCGAAGTCATCAACCAGTCGCGCTGGCCGGAGTCCTTCGGCAGCACCTTCTGGACCAGTCCTCAGAAGGAGTGGAACTGGCCCCCTGTACAGGAGATCGACAAGGGCACCTATACCGTCGAGAAGCGCGACGGACAGTTGGTGATGACCAGTCAGGTGGCTCAGAAACTGGGCTATAGAGTGCGTAAGACATTCGCTGTCGACGAGCAAGACCAGGCCATCGTGGTGACCTATGCCATCATCAACGAGACCGACGAAACGCGTCAGGTGGCCCCTTGGGAGATTACACGAGTGCCCAACGACGGCATCATCTTCTTCGACGCGCCCCTTGAAGGTATCACCCCAGCGGGACTGCTGCCCCTGAAGGCGCAACACGGTGCGGTATGGTACGCCGTCGACGAGGCCAACGAGAACCGCAAGATCAATGCCGACGGCAAAGGCTGGTTGGCCTATTGTGCCAAGGGTCTGCTGCTGATCAAGAAGTTCCAGGACCTGCAGGCCGGTGAGCCCGCCCCCGGTGAGGCCGAGATACAGGTCTACGTCAACCGGGGAAAGACCTATATCGAGATTGAGAGTCAGGGTGCCTATACCACGCTGAAGCCCAAGGAGGAACTCTCCTGGACGGTCAGATGGTATCTGAAACCCGTCAAGGCAGAGCCCGTTCCCTCAGCCGACTTATTACACGCCAGCATGGGTTGTTGTAAATAATCATTTCGTCATGTACCAGTCGCGTAGGACGTAGAAGGCCAGTTTCTTCTCACCACGGTCACTGAAAAGTCCCTTGCGGTTGTAGTAGTCCTGGACGCCGGGCAGTACACGACGTGGTGAACGGAAGTCCTTCAAGATCCAAGGTGTCGTGCCGGCAAGACCCTCAATCTTGTCAAGCATGGCACAGTTCTCCCGGTAGAGGTTCTCCTGGAACTCCTCCGTCCAACGCTGGTTCTTCGGTCCGTGGAGTCCGTATCTGGCACCACCTCCGAACTCACTAACGATGACGGGTTTATTGTAGGGTATCTCCCACTTCATCTTCGGAGCATCGTTCACGTCGCGATACCAGCCGATGTACTGGTTGAAGGATACCACATCGACAAACTTGTTCATGTTGTCGTTCAAACGGTTGACATAGTTCGAGGCACCCGTCACCTCCATCGCCATCGAAATAAGGCGGGTATTGTCGAGAGTACGGGCATACTGGGCCAGGTTGCCTAGGAACGTGTCGCGTTCTTTGCTATGCGGCGTCTCATTGGCAATACTCCAGATGATGACGTTGGCACGGTTATGGTCGCGGGCAATCATGTCGCGCAATTGGTTCTGGGCATTCTCGTAAGTCTTGAAATTCTTCCACGCAATGGTCCAGTAGACGGGAATCTCCGACCACACGAGGATACCCATCCTCTCCGCCTCGCGTACCATCTCCTCATGGTGGGGATAATGGGCCAGACGCACGAAGTTACACCCCAGTTCCTTGGCCCATGAGAGCAGCGTGTGGGCATCCTCGACCGTATTGGCCCGGCCCCCGCCGTTGGGTTTCTCATTATGGATGGAGATACCCTTGAGGAAGATGGGCTGGCCGTTGAGCAGTATCTGCTTGTCGCGCGTCTCGATGGTACGGAATCCGATGCTGTCGCTGATAACAGAACTGTCGAGCGAGATGTCCACACGGTAGCGCTTTGGATTCTCCGGTGACCAGAGCGACAATTTTTTAGAGTGAATAGTGAATAGTGAAGAATGAATAGTGCCATCAGAATCGGTGATGAAGGTCTTCTTCAGTTTAAGCTCAGGGATGCTGACGGTGATGTTGTGACCGGCTTCCGCTTTGTTGAGTTTCGCGCTGAAACTGATTTCGCGATTCTTCGCCTTCGCATCAGCTTTCTGTAACTGCAGGCTGTAATCTTCGAGATATACGGGCGTTACCTTCACCAGCCTGACGTCGCGGGTAATGCCGCCGTAGTTCCACCAGTCGAAGATCTGTGTCGGTACATCCTCCGCATGACGCTTATTGTCGACTTTCACGATGATGGTGTTCTCGCCCTCTTTCAGCAGGTCGGTGATGTCGTAGTTGAAGGGTGTGAATCCGCCGATATGATGACCTATATGCTGGGTATTGACATATACATGGCAGTCGTAGTTCACCGCGCCGAAGTATAACAGCGTCCGAATGTCCTGCATCGGCACGGCCAGGAAAGACTTCTTGAACCAGACGGTACCCTCATAGAAGAACAACCGTTCGTCCTGCGTGTTCCAGTCACCAGGAATCTGCATTGTGGGCGACTTGTCGAAGTCATATTCAATCAGGTCCTCGGGTTTCCGAGGTTTGGCGTTCTGGAAGAATCCCCATCGGGTGGGGTTCATGCGGTAGTCGTAATAACCTTCCTCCTGCACATCGACGATGTAGTTCCACTCGCCATTAAGCGACATGCTCTCATAGGCATTCACGTTCTGAATCAACGGCAAGGCCGACTCTCCATACACCACACTTGTTGAAACAATGCCGCACAATACGGCCATGATCAGTTTTTTCATATCTTGTTGTCATTAAAGAAAATTACATTCTCGCTTGAAATACCAGTTATATTTACAATCATCCTAAGCTGTATTTTCTTACCGTCAGTCATGACTATTGTATGCTCATACTCATCGATGCGCTTTACATGACCTGAATAGGACTGATAGGAGCCACCTCCCTTATGCTCGTCTGGCACGAAATAATCGATTATAACATGAGGCTGTTCCGAAATCTTGGATAATAGCAGCTCCATCTTTCGGTTCAGCTCTTCATTGCCAAAATCTCCCAAATCTATCCATTCATCCGTCAAACGACCAGATTCCTGAATGGCAGCATCATAGCCGGTCAATGCGGCAAAGGGTGCAAACTGGGCTGCACGGTTCCACATCGACATCCTCGGATGATGCTTTGGCTCGTAATGTGGCAGGTCTATTATGTCTGCATATAGCTGGGCGGTAGCCGATTCTTCACTCTTCATTCTTCACTCTTCACTTCTAAGCCTTATGTCCTCCTACTTGTTTGTTGCGCTCTTTGGCGGTGGCACCTTCCTCGAAGTTCAGACCTCGGAGGATGGCATTCTTGCCGAATCGCTTCTTGATTTTCAACTGTGCCTCCTGCATCCTACGCTCCTTGTCGAGCTTGGCTTGCTCTTCCTGACGTTGCTTCTCTAATGCCTCGTAGTCGGTGAAGAGATCAAGCTGCTGGGGAGCACTGTTCTGTGCAGCTACAGATGCTTCGCTTACCACGTGGTTCGTTGTCAGGTTCAGCCTGCGGATCAACAAATCCGTATTCACCTGACGGTCAAACAACTCTGTTGCCCCATCCATGATGAGCCGCGATGATGATGTCGGTCTCTCGAAATTGAATGTACCGTGAGCATGTTTTGGCACAGCCTTTCCGTAGTAGTTGGTGGTAATCTCACCATGATACTTTTCGCGGATTTCAGGACGTGTCAGACATTCTGCATCATAACCAACGGTCAGCACCAGCTGGTCTGTCACCAGACGCTTCGATACGAGGTCGAGAGCCATTCCTTCTGCCATTTCCTGTATCACCACACGGGCTTTCTTGAAAGTGTATGGCTCCTGTAGCACCTGTCCGCTGCTGAAGGAGTTGGTCTCAGGACGATATGCCTTCACAGCCTCCATCGTACACGGCTCCCAGCCCCAGGCATGGTCTATCAGCAGTTCCGCGTTCACACCAAAGAGACGGTATAGCAGCCCTTCGTTCTGTACTGACATTCGGGCTATCTTTCCCATCGTGTCAATGCCGTAGACTGCCAGTTTATCAGCTATTCCACGTCCCACACGCCAGAACTTGGTCAGAGGCCTGTAGTCCCATAGCTCACGACGATACGACATTTCGTCTAATTCGGCAATGCGTACACCATCCTTGTCGGCTGGCATCTTCTTGGCCACAATATCCATCGCCACCTTGCAGAGATACATGTTTGTGCCGATACCTGCCGTTGCCGTGATGCCTGTAGTGGCCAGCACGTCACGGATCATCTTCATTGCCAACTCATGCGCCGTCAACTTATATGTGCGCAAATAGGCTGTCACATCCATAAACACCTCGTCGATGCTATAGACGTGTATGTCTTCAGGTGCAATGTATTTCAGATAGGTCTCATAGACTTTGGTACTCACCTCCATGTAGTGAGCCATACGTGGCGGTGCAGCGATATAGTCGAGTTCGAGACTTGGATTGGCTTTCAGTTCAGGGTCATTGTAGGATTTGCCTGTCATCCTCCACCCAGCAGCTCTTTTGCGCTCGTTGTTGACATCACGCACCCTCTGAACAACTTCAAATAGTCGCGCACGCCCACCTATACCGTATGCCTTCAATGACGGGGAAACAGCAAGACAAATGGTTTTTTCTGTTCGGCTTACATCAGCCACGACGAGGTTTGTGGTCAGCGGGTCAAGCCCTCTGTCCACGCACTCCACTGAAGCATAGAACGACTTCAGGTCGATGGCAATATAAGTCCGTTGCTGTTGTTGCATATCGTGTGCGAAGCTTTTATCCCATTACCACATCGAGCACCATCATTAGGACGAAACCAATGGCAAAGCCGATGGTGCTAAGATTAGAGTGCTGACCCTCAGAGGCTTCTGGGATGAGTTCCTCAACCACGACGTAGAACATGGCTCCGGCGGCAAAGGCAAGCATGTAAGGAAGTACAGGCATGAGGAAAGAAGCTAGTAATAGGACAGCAATAGCGCCCACGGGTTCGACGGCTCCGCTCAGTGAACCGATGATAAATGAGCGCCACCGACTATTGCCTGCTGCCCGCATCGGCATGGAGATAATGGCTCCCTCTGGGACATTCTGTATAGCGATACCTACGGCAACAGCCAAAGCACTGGCGAGAGAAATATTCGTCGTGCCGCTGTCAGCTCCAGCAAAGACCACACCAACGGCCATACCTTCTGGCAGATTATGGATAGTGACGGCAAGGGCAAGCATCGCCGTTTTCGACAGGTGCGAGCGCATACCCTCCGGCTTGTCTGTACCAATATGCAGGTGAGGCGTCAGTTCGTCAATGAGCAACAGGAATCCCATACCTAACAGAAATCCGATAGCCGCAGGCAGTACAGCCCACTTACCGCTATCGGCCCCCATCTCCATCGTTGGAATCAGCAGCGACCATACCGATGCAGCCACCATCACACCCGATGCAAAGCCCAACAGCGACTTCTGCAGTCGAGCCGACATTTCATCCTTCATGAAGAACACAAATGCCGAACCGAGCATCGTGCCCAGCAGCGGAATCAGCAGTCCTATCATCAATGTCATTGTCATAATCAGTTCCTATCTTGCTGCAAAAGTAAATAAAAAATCCCAAAGCAATGCAGTTTCACCTTGGGATTTAATATTTATTCGCTTTCAGTCGGATGATGTGCTATGCAGGATTGAACTTCTCCTTCGGCTGCTTGCAACGGGGACAACGCCAGTCGTCGGGCAGATCTTCGAAAGCTACACCGTCGTGCTCTGCGGGGTCATAGACATAGCCGCAGATGGAACAGACGTACTTACCAGAAGCTTCCTGCTTGGAGAAATCGACTTCGGCCAGAATGGTCGGTACAGGATTATCCAAGTCCATCACGCGCTTGGCCTCCAAGCTCTCATAACCCTGCGGTGTGTGAGTGCCACAATAGACGGTGGGGTGGTTGCGGACGAAATCGCGCACACGATTCAGCGTCTCACGGGCAGCTGGCAGGTCGTCGAATACCACCGACAGTTTATCCGCATAAAGTGCCTCGTCCACGTAGGTGATGTCACCGTGAATCATGTAGAACAGACCGTCCATCTCGACAATGATGATGCTGTTGCCCTTGGTGTGACCCTTAGCCTTGATATAATAGATGCCGTCGGCTATCTTTTGGCTTTCAGGGAAATTGTAGTAAGCACCGTCGGTATAGCTGACGGGAACGATGTTCGTCAGTCCCTGCAACTCTGCGGCATCTACCTCTTCCTGGTTCACATAGATCTTCGCATTGGGGAAACTTTTCAGTTCACCAGTGTGATCAGCATGCTTGTGGGTAACCAGAATCTTCGTCACCTGTTCAGGTTTGTAACCGAGGTTCTTGAAGGCATCCATATAACTACTGATGTCTTTGCCGGTGTAGATGAGTGAATCTTCATTTGGCACTTCCTCGGGAAAGCCTGCAGGCAGGCCAGTATCCACCAGTATCACCTCGCTGCCCGTATCAATCAGATAGTTCTGAAGACTGCCGCGATAGCGCACGTTCTTGTCAAACTTGTTCGGTCCCTCCTCACCTCCGAAGACGAAGGGCTGGGTATAGAATCCGTCTCTGCGGAATTTTACTGCTTTGATTTCCATAATGATGTTTGTTTAGTTATTCTTCTACTGGTACGAATTTCTCTTTCTTACGCTTGCAGCGCGGGCAGCGCCATGTGTCGGGCAGTTCCTCAAAGGGAGTGCCGGGAGGGATGTTCTGCTTGGGGTCGCCCTTTTCAGGGTCGTAGGTGTATTTGCAGGGGCATTTGAACTTTGTCATAATCGTATTCGTTTTAGGATTAGAAAGGGGAAGTAATTACTAAATAAACTTCACCTTCGATGCATCTCGGGGCTTAGCATCAGGCTGCTCATTGGGGTAGCCGATGGAGAGGATGTAGTTCAGCTTGTAATCAGCGGGGATGTCGAGGCAATCGAGGAAGAACTTGCACTTCTCGTTCGATACAAGGAAACGCACAGGACCACCAAGGCAACAAGTCCCCAAACCCAATGACGAAGCTGCCAGCATCATATTCTCGCCCAGCAATCCTGCATCGAGTTCGCCACCGCCATTGGCAGGCGTACAGACGCAGATGAGGGCGGGCGCATCGTAAAACAGGCTCCTCTCAGCAGCCTGGTTGACGTCGGCAATCAGTTTCTGGTCTTCCACCACACGGACAATCCACGGCTGGCGGTTCATACCGCTCGGTGCATTGATGCCGCATTTCACGATGGTTTCCAACTTCTCATGCTCCACAGGCTTGTTGAGATACTTACGGACAGAACGACGTGCCATCATGTTACTCAGCACTAGATTGACCTCCATCTGCATGTCGGCCTCGATGGTGGCAATCTGATCGCGCGACTCGTAGCGTTTGATGACCTTGCCGTCGCGCCCAACGAGAAACTTGGTGAAGTTCCACTTGATGTCGCCTCCGCCAGCTTGGGCCTTCAGCCAAGTGTAGAGCGGATGGGCATTCTCACCGTTCACATCTATCTTGTCGAACTGCGGGAAGTGGATGTCATAGTTGGCCGTACAAAACTGGTGAATTTCCTGAATCGTACCAGGAGCCTGCTGGCCGAACTGGTTGCAGGGGAAGTCGAGAATCTCGAAGCCTTGAGCGTGATACTTCTGGTAGAGCGGTTCCAAGTCCTTGTACTGAGGCGTGAATCCGCAGCGGGTAGCCGTATTCACAATCAGCAGCACCTTGTCTTTGTACTCGGCGAGCGACACGTCTTTTCCTGCATCGTCTTTCACCGTGAAATCATAAACACTCTGTGCTGTCATTGTCAGCACACTCATCATTGCCATGAGGCAGAATAACGCTTTTCTCATAATAGTCTTTGTTTGGTAATTCCACTGCAAATATACAAAAAAAATCCCAAAGCAAGGTGATTTTGCCTTGGAATTTATGATAATTTGAGAAGTAATTATGCTTTTACGCCAATGATTGTGGCATACGTTGGTTTCTTACGGTGGATTTCCGTTTGAGTTAAACCTGCTTCGTCAAGCAACTTTTTCAAATCCTCCGGCGAATAGGCTGTCATGCCCTCCACTACATTCGTCCACTTAGAATCGCTATCCACCACTTCTACCAAGATGGCGAACTTACCGCCAGACTTCAGTACACGGCGCACCTCTTGCAGGCAATTAGGCAGATTGGGCCAGAAATAAACGGTCTCTACAGCCGTTACGAGGTTGAACTTCCCATCCTCGTAAGGTAGTTTCTCGGCTGATCCCAGAGTGACAAATACCTGCTTGTCGAGCACCTCTGCATTCACCTTTTTGGCCTTCGCCACACTCTCCTCAGAGATGTCGATACCATATACTTTCACATCCTTGCTCCGTTTCAGCAATCTGCGAATAGTAAAACCTCCACCACAGCCCACATCAAGCATAGTCCATCCGTCTTGCACATCCACAAGCTTCAGTCCCCAGTTGGTCAGCGGGGCATGTGTATAATTCATGAAACTCAGCATTACACGTCCGAGTGCTCCCTTTGGCCGTGCACACTGACTGAAAAATGATTTCAAAATGTTTGCCATAATCGTTTATATTAACCAAGTTTCTTACCAGACTTCATTTTTGCAGCAGAGATGCGGATTCCAACAAAGCCCACTGCAAGGGTAAGAGCAATAACAAGTAGAAGAGCCCAGATAGACGAGAGTGTCCTGAGTCCATCAGCATAATCGGCCCCAATCTCTTCGGCAGCGCCCTGATAGTACCATTCTGAGGCAGTCCATAGTTTCATAAGCCACACGATGATGCCCAGAGGCAGAACGGGATAGGCCAACAGGATGCTACGTTTATGGGTATTACCTATTGCCTGGCGCACCACATCAGACGCGATGCCGACTGCCACCATCAGGAGGGACTGTGTGACATCAATCTCGCCCATCACCAACAGGACGACGGCGAGGACCAGTGCAAACAGCGTGGCTACGCCGAATCGCTGCCACCTCGACGCAGCCCACAGATAAGAGGGAGCACCAAGCACGGCTGCAAGAACGGGGAAAACCACAATCCAACACCAGGGGCTCAGGAAGCCCAGGAAGGCGCAGGCAAAAGACGTTACGGCATAGAGGATGGCACATCCGAGGATGCCTAGATAATTGTTGTTTGATTTATCCATAATGTATGTCAATTAAATTAAAAACTATATTTCAATTTGACCCAGAGCTCTGAGTTCTTTTTGTAGATGGCGAACATGCCACTGTCAGCGTGAAAAAAGTCGTAGCCTACGATGGTGTGCAACTGGTCGTTGAGGGCGTAGTCGGCACTCAGGCGATTAAACACGCCGCCGTTGGTCACGTCGATGTAGGCGAAGGTCTGCAGCGCCAACGTGTTGTGCAGCAGGTCCTTCGAGATACGGAGGGTTGATAGACCTGTATTTCGATGTTCTCCCCACGCGACGTATTTATGAGAATACTGAGCCGAGAGCGTCCAGTCGTTACCAGCATACCAATCTAAACCTATCAGGGCATTCGTTGATGCGGCGCGTGCGCCTCCAGTCTGCAACTCGTCCAGGTACTCCGCCACCTCACCTCGCACCACGAACTTACCCACGGGCACAGACATATCAGCTCCCAGCATCGACATGCGGCGATACTCCCCCTGGCCATTGCACATCACAGGCTGCTTGTTCCAAGTATGCAAGGCTGAGAATGAAAAGTCAATGCCGCTAAGGAAGACCGATAATCGACCACCATACTCCATATTATAGAATTTGTGTGCTGGTTCATCGCTAATAGGAACAGGCCCTACAGACCAAGGGTTCTTATCGTCGGTAGGTAGTTCGAAGAAGGAGCAGACAGGGATAGCAACAGCCTCCAGACACCATTTCTCGCGTGAGTAGCGCAAGCGCAGGCCGCCCACAGGGATTCGGATATCGTCGTAATCTTGCGCCAAGAACTCCGTGTAGTCCATCGGTGAGATGATATCCGTGAGTCTCAACGCATCGGCCACACCCCACGTGATGATCTGCCGTCCAGCCCGTACATCCCAATGGTCGTCGGAATAGTAGGCATAGGCTTCGCGCAGTTGGAAGCCCGTGCGATCCTTCAGGATGGCGTTGTGAATCAGGTTGGCAGATACGAACGCACCGGCATGGCCCTTTTCCAGCGTCATTTCACCGCGCACACGACTACGAGACGACATCCAGTCGTTGGGCGCCTCCGTACGCATGGCATGATAGGTATCCACGAATCCCCTCACGCTGACACGCAGGGAATCCTCGTCCTGCGCCGAAGCAGGACGAGGAACCATGCACAATAAGAGTGCGAAGAGAGAGAGATTTTTCATAAGCCCTTTTCCAGTTTGGCAACGGTGAAAAGTGCTTTGTCCACTTTCACGTTGTACTGCGAGTTCTTCACAACGATGGTGGTACTGTGCTCCGTCTGTACGTTCTTCATCTCCATCTTCTGAATGGTCCAGAAACCCTGAATCTTCTTCACGTCCTGAATATCGAGCACACGGTGCAGTTTGTTCAGTTTGTCGTAATACTCCACATGGTCGGCTATCAGACAGTCTTGACGAATCCACGTCACCTTGCGGCTGTAGATCTCGTGCTTGTCCATCGGCACTGATTCCACCACCCAGCACTTATGACCGTTTCTCGTCTCCTCGCGCAGCAGTTTGTGCTTGTCCTCGTCTACATGGCGCTGACCCATATCGTCATAAGTGAAGTCTGTACCCATAAAATAGTCCGTCTTCGACGACGACCCGCTGATTCTACGCGTCTTCTTCATCGCCGGCAGATAGAGCCATTTGGCATCTTCCTTGCCAATCTGGTCGTAGTCCCACGTCAGGAATCCCGTGCCCTTCACGTCACCTGGATAGGTAAAGAACATCATCTTCTTCGTGTCCTTCCCCTCGTCCATCGCCCACGACGTCACCTTGCGCTGTCGCGTGCTACCGTTCTTTTTCTTGAGCGTCAGCTCCATCTCACCGTAGCGTGTATCACCGTCTGGGCGGTCCTTTACTTTTTGAATCACATCACGACCCGTCAACTGTTGGGCGCTCATCTCACTCGCTGCCAACATACAAGCAGCCAAAAACAAAACAATCTTTTTCATCGTATAATGTTTAATGTTTAGTGTTTAATGTCTTTCTCCTTTCCAAATACTTTGCACTTGCTCACCAAAATCGGCGTCACGAGCAGGTCAGCGACGAGAGCTGACAGGATGCCGATGATAGCCATAAGGCCGAAGTTGATACACATCGTGCAGGCTGACGTACAGAAACTGGCGAACACCGCCGACGTGATAATACTGGTGATGACGATAGCTACACCCACCACGCGGAACGTCCTACGGATGGCACTCTGATAGTGCTGCGTGCGGTCGAACTCCAGCTTCGAGTGATTGATGAAATGGATGGTGTCGTCCACGGCCATACCCAGCATCATGGGCAATAGCGTAGCCGTCATCATGTCGAGTGGCACACCCATCCATCCCATATAACCGCCCACGAATATAGCGGGCATCATATTTGGTATCAGACCGATGAGTCCCACGCGGATGCTCTGGAAGGCAATCATAAGGATGACGCCGATGATAAGGATGGAGATGACGAACGAGAGCATCTGGCCACGCACCAGGTACTGCATCATGGTGACGTACTGCGGGATGTTTCCAACCGTCGTTATCTTCGCGCCAGGGAACAGTGCTTCTGCATCTGCCTGAATTTGCGCCATCTCACGCTCTACTTGAGCCGAATTAAAGTCGGATATCTCAACCATTAGGCGCAGACGACGGTAATCGTAGTCCACCCAGTATTCCGACTCCGTGCCGCCAGCATTTTCGTATAGCAAAATCTCCTGCGCCACCTCTTCCTCCGTATCAGGCACACGATAGCAGGCCGTATCGCCGTCGTTAAGCGTCTGGTTTAGGTCCTTCAGAACGTCAAGAATCGAGGTGGTGCGCTTGGTGAGGTCATATTTAATTACCTTCTGCTGCAACTCATCCAGTCGCCGCAGGTTCTCTGGCTCCTTGGCTTCATCGTCGTTAGGCAGTTCCACAATGAGGTCATAGGAATAGAGAGAACCGAGTTCAGAACGTCCCACGTCCATCACCTCTTTTACGTAGGGCACATCCTCGCCCATCGTGCGCTCGATGTCGAAGGCCGCCTCAATTTTCCACAGACCAATACATAGCAGAATACATACCACCAGAAACGACCAACCAATCTTCTTCGGATTCCTCAACACCACGTCGCTCAGCTTTACCATCGCCGCAGTCCATCGTGTGTCGCTCTCTTCCGTAAAGCCCTCGATGGGACGTTTGCTCTTTCCAAACGACAGCAATACAGGCGATATAATCAGCGACGTTAAGAGCACAAATAGCACACTCATGGAGCTAATGACACCCACGCAATGCATCGGACGGATGGGAATGACGAGGAACGACAGCAGCGACACCAGCGTGGTGAAGCCACAGAAGAACACCGACCAACCGATCTCCTTCATTGTTTCTATGATAGCCTTGCGACGTTCACCGTGTATGCGCATCCTTCCTCTGAAATACGAGAAGATGTGGATGTTGTAGGCGATGGCCACCGCAAACGCCAGAATGGTGGGAATCATCAGTACCGTTGAATCGACATACATCTGCGTCCAACCCGCGATGCCGTAAGTGATAAAGAGTCCACCCACAACGGAGATAATCGGAGCCAGCACGCCTCGCAGCGAGCGCGTCATACAGAGCATCACCACCATACAGATCAGCGTGGCAATCATCATCAAGCGCCCCATCTCCTTACCGATGTATTCCGTCTTACAGTTGGTCACGTAGGGCATACCCGTGCCTTTGGGGTGCAGCGAGGCATATTCAGGTTTCTTGATAATGCGCTCCACCTCCTGACCTGTGATGATATCTGGCGATACAGTGCCCTGCTTTTTCCATACGCTATCTTTAGGAAACTGACGCAGTTTCACCATAATCCACGAGAGGTCGCCCTTCTGAGAAATCAGTTTCCTTGCCACGTGTGGCTTACTATAGGCTCGTGCCTTGATGCTATCCATCGCAGCCGAGCCCTCAGCAGGAATCTCGTCTGGCACTATCTGCTCGATAGTCATACCCTCATCGCTGCCCACCATAAATTCGATATCCGTCAACGACGTCACCTTGTCGGCATACGACAGACTGTCCAGCAGTTCGTTGGAAAGAGTTCGCAGCGTGGTCAGGTTCTCCTTCGTAAAGTGGTCATCACATTGCGTCAGCACGCCAACGTAATAGTCGTTG